>Ga0114129_10008344_pt1 | contig 14774 bp, 14 predicted proteins | sample RhiMetdeltSRZDD1_FD_80071 | JGI IMG/M metagenome (GOLD analysis project Ga0114129, IMG submission 80071) | Populus rhizosphere microbial communities from Tennessee, USA - Rhizosphere MetaG P. deltoides SRZDD1 (version 2) (version 2) | ecosystem: Host-associated > Plants > Roots > Rhizosphere >...
AACGAGAGCCGACCAATCGACTGACAGGGTAAATGCATGGATACCGTTGACACGAGCGAAGCGAACCGGAAGCGTTCAAAGGGCTACAAAGGGATCGGGATGGCGGGGCCGGTCGCCCGTTGGTACGCTAAAAATACTGCCAAGACGCTCGGCGAGTTCCGACAATGCGCCCATGAAATAGCGAGACATTTATCAGACGCAAGTCGGGTCTTAGAAGTCGCTCCGGGGCCGGGTTACCTGGCGATCGAGCTGGCAAAGCTGGGCCGATATCAAATTTCCGGTTTGGATATCAGCAGAAGCTTTGTCGAGATTGCGCGAGAAAAAGCTCAAGCCGCGGCTGTCGAGGTCGACTTTCAGCAAGGTGACGTGGCGCATGTGCCGTACGAAAGTGACGTATTCGATTTCATCGTTTGTCGCGCGGCGTTTAAGAATTTTTCCAATCCCACTGGAGCGCTGAATGAAATGTATCGGGTTCTAAAATGCGACGGAACGGCGTTGATCATAGATCTGCGTCGCGACGCGCCGAAGGAAACCATCGATCAATACGTCGACACGATCGGCCTGAATTGGTGGGACTCGTTCATCACGAAATGGACGTTTGAGCTCATGCTCAAGCGACGCGCGTACCTTAAGAACGAAATCACCGGTTTAGTTTCGCAGACTCCTTTCGAACACTTGGCCATTGAAGAAACACCTATGGGAATGGAGATACGGCTGCGAAAATGACAGCGACTGCAAGAGGCCTACACCGCCGCGTCTGACCCACTTTTGCGGGTCGATTTCATGCCTCTCTATGGCTCGTCAGCTTCGGTCGCCACGTTCCTTCGGATCTGGCCGAAACTTATTTTGACGCCATCGCCGCGCCCTGCAAAAAATAGTTTGTTTCGAGCAGGCGGCGCATAATCCGCCCTTCGAGGAATCGGAGAAATTCAACCGGGTCTTGATCGACGAAATCTTACCCGTTAGCGACAGTACGCTAATAACATTCTCTCGACTAATTGGCGCCAACCTCAAGCCCATCTTCTCGCTCAGTTTTTGCGCTTGGCTAATCGAAGACGGAGCGCTGGCACCTGCCGCCTGCCGTTTCGATGCTGCCAAGCAGTCAGCCTTTGCTCCCGTGAGACAAGCCAGTATGTCGGCGCGTGCCGATAGGTCGTCACAGCACTTTCGGCATGGGTGTTTACGAATGGCGCGCTCTACCGACGTAACTTGCCAAATTATCACGGGTTGCGGCTCCATTTTTTCAAACGAGACGTCTGGCACCTTTGTTGCCATAGCAAGTAGTGACAGAGACGGCTTGGAAAGGCGGCAGATGTCATGAAGATCGATATTCCAATCTTGGCGGGTTTGCTGTGCGTTATAACGACTTGGCTTGTGCGAGCGCAAATTCACGGTGTCGAAGCGACGCTGGTTTCAACGGCGATTGAATTTGGTCTGCGCGGCGTGGGTGCGGGATCAAGAGTCATCGGCGAAGCGCGCCGACTGCTAAGGTAGGCCGATGCGATTACCGGGCGAATCGGCGCTTATCCGGCAAACCATTTGGCAGTGAGAATTTAGCATCGGAGGGGGGAGGGTCGAGTATGTCATTTAAGAAAAAAGTTTCATTTACCGGGTCAAAACTTGCACTGTTCGCCGCCGCGGCGATCTTCGTTGCGGCGCAAACCAGCGCGAACGTCAAGGCTGCGGAGAACGGCTCTGCAGGCAAAATCGATTTAGCCGCCCTCGATATGCCGGAGCGGCCGTTGACCGTGGTTTTGTTGTCTCCCCTCATGGAGCAGGGCACGCAGCTGGGCTTGGCTGTCATTTACGACGATCCCTCGACGCAAAGACCGTCGGATTATCTTGAGGTCTACAACCGCGACGGTAGTCTCGTCGCCGTCGCCTGGTTTGATCGCTTCGGTATTGAGCGAGTGGCCGTGGATCGCGCGTTCGTCGATGGAGAAGACGAGCTTGAAGGAGTCTTTGTCCCGTTGGTCGATGGCAATTTCTTTTGAGGGCTCTTTCTAACTTATGTTGAAAATCACGACTCACGCTGTTGGTCCGCAGACCATTCTTGAGCTCGAGGGAAGCCTCACCGGCCCCTGGGTCTCCGAATTGAAAGAATGCTGGCAGCGCGCTGTCGGCGGCGGCGAGCAGGTCACCGTGGTGCTGAAACAGGTATCGTATGTCGATAAGGCGGGAAGAGTCATTTTAGCCAACATGTATCGGCAAGGCACGGAGCTCACAGCGGATGGGTGCATGATCAGGGCGATCATCGAAGAGATCAAAGGAGGAGAACGACGATGAGCACGGCGATCGGTGAAGTAAACGATGACAATTTCGAGCGGGAGGTTTTGCAGTCAGAAGAACCGGTATTGGTGGATTTTTGGGCCGAGTGGTGCGCGCCCTGCCGCGCGCTCGCGCCGACGGTTGAAGCGCTCGCGATGGATTGGGCTGAGCGCGGCCGGGTTGTCAAGTTGAATGTCGACGACAGCCCGCGCACCACAGCGCGTTACGACGTTCGCGGGATTCCGACACTGATCCTCTTTAAAGACGGTGCGGAAATCGAGCGCCTGCTGGGCGCTGCGAGCAAGACCGAAATCGTGCGCAAGGTCGACCCTTACATGGGTCGCAATGTCAATTAGAGGGGGGAGCATGAGTCTTCGCATGGCCAGTGTGATTAACGATAGTGAGCAGAGCGCGCTCACGGCGGAGGAGAAGATCGCGTCGTTGTTTCAGCCCGACATGCTGTTGTCGGCTCAATACTTTGAAAATCTGCGCAGGAGAACCCACTTCGAGCCGGAAAAGAGGCTCATGTTGGCGCTCTTGGAAGACGCGATCAACTGCTATCAGGACAATTTGATTTCGCGCAGCGGCAAGAAAAAGAGGCTTTTTGAAGACACCGAGCAGTGGGTCCTAAGGACGGACGGCGACTGGATTTTTTCCTTCGACAATGTTTGCGATGCTTTGGGGTTAAATCCGGAATACGTGCGCCAGGGTCTGCTGCGATGGAAAGAACGAAGCCAAAAGGCGCGCCGCTATGGCGAGATCACGGAGCAATCCAAGCTCGCCGGTTGAGCAACGCGCGGAATCCAGCGTTGGAACCCGTTCATCGTCATCTGAAAGAGGAGAAAATTTTGCAATGAACTCATGGGAATTAATTTTTACTCAAAGCCGCGTCAATAACGGCAGCTATGATGGCGACCGGCTCCCCGGCAACAATTGGCGGTGGCCCGAAGGCACGTGGTTTCAAACCCGCCTGCGCTATCTGCGCCGCGGATCCGGACGGTACGCGGGCGAATTAATCGGTGGCCGCTCGTAGTAGTCTTCCGGCGGAGGTGAGTGAAATGAAAATAGCAGAAATCGATTGGCCGCTTTTCTGGCACGCCTTCGATCAGCAGGATTCCGTCAGTTGCGGTCCTTGGCTTGCACGCTGGGTTTTCGCTGACGACGGGGTGAGGCTATCCATGCGGCCGGAGGACCCCAAAGGTAAGCAGTGATTCTCCGGCAGAGACCTCGCAAACGTCGAAGGATCGAGTCGCCCCCGTAAAGCTGTACGCGAGCGAAAGCAAACCGGCGATGCGTGGTCGGACGAAGCTCGATACGGGCTCTAAGCAGCGCGTCTTTTATGGGATCGACTAGACTTGCATGACGTTTGTGAACTGCAATTGCTGTCGGAGACAAACCAAGGCCGTGTATCGGGCCTACGACAAGGTTTGCGATTTGAAAGCATGCGAGCCGTGCACCGCAGGGTTGGGGCGGCACCATCTCGATCTTGTTTCCCAGGCGAAATCCCACAATATTTTCTGAAACCGTTCAGCATCATCGCGTGAACCTATTCCATTCTCGACCGCGGGCCGTGATGTACTGATTTTCTGAACGAAAAAAACCTGAACAGCCGGCAATCACGAAAGCCTTCTCGGCATTCGTCCCGTTTTGTGCTTGGCGTCCTGGCGCGAGAAATATATTCTCGAAGCCGTTTTTGGTCAAAATTCGGCACGCAAGAATTTGATCCAAGGTGAACTTTCGCATTGGATCATCGGGATCGACGCTCACGAACGGTTGAATCGCGGTGCGCGCTTTTCTACGAATGCGTTGAAGCCCTCGCGGAAGTCGCTTGTTTGCATGCATTGAGCCTGTGCCTGAGCTTCCATTTCCAAAGCGGCTTCCAACTCCAAATTTGCTTCGCTCTCAAAAAGCGCCTTGGTTACGCCGAGCGCGTGCCTTGGCCCATCCTTCAGACGGAGCGACCATTTGCGCGTTTCAGAAATTAGACTTTCAGCCGGCACGACGCGATTGGCGAGGCCGATGCGATAAGCTTCTTGAGCGTCGATTGTATCGCCGAAATAGATCAGCTCAGTCGCTTTGCCTAAACCGACGATGCGCGGCAGCAAATAGAGCGCTCCCATGTCGGCGCCGGATAAGCCGACTTTGACGAAGAGAAACGCCGCGCGCGCCTGCTCCGAGAAGATTCTGAGATCCGCGGCGAGCATGAGCATCGCCCCGGCGCCCGCCGCGATGCCATTGACCGCGGCGATGATGGGCTTTTTCAACCGGCGCATGTTTCTCACGACATTGCAGGTCATGCGAGTGAAATTGTAGAGTTCGTCGCTTGCCATACTCAGGAGCGGGCCGATGATGTCATGGACGCTGCCGCCGGAGCAGAATGCTCTGCCGGTACCCGTGATCATGACGACGTCGACCGCGTCGTCGCGGGCCAAATCTTCCATAATTCTTTCCAAATCGGCGTAGGTTTGGAAGGTCAGCGCATTGAGTTTCTCCGGATTGTTGAAACGAATGGTGGCAATGCCGTCGGTCGTGTCAAAGACAATACCTTCATAGGTCATCGTTTAGATCTCTCCTCATTGTGAATGGATCTCGTCACGACGATACTCACTCCCGGCATGTAATCAATAGCGGTGCCGACTGGCCTTGGGTCTTGCTAAGAAGCGGTGTTTGGCCGCTTGGAATCCCGCGGCTTGGGGTCAAGGGCGATTCAATTCGCGCACGGAAGCGTGAGTGTAAACGTCGAGCCTTTGCCATACTCGCTCTCAACCGTAAGGTCGCCGCGGAGAAGAGTCGCCAGACGCCCGGATAGGTATAACCCTAGGCCGGTTCCTTCATGGCGCTTTTGCAAGCTATCATCAATCTGCGAGAACGGTTGAAACAGCCGCGTCAATTCCGCGGGTTTGATGCCGATACCCGTATCGGAGACACTCAGTCGCATGGTGCCCGCGGAAATCTGGCAGCGGAGGGTAACTTCACCGTGATCGGTGAATTTCACGGCATTGCTCGCGAGATTGAGCAGGATTTGCAGAAGCTTTCTCCGGTCGGTGGTGATCGGCGCAAGGCGCGCCTAGCAAAACCTGACACTGGTCGATGCATCCGGTCAGCAACTGATCAACCTCCGCCGCCCTTTCGGCGCGCTCATGCCCGCCACGGGTAATCCCGAAGGCTATAGCTGGCGAGCGCGCCTTTCATATCACCGTAGAATTCCGCGAGTTCTCCTTTATCGAGATGCGTCGCTGCCGCGAGAACCTTCAAGCTCTGAATGGAAACCAGGAACTCCCGATCCAGCGCCGCTGAAATAGCGCGCGTTCTCTCGACCATGCGGTCAGCAAGATTCTCCCGTTGCTGCCGGTATGATAAATAGGTCATGACCGCGGCGAAAATCACGACCGGCAGGACTGCGGCGATAACGAGCAGAATGAGATAGGAACGAAGTTTCATCTGTCGTAACTCTCAATCATCGACTATCCGCAGCCGCTCCCGCCGCAAGCTTGCGCGAGAATGACGGTGAAAATTCCTGGCAGGATCGTTTGCATGCCGGAGTTCGAGAGCACTAGGCGAGATCATGTTCCTTCAGACCATCAGAAGGCCCGGATTATGGGAAGTGTTACGAAAGTTGTCAAGATCGCGGCGCGTTTTCGATCGCGTGTCGGATGCTGTATCGCTAGTGCGCGATTGAGGAGCAAATTCGTCTAGGGAGTCGCCGGCGGGTGCGTTGTCGATTCGGAATAATTTTCCGCACCGAGTTCGCACGGGACCGTCAGTGTAAATTTCGATCCGCTGCCTTCGCGGCTCTCGACGGTGATTCTTCCACCGAGCAGCTCGGCGAATTTTTTCGCGATGTACAAACCGATGCCGACGCCGCCGAAACGGCGCGTCTCGGAGCTGTCAACCTGGTAGAATTTATCGAAGATCTTGCCCAGCCTTTCGCTCGGAATACCCACGCCGGTGTCGGCTACTTCAAATTCAAACAGCGTACTCTGCGGACAGAGCGGCGCGGACTCAGAAATGTTTCCCGCGCCCTCGCAGCTTAGGTCCTTGCTGCCGACTCGCGCCGTTATTGTCACCATGCCTTGTTCGGTAAATTTCACCGCGTTGCCGATTAGGTTGTCGAGAATCTGCTTGAGCATTCTGCAATCGGTTCGGAGCGGCGGCGAGTTGGTCGGATAATTCCAATAAAGGTTCAGTTGCTGCGGCGCGGTTACGGCATAATTCGCGCGTAATTCCTCCAGGAGGCTTGCCACGCTGAACTCCTCGGTTTCGAGCCGCGCCCATTCAGTTTCAAGCGCTGTCGCATGCAAGACGCTATTGATCATCACCAGCAGGTCTTTGGATTCACGGGCAATCTTGGCTAGAGCATCTTCCTGCTTCGGTTTGACGTCGCCAAAAAATCCGTCTTTGAAGAGCGACGTATAACCCATGATGACGTTGATCGGGGTGCGCAGCTCGTGGGAAACCACGCCGAGAAAATCGTCTTTCACTTTGTTTGCTTGTTCCAGCTCAGTGGTCTTGCACTGTAGCTCTTCGACTTTGATTCGGAGGTCTTCATAGAGCTCGCTGTTTTCGATCGCCACCGCGAGTTGATCCGAGATCGCTTCCAGGAGTTGAACTTCGCTAGCGGCTAGCTCCCGGCGCTCCGCGCCGACACAGGCGATCGTGCCCAAGTTTCTCGCTTTACCTCGCATTGGGAAGATCGCAAAGAAATGATAGCCATGTCGTCCCGAGGTCTTGATGCGGCTGAGCTCCTGGTATTGCGGATCGCTTTGGATGTCGGCAAAGATGAGTTTTTCGCCCGATTGCGCCACGTTACCGAGGATGCCTTGCCCCATTTTGAAAGACTGGGCCACCGAGAATCGCGGATCGTTCGCGAAGGAAGCCTTCAATCCCAGCTCGTCGAGTTGTTTGTCATGAATATGAATTTGCGTCGCGTCGAAATGAAAGATGTCCGTGATCTTTTGAATCGCGGAATTCAAAACGTGGTCGAGATTCAACGATTGACTGGACGCGGCTGCCACCGTGTGCAACGCCGATAGCATGCGGTTACGTTCGGTCAATGCGGTATTGGCCCTTTCGACGTCGTCGCGCGAAGCTTTAACTCTGTCAAAAAGCTCGCGGTTTTCCATGGCGATGCTCATTTGTCGGGTGATCGCCACTAAGTGGTTTCTCTGCTCCTCGTCGAAATGCCCCAGAACACTGCTGGCGACGTGCAAAATGCCGTGCACCTCGCCGTAGACGTTGATCGGCAGCATGGCACAGGAGCGCAACCCGAGCTGCACCTGAACTTTACTCGTGAGCCGTGCTTCCGTAGTGATATCCGGCGCAATAATGGGCTCTCCATGTTCGATAACCCACGACACCGCGCCAATGGTGGGCGCTTTTGCAACCCGCGTGAGATATTCATCAGAAAAACCGTAGTGCCCGACGATGGGCAAGCTACCATCCTTATCATCTCTTATTCGGATGAGCGCGGCATCGGCTCCGGTAGCCTCGATGATCCGGTTGATGATGCCGCTCATTAGCTCTTGAGTCGATAGGGTCGTCGAAATGGGTGACAAGCCGGCATACAGACTGTCAAGTTTTTTCAGTGATGTTTCCAAAGACCGGTTGGTGGTTTCCAGCTCCTTCTTCGAGCGGTCGATCTCTTGGTAAAGCTGGGCGTTGTTGATGGCGATGGCCGCTTGGCCCGCCAAGGTCAGCAGAGCGTCGGTCTCCTCTGCGGTAAAATTATGAGGGGATCTGGTATAAAAACCGAGGATGCCCACAACCTCGTCTTTGGCCAGCAGCGGCACGCCGAGGTAGCTAACAAAGCCGTACTCGCGATAAAAAAGCGAAGCGGATCTTTGTGCGTCTTCTTGAATATTGGGGACAATGACAGGGCGCTTCGTTTTCAGAACCTGCTCCGAGAGATTGCCGCTGCCCTGACCGATCCGCGCTCTCCACTCGCGTTCATCGATGTTCCGACAGGCGGTGTTGTCGAACTTTCTCGTGGCGCCGTTGAATAGTCGGATCGTCGTTGCCGCGGGATAGGGTAGAAAGACATCGATTTTCTCGAGCAGAAGATGGAGAACGGAGTGCAGGTCCAACGTCGAGGTGATCGCTCGGTCGATCTGGCGCAGCGCTTCGATGCGCTTGAGATGAATCTGGCCTTGTTCGTAGAGCAGGGCGTTCTGGATCGCTAGAGCAAGTTGATAAACGAAAGTTTGCAAGAGCGCGACCTCGCTACCGAGATAGTTTCGCCCGGTGCGATCGCCGAGGGAGAGGACGCCGATGAGATTGTCGTGAGCACGCAGCGGCACGGCGATCATTGAGCCATCACCCGACTGGGAGAGGTATTCGCGCATCCGATCGCTGAGACGAATGCTGGGATCGTTCAGCATGTCGGCGGACCAGACCGGTTGTTCCTCGGTAAAGGCGCGGCTCGCCAGCCCCGCGCCGGCGGGCACCACCGCGCCCGCTGGAGTTTGCGAAAACACTTCGCCCGTTGCAGCGAAACTACGCAGCGAACCGTCGGATTCGCGCAACCGCACGGTCGCGCCTTTGACGCCGAAGAGCTTCACCACGCTGGACACGACACGCTCTCCGATGGCTTTCAGGTCGAGAGTTTCCGTGAGCGATCGAGCGATCCCGGCCAGCTCCTCTGCTTCGCGCCGCCGCCGTTCGTTCTCGTCGTAGAGCCGGGCGTTGTGCATCGCGACGGCCGCTTGCCCGGCCAGGGTCATGAGAAATTCGATTTCCTCGAAAGTAAATTCACGCTCTTCCTTGGTAAAAAAGTTTAAGATCCCCAAAGCTTCGCCTTCGATGATCAAGGGCACGCCGATCAAGGAAACCACGCCCAGACGGCGATAGATGGAAGGATTTGCCGTTTCGGAATCCGTCAGCAGGTTGCGCACGATCACCGGCGTCTTGCTCTCCAGCACGCATTTAGCGCGCCCCACCGGCGTGACGTTGAAATAACGTTTCCATTCCGCCGCGTCAAGATTGTGGCAGGCGAGCGCCTCTAATTGGCCGGTTTCTTTATTTAACAATCTTACGGCCGTTGCCGAGGGGTAGGGAATGAACAGATCGATTTTTTCCAAAAGCGTCTCGAGAATCGTTTGCAAGTCCAAGCTCGAGTTGATCGCCAGGCCGATTTCGTGCAGGAAGCGAATCCGCTCGAGCACGCTTTGGCGCTCTTCTTCGGCGAGTTTACGATCGGTAATATCGATGGCCGAACCGATAAAGCCGAAAAATTCTCCGCTTTGACTTATTCGCGGCAGGCCCGAGTCGATAACCCAGCGAAAGGTGCCGTCGTGCCGGCGCAGGCGGTATTCCATGCGTAATTCATCACGCCGCTCCATTGCCTTGCGAAACTCTTCGCTCGTACGCTCGCGATCCTCCGGATACACCGCATCCAACCAGCCAAAGCCCAGACCGCTGGTGTCAGATTGACCGGTAAAATCTTTCCATTGTTTGTTGAGGTAGATGCAAAAGCCGTCGGCTCGCGTGATCCAAATCATCACCGGAGCGCTGTCCGCCATGTCGCGAAATCGCGCCTCGCTCTTACGTAACGCTTCGTCCGTCTCCTTGCGACGGGTGATGTCGAGCGTGATGCCCCTCATGCGCAGACACCGGCCGGTCGCATCATAGTCACCGCGGCCTTTATCGGCGATCCAATGCACGCTACCGTCGAGCCAAACCACGCGGTACTCCGCTTCATAGCCGGTGCACTGGGCCAGGGCGGAATGGAACGATTCTTCGACTCGCTGGCGATCTTCGCTGTGGATCGCGTTTAGCAATATTTGAAGCGTTAAGTCCCGGCTGTTGGGCTGCCAACCGAAAGCGATTTTTTGCTGGTCGCTCCAGACGAGCCGGTCGCTGGCTGGGTCCCATTCCCAGATGCCGACATTGCCGGCCGAGGCGGCTAGGCGCAGGCGCTCTTCGCTCTCACGCAGAGCTTCGTTGGCCGCGGCGAGTTGGGCGTTGGTCTCTTCGAGCTTGCGCACCAACGCTTCGCTGTACTCGCGTAGGGCGGAAGACTCTGTCGGCTCATGCGGCGACACGTCGTTGAATGCGGGACGAGTTGCGATGAGCTCGTGGAGGGTCTTGACGATGAGCTCGGGAACCGCCGGTTTGCGAATGAATCGATCGGCGCCCATGGCCAGAGCCGCCTTTTCATCCGCGTCGGATAAATAGCTCGCGGTGTAGAGGATGATGGGTGTGGCTCGAAGTTTTTCATTTTTGCGGATCTCGTAGCACAGCCGATAGCCGTCCATGCGCGGCATCAGGACGTCGGAGATCACCGCGTCACAGGGATTTTGTTCGAGGTAGGAGAGGGAGTCCAAGCCGTCCTCGCATTCGACAACCGTATGGCGCTCGAGGGTCAGTAAAGTACACAGATACTTTCGATTCAGGGCGTCGTCGTCGGCGACCAGGATTTTCATGTCAAGGCCTCAGCGCTCCATCTCAAGCATCCGGGTTTCACCGTTGGCCGGCTGCGGCCGGTCGGAACACGCCGGCAAAGTGAAGCTCAACTTGGAAGCGTTCCCAGCGCATCGCGCTGCGCAGGAACTCGAACATGGTTGCGTTAAGATGGGTGGCGATCCGATTATGAACGTTGATCGCTTCCTTGCGCACGATCTGCTGAAACTTCAATTCCTCCGATGCGAGAATTGCCTGCCAGAGAACGGCCGTAGCGGTCAGACTGGCGGCGCCGATGAGCAATGGCAGCCAGCGCGCCGAGGGAATCTCGCGGCTGGTTGCGGCGATCCAGCCAAGGCAAACAATGCCGCCGCCGAGCGCGATAAATCCCAACGCCGTGTGCAAGGCCATACCGTCGATTCCACCCCACGCGTAGGTTCCGGTGAGGCCCGTGAGGTAACCGGCGAAGGCGACCGTACCGATGGCGACGACGATAGCGCCTAACAGTCCCATGAGCGGCGCGCGGATGCGCGAATGCGCGGCGGTTGACGCGCCAATGAATCCAATTCCGGCCAATAAAAAGCAGACGGCGGTGGCACGAGCCATGCGCGTGATGTAAGGCTCTAGACCGCCGGCGAGGCCGCCGACGAGAAGTTGATTAACGTGCAGATCAAACGCCCAAGCGTTCTCTAAAAGAGTGATGACACCGAGCAGTCCGGTGCCGACGCCGGAAAATAGTGCGATACGTCGCGCGCCGCGGTCCGCGGCGACCACGGATATTCCCAAAACGATGGTTAACAGCCCGGCTCCGAAGACGCAGCCGCGCAAACAGGTTGCGCCTGCGTGATATCGTTGGGTCGTCATGATCGCCTGGGCTTCCGTCATCGAATCATCCATTACGCGGTGACGCCTGCGCAGCCGGGATAACGCCACCCGTGGGTCAATGGTTTCGGTCGACTCGACTGGTCGTGCCTGACATGCCGGCTCGGATTTTTGCGCCCGGAGTTTTCTTCCATGATCGAACTCTCGTCATTCAGCGAATGCATTTGCGTTGTCCTCGACGGCAGCTCGGTGGAGTTCTAGGTGGCGCCGGTCTTCGGCGCTTCGTCCTTTAAGTAGGTCTTGATAAAGCCGGGTAAAGTTCGCGTGTCGATGGGTTTTGGAATGTAACCGTCGCAGCCGGCGGCGCGAATCCGTTCCTCGTCGCCTTTCATCGCGTAGGCCGTGAGTCCGACGATCGTGATGTCGCGTGTCGATGGGTCGGCTTTCAATCGCCGAGTTAATTCGAGGCCGTCGATTCCCGGTAGCTGGATGTCCATAAGAATCAAGCGCGGATGACATTCGGTTAGAACCGTGAGGGCTTCCGTGGCGTCAGCGGCGGTGCGCACCCGGTAGCCCTCTCCGGCGAGCAGGACGCGGACAAGTTTCATGTTCAAAGGATTATCGTCAACGACTAGGATCGTGTCTGGTTCCATGCTCAACCTCCAATAATTGCCGTGTGTCAGCGCGCGCTCATTTATGCTTGCGTCAGTGTGCGAACCTCTCCGGCGCCCGCAGAATGGTCTGGATTTCGTGCACCAGTTCCTCGGCTTGTTCCGTTTTCCTGGTGACGATACTCGCCGCGGAGCGCAGCTCGGCGCGCTCCACGTCGGTCAAGTCTTTGCCGGTCCAAACAATCACGGGCGTACGCCGGCCCCGGATGGTTTTGCGAAAGCGCGTGAGAAACTCAAAGCCGGTCATTTCCGGCATCACCAGGTCGAGGACCACCGCCGCCGGGTGCTCCTTGGTCGCAGCCCGCAGGGCGCTCATCGCATCCTGGTGGCAAACCGTCCGGTAGCCGAGTTGGCGCAGCATTTCATCGGCAAGCCGCAACGACGTTTCGTCATCATCCACGACAAGTATGGGCCTAACTTTGCCGGGGGCGACGCTGCAGCGCTCGAGGGCTTTTATGAGATCACTCTGGGCGACCGGCTTTGACAGGATATCGGTGACTTGGAAACCGGCGACGACTCCCTTGTGTGCGAGGAGGGTCACAACAATCACTGGCGTCTGCCGGTTGAGGCCGCGCTCGCGCAGCTTCTCCAGTACGGCGCGTCCACTCATGTCCGGGAGTATGATATCGAGAGTGATGGCGCTGAAGCGCTGCTCCCGGGAGCGCACCAGAGCTTCGGCTCCGGTGGCGACGGCCTCGACCGCGTAACCGGCGCCACGCAATGCCGCAGCGATGGAGGCGCGGTCGCCGGCATCATCTTCGACAACGAGAATCAGCGGCGCGCCGGGAGGAATCGCAACCGCTGGCGTCTCGTGGACGATCGTCGGCTCGACACGCTGGACTCGCGGCATTGTCGCATAAAAGATGCTGCCTTTGCCCGGCGTGCTCTTGACGCCGACATGGCCGCCATGTGCTTCGACTATCCTTTTCGTCAGAGCAAGCCCCAGACCCGTTCCAGCGTATTGCTCAGAGCTACTGGTGTCGAGCTGCTGGAATTCCATGAAAAGCCGATGCAAATCTTCGGACCGGATGCCGACACCGGTATCAGCCACTTCGATCCGGAAGGAATCGCCTTCCTCCGGCATGATGCTTACCTTAACTTCGCCTTCTTCGGGAGTGAATTTGAGCGCGTTTGAGACGTAATTATAAAGTATCTGCTTGAGACTGCGTGCGTCCGCTTCGATAGTCGAGAGGGAGGGATGGATTTCGGTTTGGAGCTTGATCCGCTTCTTGGCCGCCAGCGTGCGCACGATGTCCCGTACCTCGCCGACGAGGATCACCGGATCGGTTTTTTCAAATAGGAATTCAAACTTTCCGGATTCCACTTTAGAGAGGTCGAGGACGTCGTTGATCAGCTGCAACAGATGGCGCGCGCTGGTTAGAATGTCGTGCAGATATTCTTTGTGGTCCGGCGAGATCGGGCCAACCTTTTCATCATGCATGATCTCGGCGAAACCGATGATGCCGTTGAGCGGCGTGCGCAGCTCATGGGACATATTGGCGAGAAACTCGCTCTTGAGGCGGTTGGCTTGCTGTGCCGACTGGTTTTGCTGTTGTAGTTCTTCGTTGGTCTTGCGCAGTTCTTCCTGGAGCTTTTTTCGATCGGCGATGTCACGGATGGCGCTCATGGCGAACGTGCCTTCCTCAGTGCGTAAGGGACTGAGGCAGATTTCCACTGGAAACTCGGTGCCGTCTTGCCGGCAGGCGAACAACTCCAGGCCCGCGCCCATGGTGCGTGTTTTCGGCTCGACAAAATATTGCGTGCGATGGCTCACATGACCTTCCCGAAAACGTTGCGGTAAAAGAATCTCAATGGGTTTGCCCAACAGCTCAGCCTTTGTGTAGCCAAACAGCTCTTCAGCCTGTCCGTTGACCAGAATAATCCGTCCCGTGTTGTTCACCATGACGATAGCGTCAGGCACGGACTCGAGCAGCCCGCGGTATCTCGCCTCGAGAATTTTTCCGTGATTCAAAACTTTGAGCTGGGTGACGTCCTTATGGCTCACGGCGACGAATTCGATATTTCCCGTCTTATCGCGCACCGTTTTGGCAGTAATGTCGACGTAAATGGCTGAGCCGTCTTTTTTGCGATGCACGGCTTCGTGCACGGCTAGACCGTGTTCAATGGCGTCGCGGACGATTTGCTCGCCTTCGGCGACGAACTCCGGCGGCGTCACCAGATTCTGCAGCCGTACTCCGAGCGCTTCGCCTTTGGCGTAACCGTAGATGGCTTCGGCCCCGGCGCTCCAATACAGAATCGTACCCTCAGCGTCGAGCGCGATAAGCGCGTCGGGCGAAGCTTCCACGAGGGTCGCGCGTAATCCCCTTCTTTGGCGCGAAGATCGGTTCTGTCGCGGTCGGTTGGGCTCTTGGTTCCTGCGTTTTTTTTCTTTCTTCATGGGTTAGCTCGTTGGTGGGCACTTGCCGATTCATGCGCCAGCGCGGTGGTTCCGCCCGTTAGGGCTTGGTGCTGCAACGCTTTAAGCACGGTAGCGATGCCATCACGGTTCTTCAGCGCGATACTCTGGGCCGAAATTTTAAGCCGTTCGAAATCGGCGCTGGTGATATCTTTGTTCGTCCAGACAATCACCGGCGTGTTTCGACACTTGTCGATTTG
>Ga0114129_10008346_pt1 | contig 14769 bp, 12 predicted proteins | sample RhiMetdeltSRZDD1_FD_80071 | JGI IMG/M metagenome (GOLD analysis project Ga0114129, IMG submission 80071) | Populus rhizosphere microbial communities from Tennessee, USA - Rhizosphere MetaG P. deltoides SRZDD1 (version 2) (version 2) | ecosystem: Host-associated > Plants > Roots > Rhizosphere >...
CAGGATCGCGCCCCACACGAAGAGGAGCATGGTGTTGGCCAGGATCGCCACCCAGAGCCCGGCTTTGGCGGAGTAGACGCCGAGCACCGCCAGCGTGAGCGCGACCAGCGCCGGACCGACCGCCTCGACCATCGGCCACTCGTGGCGGATCCCGTCCAGCAGGTGTCCCGTGCTCAAGGCTTCCCGATCTTCGGCGCTGCGGGCGAGCGCCCTCGACCACGCATGTGCGAGCGCGAATACCAGGGCGGTCACCGCAACCCCCGCCATCATCATCGCCGCTGTGAAATTCGTCTGGGCAAGGCCGACGATCACGGACGAGACCAGGATCGTGCCGTAGACGCTCGCCGCAAGATTCTCCTGCGGAAGCAGTCGCGACGCCCTTTCGGGAAGCGAAGCCAGGCGCCGAGCATAGATACTTGACCGGTGGCTGACTGGGCAACGATCTCATCGCTGGCGACCGCGGGCGGGACGCTGGTGCTCGCGGGGGCGACGTTCTCTGCCGTCCGCTCCTCCAATCGCTCGGCGCGGATCGCCGAGCAGGCGCTCCAGGAGCAGCGGCGGCCGTTGCTCGTGCACGCCCGGCTCGACGATCCCGTTCAGAAGGTCATGTTCCTCGGCGGCCACTGGGTGCGCACGGAGGGCAGCCAGGCCGTCGTCGACGAGGAAGACGGCGTGATCTTCCTCGCGCTCGCGCTTCGGAACGTCGGCTCGGGGATCGCCGTGCTCCAGGGCTGGCATCTCTGGCCCGAGATTGTGACCTCCGACGTCGCGCATCCCGAGCCCGAGGAGTTTCGCCGCCAGGTCCGGGACATATATATAGCCCCGGGTGACGTGGGCATGTGGCAGGGCGCCCTCCGTGATGCGAACGACGAGATGCGCGACCAGATCGCTGCCGCGCGCGCGGAGCGCCGGCCGTTCTCGATCGACCTGTTCTACAGCGACCAGGTCGGCGGCCAGCGGACGATCAGCCGGTTCTCCGTGACACCCGCCGGCGACGAGCAGTGGCTCGGCAACGTCGGGCTCCACTGGAACCTCGACTTCTCCGGTGCGCGGGGGTAGTTAGGACAGCCGGCACACGCCGCTCTTCCAGCGGCGATTCTCGGACGCCCGGAACTGCGGGGTGTTCGCGGCACAGGCGATGTGCCTGCCTCCCGAGTTTCGCCGGACGATCTTCGGCGATGGGCCGCCGTTGCCGGAGACGATTAGGTTGCCCTTCGGGAAGCGGTTGCCGCTGACCACGAGCTGCACGTCCGTCGTGTTCCACAGGATGCTCATATTGCCTCGCCGCACTGTGTTGCCGGCGCACGCCGCCGCTCCCGGGTCTCCGACCACGATGTTCCGGGCGCTCCGTAGCACGTTGATGTTGCCGCGCTCGACGGTCGAGCCGCAGATGAACACCTGGTCTGTGGCGTGATCGACCTTGACGTTCTTCTGGACGTGGCTGGCGAACATGAACACCTGCGCCACTCCGCCGGCACGCAGACTCCCACGCACGGACGAACCATGGTCCAGGAACAAGGTCTGCGCACCGACGGCGACGACGTCGCCCCCGATCTGCGTGTGACTGGCCTGGAAGTAGGCGCCGGCCGACGCCGTGACGCGACCGGTCACCTTTGAGTTGCGCAGCGTGCATGTCCCGTCCGCGGGGATCGTCACGTTTCGCACGGTCACGCCGGTTTGCAGGCCGCTGCACTGCAGGTCCGTGGCCGAAGAGGCGACGGCCTGACCCGCCACGAGCACGACCATGAGCATGCCGGCGGCAAGCCACAAGATCGTCCGAGCAGCCAAGCGATGACCTCCTTGCCAGCGTGGCGATTCGCAAAACCGGGCGAACGGGACGCCCGGGTCAAAAGATGACCAAAAGGGCCACGAGGGCCTGACTTGATGGTGCCACAGCGCCCGGCGCGCGTCAATCGTTTGTCAGATGCCGCAGGTACCAGCGAGCGCGGCGTGCAGCCGCGCGCTGCCCCGGACGCGCTTCCCCGCGGCCGGCTCGCTCGCGCACACGTCGAGGATCTCCGGCACCGCCCGTTCGACTATGCCCGGCACATCGGTCGTGTAGGCGATGCCGCGACGCCCGAGCTCGCCGCGTGCTTGATCGAGCGGCTCACCGACGACGTCGGGCATGGTCGGAAGCGGTGAGGCATGCGTGCGAGGTCCCTTGGCGTGGTCGCGCTCGGCGCCAACCAACTGCGGCACGAACAACCCGAACAGAATGCCGGTCGTGACCGCCGCGCCGACGAAAAGCCCGCCCTTCACGACGTCTGGCATGGCAGAGCATGGTACTTGCGCCGACCGCGTGGTGGGCCGCAAAACCGTGAGCTTTGCGGCGCGCCCCCGTCTAGTGAGTTATCAGACCCGGAATCAGGTCTTCCCTGCTGCTGTGCGCGTTTTCGACCGCGATGTTCGCGCTGCCCGCCGGCGCGCGGGCGTGCGGCGTCGCCGGGCTGGCGTTCCATCGCACCGTGGGCGAGCGGACCGCAACCCTCACGTGGCAGGTCCCGAAGGGCACACCGCCCGGCTCGTTCGCTGTGTTCCGGAACGGGACCAGGGTAGGTGAGACCGCGGGCAGGTCCTTCGCCGTCACGGTCGAGCCGGGGCACCGGTACGTCTTCGGCGTGCAGGCGCTCGACTCGAGCGGTCAGGGCGAGCCCTGCGTCGCGAAGCTGAAGCAGAACGTGCGGTTTCACCCACCCGGTCGCACGCCCGGCCTCGCCGTCACAGGCGGCGGGAACCGGGTGCGCCTGGTGTGGTCCCGGGCCGCGCGGGGCGACGGGCGCCTCGCCGGATACCGCGTCCTTCGCGACGGCAAGCTCCTCCGCCGGGTCCATGGAACGTCGCTCACGATCCTGATCCCGGCCGGCAGACCGCACGGATTCGTGGTGATGGCGGCGGACACGCGCGGCCACGTGGGGCCAAGGAGCAATCCGGTCCGCGTGGTGCGCGGCCGTCGCGCGCCCGGCGCGCCCGCGAGGGTCCGGACGAAGCGAGTCGGCGAGGACGCCGTGCTCGTCACATGGTCTGCGGGCAAGCGCCGCAGCGGGCGCATCGCCGGCTACCGGATCTATCGCAACGGCATCCTGCTGGGTCAGGTGCACGGCCGGCGCCGCCACGACCGCAACCTGATGGCGGCCACCAGGTACAGATACTCCGTCGCCGCTGTCGACACGCTCGGGTACATGAGCGCTCCGCTCGCCCGTGCGTCGATCAAGACTCCTACGCCCGACGCCACGCGCGGTCGCGCCCACGCCTTCCTGCTCGCCTCGGCCGGGGAGAGCTTCCTCGACCTCCAGCGTCACTACACGCAGATCGGCACCGTCTATCCGACCTACTTCGATTGCGACGGCACGGACGGCTCGGTCACGGGCAAGGACGACCCGGCGATCACGAGCTGGTCGCAGCTGCGCCGCATCCGCGTGCTCCCGCGATTCAACTGCCAGCAGCAGGACGTGGTACACAGGATCCTGACCGATCCGGTGACGCGGGACTCGACGATCGCCGCGCTCGTCGGGTTGGTGCAGCAGAACGGCTACGACGGAATCAATCTCGACTTCGAGAACGGCGATGCGGCGGACCGCGCTGCGCTCACGGCCTATGTCGAGCGCCTCGGGGCCTCGCTGCACGCAACCGGCGCGAAGCTCTCCGTCGACGTCTCGCCCAAGTACGAGCCCACGACCACGGGCAGGTCCGGCCTCTACGACTACGAGGCGATCGCGCGTGCGGCGGACACCGTGTTCGTGATGAATTGGGGATGGCACTGGACCACCTCGGAGCCGGGTGCGCCCGACGACCTGGCGCTCTGCAGGCAGGTTGCCGACTACCTCGCGACCATGCCGAACCGCTCGCGGTTCGTGCTCGGCACCCAGATGTACGGGATGGACTGGGCGAGCGGCGGCGGCGCGGCCTCCCCGGGCGTCGCGCTGGAGCACGCGGACGTCGAGTCGCTGCTCTCGCGCTACGGCCTCATGCCGGAGCTGGACCCCGCGGCGGACTCGTGGGTGTTCACGTACAGCGACGCCGCCGGGACGCCCCACGAGGTGTGGTTCCCGGACGCGGCCACGATCGCCCGCCGCGTGCGGCTGGCGCGCGAACGCGGGCTCGGCATCGGCTTCTGGCGCCTGGGTCGCGAGGACCCGGATGTCTGGGCGGACCCGCTGATTGCGGCGGGCACGAGCTGGCCGTAGTCGCTCTCGAGCGAACGGTGCGGCCCGGCTAGGCGGCCTTGTCGTCTGCCTCGGCCGGGACCTGGGCCCAGGCCTCATAGCCGCCGCTGGCCTCCCAGATCGACGTCAGCAGCCCCTCGAACTGCGCGCGCTCCGCGGACTCGAGGCCGTCGAGCAGCTCCTCCTCCACCCCGTCCATCACCTCGGAGACCCTCTCGATCACCGCGAGGCCCTTCGGCGACACCTCGACGATGTGCCGGCGCCGATCCTCCGGATCCCGGCGGCGCTTCGCGTACCCCCTGCGCTCGAGGTCGTTCAGGATCGCGACGAGGTTCGTCGGGTCAAGGTGAAGATGCCCGCACAGCGACTGCTGCGTGAGCTCGCCGTGATCCCGAAGCTCGATCAGGGCCGCGAGGTGCCGCGGCCGGATCCCGAACGGCTCCAGCGCCTCGGTGAAGCGGTGCATCGTGATCCGCCCGAGCTTGATCATCAGGAGCGTCGGCCACCGTTTCGCGATGCCTGGCCGCGCGGTGTCGCTCTCTTTCGTGTCCTTTGTCACGGGCCGAAGGTTAGCAGGCACAGATACTTGGTATTAGCAAAGCATCTGCTATCGTCACCTGATCTTGCGGCCCGTCTCCAACCCGAGCCCGCGCGTCATTCTCGCCGTTCTCTCGCTCGGCGGCATTTCGTATGCGCTGCTGCAGTCGCTGGTCGTGCCCGCGCTACCGCAGATCCAGCAATCGCTCCACACCTCGGAGAGCGCCGTTGGGTGGGTGCTGACCGCATATCTCTTGAGTGCCTCGGTGGCGACGCCCATCATTGGACGTCTGGGGGACATGTACGGCAAGGAGCGCCTGCTGATGATCGTGCTGCTCCTGCTCGCGCTCGGCACCTTCATCTCGGCGATCGCCTCGTCCCTCTGGCTGATGCTCGCCGGCCGCCTCATCCAAGGTGCCGGCGGGGGCATCTTCCCACTCGCCTTCTCGATCATCCGCGACGAGTTCCCGAACGAGCGCGTGCCGGGCGCGATCGGCCTCGTGTCGTCGCTGCTCGGGATCGGCGGCGGGGCTGGCGTGGTGTTCGCGGGCATCGTCACCCAGCACCTCTCCTACCACTGGCTGTTCTGGATCCCGCTCGCGATCATCGTTTTCACCGCCTACCTGACGCGCCGGTACATACCGGAGTCGCCGCTCAAGACGCCGGCCGACATCAACTACCGCGCCGCGGGGCTGATGACGGCAGGTATCTCCGGCGTGCTGCTGGCGATCACCGAGACCAGCACGTGGGGATGGGGATCGCCGAAGACGCTGGGCCTGCTCGCCGCCGGCACGGTGCTGATCGCGGCTTGGATTCGTGAGGAACTGCGCTCGCGTGAGCCACTGGTCGACATGCGGATGATGGCGATCCGGGGCGTGTGGACCACCAACACCGTGGGGTTTCTGATCGGCATGGGCATGTATTCGTCCTTCGTCCTCCTGCCCGAACTGGTCCAAGGGCCGGTGAGCACCGGAGGCTTCGGCGCCTCGGTGACGGTCGCCGGGCTCTTCCTCCTGCCCTCGACGATCGCGATCGTGGTCGTCGGGCAGATGGCGGGGCTGCTCGAGCGCCGCATCGGCTCGCGCGGATCGCTGATCTGGGGAACGCTGTTCGCGCTTGCCTGCTACGTGCTGCTGGTCGCGGACCGCGGCCAGGAGCTGGACATCTACGTCGCCGCAGGCCTGCTCGGCATCGGCATCGGCCTGTCCTTCTCGGCGATGGCCAACCTGATCGTGCAGAACGTGCGCCGGGAGCAGACCGGCGTCGCTACCGGCATGAACGCCGTGACGCGGACGCTGGGCGGCGCCTTCGGCGGGCAGCTGGCCGCGACCCTGCTCGCGAGCAACCTCGGCGTGGGCGGGCATCCCACCTCCTCCGGCTTCACGCTGTCGTTCCTGATGTGCCTGATCGCACTGGCCGGGGCGCTCGGATTCGCGTTTGCGGTACCAAGGCGGAGCGCCAACGATCTTGCGGCAGAAGTCGCATTGCTGAGCCAGGGGGGCTCCGGCGAGCCCGAGCGCGCAGCCGCCTAGCGCCGGCGGCCGAATTCCACTGCCACGGTGAGACCGCCACCTCCCGAAGCAGATTGCCTCGCCATCGCGACGCCGACGTCCCTCCAGCGACCCAGGATGTTCTGACGATGTGGTGGACTCGCCATGAATTTTTGAATTACGGCACCCGCCGTCAGCCGTGCCGGCCAGGACAGCAGGTTCTCCCCCACGCAGACGGATCGGCGCCCCCGGTATCCGGCGCCGAGCGCTCTGCGGAGCGGATCGCTGCCGGTCGGCGAGACGTGACCGAAGTACCGGCGCCTCACCATGTCGCTGACGTGCCGACGCGCCGCTCGGTCCAGCGCGCCCGCGTCTCCCAGAGCGGGCAAGCCGTGCTTGCGCCGTTCGGCGTTCTGCACGCGCATCAACGCCATCAAGAACCCGTGCGCCGACGAGATGCGTGCGCCCGTGGATACGTGCCGTGCGCGACGGGCGTTGGCCGGACCGGCGGGAATCACGATGCCCACCGCCAAAATCAAGGCGATGACGAGCAGCAGACATCGTCTCGCGCGGCCGAAGCCGCAATCCACCGTCGCGTTGACCCAGTCACGCGCGCGTGAGCGCAAACCGAACTCCTTCGTCGGCCGACGGGGTTAGCTGACGGGCTGGCGCTAAAGGAGCCTGCGCCCCCACTCAAGCGTGGGTTCGCCCCAAAAACCTGGTTCCCCCGCTCCCCGCCGATCGGCGGGGATTAGGCATCTCTCGGTTACCAGCGCGGCAAGGTACAGGAATCGGCGGCCGGAATCGCCGCGTCGAACAACGGACCCCCGCACTTAGCGAGATTTGGCGCCGCGCGGATGCCCGCACGCGTCGTTCGCCGGCTATGCGTCCGCGCGAGCGCGCTCGAACCGGCTCGCTGCCGCCGCGCGGGAGTTCACGCCAAGCTTCTCGAAGATCCGCGACACGTGCCGGTCGACAGTACGCACGCTCAGGAACAGCTCGCTGGCGATCTCGCGGTTCGTCTTGCCGGCGGCGACGAACTCGATCACCTCGAGCTCGCGGCGGGTCAGCCCCGCAAGCGGCGAATCGTCGCCGACTCCGTCCCCTCCCGCCCGACGCACGACACGGCCGAGCTTGCGAAGTTCGCGGGCGGCCTCGTCGCAGTAGCGAAGCGCGCCACAGGCGAGCAGCTGCTCATGGGCGGACTGCAGCTCCGCGATTGCTCGGCTGCGCTCGTCGGCCGCGGCCAGCGCCCTGCCGACGAGGATGCGGCTGCGGGCCGCCTCGAGCAGCGCGCCTGCCTCTTCGGCTGCTTGGGCCGACGCGAGCGCCTGTGCCACCGCCTCTTCGGCCTCGCCTCGGTCGAGCGAGACGAGCGCCTCCGCTCGTAGAGCAAGGGCAAGCCCAATCCGGAGCTCGAGCCCTCCTGCCAGCTCCGCCGCCCGAGCCGCAAGCTCGGTCGCGCGATCCGGACGCTCGAGCATCAGCTCCGCGCGCGTGAGGAGCTCGTAACTGAGCGGTCCGTATATCGGGAACGGAGGTAGGTCAGGCTCTCCATCAGGACGAGTCAGCAGCTCGCGGCAGCGCTTTGGCTCTCCGATTTCCAAGAGTGCTTCGGCAAGTGGTCCGCGCGCGATTTGGGCGAGGGGACTCCCGCTCGAAGCACCGATGCTCAGTGCCCGCTCGCCGAAACGCACCGCCGCGTACAAGTCTCCTCTTCGAAGCTCCGTCACACATTTCAGACTCATGGCCCAGCTGATGAACAGGTTGCTCGTCGTCATGAGCGCTGCCTCGAGGGCGTTCTCGGCGACCGCCGCCAGATCCTCGATCTGACCCTGGAAGGCAAGCGCTTGCCCCTCCGCCACAAGCAGGCTCAGCGTCACGATCCGCTGCCCGCTCGCCCGCGAGATCGTCGTCGCTCGCCGGAGATGCCGAACCGCCGCATCGAAGCGCTCCGTGGATATCTCCGCCCAGCCAAGCCAGCTGGTGACCCCGGCTTGCTGTGCCACCTCCTCGTTGGTCATGCGGTCGAACAGCTCTGCCGCCTCGGCGGTCGAACGCTGTGCGCCGCCGGTGTCCCCGAGCCTTTGCTCGGCAAGTGCCAGCGCGCTCCGGGCGCCCACCTCGACCATGCCCTCGGCGCCCGCCGAAAGCGATGCCTCTGCCCAGTCGCGGACGCCGTCCCAGTCCCCCTCCAAGACGTAGGTGAACGCCATCACTCGTTTGAGGTCAGCCGTGCCGGGCGAGCCCTGTTCGGGTAGTGCCGCCAGCTCGTCCAGCAACAGTTTCCGCGCCTCGTCATTGCGGCCGAGCAGCTCATCCAGGAGTGCGGCCAGCACGGAGATCTGCAGCCGCAACGAGCTCCCGTCTCGAGGTGAAAGGCGCAAGAAGGCGCGCAGCGTTTCCCGGTTGTCTTCCACGTGCCCGGCGCTCCCGAGCACGGCCGCCCGCTGAGCCAGAAGGCCCAGCCGGCGCCGGAGGTTGTCGCTGCTTTCCGGAATCAACCGAAGCGCTGCGCCGAACCACTCGGCCGCGCTTGATGGTGCACCCGATGCCGCCTCCTCGCCTGCACGGGTCAGGGCCTCGATCGCCGCCTCATCGCCCACCTGCGCCGAGTGCACCAGATGATGGGCAAAGGTGCTCGTGGCGGCGCCGCGCGCCTCCAGCGCCGCCGCGGCGCGGGCATGGGCGCCGATCGTCCATCCCGGTCCGGCCAGCTCGTACACGGCGCGGCGCACGATGGGGTGGCGAAATCGAAAATGGCGCGGCGTCTCAGCAGCGCGGATCAGATCCTGCTCGAGCAGCTCGTCGAGCTTCTCCAGAGCATCGCTCTCCGCTACATCGGCCGTCGCTGCGACGAGGTCGGGTTCGAACGATTCGCCCAGCACCGCCGCGGCCTGTAGCACGGTTCGCGCGAGCGGAGCGAGGGCCTCGACCTCCGTGCGGATCACTGCGCCGACAGCCGCCGGGACCCCCGACTCGGCCGCCTCGCCGGGGGAGAGAAGCACGCGGTCGCTGCGCTCAGCAGCACCGCTCAGCTGCTCCAGATAGAAGGGATTGCCCCCGCTCTCTCGGTAGAGCGAATCCAGCAGTGCGGGCTCGATGCGATCGCCGAGAAGCTCCTCGGCTTCCGCCATGGAAAACGGCTGCAGCTCGATTCGCCGGCCGAGCTCGTGGCGCTCTGCCTCCTCGAGGGCGGTCAGCAGGCGGGACTCGCTCTGAGCCGGCCGCGACGCGAGCACCAGGAGCACCGGGCCCTCGAGTCCGCGGTGCAGCAGATGGCAGACGAGGTCGACCGACGCGGCGTCGGCCCAGTGGAGGTCATCGAGAGCCAGCACCAGGGGACGCTCGCCCGCGAGCCGGCCGAGCTGGGCACGGAGCGCGCGCAGCAGGCGATGGCGTTCGTCCGGTGTGGCGGGGACCGCGAGGCTCCTCTCCTCCAGCTCGGCGACAGGACGCTCGAGCGCGTCGACGAACACCGCGAACGGAACGTCGGACTCGAATTCCGCCGCTCGTCCCGTCAGCGTCCGGTACCCCCGCTCGTGCGCGCGAACGAGAGCTTCGGAAATCAGCGATGTCTTGCCGATCCCCGGCTCCCCGACGAGATAGACGACGCCGTGCTCGCCTTTTCCCAGCGCGTCGAGCAGCAGATCGATCTCCGCGAGCTCGGCGACGCGCCCAACGAGCCTTCTACTCCGTCGAGAACCAGAGCGCATCACGGTTGGGTACTGCGGTTGAGTGCTGCTTGGGTAATTCAGCCGATTGTAGGTTCGGTTGGCCCTTCATAGCCTCGTCGTCTCGACATGCCCGACCTAGGAGCGGAGATGACCAGACGACCTTCTCACCACCACGTCCTGATCGCTTGCGTGACGGTGCTGCTGTGGACCGGATTGCTGCCGGGGTTGGCACGCGCTGCCGACCAGAGCGTCGTCGAGTTGCCCGTGTCCTTCAAGGTCAGCAACACCAACACGTCGAAGGACCCATGTTTCAGCGACGGCGCCACCTACACCGTCAAGGGGCACATCACTGCTCCCCAGGGATCGCTGGCCACCAGCAAGGACCGCACGATCGCTTTCTATCTGTACGGCTACGAGGGCGGCGAATGGAACTGGGCGCTCAGAGCCGTCCCCGGCTACGACTACCCCGCCGAGATGGCAAAGCAGGGCCACATCTCGCTGACGATCGACGAGCTCGGCTACGGCGCGAGCGGCATTCCCCGGGACGGCAATCTGACGTGCCAGGGCGCCGAGGCCGACATCACTCACCAGATCATCCAGAAGCTGCGCACGGGCGCATACGCCCTCGGGACCGGGCCCGGTGTGCCGTTCTCGAAAATCGTCCTTGCCGGACACGACGTCGGGGGGCAGGTCGCCGAAATCGAGGCCTACTCCTATTCCGACATCGACGGCCTGCTGCTCGTGACCTTCGCGGATCAGGGCTTCACGCCGTGGATCATCGAACGGTCCAACGTGGCCGCCAACGACTGGTGCACCCAGAGCGCCACGGGCTACGTCCACTACGTCTCCTCCGAGGAATGGCGGACGCTTCTTTTCTACGACGCCGATCCGCGCGTGATCGACGCGACCGACGCGCTTCGGAACCCCAATCCTTGCGGAATCATCCGCTCGGTTCCGACGGCGATGCCGATCGACGCCGCACACGACGCGGAGATCAAAGTACCGGTGCTGGTCGTATTCGGCGACAAGGACACCCTTGTCTGGGACCGGCAGGGCCAAGAGCAGCAACAGAACAACTTCGGATCGTCCGACAAGAGCACGGTTTTCATCCCAAACGCCGGTCACTTCCCGATGTTCGAGAAAAGTGCCCCGCTGTTCCGGTCAGCCGTCTCGAGCTGGCTCGACTCGAGATTCTGATCCAAAGCCGGCCGGGCCGCTGATGAGACGCGATCCGCGACCGTGGGTGACGAAGCTGAACGCCCATCGGATGAGGACGAGGAGGCGGTTCTGGAACCCGATCAGATACCAGAGGTGGACAACCACCCAGGCTGCCCATGCGGGAAAGCCGCTCAGCCGGATCACGTGCAGGTCGGCGACCGCGCGGGCGCGTCCGATGGTCGCAAGGTTGCCCTTGTCGCGGTAGTGGAATGGGCCCGTGGTGCGCCCGCGCAAGCGGCTTCGCACGAGCTTGGCGGCATAACGGCCCTGCTGCATGGCCACCGGCGCGACGCCCGGGAGCGTCAGCGGCGTGCCGTCCTCACCGCGGACGCGGACCATGTCGCCGAGCGCAAGCACTTCGGGGTGGTCCGGAAGCGTGAGATCCGCGCTCACCGTGACCCTCCCGGCGCGGTCGAGCTCGGCGCCGGTCTGCTCCGCGAGCCGCGCCGCCAACGCTGACGCGGTGACCCCGGCGGCCCAGATCACCGTGCGCGCGGGGATGCGCTCGGCATCGCCGTCGGACGCCGCGATCGTGACCGTCTGATCATCGATGCCGACCACCGTTCGCTCGAGCAGCGGCGTCACCCCAAGATGCTCGAGCGACCGGCCGGCTTTCCGCGACAGCGAGAGCGGGAAGCTCGTAAGCACTCGATCGGCCGTCTCCACCAGCAGCACGCGGCCGTCGCGAGGATTTATGGCTCGGAAGTCGCGGCGCAGGGTGTCCCTGGCGAGTTCAGCGATCTGCCCTGCCATCTCGACTCCGGTGGGCCCCGCGCCGACCACCACGAACGTCAGCCATGCACGGCGGCGTTCGGCGTCGGGCTCCATCTCGGCCGCCTCGAACGCGCTGAGGATGCGACCGCGGACCGAGAGCGCGCTTTCCAGCGACTTGACCTCGGGTGCGAGGTGAGCCCACTCGTGGTGGCCGAAGTACGAGTAGCTCGATCCGCCCGCGACGATCAGGGTGTCGTACGGCACCGAGAATCGGCGCGCGTCATCGGCGCTCGCATCGACTCCCACTTCGCCCGCCTCGAGATCGAAGCCGGTGACCTCCGCCAGCAACACTCGCACGTTGCGGCGCCGCTTGAAGATCGCGCGCAGCGGATAGCAGACCTCGCCGGGGGTGAGAGCACCCGTCGCCAGCTGGTAGGTGAGCGGCTGGAAGAGGTGAAAGTTACGGCGGTCGATCAGGGTCAGCTCGACCGGTGCGCGGGCGACGTGGATCGCTGCCTGGAGGCCTCCGAACCCGCCGCCGATCACGACGACCTTGTGCGGGCGGGCGTCCATCGGCCGGTGAAGTTTGCGCCTTGTCGATGCGCGTGTCAAAGTCGCCAACGATGGCCGGCGAGGTGGAGATGGCGGACCGGCGGTCCGGTTCGGCCGCGCGCTTGCTGATCCCGCTCGGCGTCGCGCTCGCGATCAGCGCCGGCGTCTATCTGCTGACGCAGGTGATCACGCTCGACATCAACACGAGTCTGTTCGGGCAGAGCGCAGCCGATACCTTCTCGCTCAAATCCTGGCTGGCCAGCGGCGTGCTTGCCTTGGCCGCGTTTCAGGTCTTCTCCGCGCTGTGGATCTACGGGCGGTTGTCCTGGCGCAAACCTCGCTGGCTCGGGCTTGCCCACCGTGTGTCCGGCTATGCCGCAATCGTCCTGACGCTGCCGATCGCCTACCACTGCCTGCGCTCGTATGGCTTCCGGAACTACGACCGGCGAACGGCGGTCCACTCGACCGCGGGCTGCTTCTTCTATGGCGCCTTCGCCGCCAAGGTGATTATCGTGCGCTGGCGCCGACTCCCCGGGTGGGCGCTGCCCATAGCCGGCGGAACGATGTTCGCCCTGGTTTCGGTGCTGTGGTACTCAGCGGCGCTTTGGTACTTCAACGACTTCGACTCCCCGGGCCTGAGCCCGAGCTTGAGTGCCGTCCGCGCCACGTATCCGGGCTACGCGAAGACCGCCGGTGGAGTTGCCGCGAGACCGGCCGTCGTGGGCGGGGTCGTTCCGGTTGCCTACAAGGGGATCGCGATCACGCCGGCCAACATCACGGTCAAGGCGGGTACCACGATCAAATGGACCAACTTCGACGCGACGTTGCACAACGTCGCCGTGACAGGTGGCCCGGCGAAGCTCAGCTCGCCCGCCTTCGGCGGCGGCGGCACCTACAAGGCGAGGTTCGTCAAGCCCGGCGTTTACCACTACCTGTGCACGTTCCACCCCGGAACCATGACCGGCACGATCACGGTCACGCCGTGACAGGCGATGACGTCTCGCGCGCTCAGGCGCTGAAGCGCCCGCTCTGAAGCGCCCGCTCGAGTGCCTCGCGGTCATAGCCGGGCAGCTCTCCAGTGCGCTCGAGCCTGTCCTGGTAGGCGGCCATCGCGTGCTCGGAGTCAGGCGTGCCAAGCGTCGCCAGGAACTCGCTTCGCTCGACGAGGAGCCCGCCCGCAAGAGACAGCGAACCGCCCTCGTACACCGCTCGCTTGCACGCGGCCACGCCCGCCTTCGGACGAGCACCCAGTCGCTCGGCGACGGCGATCGCGCGCTCGACGATCGTCTCGCGTGCGACGAGCTCGTCGACCAGCCCGAGCTCCAGCGCGTCCGCGGGAGAAAGGGGTCCGCCGTCGAGGACCAGACGCAGGGCCTTCGCGCTGCCGAGCAGCCGCGCCAACCGCTGCGTCCCGCCACCGCCGGGCGGAAAGCCGAACAGGATCTCCGGCTGCCCGATCCCGAAGTCGCCGGCGGCCATCAGCCGAACGTCGCAGGCAAGCGCCAGCTCGCACCCCCCGCCCATCGCCGAGCCGTTGAGCGCCGCGACGAACACCGCCCCGCTGCGGTTCATCGCGAGGAGGATCTCGTGAAACCGTTCGAGGGCGATGAGACCGGCCGCCGGCGTGCGCTGCAGCGCCCGTTCGACCCCGCGCACGCGACGCAGCGCGCCCACAACTCGCAGGGAGCCCTTCCCGACCCGCCGCCCGACCGACGGGCCGCTGCGGGCGGCCGCGAGCAGCTCGCCAACGTCGTAGTGGGCGACGAAGCGTTCGGGGTGTGCGCCGGTCAGCACGACGGCGCCGATGTCGTCGTCAGCGTCGGACCGTTGAACGAGCGCCGCCAGCCCCGCGACGATCCCGGTGTCCATCAAGCCGTGAGGCGGGTTCGCCAGCGTGGCGACCAGCACTCGCCCACGCTGCTCCACACGCACCTCTCCCATGGCGGGGCATGCTAGCGGGGTGTGGATGCCCGGCCCGGGCCGGCGATCAGGGGGCGAACAGGCCCTGCGTCGCGAAGATGGAGTCGCCGTCGGCGGTGGAGGCGAGGCCGTCGGCGCCGCCGTCGTAGATCCCAACCTGACCGACCTGCCAGATCGTGCGTGCCGACTCCTGCACCGCGCCCGGCATGACCGAGTCGGCGGTCGTCGAAACCGCGCAGGTCGCGCCAACGTCTCCGGCCGTCGCCGAACACGGAATCGTGAACGGGAACGTGAAATCGGAAAGAGTTCCGGCGTCGGTCCCGCTCGGGCTGTTGCGGCGATCCGTGATGCGGAGCTGGAGGATCCCCTTGAGCTCGCCCGTGTAGTCGGAGAGGCTGCCGCGATTGCGCACGTCGGTGATGCTCGTCGTGATCGCGACATCTGCCTCATCGGCGGGGGTCGACGGGTCGCCGGGGATCGTCCTCAAGCGCAACGAGC
>Ga0114129_10008347_pt1 | contig 14769 bp, 8 predicted proteins | sample RhiMetdeltSRZDD1_FD_80071 | JGI IMG/M metagenome (GOLD analysis project Ga0114129, IMG submission 80071) | Populus rhizosphere microbial communities from Tennessee, USA - Rhizosphere MetaG P. deltoides SRZDD1 (version 2) (version 2) | ecosystem: Host-associated > Plants > Roots > Rhizosphere >...
CAGCTCGGCGGGTGGCAACCCAGCGGCGCGCGTGCCTTCTCCTTTCATGAGGGCGGGCGCCCGCAGTCGGGCCCAGGGCGAGTATCCCAGCGCGCGCTCCAAGACGACCACCTGGAGCGTCCAGGACGAGGCCACGAGCAGCAGCACGCGCGCCATCGCGGAACGCGTGAAGACGCTGGCCGCAGGCGACGCGAGCACGACGCAGGCGACGGCGAGAGCCTGGAGCGCGGCGAGGCGATGAGGCCAGAGCATGTACTTGAAGCGATACGTGCCGGAGGCCACGAGGAGAACGCCCACGAGCAGCGGCGACGAGATGAGCAGAAGCCAAAGGCCGCGCGGTAGCCGGCGGCCGAGCGTCAGCAACGTGAGGACGGCGGCGACGAGGTAGCCGACGAGGCCAGAGCGCAGGTTGTCGCGCAAGAGGCCGCGTCCCTCGATCGCGTGCGCGAAGTTGCGCAAGGAGTCCAGCACCCGCGTTTCGGCAGTCAGCTGCCCCGCCGGCAGCGCTCGGCCCATCGCCCAGAGGAGCAGCATTCCGGCGGCAAAGACGAGGCCGAGCAGCGCCAGGCTCCGGACCGCAGCGGCGAGGATTTGACGACGCTCGGGCGCCGAGACGGCGCCGTCCTGGACATGGAGTCGTATAGCGAAGTAGGCGACCAGGATCGAGGCGCAGAGGATCGCCCCGTCCTCCTTCACCAGCACCACGAGCGCGGTGGCGAGGATCGCCCGTCGCGTGCGGCCCTCGCGCAAGTCGAACGCCAGCAGCAACGCGAGCGGCGGATAGCAGAGCTCGGGGTGGAAGCCGACCACCGAATTGTCGAACACCGCGTATGCGATCGGGCCGAGGTATGCCCCCAGCACGGCCACGCGGCCGGGGAGGTCCAGGCTCGGCGCGAAAGCCACCCGCAACACCGCGACCACGTGCAGCAGGACGAGTCCCAGGATCAGCCCGTAGGCGCCGAGCGGAAGCGTGAGGGGTGCAAATGCGAGCAGCAGGTAGAAATTGTGGATCGCCGCATGGTGGCCGTAGGCGTTGTCGCGCAGCAGCTCTCCACGCTCAAAGAGGCTGCGGCTCATCTCGAGGAACGAGAAGAAATCGGTGTGGAAGTACTCGAGGCCGTGGAACAGCAGGGCCTTGCACAGTCCCGCGTACAGGACCGAAAGCACGGCCAAGGACGCGAGCCCGACCGCGGGAAGCGACGTGCGTGGCTTCACCGGCCGTATACTCCCGCAGCCCCCAGGTGCCGGCCGGGTGCGAGCAGCCGCTTCGCCTCTACCCGCGCCGCCCGGGGCACGGGGAGCCCATGGAGCAGCCGGAGCGAAACGGACTCGACCGATATCTCAAGGCGGCGCTCGCCGCCTGGACGGCGGCGAGCGTCGTGTTCCTCGCAGTGAACGGCGCGCTCCTGATCCTGAAGGGCCCGAGTGTCTTCTCCTCCCTGGTCCAGGTAGGCCCGGCCTCGGGCTTGAAGCTCACCTACTCGGCGCTCGGGCTCGTCTGGCTCGCCAGCGGCCTGCTGCTCGCGCTCTTCCGCCGCCCAGGCTACCGGGCTCGCCACGGACTGGTCACGATCTGCTGCTTCCTCACGCTCGTGCTCTACGCGAACCTGCTTCGCGAGCGCAGCGAGTACCCCGACACCGGCGACTACATGCAAGCGGCGTTCGAGCTCGCGGAGGGCCAGCCGCTCCACGAGCGTTACATCTACCCCCCGCTCCTGGCCGCCGTCGGCGCGCTTTTGGTGCCGTTCGGCCGCGGCGCCATGCGGCTCGCGCTCTGGACCGGGAACGTGCTCGCGGTCGCGGCCTTCACCGGCCTCGTCATGCTCACGCTCGTGAGATACGGCTTCGAGCGACGCGCGGCGGCCGGCCTGGCGCTCGTCTTCGTGGCGATCAACGTGCCGGTGCTCCGCACGCTCGTCTACGGCCAGATCAATCTGCACGTGGCGAACCTGATCCTGCTGGCGCTGCTCGCCTATCCCCGGCTCCCCGTCTGGTCGGCGCTGGCGCTGGCGCTGGCGGTTCACCTGAAGACCTCGCCGATCGTGCTCGCGCTGCCATTCGTCACGGAGAGGAACTGGCGCTGGACGGCCGCCTTCGCCGCCTGGCTGGCCGCGGTCGCAGCAGCGATCTACGCCGCCCACGGCGGAGAGCCCTTCCTGGACTTCCTCAGGAACGCGCGCGGCGTGTACACATGGACCGACCTCAGTTTCCGCGAGAACTCGATCGACTCCTTGCTCCGAAGCACGGCCGCACTCCTCGGCGGTCCGTTCTCGTTCGTCGAGCAGCCCCCGCTGAGGCTCGTCGTCAAGGCGTCGGTGCTCGCGCTCGCCCTCGCCGCCACGGGGATCGCGATCCGGCGAGGTGCGTTCGTGAGCGGCAGCGCGGCAGGTAGTCATGTCTTGAACGGCTGGCCGGCTCTCTCGGTGCTGATGGTGCTGGCGTCGCCACTCGTGTGGGAGCATCACCCGGTGTTCACGGCCCTGCCCTTTCTGGTGATTACGCGCAAGCTACAGACGCCGGGCGAGTGGGCGGCCTGGAGTCTCGCTTACGGCGTCGTGTACTGGCTGCCCACGTTCGACTTCTATCCCTGGTCGTTCGGCCGGCTGGCGGGCCTGCTGATCCTTTTGGCTCTGCTCCACCGCGCCTCGGGCCGGAGCCAGGACGGCGACGTGTTCCGCATGCTTCACGAGCGGCTCGGAGCCCCGCGCGTCGCCTGAGCGGATGGGCAGCGCGTGCGGCGGGCCGAGCCGCAACACGCCCTCGACTTCGGCGTAGCGCCCCCCGGGCACCACGACTGCGAGCGGTGTCCCGTCGGCCGTAGTCACGGCGTGCAGGATGTTGGCGCGGCCGGCGAGCTCGAGCACATCCTCGCGGCGACCCCGCAGCAGCAGGATCTCCAGATGCGGGACGCCGTCTTCCTCGCGCGTGAACTCGAGCGAGGCGAAGCGGCGGCTGTCGTCGCGGACGACCTGGAACGGGCTGCCGGAGACGACGACGCGCGTCCCCGCGGCGCGGGCCGCCCGCTCCACCCACGCGACGCCCTGCAGCAGGCTGTTTCCCCAGTAGTCGAGCTCGTAGCGGCCGAAGGCGGAGCGCGGGCCGCCGGAGAGAGCGCTGAAGTAGACGCACTGGTTCGGGTGGTTGCGCCACTGGAAGAGCGCGGGTTCGGCGAGGCCGAGCACGAGCCCGGCCGTCGCGACGAGCCGCAGCCGGCTCGAGCGGCCGGCGAGAAAGCGTTGCCACCCGCACGCCGCGAGAACGACGAGGGGCGGGTAGGCGAACAGCAGGTGCCGGATGCCGTCGTAGATGGTGGCCCCGCTCGCCAGGACGTACGCGCCAGGGAAGAGCGCCACGAACCACAAGGCGCCCACCCGCCACGGGGACGGGGCATCGGCCGGCGCGGGGCCGTCTGTGCGAGGGCGGACGAGCCATGCCAGCGACAGCGCGGCGCCCAGCAGCACCACGGGCGGTGTCGTGAGGAGCAGCCAACGCGGTATGTAGTCCCACGGCAAGTCGCTCGCCGGCACGTCGGCCCCGGCGAAGAGGACCGGGAACTCCCAGCGGAACTGCGACAGCTTCATCATCCCCTGCAGCGGACGCGTGAGCGGCCGAACCTGGGCCCACGGCCAAAACGCCGTTCCGAGCAGCAGGACCGCGATCACGACGCCGGCCCAGCGCGCGAAGGTGGCGAGGAGGCGCGAGACTGAGCGCTCGCGCGTGGCGACCAGCAGGCCGAAAAAAGCCGCTGCGAGATAGCACAGGAACAGGAGCGCCCCCGCCCTCACGTTGACGGCCAGGCCGATCGACAGCACGAGCGGCACCGCGAGCCGGAGGCGCAGGTAGGGATAGCGCGGCTCGAGCCGCATCAGGTAGTAGAGCGCCGCCGCCAGCAGCGCGCTCAGGGGGACGTCCTTCGGGTTGTTCATGGCGTCGCCCATGTAACGCGGCGACAGCGCGAGCAGAGTCATGGCGAGAAGACCGGTCCCCGGTCCGATCAGCAGCCTCCCCAGGCGCCCGACGAACAGGATGCCCAGCCAGCCGAACGCGGCGTTGACGTAGTGGCGCAGCACGAACGGGTCGCCCGGCAGCAGCTTCTGGACGGCCACGCAGAGTGTGTCGAAGAGGCCGCCGTGGAGGTAGATGACGATCTGGCCGGGCCTGAACCAGTCGTCGTCCGTGCCCTGGCTCAGGAAGCGAAACACCCTCTCGCCGTAGAGCTGGTGGGTCTTCTCGTCCCAGGTGGCGCCGAAGTCCCTCGACAGCACGAGCATGAGCGGAAGCAGCAGCAATGGAAACAAGCGGTAGGCCCAGAGCACGGCGCGTGCGCGAGACTCTGTCGTGGGAAGCGACACGGCGTGATCTTATCCCGCGCGTAGCGACCGGTCGACGCTCAGCGCTCAGCGCTTGGAGCGTCCGCGCCCGCGGCGGGCGCGGCTCACAGGTGCCCGGCGCTCGGGCGCAGCAACCGCGGGCAGCAGGCCCTGGACCAGGAGGCGCTCGCATTCCTCGGGCGGTACGGGCGGGCTCCACAGGTAACCCTGGACCTCGTCGCACGCCAGCGATCGGAGCAGCGCCACCTGCGCCTCGGTCTCGACGCCCTGGGCCACGACACGCAGGCCCAGGCTGTGGGCCACGGCGATCACCGCAGTCACGACCGAGGCGTCGTTGGCATCCGTGGTGGCTCCCCGCACGAAGGACAGGTCGATCTTGAGCGTGTCGACCGGGAGCTGCCGCAGGTGGGCGAGCGAGCTGAAGCCGGTTCCGAAGCCGTCGATCGCCAGATGCACGCCCACCGAGCGCAGTGCGCGGAGCGTCGTGATCGTGCGCGCGAGATCCTGCATCGCATACCCCTCGGGGATCTCGAGATGCAGCGCGTCGGGCGGCAAGTCGCTCGCGGCGAGCGCCTTCTCCACGTGGACCACCAGCTCGTCCTGCTGCAGTTCGTGCGCAGAGAGATTGACCATCAGCCGCAGCCCGCGCGTGCCGCGCCTCTGCCACTCACGCGCCTGACGGCAGGCGGTCTCGAGCACCCAGGGTCCAACCGACAGCATCACGCCCGTGAAGTCCGCGAGCGCCATGAAGTCCCTGGGCGAGATCACGCCGAGCTCGGGCCGCCGCCAGCGCAAGAGCGCTTCGACGCCCGTCACGCGCCCGGTGGCGAGCTCGAGGCTCGGCTGGTAGTGAAGCGTCAGCTCCTGCCGGTCGAGCGCCGCGCGCAGGCTGTTCTCGAGCGAGCGCCGCTCGAGTGCTTTTTCGGCCATCGCCTGCGAGAACAGCTGGAAGTTGTCGCGGCCGCGCTCCTTGGCCCGGTACATCGCGGCGTCGGCGCTCTTGAGCAGCGCCTCGCCGTCCTCGCCGTCCTCCGGGTAGAGGCTGATCCCGCCGCTCGCCGTCACCCGCACCTCGCGGCCCTCCAGGGGGAAGGGCCTGCGCAGCGCCTCGATCAGCTTGTGCGAGATCGCGGCGAGGTCCTCGGCGTAGTGGATGCCGGGCAAGAGCAGGGTGAACTCGTCGCCGCCCTGGCGAGCGACCGTGTCGCCCTCGCGGACCGCGGCGCCGAGCCGTTCCGCGACCTCCCGCAAGAGCTGGTCGCCCGCCGCGTGGCCGAAGCCGTCGTTCACCTGCTTGAAGCGGTCGAGGTCGACGAAGATGAGCGCGACGCGGTGGCGGTAGCGGTGCGCCTGCGCCAGCGCGATCTCCAGGCGGTCCTGGAACAGCCGCCGGTTGGGCAGGCCCGTGAGCGGGTCGCGGTGCGCGAGCGCACCCAGCTGCTCCTCGAGTGCGCGCGTGGTCGAAACGTCGTCGAACACGATGGCGATCCGCCCGCCGCCGAGCGGCAGCAGCCAGAACGCGAGCGGCACCCGAACCTTGTCCTTGCGCCGAGCCACCACCTCGCCACGCCAGGACTCGCCCGCCCGCGCCCGCGCGAAGCCCTCGCGCTTGAGCGACTCGGCATCCGCGGCCAGAACCAGCTCGCGCCACGAGATCCCGACGAGCTCGCGGCCCGAGGGCCAGGCGAAGAGGCGCGCGCAGGCTTCGTTGGCGAAGGCCATGCGCCCGTCTTCGTCCAGCACGGCGAGGCCCTGCGGCAGCGCCTGCAGCAACCCCAGCGCTTCGACCGGATCCAGGCGCGTTACGGTGCCGCTGTCGTGGCCCGCCATGGCCGCTCAGCCCCCGATCTGGAACATCGCCCGGGCGCGGGTGGAGACGCCCTCGTCGAGGCGGTGGCCCGTCGGCTTCAGGCCCACAGCCCGGATCAGGATCGCTTGCACCTCCGCTTGTCCGCCTCCCGAGCGCAGGGCCAGCTTCACGTCGAGCTCGTCGTCGTTCAGCAGGCACAGATGGAACTTGCCGTCGGCGGTGAGCCGCATCCGGTTGCAGGAGCCGCAGTAGGGCTCGCTCACGGGCGAGATGAAGCCGACGACACCGTGCCCGTCGGCGAAGCGGAAGTTGCGGGCCTCGTCCGAGGGGCTCGTGCGCGGCAGCTCCTCGAGCGGGCCGAGCTCGACCTCGATCCTTCGCCGCGTCTCGGCCGTGGGCACGAACTGGGACAGCGCCACGTGTGCCGTTTCGCCGCCTCCGAACGGCATCAGCTCGATGAAGCGCACGTGCCAGCCCTCGTGCTGCGCGCGGCGCGCCAGCTCGACGACGTCCATGTCGTTGTAGTCGCGGGTCACGGTGCAGTTGATCTTGATCGGGACGAGCCCGGCCTCCTGCGCGGCGGCGATGCCGGCTTCGACCTCGGCGAGCGAGGCGAAGCGCATCAGCTTCTTGAGCCGCTCGGGGTCGAGCGTGTCCAGGTGGATGTTGAGCCGGGTGAGCCCCGCCTCGCGCAGCGGCCGCGCGAGACGCGGCAGCAGGATTCCGTTGGTCGTCATCGCGAGGCCCGTCACGCCGGGCACCGAGCAGATCCTTTCGGTGATCTCGACGATGTCGGGCCGAAGCGTCGGCTCGCCGCCGGTGAGCCGGAACTTGCTGAAGCCGACCGCCACCGCGGCGCGCGCGACCGTCTCGATCTCCGCCGCGGTGAGCAGCTCCGGCGAGGGCACGAAATGGAGCCCGCGCAGCGGCATGCAGTAGACGCAGCGCAGGTTGCAGTGATCGATCACCGAAAGGCGCAGATAGTCGATCTCGCGCCCGAACCGGTCGATGGGCAAAGGGGGATCTCCGCCCCTCAGTCTACAGCGGCAGCGGGCTCGAGACGACTAGCTCCCGCGTGCGAGCTTCTCGAAGCGCGGGTTGCCGCGGAGCGGGTCGAAATTGGGATCGACGCGCAGCCAGCCGGGCGTGAGGTGGTAGGGGACCTTCAGCAACGGCTCCAGCAGATCGAGCGCCTTGTCGTGGTTCCCGAGCAGGATCTGGATCCGCACGAGCTGGTGCTGGAAGTAGGGGCCGTCGAGAGGGACCTTCGCGATCGGCCAGCGCGCGACACTTTCCTCTCCTTCGCGGACGGCCTCGGCCTTCCGGCCCAGATAGGCCAGCGCCAGGGCTCGATAGATGTTGGGCTGCCCGTCCCGGGCCTCCGCCACCTGCGCAGCGAAGGCCTTTCTCGCCTCCTCGGCGTGCTCACGGGCTTTCGCCTGGTCCCCACGCAGGGCAAATGCCTGCGCGAGGACGAGCCCCCAGAGCCCCCGGTCGCCATCGAATGCTTCCGGGGTCAGGCGCAGCAAGACGCCACGCTTTGCGTCGTCGAGCACCCAGTGGAGGTCGTTACCAGTCGCGAACTCGATCACGAGGGCCGTGGGCTCCACCTCTTTCGGCGCCGCTGCGATCACGGCTCGTGCCCCCGTGAGGTCCCCCCCCTGGAGAAAGACACTTGCCTTCGCGGAAATCAGGGGGAGGTTCGCCGGGGCGAGGACGAGGCCACGCTCGAGCGCCTCGCGCGCCTCGCCGCTGCGGCGCAGCAAGAAGAGAATGCGGCCGAGCTGTAGCTCGACTTCCCACGAGCGGGGGTCCAGCTCCCGCGCCCGACCCAGGTGCGCGAGGGCTTCCTCCCACCGCCCCCGGGCTCGCTCGGCGCGCACCAACCCCCTGAGGAGGGGTGCGTCGTCTGGGGCAAGGCGGAGCCCGCGCGAGTACGCCTCGAAGGCCTTTTCGGGGTCCTTTCTGACCCAGGTGTAGTAATTCCCGAGGGCCACGTGCCCCTCCGGGAGGCCGGGTGCCAGCTCCATGGCTCGCTCCGCCGCTGTCCTCGCCGCCTCCGCGTCCTGCAGCGAGCGCACACCGAAGGCATAGTTCGCCGAGCGGGCGAGGGAGAGCCGGGCCCAGGCCAGCGCAAAGCCGGGATCCAGCGCCACCGCCTGCTGGTACTGCACAACGGCGCGGCGCTTCGTCACGAAGCCACCTACCTTCTCGATTTCCAGCCCCTTGAGGTAGGCGTCGTACGCCGCGAGATTCGCGGTGGCACGTGCCGTGAGCTGCCCGCGCTCCTTCCCGGACAGCGCCACCTCCAGCGACTGCGCCACCTTGGTTGCGATCTCCGCTTGCACCCGGAACACGTCCGAGAGGTCCGCTTCGAACGTTTCCTGCCACCGCGTCGTCGGCGCGCCGCCGCCTCCAAGCTCCACCAGCTCGGACGTCAGGCGAATCCGGCTCGTCGGCCCGGACTTCTGCCAGCGGACCTTGGCGATCAGGAGATAGCCGACTCCCAGCTCTTTCGCGATCTGCTCGAGCGGCTTGGTCGCGGCTTTGTACTGGCTCGTGCTGCCGCTCGCGATGACAGCGAGTCCGGACAGCCCCGCGAGCTTGCCGCGCACCTCGTCCGTCATCCCCTCCGCGAAGTACCCGTCCTCCGCCGCGCCCAGGTTCTCGAAGGGGAGCACCGCCAGCCGCCTCGAGACCGCCGCGCCGCTGGGCACGACCGCCTCGCCTTTTCCCCTCCGTGCGAGCCACACCCCGCCCAGCGCCAGGGCCAGCGCCGCCACGAAAGCGAACACGACGACGAACCCGCGGCGCGACGGCAGGGCCGGACGCGCGCGGCCAGCCTCGGCCAGCGGCAATCGGCCCGAGGCCGAATCCCGAAGCAGCCGCTTCAGGTCCGCCCGCAGCTCCGACGCGTGCTGGTAGCGCAGGTCGCGGTCCTTTTCCAGAGCCTTGACGATCGTCCGTTCAAGCCCCGGTGGGACTGCGGGGTTGAGGCTCGTCGGAGAAGCCGGGGTGTCGGCAAGGACCCCCTTGAAGATCTCCGCCGTCGACTTGCCTTCGAAGGGGAGACGGCCCGTCGCCATCTCGTAGAGCACCACACCCAGCGAGAACAGGTCGCTCCGCGCGTCGAGCGTCTCCCCCCGCACCTGCTCCGGCGACATGTACGCCACCGTCCCCACCTTGGACCCCGCTCGCGTGAGGTAAGCTGCCGTCTCGAGCTCCGAGCCCGCCGCCACGCTCCCCAACACCTTCGCCAAGCCGAAGTCCAGGAGCTTCGCCTCCCCGCGCCCGGTCACGAACACGTTCGCGGGCTTGAGGTCCCGGTGCACGATTCCCACCGCGTGGGCCGCCTCCAGCGCGTCCGCCAGCTGCGAGCCCAGCTCCAGCACCCGCTCGCTCGGCAACGGCCGCCCCGACACCAGTTGCTTGAGCGTCTCGCCCTGCAACCGCTCCATGGCGATGAACGGCTTTCCTGCGTGCTCCCCGAGGTCGTACACCACGCAGATGTGGGGGTGGTTGAGCGCCGAGGCCGCCCGCGCCTCGCGCCGGAACCGCTCCAGTGCCTCCGGGCTCTCGAGCGCTTCCGGCAGGAACTTCAGCGCCACCTTCCGGCCGAGGTTCAGGTCTTCCGCCTCGTACACCACCCCCATCCCGCCCTCGCCGAGCTCCGACAAAATTCGGTAGTGCGAGATCGTTTGGCCGATCATCGAAACGCAGTCTAACAGCGCACCCTGTTGACCCGGACGCACGATCGTGCGAAACCTGGTGCGTGCAAGTCCGGGTGCGGCTCTTCGCTTCGCTTCGGGATGCCGCCGGCAGCCCAGAGGCGCGGCTGGAACTGGCGGAGGGTGGAACTGCCGAGGCGGCTTGGCAAGCGCTCGTCGACAGCCATCCCGCTCTCGCTCCGAGGCGAGCGAGCCTTGCGGTGGCCGTGAACCGCGCCTACGCCGGATTCGAAAGCGCGCTGCAGGACGGCGACGAGGTCGCCTTCATTCCGCCTGTCAGCGGGGGCTGAGCTCGTCGCTCAGCCGGTAGCCGACGCCGCGCACGGTCTCGAGCAGCTGCGGGTTGCGGGCGTCCTTCTCCAGGTGGCGGCGCAGGCGCATCACGAAATTGTCGACCGCGCGCGTCTCGGTGTCGGGGTTGAGGTTCCACACCTTCTCGAGGATTTCCGCCTTGGTCACGACCTGGCCGCGGCGTTCGACGAGCAGCTTGAGCAGCATCGCCTCGAGCAAGGTCAGCCGCGTAACCGCCTCGCCCTTGCGCAGCTCGAGGTTCGCGAAGTCGACGAGGGAGTCGCCCACCCGCACCGGCCCCCCCGTTGCGCCGCGCGCCCATTCCCGGCGCCGGATCAAGCCCTTCACCCGCGCGAGCAGCACCGGAAGATCGAAGGGCTTCGGCAGATAGTCGTCGGCGCCGGCCTCGAGGCCTTCCACCACGTCCTCCGGCAGACCCTTGGCCGTGAGCATCAGCACCGCCGTATAGTTCCCGGCCTCACGCATGCGCTCGACGATCTGGAAGCCGTCGAGCCCAGGCAGCATCACGTCGAGCACCACGAGGTCGATCGGCAGGCCCGGCGCAGTGGCGTCCGGCGCCGGCACCAGCCGCTCGAGCGCGCGCAAGCCGTCGGCGATCGTCTCGACCTCGTAGCCATCGAGCTCGAGGTTGAAGCGAATGCCCGCCGCGAGATGCTCCTCGTCCTCGACCAGCAGCACCCTAGGCATGCGCCGCCTCAGGCTTGGCGTCCACCTCGGCCTCGGGCTCGAGCAGGCCGGGCAGCGAGATCGTGAAGCTCGAGCCGCGGTCCGGGCCGGGGCTGTCGACCGTGATCGTGCCACGGTGACCCTTGACGATCGCGCGCACGATGAAGAGGCCGAGCCCGGTCCCGGTCCGGCTGCGGCGCACCTCGGCCCCGATCCGGTAGAAGCGCGTGAAGATGAACGGCAGGTGGGTGCGGCTGATGCCGATGCCGTGGTCGCGCACGCGCACGTGGGCCTGGCCGTCCATGTCGCCCCAGACCTCGATCTCGATCAGCAGCTTGTCGCCCTTCGAGTACTTGACGGCGTTGTCGAGCAGGTTCAGCACTGCGGTCTCGAGCGCTTGCACGTCACCGGCCACGCGCAGGCTCTCGGGCCCGTCGAAGCGGATTGCCGTCTTGGGGAGCTGGTGCCGCGTCAGCGTCAGCTCCGCGGCCCGGCGCGCGAGCCGGGCAAGGTCGAGCGGACGCGGCTCGGCCACTGGCCGGTCGGTGTACATAGCGGCGTTCAGCACGTTGTTGATGGTGGCGTTCAGCCGCTCGATGTCCTGCCGCATCGTGCGGTAGAACTCCGCCCGCCGCTCGGATGGGACGTCACGATACTCGAGCGTCTCGAGGTACAACTTGAGCGAGGCGACCGGCGTCTTGAGCTCGTGGGTGACGGCGCTCACGAAGTTCGACTGCCGCTCGTTGAGCCGCACCTCGCGCAGCAGCAGCAGCACGATCAGCACCAGGCCCGCGATCAACAGCAGGAACAAGACGCTGCCGAAGAAGTAGGCGATCACCCGGGCCGGGGCGACGGCGCGCGGCCCCGCGGTTTCCGGCGCGGCGAGGATCCCCCAGGCCACGGTGAGCGCGAGCGCCACGACGATCAGCACCACCCCCACGGCCAGGTAGTGCCACTTCGGCCGGCGCGAGCGCGAGAGCTGGCGGACCTCGGACAAGGCGCTTCGCGCTCTAGAAGAGCTTGTCGACGCCCATCAGCAGGCGCCAGGCGCCGAAGCGCCGCCACAGACGCGCGAAGCGCATCAGGCCCAGCTGGGCGGCGACCCGGCGCAGCGGCGACTTCGCGTAGAGCGCTTTGGCGACGCCCGAAATCAGGCCGGCGTACTCGGCGTCGTAGGGATACCACCACAGCTCGGCGCCGCGCCCGCGGTCGCGGCTCACGTACTTCGTCTGCACCATCTCCCGTAGCCCCGAAGCACCGTGGATACGGCCGATCCCGCTCCACTTGAAGCCGCCCCAGGGTGCTTGCGGCTCGGCGAAGCTGGAGCTGTGGTCGTTGATCGAGACGACGCCGGCCACGAGCTCACGCTGCAACCTGTCGGCCGTCTCGTCGCTTCGCGTCCAGCCGCTCGCGGTGAGGCCGTAGGGGCTGTCGTTCGCGAAGCGAATCGCCTCGTCGAGCGAGTCGACGGTCATGATCGGCAGCACGGGCCCGAACGTCTCCTCGCGCATCAAGGTCATCGTGTGGTCGACGTCCACGACGACCGTCGGCGGATAGAAGAGCCCGGGGCCAGCAGCCCGCTCGCCGCCCGTGAGCACGCGCGCACCCTTCGCCACCGCGTCGGCCACGTGTTCTTCGACGGTGCGACGCTGGCGCTCGAGCGTGAGCGGCCCGAGCTCGCCCGCCCCCATGCTGTCGCGCAAGCGGACAAGCCGCGTCTCCTCGAGCACCTTCGCGAGGAAAGCCTTCGCAACCGGCTTCTCCACGTAGACCCGCTCCACCGAAGAGCAGGTCTGGCCGGCGTTCATGAAGGCGTTCCACACGATGCCGCGCGCCGCGCGCTCGAGGTCGGCGTCGCTGCAGACGATCGCAGCGTCCTTGCCCCCGAGCTCGAGCACCACGGGCGTGAGGTTCTTCGCCGCCTGCGCCATCAGCTTGCGGCCGGTGGCGACGCTGCCGGTGAAGACGATCTTGCCCACCCGCGGGTCCTCGACAAGCGAAGCCGCCACGCCGTCGTCCACGGCGACGACGCTCACGACACCGTCCGGGAAGGCCGCCTTTCGTGCGAGCTCCCCCAGCTTCAAGCCGACGAGCGTCGTGGCGGGCGCAGGCTTCAGGACCACGGTGTTGCCCGCGATCAGGGCGGACGCGACGACGGGCAGCGACTGGCCCCAGGGGTAGTTCCACGGCTTGATTGCGAGGATCACCCCGTAAGGCGCGTAGACCAGCCGCGCCTGCTTGTGCGCGAGCAGGAGCTGCCCCGACTCGAGTGCCTCATCCCGCAGCAGCTCCTCGCCGTGCGCCACCAGGTGCGCGAGCGACTCGAGCGAGGGCAGCACCTCCGCCGCCAACGCCTCGGCGGCGGGCTTGCCTTGCTCGCGCTCGATCAGTCGGGCGATCTCGTCCGCCTCGTCGACGATCGCGTGGCGCCAGCGGTCAAGCAGCCGCGCGCGCTCGGCGAAGCTGGTTCGGCTCCACGCCGGAAACGCCGCGTGCGCCGCCGCGATCGCCTCGCCAGCCTGCGCCGCGTCGAGCAGGCTCACCTGCGCGAACGCCTCGCCCGTCGCGGGATTGGTCGCGGGCCGCGGCCCGCTACGGCCCACGACCTCACGGCCGCCGACCCAGGAATGAAAGGTCGCAAGCCCAGTCGCCGCCGCCGTTTCGCTCGACATACGGCGATTCTACGTCTTGACGCCACTCGAGAAGGAGACATAGGCTCGGCCGGGAAGCGAGGAGACCCAGCCATGCGTGAGACCTGGACGCGGCGCCATGCGCGCCTGGTGATCTCTCTCTGCGCCGTGCTCGCTGGCGTCGCGGCGGCGACTGCTCCCTCGAAGGAGCAGCGGAAGGGCAAGCGTGCAAGTGGACGCGTCCTTCCTTCCGTCGTCGCAGCCCCGATCGAGCAGACGGCGGTGACCGCCGCGGCGAGCGCCAGCGGTTTCACGCCGCAGATCCGGCTCGGCTTCCACGTCGGCGATCAGTGGGAGCCCGCGATCGCGGCGGACGCCCACGGCAGCGTCTACGTCCTGTATCCGCAGTACAGCGGCGTGCCCGGCTGTCCGGAGGCGCAGTGCCCGAGTCCGACGGCGATCCTGCAGGTGAGCCGCGACCGTGGAGCGAGCTGGGACTCACCGCGGCCGATCGCGCCGTCGGGCACTCCACAGGTCGACACCCAGATCGTGGTCGATCCCGTGGACGGCCAAACCCTCTACGCCTCGTGGTTGCAGAACGGGAAGAGCGACACGGTAGTCGGCCGCTCGAACGACTTCGGCAACACCTGGTCCGTGGTCGTCGCCGACCGTACGAACGCGGGCACCGACAAGCCGATCCTCGCCGTCCGGGGCGACGATGTGTACGTCGGCTTCAACCACGCCCAGAAGGTGTGGGTGTCGTCCTCGCACGACGGCGGCGCGACCTTCACGTCGACGAACGTGAACCCGAACGGCAAGCTCGGCTGGTCGCTCGCCGGCGGCGGAACCGTCACGCCCGATGGCAGCGTTTATTTCTCGTGGGCCGGGTACGAGCAGAACGGTGGCGCCAAGGGACGCGTGAACCTGTTCGTGAGCAAGAGTACGGATGGGGGGGCGACGTGGACGAACACGATCGTCGACACCTCGAGCGCGCCGCCGGACTGCTCTGACTATCTCTGCGGATGGGCCTACCTGGGCGCCCAGATCGTGCTCGCGTCGGACGAGGCAGGTGTGCTGTATGCGCTCTGGAACGCGGGAAGCGTGGACAAGGGCCCGGAGCGAGTCTTCTTCGCGCGATCGGAGAACGGAGGAGCGACCTGGTCTCGCAAGGCCGACGTGTCGGCAGCGCCTTTGGGAGCGGCTCATGCGTTCCCGGCGGTGGCCGCGCGGGCGCTCGGAGACGTCCGAATCGCATGGATGGACGCGCGCGAGGGGACGCTCTGGAACGTTTA
>Ga0114129_10008348_pt1 | contig 14768 bp, 13 predicted proteins | sample RhiMetdeltSRZDD1_FD_80071 | JGI IMG/M metagenome (GOLD analysis project Ga0114129, IMG submission 80071) | Populus rhizosphere microbial communities from Tennessee, USA - Rhizosphere MetaG P. deltoides SRZDD1 (version 2) (version 2) | ecosystem: Host-associated > Plants > Roots > Rhizosphere >...
GCGTCCCAGCCCATCGCCTGCGCGGCCGCCGCCAGCGTGACGATCTTCATGTTCGAGGCCGGCACCATGAGCTTGCGGCTGTTGCGGTCGTAGAGACGTTCACCGCGGTCGAGGGACTGGACCACGACGCCCCATTGCCCCTGGTCCATGATCGCGGCGTTGAAGATGGCGTCGAGATCCCGGCGCAGGCCGGCCGCGGCTTTTCCGGGGGCACGTGATTGGGAGGAGGCCGACGGCTGATGCGCCGAACGCAGCCGCGTCAGCGCGGCCTGGCGCGCCATGCACCCGGCAGCGAGCACCGGGTACACCGCGAGGATCGCGACGGCCGCCCGGTGGAGCCTCGCTATTTCAGCTCCTGCAGCGCTTTCACGGCACCGTCGACGGCGCTGGCGTCGACCTTTGCCGCACCCGGCTCTCCGGCGCGCGAGGCGAACGCGTCGCTGCCCGATTTCGCCAGCGTGACCCGTTCTTCCTTCTTGCCCTCGTCGAACTTGATGGCGACGGCGAGCTCGGGGGCGGCCAGCGCCTTCGCGGCGGCCGGAGCCTCGACGAAGCCGGTGGCGCGCAGCCCCGTGAGCGCCGAGACGAGCTTGTCGAACGTGGCCTGATCGAGCTCGCGCGACTGCGGCGCGCTCTGCCGCCACTTCTCCTCGTCCTGGCCTTCCTTGTTCTTGGTCTTGGTCTTCTCGAAGACGCTCGTCTGTCCGGCGCGCACGATCTCGATCCGGGTCGCGCTGAAGCTGCGTGCGTCGAAGAGATCCTTCTGCCGGTACTCGGCAGGGTCTTTCTTCAGCTCGTCGAGCACGCTCGATTCGACCGTGAAGACCGACGGACGCGAGAGATCGCGGGCGTAGACGGTGCCTTCGGCGGCCTTGCCGCCAATCGCCAGCGAAGCCTGTGAGGAGCCGGATCCGAACTTGACGGTGGCGGCCGGCTTGTCGAGCCCGTACTTCTTCTGATCGGCATCGGGCGCGTCGACGATCGACTTCATCTGCAGGCCGGCCAGCCGGCTGACGAGGCCTTCGATCGCGCTGAAGTCGGCGCGGGCCTGGACCGGCGCGGCAATCTGCCACTCGCCGGCCGGCCGCACGAACCGGGAGCTGCGATCGCCCGCGGTGAACTCGAGCGCGTCCAGTTTGTCGCGGTCGACCTTCATCACGGCCTTGTCGCGAAGGTCGAACGTGCCCTTGTTGAACGTGGTCTCGAGGTGGCCGGGGATCAGGAACACCTTCTTGTCGCTGGCGCGCTTCGCGTAGAGGTCGGTGCCCGGCGGCGTCTTCTGGCCGATCAACAGCGTCTGCTCCTGCCCGCCAGACTTGAACGACACCTCGATCCGGGGTTGCGCGAGGCCGTACTCCTTGAGATCCGGCGGGTTCTCGTCGACGACGCGCTCCATTTCGAGTGTCGAGAGATTCGACGTCAGACCCGAGACTTCTGACGCGTCCGGCTGGCCGGTGGCGGGCGCGACGATCTTCCATTCCGTCCCCGACTTCTGGAGGCGGGTCCGTTCGCCCGACTCGGACTTCACCGCGACCTCTTCGATCTTGTCGGCCTCGACGGTGAAGACCTTGTCCTTCTTCGGCAGATCGTCGGCAGCGGGCCGCCGCGAGTCACGCCACGTGTACCAGCCCAGCGGAATCGCGATGACGAGCAGCAGGATGAGTGAGCGCAGCCCCCGCATCTATCGCCTCCGCCACCAGGTGGCCACGCCGCCGAGCAGGATCAGCCCGGGGATGATGAAGACCGTGAGCCAGAAGATGCGCTCCTGCTGATCCGGGGTCAGCGTGATCCGCCGATCCTCCGGATCCCGCGGCCGGATCGAAATCAGGTTCTCCTGCTGCGCGAGCCAGTTGATCGTGTTCATGAACAGATCGAGGTTGCCTTCGGTCCCGAGCCAGCCATTCGACACGAAATCCGAGTCCCCGAAGACCACGATGCGCGTCTCCGGCTTTGCCTTTGGCTTCGCGGGATCCTCCGGTTGCGCCGGTGTCGGCGAGTCCGTCGCCGGGGACGAGACCGCCGCCGCCAGAGTCAAGGGACCCGCCTTGTCGCCCTTACTGAGATCCTTTGTGAACTCGCCGCTGCTGTTGAGGGTTTTCAGGTCGGTCTCGCCCCATCCGTCCGGGCTCGTGTCGATCAGCCCCTGCGCGAATTTTCCGCTCGTGCCGCCGCTCGCGGCCGCCACCGATCGCGCGACGGGGAAAACCGTGATCAGCCGGAACCGGTTGGTGATCGGATGCGCCTGGTACCGGGCCGCCAGCGCGATGACCTTGTTGCGCGGATCGACAAGGACGTTGTCGCCGACTTCGATGCCCCAGTCTTTCAGCAGGGCCTTGGTTCCCGCGAGCTCGCCCGAGCCCTCCTGTTCGGTCGGATCGAGCATGAACAGGACCTTTCCGCCGCGGGCCAGATACTTCTTGAGCATGTCCAGCTCGTCGGCCCGGAGATCGCGCTTGGGGCCGGCGACGATGACGACCGATGCGTCGGCCGGCACGGTGGCCTGCTGCGCGAGGACCAGCTTCGCGACGCCGTAGTTCTCCCCCTCCATGATCTTGGAGATCGTGCTGTAGCTGTCGCGGTCCCCGCCTTCGGTGTCTTTCTCGCCGTGGCCCTGAACGAAATACGCCTTCTGCTGGATGCCCTGAACGACCTTGATGAGTCCCGTCGTGAGGTCCTGTTCCGAATCGGACGTCACCCGTTCGGTCCGTCCGTCGTACTCCAGCACGACCGTCGGGAACTGCACCACTTTGTAGGGCGCCGCCCGCATCGGCGATTTGACCGCGTCGACATATTCCACGTTCACCTGCTTCGACGCGTATTGAAACTCGTCGAGCCGATCGCGGAACCGCTGGAACTGATCGGAATCCGCGAACACTTTGATCGCCAGCGGTCTCGGCAGATCCCCCAGGATCTTGCGCGTCTGCTCCGACAGCGTGAACTGCTTGGCCGCGGTCAGATCCCACCGCTTGTTGTGGCGAACGCCGAGATAGTTGACGGCGACGAGAATCGCCAGCACCACGATCGCGGTGACGATCGCCACGGTGCCGAACCTGGCCTCGCGCCCCGCGAAGGATCGCGCGATTTCGCGCCACTGGCTGAGCATGTAGAGCAGCGTGCAGACCAGCCCGGCGAGGGCCAGGCCGCTGGACCACTGCTGCCATTCCGGCTTCGAGAACCGGATCGCCACCGCGGCGAACACGAGGGCCACGCCCAGCCATCCGAGCAACCCGAGAATTCTTCTCAACATACTGACCGGATACTCCGTTGGGCCCCGCGGCCGCCTAGCCGCGCCACCGCTCGCTGTCGACCGACTTCGCGGTGAGGAACAGGCCGAAGGTGATGAAACTCAGGTAATAGACCACGTGCTTCGTATCGATGATGCCGCGCGAGAAATCGTCGAAGTGGTCGATGATCGACAGGTGGTTCAGCACCGCCCGCATCGTCGGCCCTGCCTGATCCGCCGACCAGTTGATGATCCACAGCATCAGGAAGACCGCGAAGGTGATCACCCCCGCGACGATCTGGTTCTTGGTCAGGCTGGAGATGAGCAGGCCGACCGAGATGAAGCACCCGCCCAGGAGCAGCAGCCCCAGATACCCCGCGACCACCGGCCGCCATTCCGGGTTGCCGTAGATGAACAGGATCGCCATGTAGAGGACAGTCACCGAGAGCATGGCGCAGTAGAGGCCCATCGCCCCCACGAACTTGCCGATGATGATCTCCAGGTCGGTGAGCGGGGAGGTCAGCAGCAGCTCGATGGTGCCCGAGCGCTTCTCCTCGGCATAGGTCCGCATCGTGATCATCGGCATGACGAACAGGATGATCACCGCCGAGTTCATCAGCACGTAGCGGATCATCTCCTGATTGATGTTGTTGGTGCCCCCTTGCATCCCCATCATGCCGGAGCTGCGCTGCACGAACACCATCAGGTAGGCATAGAAGAAGCGGCTGAACAGCAGCGCGAAGAGGCCGATGATGACGTAGGCGATCGGCGAGGCGAAATAGGAGCGGAGCTCCTTGCCCGCGATCGCGAGCACGTTACGGACGCTGTTCACTGCACTCCCTCCGGTGTTTCAGGCTGCAGGGGCGCGGCCGGCTCGGGCGGCGGCGCGGCCTGCGGCGCGCTTTCCTCGGTCGTGACCTGCAGGAAGATCTCTTCCAGGCTCATTCGCATCGGACGAAGCTCCAGCAGGCCCCAGCCGTTGTTGACGACCGTCCGCGCGATCTCGCGCCGGATGTCCCTGCCGCGGGCGCTCTCCACCTCGAAGCCGTCGGCCCCGGCGCGATGATCCGACGCGGCGACCCGAGTCACGCCGGCAATCTTCTCCAGCACCGGCGCCGGCTGGGCTCCCATCGCGTCGATTTGCACGTACAGCGTCTCCGCCCCCTGCAGCCGCGCGGTGAGCCCTTCAGGCGTGTCCACCGCCACCACGCGGCCTTTGTTGATGATGACGACGCGCTGGCAGGTCTGGGCGACCTCGGGGAGGATGTGCGTGCTGAGCACGATGGTGTGGTCGCCGGCGAGACCGCGAATCAGATCGCGCGTCTCGATGATCTGCTTGGGGTCGAGGCCGGCGGTCGGCTCGTCGAGGATCAGCACTTCGGGGTTGTGGATCAGCGCCTGGGCGAGACCCACGCGCTGACGGTAGCCCTTGGAGAGCTTCGCGCAGTGCTTGTCCGTCACGTCGTCTATGCGGGTGCGTTTCATGACGGCCGTGACCCGATCTTTCTGCTCCTTCGGCGGCACGCCTTTGATGCGCGCCACGAAGTCCAGGTACTCGCGGACGGTCATGTCGGGGTAAAGGGGCGGCGTTTCCGGCAGGTACCCGGTGCGGCGTTTGGCCTCGACCGGATTGGTGAAGACGTCGAATCCGGCCACCGTCGCCCGGCCGTCGGTCGGCGGCATGTAGCCGGTCAGGATCCGCATCGTGGTGGTCTTGCCTGCGCCGTTCGGCCCCAGGAACCCCAGGATCTCTCCCCGTTCCACCCTGAAACTGACGTCGTCCACGGCGGTCACGCGGCCGTAGCGTTTGGTGATGTGTTCGACCTCGATCACAGATCTCTCCAGTGGAGTTCTTCGTCACCTCGCGGAACGCGGCAGGCCGGCAGGCGCCGGAACTTCACACCGGAACCTCCGCGAGATCCATTGCGAGCACGTAAGATATAGATAGAAAGCCGATTACGGGCCAAACCCGCATAGTAATCAGTGCGGGAAAAACGTGTCAAGGCTTGCGCCCTTCTCGCAACAACACCGGAACACCGGCCCGGATTCCTGCCCACGGTCGAACCCGGCGGAACAGCCCACCTCTGATGATCTTGCGCGGCTCGATCGAACTGCGTACACTCTATATCTGAGCACTTGCTCATATATTCATATGTCTGACGACTGCGCGGTTCCACATCTCGATCCCAACAGTGCTGCGGCCCGGGAGGCCTGCCTGTTGTCGACCCCCACCGTCCAGGAGATTGCCTCGACATTTGCTGTCCTCGGGGATCCCACACGAGTCCGGATCCTCGACGCGCTGTCGGCGGGTGAGCTGTGCGTCTGCGATATCGCCACGCTGGCTGGAATCAGCGAATCGGCCGTCTCCCATCAATTGCGCCTGCTCCGGGGTATGCGCCTGGTCCGCCCACGCCGGGCGGGGAGGCAGGTCTTCTACACGCTCGACGATCAGCACATCGTCGAACTGCTCCGCCTGGCGGTGACGCACGTGCAGGAAAGCGCCGCCGAGGCCCGGCAGCCGAGGCTCGTTCGCACCGAGGCGGCCGGATGACCGCGCGCTGCGAGGTCTGCCAGGTTCACGCCGAGTCCACGTTCCGCATCGAGGGCATGGACTGCCACGAGGAGGTCGCGATCCTCGAGCGCACGCTGAAGCGTCTCGCCGGCATCGAGGCGCTGGACGCCGACGTGATGGGGCAACGGCTCCGGGTGAAGCACGACGCCGCCGTGCTGACGCCCGGCCGGATCGCCGAGGCGGTCGCGCGAACCGGTATGCGCGCCTGGCTCGAGCACGAGACCGCCGTGCAGCCGGCTTCCACCACACGCACGCGCGCGTGGTTGGTCGGTCTGGCAGCCATCGCGCTGGCCGCCGGCCTCGCGGCGAGGCTGGCGCCGGCCGCGGGCGCCCGTGTTGGCTGGATCTTCTTCGCGATCGCCGTCGTACTCGCCGGCATTCATCCTGTCCGCCGCGCCTGGGTCTCGATCACGTCGCGCGTCCTCGACATCAACGTGCTGATGGTGGTCGCCGTCGCCGGCGCGGTCGCGCTGGGCGAATGGTCCGAAGCGGCGTCGGTCGTGTTCCTGTTCGCGCTTGCCCAGTTGCTCGAGACGCGCGCCATGGAGCGGGCGCGCGGCGCCATCCGCTCGCTGATGGATCTGGCGCCGGCGGAAGCGCTCGTTCGCCAGAACGGCACCGAAGTCGTGATGGCTGTCGACGATGTGCGCGTCGGCGACGTGATCGTCGTACGCCCGGGAGAGAAGATTCCGCTGGATGGCCGCGTCCGCGCCGGCGACAGCCACGTCAACGAATCTCCGGTGACTGGCGAATCGCTGCCGGTCGAGAAGTCTCCGGGATCGGAGGTGTTCGCGGGGACCATCAACGGCCGCGGCGCGCTCGAAGTCGACGTCACCCGTCTCGGCCGCGACTCGACGATCGCCCGCGTCGTGCACCTGGTCGAGCGGGCACAGGCGCACCGCGCGCCGAGCCAGACCTTCGTCGATCGTTTTGCGCGGGTCTACACACCCGCGGTCCTCGTGCTGGCGGCCCTCGTCGCCGTGGCCGGGCCGCTGGCCTTCGGCGGCTCCTACAGCGGCTGGATCTACCGCGCGCTGGTGCTGCTGGTGATCTCGTGCCCGTGCGCGCTGGTGATCTCGACGCCGGTCTCGATCGTGTCCGCGCTCGCCGCGGCGGCGCGCAAGGGCGTGCTCATCAAGGGCGGCGCGCGGCTGGAGCAGCTCGCCGCGGTCCGCTGCATCGCGTTCGACAAGACCGGCACGCTCACACACGGCCGGCTCCGGGTCGTCGACGTCGCGTCGACCAACGGCGTGGCGCCGCCGGAAGTCCTTCGTCTCGCGGCCTCGCTCGAAGCCCGTTCCGAGCATCCCATCGGCCGCGCCATCGTCGGCCGCGCCATCGACGACCGTCTCGTGCTCGCCGGCAGCGACGGGTTCCAGGCGCTCCCGGGACGCGGCGCCGAGGGAGTGGTAGGCGCCGATCGGGTCGTGGTCGGCAATCACCGCCTGTTCGAGGAGCGCGGGCTCTGCTCGCCGCGCGCGCACGCGCAGCTCGAGGCGATGACCGCCAACGGATGCAGCACCGTGATGGTGGCGAGGGGCAACGAAACCGTTGGTCTGATCGGCGTCGCCGATGAGCCGCGCGCCTCTGCACGCGCGGTGATCGAGATGCTTCGCGAGCAGGGCGTCGAGCACGTGGTGCTGCTCACCGGCGATCACGACGCCGCCGCCAGAGCGCTCGCGTCGGGGCTCGGCATCACCGAATACCGCGCCTCGCTGCTGCCGGAAGACAAGGTGACGGCGGTGCAGGAGCTGAAGCAGCGCTACGGTGCGCTCGCGATGGTCGGCGACGGCGTCAACGACGCCCCCGCGCTCGCGTCCGCCGACGTCGGGATCGCGATGGGCGTGGCCGGCACCGACGCCGCGCTCGAGACCGCCGATGTCGCGCTGATGGCCGACGAGCTGCCGAAGATCCCGTTCGCGATTCGCCTCAGCCGCGCCGCCGCGCGCAACATCCGCATGAACATCGCGTTCTCGCTGCTGCTGAAGGGCGCGTTCCTGATCATGGCCTTCGCCGGCGTCGCCACGCTGTGGATGGCCGTCGTGGCGGACATGGGGGCCTCGCTCATCGTCATCGCGAATGCCCTTCGGCTGCTGCGCGAGTGAGCTAACGGAGGGGACGGAGGCACCGGACTTTCGAACGGAGCAACGGAGCCAACGTAGGCAACGGAACCAATTAGTTTTCCGTTCACTTCGTTGACTCCGTTGCTCCGTTTTCAGGATCCGGTGCCTCCGTCCCCTCCGTTGTCCAGGACACCTCAGGCCTTACGGTTCGAGAAGAAGTGCTGGTCGACGAACTCGTCGATCGACGCCTGATCGGTCGATTCCATCCGTTCGAATTGCAGCCCCATGCCCACGCGGCGGTCGCTCCAGGCGACGCGGCATTCTGCTTCGATGTCGCGTTTCGATCCAGGCAGCCGGAAGCGGACCCGCAGCTTGGCGCCGCCCTGCAGGGGGCTCATGGTGCGGATGGCGAGGCCGCCTTTGCTGAGGTTCAGCGTGAGCGCCGCGGCGATCGTGTTGCCAAAGCGATACGCCACCGGAATCCCCAGCACCACACGCGGGCTCCCGCGGCGGTTGAAGTTGTCCGGAAAGAGATGGGGCGCCAGCGACGGCAGGATGTGCTGCACGGCGCTGTATTCGTTCACGTACCCCGCGACCCCGAGCGCGGCGAGCTCGCGCACCTCCTCGGCCGTGGCAATGGTGCCGCTGAAAATCAGGATGTTGAGGCGGCCCTCATCGATCTTGCGGATGGTCCGCACCAGCTCGACGCCTCCGGCATGGGGCAGGCGGAGATCGAGTACGATCAAATCGATGCGCGACAGGTCGGCTCGCACCCGCGCGAGCAGCTCTGCGGCGCTCTTGACGGTGAACGCCGTGTGTCCCGCGCTGAGGAGCGCCGTCGCGAACCGATCCCGGACGAAGGCGGTGTCGTCGGCGACGATGACGGTCTTGGTGGTTGACACGATACGGGGTCCGGCCGCCGCCACGCCGCGATATCGGCGCGCCTCGGCGGCGTCAGGTTCGTTGCAGAATTTATCAGGTTCTCGCTATAATCCGAACTCTTGTGAGATTCGTGGGTGCGCGACAGAGCCGGTGAACTCCGGGCAAGGCGCTCCCGCCAGGAGCATGTATGGCCACCTGTCCGGAATGTGACGCAGACATCGAAGTCGATGAGTTCGACGTCGACAAGGGGGATCTGATCAGCTGCCCCGACTGCGGCGCCAACCTCGAAGTGACCAGCACGTCCCCCGTTGAACTCGAAGCCGCGGACGACGACGACGACGAGGAAGAGGAAGACGAAGACGACGATTTCGACGAGGACGATGAAGAGGGCGTCGACGAGGGCGAAGATGAAGAGAACGAAGGCGGGGACTGGGAGGAGTGAGCCGAGCTCCGCTGGCTGACACGCCGGAATCCGCCGGCGCCGCCGCCGGATTCACCGACCCCGGGTTCGAAACGGCCCTCGCGGCCAAGCACGCCGAACTGCAGCGCATTCTCGAAGGGATTCCATCGCTGATCGTCGCGTTCAGCGGCGGAGTCGACAGTGCCTACCTCGCGTATGCCGCCAGCGAGCTTCTCGGTGAACGGGCGCTCGCAGTCACCGCAGACAGTCCAAGCTACCCCGACCGGCACCGTCAGCTCGCGCTCGGGCTCGCCGCGCGGTTCAACCTGAATCACGAAGTCATCCACACCGCCGAGCTCGAGCGGCCCGAGTACCGCGCCAACCCGGCGAACCGCTGCTACTACTGCAAGCACGAGCTCTACACGCATCTCTCGACGATGGCGAAGGCCCGCGGCATCGCGGTGATCGCCGACGGCAGCAATGCGGACGATCGGGGCGATTACCGTCCCGGCCGTCAGGCCGCGCGCGAGTTCGGCGTGAGGAGTCCGCTGGACGAAGCCGATCTCACCAAGCTCGAGATTCGCGAGCTGTCGCGCCGTGCCGGCCTGCCGACGTGGAACGAACCGGCGTCGGCGTGCCTGTCCTCGCGCATCCCCTACTTCACCGAGGTCACCGACGAGAAGCTGCGGACGATCGAGCGCGCGGAAGCGGTGCTTCGCGACCTCGGCTTCCGCGTGTTCCGCGTCCGCCATCACGATGCCATCGCGCGCATCGAGCTGGGCCGCGACGAGATCCCGCGCGCGCTCGAGCCGGAGCTGGCCGACACCATCGACCGGGAGCTGCGCGCGCTGGGCTACCAGCACGTCACCATCGACCTGCGCGGGTACCGCCTGGGCAGCCTGAACGACGCACTCCGGCTCCGTCCCGTCTGATCGCGTGCGGAAAGGGCTCGCGGCGCTCGCCGTCCTGTTTCTTCTCGCGCACCTGTTCTCTCTTCCGCCCACCCTCGAAGACGTCGACTCGGTCAACTTCGCGCTCGGCGTGCGGGACTTCGATGTCGCGCGTCATCAGCCGCATCCGCCCGGATACCCCGTGTTCATCGCGCTCGCCAAGGCATCGACGGCGATCGTGCAGGCGCTCGGCGTCGGCAATCCCGCCCCGCGCGCGCTGAGCGCGCTGAGCGCGATCGCGGGAGCGCTGCTGATTCCGCTGCTCTTCGGCCTCTTCCGCCAGCTGGCCGCTGACGACACGGTCGGATGGTGGGCGATGGCTGCGGCCGTCTGTTCGCCGCTCTTCTGGTTCACGGCGCTCCGGCCGTTGAGCGACACGACCGGGCTGGCATTCGCGACCGCCTCGCAGGCGCTGCTGCTGTCGGCGTGGCTCGACGACGGTCCGGGGGTCCGGCGGGCTGCGCTCGGCGGCGCCGTGTTGTCCGGGCTCGCCGCGGGCGTGCGCGTGCAGACCGCGATGCTGACCGCGCCGCTGCTGCTGCTCGTGCTGCTGTGGCCAGGAGTGCGGCTGTCGATGCGCGAGCGCGCGGCCGCATTCGACGCCGCCTTGCTCGGCGTCCTGGTCTGGGCCGTCCCGCTGCTCGTCGCGAGCGGCGGCCTGGGGGGCTACCTCGCGGCGCTCGGGGCGCAGGCCGACGCGGACTTCACCGGCGTCGTGATGTTGTGGACGACGCGGCAGGCGCGCGTCGCTGTCGACGCCGTTCTCAACACGTTCGTGTGGCCGTGGAAGGAGCTGTGGAACGGCGCCGGTGTGCTGGCCATCGCCGCAGTGGGATTGGCGCGGCTGGCCTGGCGACAGCCGGCGCGCTTCGGATTGTTCCTCGTCGCGTTCGCGCCCTACGCGACGTTCCACCTGCTGTTCCACGAAACCGCGACCATGCGCTACGCGCTGCCGATTGTCGGGGCCGTGGCCTTCCTGGCGGTCTACGCGTCGGCCGGCCTGGGCCGGGTCGGCGCGGCCGCGACCGCGGTCGTGCTGATCGCGGTGTCGCTCGTCCAGACGATGCCGGCGGCGCGCGAATACGCGCTCGGCGGGAGTCCGGCCTTTCAGCTGTTCGAGGCGCTGACGCTGGCGCCGTCGCGCCATCCGCCGCCCGTGCCCTCGACCGCCGGCGACGGGGAGCCGCTCGACGTCACGCTCGCGATGCACGCGGCGATGCGGCGTGTGGAGGACTGGGAACACGACCGGGTGCCGTGGCCCGTGATTCGCGCGCCGCACGGCCACGAGTGGCTGGCGCTCGTCGAACACTGGCGCGCGAGCCCGTCTCCCGTGATCTTTGCCGCCGATCCGCGGCGGACGGATCTGGTGCTGTTCGATCCGCAGGCGCGCACGCTCGACAGCTCGAAGCGCTGGACGTTTCCGGAAGTGCCGTTCGTCGCGGGCACCCGGCCCGGGAACGCCGACGCGTACTTCATGCGTTCGCCCGGGTGGATGCTCGATCGCGGCTGGGCGCTCACCGCGGAAGTGGGTGGCGTCACCGAGAAGGACGGCGCGGGTCCGCACCTCCGGCCCAGCGTCGCCTGGGTGCGGGCGCGGCCCGGCGCGGCGGAGATGATCATCGGCGGCCGGCATCTCGGCGCGGCAGCCGACCCGCGCGCCCGCGTCGCGCTGTCGAACGATGCCGGCCCGATCGATTCGTGGGAGATCGGCCCCGGCTTCTTCTTCAGGCGTGTGACGCTGCCCGCGGGCGCGCTCGCCGGCGAGGGCTACGTCCCGCTGCGTGTGAGCAGCGCGGCCGCCGATGGATCGTCGCGGACGATCCGTGTCGGGCTCGAACAGTTCGATCTGCAGCCGGACGGGACCGTGATGTTCGGGTTCATCGACGGCTGGTACGAACCGGAATACAACCCGAAGACGGCGCAGTCGTGGCGATGGATCTCCGAACACGGACGCCTGTGGATCCGTCCCGTGGGACGCGACGTGACGCTGACGCTGACGGGCGAATCGCCGCTGAGATACTTCGACACTGCGCCCGCCGTGAAGGTCACCGCCGCCGGGGTCGTGCTGGCGCAGTTCGCCCCGTCGGCTGACTTCACCCAGCGGATCACCATTCCCGCCAAAGCGCTCGCGACCTCCGGCGGCGTGGTGACGATCGACAGCCAGCTGTGGTTCTCGCCGGCCGACCGGGGTGGTCCGCCCGACAAGCGGCATCTCGCGCTGCGGATGTTCGGGGTCGCGGTGAAATGAGGGTCCGGGGCTCGGGGCTCGGGGACTCGGGACTCGCGAACGTCCGTGCTATTCAGAGGTAACGAGCCGGTCGCACTTGCCCTTGTTGCCTCTGAGCCCACCGGCTTTCCGAGCCCCGAGCCCCGAGCCTCCGGACTTACGGCTTTCTGGACAGCGTCAGCAGCGAGCTCCCGAGCGGCATGTCGACGGCGCGCAGCGCGATCGATTCGATCGCGAGCATGCCTGACAGTGCGAGATTGACCGGCGCGATCGGGACGGTCATTTCCACGTCCGAGAGCTGGTGCTCGCCCTGGCGCAGGCGCTGGGCGAATCTGACGCCGGCGACGATGGGCAGGATCGCGGCGTTGGTGTAGGTGAGGCGGAGGACCTCGAACCCGGCCCGTTCGAGGTGGCGTCTGAGGCTGGTCCGGGTATACCGCTGGACCTCCCCGCCGAGGATCGAATGGTTGCCGCGGAGGATCGGCAGGGCGGCGACGTTCAGCACCAGGTGGCCCCCCGGGCGGAGCACCCGGTGCATCTCCCGGAGCGCTTCGGCGGCCTGCCGGTCGTCGAAGGCATAAATCACATCGAAAGAAGTGACGAGATCGAAGGTGTCGTCCGAAAAGGGGAGTGTGAAGGCCGAGGCCCGGGCGACCAGGGTCTCCCCCTGCCGGCGGGCGTAGGCGAGCCCGCTGAAGGTGAGATCGATGCCCACGGCTCGTCCGTAGGCACGCAGCATGGGCAAGTTGTTCCCGGTGCCGCATCCGCAGTCGAGGATGCGCAGGCCCGTGCGGCCGCCGGCGGCACGGCTCAGCAGCGGGCGGACGAAACGGCGGAAGCCGCGGAACCAGAAATGCTCGCGCTCGGCGCGCGCGGTCGCCTCGAGAAGGGCATCCATCATTGCTGCAGTGAAATTGACAGTGCGTAGGGTGGTAAGTAAGCTCCGAGTTTATCAGGCAGCACAAATACCGCGTGTTGACGGGGGCGGAGCCGTTTGCCGCCTGCTGGAGGAGAGGTTGATGAAACGCAGCTTTCGAGTGTGGGCAGCGGTCGCGATCGTGACGGTCGCCGTGACGGCAGGTGGATGCGGGAAGAAGAAACCGGTGACGCCCGCGCCCACACCGCCGCCCGCGCCGGCCCCGGCGCCGCCGCCCCCGACGACCAAGCCGGCACCGCCGCCGGCGCCCGCTCCTCCGCCTCCGGCCCCCAAGCCGCCGACCGAGGACGAGGTGTTCGCGGCGATGTCGCTCGACGAGCTGAACAAGAAGGGGGTGTTGACCGACACCTTCTTCGCCCTGGACTCGAGCGAGCTGACCGGCGAGTCGCGCGGCGCCATCCAGAAGAACAGCGATTACCTCAAGCGCTGGACGTCAACCAAAGTGATGGTCGAAGGCCACGCCGACTCGCGGGGCACCAACGAATACAACCTCGCCCTCGGCGAGAAGCGCGCGGGCGCGGTCCGCGACTATCTCGTGAGCCTCGGCATCCCGGCCGATCGGGTCACGGTCGTCAGCAAGGGGGAGGAAGCGCCGTTCTGCACGGAGGAAGCCGAGAACTGCTGGCAGCAGAACCGGCGCGGACACTTCATTTTCACGGCGAAGTAACGCGGGCTGTCACGTGCGACGTGCGACAGTGCGACGGTGCGACGTGCGGTGCGGCGTGCGACGTGCGACGTGCGACGTGCGGGGTGCCCGTGCGACGGGCTGACGTCTCCCGCTCGCGCGCACGGAGCACGTGCACGCGGCACGTCCGCACTCAGCACGTAGCACGAGCACGTCGCACCGTCGCACCGTCGCACACAGCACGTGGATAGCGCAGCGCTCAAGGCAGTCCAGGGTCCTCTCAAGGACCGATACCGCGAGGATCCGGCGGCGGCGGTGATCACGCTGCGCGCGGAGGGACGCGCCAGCGGGCTGACCTGCAAAGTCGAAACCGGCAAGGCGCTCGTCGAGGCCGGCCTGCATCCGGCGACGGGCGGCGACGGGACCGCCGCGTGCTCGGGCGACATGCTGCTCGAAGCGCTCGTCGCGTGCGCCGGCGTCACGCTGCGCGCCGTCGCGACCGCCATCGGCGTCGACATCAAGGACGCCAGAGTCAAGGCCGAGGGGGACCTGGACTTCCGCGGCACGCTCGGCGTGGCCAGGGACGCCCCGGTCGGCTTCCGGGACATCCGCCTGCAGTTCGAGCTCGACACCACCGCATCCGACGAACAGCTCGCCACGCTGCTCAAACTGACCGAACGCTACTGTGTCGTCCTGCAGACGCTGCGCGCCGCGCCACCGGTCTCGGCGCGCCTGATCCGAGCCGCGACCTAGCGAATGTATGTAGGCGGACGATTGCCCTGCGGGCGATCGCGCGATCGCTCCTGCGGGGTCGTGGTGTCCGGCAGCCCCAGCGACGCCGACGTATTGCGGCCGAGCGCCTCGATGAGGGCGCTGAAGCTCACGCCCA
>Ga0114129_10008349_pt1 | contig 14765 bp, 14 predicted proteins | sample RhiMetdeltSRZDD1_FD_80071 | JGI IMG/M metagenome (GOLD analysis project Ga0114129, IMG submission 80071) | Populus rhizosphere microbial communities from Tennessee, USA - Rhizosphere MetaG P. deltoides SRZDD1 (version 2) (version 2) | ecosystem: Host-associated > Plants > Roots > Rhizosphere >...
TACAAGGCGGTCATCGACGAGGCGCACAAGCGAGGACTTCGCGTCGCCGTGCACCTCTTCTATCTGTCCGATGCCAAGGCTGTCCTCGACGCCGGCGCCGATTTCGTCGCGCACCGCGTGCGAGATCTGGAGGTCGATCAGGATCTGATAACGAAGCTGAAGGCGCGAAATGTCTGCTACTGCCCGACGCTGACGCGTGAGGTGTCGACGTTCGTGTACGAATCCGAGCCCTCGTTCTTCAGCGATCCATTGTTCGTCAAATACCAGGACCCGCAGACAATCGCCGCGCTGAAGGAACCGGCGCGCCAGGAGGCGATGAAGAAGAGCGCGAGCGCGCAGCGGTACAAGACGGCGCTGAAGGTCGCCGAGGCCAACCTGAAAAAGCTCTCCGCCGCTGGCGTCACGATCGCGATGGGCACCGATACCGGGGCCCCCGCCGGGCGGTTCCAGGGTTACTTCGAGCTGATGGAAATGGAGATGATGCAGCGCGCCGGCATGACGCCGAAGCAGGTGCTGGCCGCCTCCACGCGCGATGCCGCGAAGTGTCACAAGCTGGATCGCGAGATCGGCACGCTGGAAACCGGCAAGTGGGCCGACTTCGTGGCGCTCGACGCCGATCCGCTCGCGGACATTTCCAATGTCAAGAAGATCGATTCGGTGTGGATCGCCGGGAATCGCGTCAAGAGATAAGAGCTCTACCACGGAGCGCACGGACACGAACTGAGATCGCGGAATCCTTTAGTTTTGATAATCCGTGTCCTCCGTTTGTGCGTAACGCGGTTCCGTGTCCTCCGTGGTAGTGCTTTGAGAGAGAGGACGTCATGACACGCTACAGGATCGCGGTCGCCGCTGCCCTCACCCTGGTACTCGCGAGCTCCGATCGCATTCCACTCCGCGCGGCCGACGAACCGCGCGCCGGCCGTCCGATGGCGCTGGCAGACATCCTGGCATGGAAGTCGATCGGGTCGGCCGTGGTGTCGAACGACGGCCGCTGGTTCGCCTACCGGCTGTCGCCCATCGAAGGCGACGGCGAGATCGTCATTCGGAGCACCGACAGCAGCAAGGAGTTCCGCTTCCCCGCCGGCGAAGTGCCGCCGCCGGCCGACGATTTCGCCGCCGGCCCGCCGCCCGCGCCGCCGCGGATGGTGTCGTTCGCCGACGACTCACATTGGGCCGCGTACACGATCTACCCGACCTCGAAAGAGGCGCGGCAGCTTCGTCGTCAGAACCGGCCGGCGCAAAACAAGGTCGGCGTCGTCAATCTCGACTCCGGACAGAAGGTCGAGCTCGATCGCGTCAAGCGGTTCGCCTTCGCGGGGGAACGCGCCGGCTGGATCGCGCTGCATCGCTACGGACCGGCCGACGGACCGCCCGCCGCCGGTGCGGGCGGCGCCGCGCCTGGCCCCGGCCCCGCCGCGGCCGGCAGGCAGAACGATCGCCCGAAAGGATCGGATCTGATTCTGCGAGAGCTCAAGACCGGTACGGAGCAGAACGTCGGCAACGTCGCCGACTTCGCGTTCGACAAGCGCGGACGTTTTCTCGCGTGGACGATCGACGCGCAGGACAAGATTGGCAACGGCCTCGTCGTACGCAACATGGAGACGGGGGTCGTGACCACGGTCGATTCCGACAAAGCGAGCTTCGAGCGGCCGACGTGGACGGAGAAAGGCGACGCGCTGGCGGCGGTGAAAGGCACCGACGACCGCCGATATCGCGACAAGCTGTACAGCCTGATTGGCTTCGCCGACGTCGACTCCACCTCACCGCGGCGCATCACCTTCAAGCTGCCCGCGTCCGCGCCTGAAGGCTTCACCATCAGCCCGAATCGCAGCCCGATGTGGACCGAAGATCTCTCGGCAATCCTCTTCGGCATTCACGAACCCCGCCGATCGAACGGTCCCGATCGCGACGCACCACCGTCCGGTGACGCGCCTCCGGCCGATCGGCCTGCCGGCGCCGACCAGGGATCGAACGAACCCGAACTGCCGACGCTGACACTCTGGCACCACCGCGATCCGCGCCTGCAGACGCAGCAACAGGTTCAGGAGACCCGCGATCGCAACTTCAGTTATCTATCCGAGTATCGCGTGAAAGAGGACCGGTTCATCCGTCTCGCCGACGAGGCGATGCGGGACGTCAACGCGGACGGCCGATCGCCATGGGGCATCGGGCGCGACATCCGCGAGTACGAGCTCGAGGGATCGCTCGATGGCCGCCGCTACGAGGACATCTACGCCGTCAACCTCGCGACCGGCGAGCGCACGCTGGCGGCGAAGAAGGTCCGATGGGCGTACACGCAGTCGCCCGATGGCACGAAGTTCCTGTACTACAACGATGGGCAGTACTTCGTGTACGACCTGCCGTCGGGCGTGAGCACGAACATCACCAGGGGCGCACCGGTCGAGTTCGTCGACGCCGACAACGACGCCAACGTCATCAAGCCGCCGGTGCCGCCGGTCGGCTGGGCGCGCGACAGCAAGTCGGTGCTCCTCTCGGACGGCTGGGACATCTGGCAGGCGCCCGTCGCCGGCGGCGTGGTGACGAACCTGACCGTGAACGGCCGCAAGGATGGCATCAAGTATCGCCGCCGCTACAACCTCGATCCCGATGAACGCGGCATCGATCTCGCCGGCGCCGTTTATGTCGAGATGTACGGCGAGTGGACGAAAAAGCAGGGGATCGCGCGTCTCGACGGCGGCCGGCCAGGACCCGTGGCGCTCGGGTGGGACGATGCGTTCACGTCCAGGCTGCTGAAGCCGAAGAAGGCGGACGTGTTGCTGTTCACGAGGGAGACGACCGATCAGTTTCCGAACTACTCGATTGGCGATCGCGATCTCAAGAACGGGCGGCTTCTGACCGATGCGAACGCGCAGCAGAAGGATGTCGCGTGGTCGGCCGGCTCGATGCTGGTCAATTACACGAGCGCCAAGGGCGACAAGCTGCAAGCCGCGCTGTACCTGCCGGCGAATTATCAGAAAGGCAAGACGTATCCGACCGTCGTGTACATCTACGAACGCCTGTCGCAGGGTCTCCATCAGTACCTGACACCCGGCGCCAACGGCTTCAACAAGGCCTTCTACACGAGCAACGGCTACGCCGTGCTCGAGCCCGATATCAAGTACCGCGTCAACGATCCGGGGATGTCGGCGGTGTGGTGCGTCGTGCCTGCCGTGAAAGCGGCGATTGCCACCGGCGTCGTCGACGCAACGAAGGTTGGGCTCCAGGGTCATTCGTGGGGCGGCTACCAGACATCGTTCCTCGTGACCCAGACCGACGTGTTCGCGGCAGCGGTCGCCGGCGCGCCGCTGACCGATCTCATCAGCATGTACAGCCTGATCTACAAGAACACCGGCGGGACGAACCAGGCGATCTTCGAGAGCAGCCAGGGGCGGTTCTACGGCGGCTATTGGGACAATCTCGAGGCGTACATGCGGAACTCACCGGTCTTCCACGCGAAGAACGTGAAGACGCCGCTGATGCTGCTGCACAACGATCGCGACGGCGCGGTCGACTTCACCCAAGGGGTCGAGTACTTCAACACGCTGCGCCGGCTGGGCAAGTCGGTCGTGATGCTCGAATACATCGGGGAGAATCACGGCCTGCGCCGGCCGGTGAACCAGCAGGACTACACGGTGCGGATGAGGGAGTTCTTCGATCACCACCTGCTGGGCCAGCCCGCACCCGAGTGGCTGACCAAGGGCGTGCCGCGGCTCCAGATGGAGGATCACCTGCGGCAGCGGATCGAGCAGAAAGCGACGCCCGGGGTGAAGATCACGACCGACGGACAGAAACAGTAAGGCAGGAAGGGCTGGCCTTTCCGGCCTTTCCTGCCTTTACGTCGCGGGGTGGTCGACGCTCTCGGGAACCGCCGCCTGCGCGGCCTGGAAGCCGATTTCCGTGTGCGTCTTGTCGCAGAACGGCTTGTTCTTCGACGCGCCGCACCGGCACAGCGCGAACGGCCGCTTCGGAATCTGATACTCGTTTCCGTTCCAGTCGACGAGCTTCACATCGTCGCCCTCGACCTTGTAGGACCCGTTCTGGCGAACAGTAATTGTGGCCATGGTTTCGTTACCGCTCGTCCTGAGCCTGTCGAAGGACGAGCCAAAGCTCGTGGTTCGACAAGCTCACCACGAGCGTGTGCGCTGGTCCGATTCTCCGGTTAGCTCATCTTCTGCATCGACGCGAGGAACTCGGCGTTCGATCGGGTTTTCGAGAGCTTGTCGATCAGGAGCTCCATGGCTTCGACAGCCGAGAGCGGGTTGAGCACTTTGCGCAGGACCCAGATGCGATTCAGATCCTCTTTCGGGATGAGCAGCTCTTCCTTCCGCGTGCCGCTCTTGAGCACCTCAATCGACGGGAAGACGCGCTTGTCGGTCAGCTTGCGATCCAGGTGGATTTCCATGTTGCCGGTGCCCTTGAACTCCTCGAAGATGACATCGTCCATGCGCGAGCCGGTGTCGATGAGCGCGGTGGCGATGATCGTCAGCGAGCCGCCTTCCTCGATGTTGCGCGCCGCGCCGAAAAAGCGCTTCGGCTTTTGCAGCGCGTTCGAGTCGAGACCGCCCGACAGCACCTTGCCCGACGGCGGAATCACGGTGTTGTAGGCGCGCGCCAGACGCGTAATCGAATCGAGCAGGATGAGCACGTCCTTCTTGTGCTCGACGAGCCGCTTCGCCTTCTCGATGACCATCTCGGCCACCTGGACGTGGCGCTGCGCCGGCTCGTCGAAGGTGGACGAGATGACCTCGCCGTCGACCGACCGCTGCATGTCGGTGACTTCCTCGGGCCGCTCGTCGATGAGCAGGACGATGAGATACACCTCGGGGTGATTCTTCGCGACCGACTGCGCGATGCTCTGGAGCAGCATCGTCTTGCCCGTGCGCGGCGCCGCGACGATGAGCCCGCGCTGCCCTTTGCCAATCGGGGTCCACAGGTCCATGACGCGCGACGACAGGTTGTCGGGCGTCTCGAGCACGATCCGCTCCTGCGGGTACAGCGGCGTCAGGTTCTCGAAAAACAGCTTGTCGCGCGCCTGTTCGGGCGCTTCGAAGTTGACCGCTTCGACCTTGATGAGCGCGAAGTACCGCTCGCCTTCCTTCGGCGGCCGAATCTGTCCCGAGACCGTGTCCCCGGTCTGCAGATCGAACTTGCGGATTTGCGACGGCGACACGTAGATGTCGTCCGGTCCGGGCAGATAGTTGTAGTCGGGCGCGCGCAGGAACCCGAAGCCGTCCGGCAGGACCTCGAGCACGCCTTCTGAAAAGATGAATCCGCTCTGCTCGGTCTGCGCCTTGAGGATCTGGAAAATCAGTTCCTGCTTGCGCATGCCGGTCGCGCCGCCGACGTTCAAGTCCTTCGCGATCTGCGTGAGCTTCTGAATGCTCATGTCCTTCAGATCGGTGATGTTGAGCCCCTCGCCAGGCCGCCGGTGCTGCGTCTGCACGGGCGCGGGCGGCGGCTGTTGTGCCTGCGGCGAAGGGGCCGCTTGCTGCGCCTGCGGCGGTTGCTGCGGCGGCGGTTGCTGCGGCGGCGGTTGCTGCGGCTGCGCTGTGGCTGTCGGTTGTTCAGGGGGGGCTTCGGTGACGGCGGCGGGGTCGGGGGCGTTCGACTCGTTGGCGGTCCGCGCCGGACCATGGCGTTTATGATTGGTTGGCATAACGACTCTCGGGCATCGGAATGTAGAGATTACAGTGGCGGGCAGAAATCCCGCGGGTGTCAGCGAGGCGTGTTAGGTCGTTCGCAGTATAGCCCCAACCACCGGCAATCCTCAAATTGCACGAATTCAGACCGCGTAGGGGTCCTCGCCGATCGCCATGATGCTGCACGCCTGGATCGGCCGGATGTTCAACGCCTGGGCGCGCGCGACGAGCGCGTCGCTTTCGGCGCCGGGATTGAGCCACACCTCCGCGATCCCCTTGCGGGCCACCTCCTCGATCACGCGCTCGCCGATCTCCGGCGGCACGTAAAACGTGGCCATGTCGATCGGGCCGGGAACGTCCAGCACCGACGCGAACGTTTTCTGCCCTTCGACCTCCGCTTCGTTCGGGTTGATCGCCAACACGGTGTATCCCTGCTGGCGATAGGCGCGCAGCGCGCGATTCCCGAACTTGCGCCGATTGCTCGAGGCACCGATGACCGCGATGACCTTGGACATCTACGACGTTAACCGCAGAACACGCGGAAACAGGTTTCTCTGCGCGTTCCGCGAGCTCTGCGTTGTACGTTCAACTTGCCGCGGCTTCGCGCGGCGCGTGCGCGCGCACGAACTCGAGCAGCCGCGCGCTGCCTTCGCGAAGGTTGTCGATCGACGTCGCGTACGAGATGCGGATGAAGCCCGGCGCGTCGAACGCCTCGCCCGGCGTCAGCGCGACGCGGGCCGATTCGAGCAGCGCGTCGGCGAAGTCGACCGACGTTCGGAGTCCGTCGAGCGACAGCACATCGCTGACGTCGACGAACATGTAGAACGCCCCGGCCGGCTTGCGGCATCGCAGGCGCGGATCGGCGCTGAGCCACGCGTGCAGCTTGTCGCGCCGGCTCCGGTACTCGTCGAGCATCTCGCGCACCGGCGCCTGCGATCCCGTCAGCGCCTGGACGACGGCCTTCTGCGTGATCGAGGTCACGTTGGACGTCGAGTGGCTCTGCAGCGCGCCCGCGGCGGCGATGGCGTTCGCGGGACCGATCGCCCATCCGCAGCGCCAGCCAGTCATCGAATACGCCTTCGACGCGGATCCACACAAGATGGTTCGGTCGCGGCAGGTCCGCGCGAGGACGCCTGGCAGGTTGTGCGGCACCTGGTCGTAGATCAGCTTTTCGTAGCACAGATCGACAACGATCCAGATCCCCTGCCGCGCCGCAGCTTCGCCGATGGCGGCCAGCTCGGACTCGGCGATCAACGCGCCGGTGGGGTTGCACGGCGAGTTGACGATGATGCCTCGCGTGCGGGGCGTGACCGCGTCCAGGATCGCGCGCGCGTGAATGGCGAAGCCGTCCTCAGGCTGCGTGCGCACGAGCACCGGCATCGCGTCCGCGAGCTTGATCTGCTCCGTGAGCGTCGGCCAGTACGGCGCGTGCGTGATCACCTCGTCGCCGGGACCGAAGAGCGTCAACGCGCTGTTGTAGAGCGCCTGTTTGCCTCCCGCCGTGATGATGACTTCGGCGTCGGTGTAGTCGACGCCGCAGTCCGCGCGGTACCGATCGGCGACGGCACGTTTCAGCTCGGCAATCCCAGCGGGCGGCGTGTACTTCGTGAAGTCCTGGTCGAGGGCATCGTGCGCGGCCGCTTTGATGGACGTCGGCGTCGGAAAGTCCGGCTCGCCCGCGCCGAAATCGATCACCTCGACGCCCGCCCGGCGCAGCCGATCGACCGTGGCGGTGACCTTCATCGTCGGCGATCCGGCAATGCGCGCGGTTCGATCGGCAAGTTTCATCATGTGTCCCCTTCACAACGACGACATGAGTGTCGACTCTTCACACTTTCTCCCGCAATCTCTGTTCGACCAGTTCGGGCACGAGTCCATTGACGCGCCCGCCGAGCTTGAACACCTCTTTGATCAGCCGCGAGCTGATGTACGTGTAGCGCTCGGCGGGCATCATGAAGACGGTTTCGATCGTCGAGTTCAGCCGCTGGTTCATCAGCGCCATCTGAAACTCGAACTCGAAATCCGAGACGGCCCGAAGTCCCCGGACGATGACCTGCGCGCCCCGGCGTGCGACGTAATCCACGAGGAGACCGTCGAATGTATCGACCTCGACGTTCGATTGATGCTCGAACACCGCGCGCGCGATGTCGACGCGCTCCTGCATCGTGAACAACGGCGCCTTCTCGGCGTTCACCAGGATCGCGACGATGATGCGGTCGAACAGCCGGGCGCCGCGCAGGATGATGTCGACGTGCCCGTTGGTCAGCGGATCGAACGATCCGGGGTAGACGGCTAGGGTGGACATCGGCAAGTCAGAGTTCGAAGTCAGAAGTCAGCCGTTGTCGAGCGCATAAAAAGCCAGCGCGCTGTCGCCCGACACGACTTCCCGCGATCGCAGCAAACGCCCGGCCCGCTCCGGCGACGGACGACGCCGCGCATGCTCGAACACGACGATCCCGTTCGGCGAGAGGACATCGGCGACAGTTGTGAGCTCGGCGTCGGACGGATGATCGTAGGGTGGATCGAGCAGCACGATATCGAATGTCGACGCCGCGGCGCGTGCATCGGCGAGCGCGCGCGCCATGTCTGCCCGGATGATAGCATAGCCGTCCGCGACGCCGCAGTGCGCGAGGTTCTCGACGATGAGCGCGTGCGCGCGGCGATCGCGCTCGACGAACGTGACGAACGCGGCGCCGCGGCTCAGCGCTTCGATGCCCGCCGCTCCGGTGCCGGCGTACCCGTCGAGCACGCGAGCGCCGCCGATGCGCGGCGCCAGCACATTGAAGAGCGTCTCGCGCAGCTTGTCCGACGTCGGCCGCAGGCCCGTCCACGCCGGCGACTTCAAACGACGGCCCTTCAGCGATCCAGCGATGACGCGCATGGAATCTGGTAATCGAGTAATCGGGTAATAGGGTAATTGAATTGAAGTATTGAACGTCAATCGCGCAATCCAATTACCCGATTTCGATCAGCTTAAACCGCTGCTCCCAATTGACGAGCAGCGTGTCGATCGCGCCTGCCGCCGATACTTCGCGGTCGAACCATCGCGTCGCCTCCGTCTGCGCGAGCTCCAGCAGATCGCGATCGCGGACCAGATCGATGAGTCGGAACGTCGGCACTCCGGCTTGACGCGTACCGAAGAAATCGCCCGGACCGCGCAGCTCGAGATCCCGTTCGGCGATCTCGAAGCCATCGGTCGTCTCCGTCATCGCCTTGAGCCGGCCCCGCGCGTCGTCCGACAGCGGCGATTGATACAGCAGGAAGCAGTACGACTGATGCCGGTCGCGGCCGACGCGGCCGCGAAGCTGGTGGAGCTGCGACAGGCCGAACCGTTCGGCGTGCTCGACGATCATCACGCTCGCGTTCGGCACGTCGATGCCCACTTCCACCACCGTCGTCGAGACGAGGATGTGCAGCTCGCCGGCGCCAAACGCTTTCATCACCCGTTCCTTGCTGCCGCCCTTGAGCCGCCCGTGCACGAGGCCGACGCGATACGCGGGAAAGACGTCGTGCGCGAGCGTGTCCGCCATCTCGGTCGCCGCCTTCAGATCCACCTTCGCCGACTCTTCGACGAGCGGATAGATCACGTAGGCCTGCCGGCCGGCCTCGAGCTGCGACCGCACGAACTCGTAGACTTCGTCGCGCCGGGACTCCGGTTTGGCCAGCGTCTTGATGGCCATCCGTCCCGCCGGCAATTCGCGAATCGCCGACACGTCCAGGTCGCCGTAGACCGTGAGCGCCAGCGTGCGTGGAATGGGGGTCGCGGTCATCACCAGCACGTCCGGATGCAGACCCTTCGCCCGCAGCGTCGCTCGCTGCAGCACGCCGAACCGATGCTGCTCGTCGATGACCGCCAGACCGAGCCGATGAAACTGCACGTCGCCCTGCACCAGGGCGTGCGTGCCGACCACCAGCGGAATGGCGCCGGACGCGATCTCCGCAAGCTGTTCGCGCCGCGCAGCGCCCGCCGTCGATCCCGTCAGCAGCGCGACGCGGAACCGCGAGGACTGCAGGAGCTGGGAAATGTTGAAGTAGTGCTGTTCGGCGAGGATTTCGGTCGGCGCCATGAACGCGACCTGCAGGCCGTTTTCGATGGCCACGATGGCCGCCACGAGCGCGACGATCGTCTTCCCCGCCCCGACGTCGCCTTGCAGCAGGCGGTTCATCGGCTGCGGCCGCTGCATGTCCTCGACGATGTCCTTCAACGCCTGCTTCTGACCGTTGGTCAGCTTGAAGGGCAGCACCCGGCGCGCCGACTCGCGGATCCGATCGTCGACGTGGACCGGCTTCGGCTTCCGCTCCGCGGCGGTCGAACGCCGCCGCGCGATCAGGCCCATCTGAAACAGAAACGCCTCTTCGAAGATCAGCCGCCGCTGGGCAGGCGTTCCAAACTGGTTGAGGATGTCGAGCGGCGCGTCGTGCGGCGGAAAGTGCGCCGCCAGGAGCGCCGCGTACCGCGACGGGAATCCGAGGCGTACGCGCACGTCATCGGGCAGCGGGTCCGGAAGATCCGACGGCAGTCGCTGCAGCGCCTCGTGCACGAGGCGCCGCTGCATCTTCGGCGTGACCGCGCCAGATTTTTCGTACACCGGCACGATGCGTCCCGTGTGAATCGTCTCCGCATCGTCCTCGTCGAGGATCTCGTACTGCGGGTTGGTGAGCTGCAGGCTCGCGGATCCACGCATCTCGACGGCACCGTAGAGAACCACGTCCTGGCCGCGCGCGAAGATGTCGCGAAGGAACGGCTGGTTCAGCCACACCGCACGCAGCGAGCCGCTGCCGTCTTCGATCGCCGCTTCGAAAATCTTGAAGCCGGGGCGGCGTGTCGATCGCAGCCCGCACGCGATGATGCGCCCCGCAATCGACGCGAGCTGTCCTGGCCTCAACGACGCGATCGATTGCAGACGGCTGCGATCTTCGTAGCGGATGGGAAAGCGATACAGCAGATCTTCGACGGTGATCAGGCCGGCGCGCTGGAGATCCGCGGCGCGCCTCGGGCCAACCCCTTTCAGGAACTGCAGCGGGGTCGCCAACACCTCCACGGGCTATTGAACGATGATGGCCTGACCGCGCTCGACGCGAATCTCGCGGATCTTCGCCGGCAGCTCGAACGGATCGTCGAGGCCGATGCCCGACGGCTTCTCCGGCGTCCTGGAGTAGTAGCTGACGATTTCCTGCAGGAGGATCTTCGGGATCGGCAGGCCGCTCACGTTGGCCGACTCCAGCTGAAACTGTCCGACGCCGTTGCTGGTCGTCAGGACGCCCGTTGCCGCCACCGGCAGACGCCCGCGCAGGTAATTCATCGGATCGAGCAGGCTCGTCGGCTTGTGCTCTTTTCGCACGGCATCCAGATCGACGACGGCGCGCCCGGCCAAGCGTCCGGTACCGAGAATCGAGACCGACGGCTCGACCACGCCGGTCGGCAACTGCTCGTGGGCATCGTAGGCGAGATAGGCGTTCACCTCGTTCTCGGTCACTCTCGTCTGGCGTCCCTGCTTGCTGGGTCTTTCCGCTTCCGCGGTGATGGTGGCCACTTTCTGTCGCAGGAGCGCGGCATCCGCCTTCGACGCACGGATATCGGCGCCGAGTACCGCCGTCACCGTCGTCGCGGCCGCCAGGGCGGCGCACGCGGGCGAAAGTCTCACGCAGCTATTCTAACGCTACCTCTGATTCTTGGGACGAATCGCCTGCCGGGCGCGCGCCACCAGCTCGAGCTTGCGGCGCTCCATGACTTCCTCGAACACCCGGAATCTGGCTTGCTGGCGAAGGTCGAGCACCTGGTCGATGGCCTCGTAGGCCTTCTTTTCTTCGTCCGCTCCCCGCGCGCTGATCTCCTGGAGCGTCTTGAGCCGTTCCCGGAGTTGTGGTTCGTCGGGCGGGGACTGATTCAGGAGGCGGCGCATTTCCATGATGACGCGCGCGCGCTCCATCAACGTGCGCCGGCGCACGTTCTGGAGCGCCTTGAAGCGCGTGAGAAACGCCGAGAATTGATCGTCGCTGATATTGAGCTGCTCCTGCGCCTGCATGAGCGCGTACGCGTCGAACATGCGCTGGACTTCCGCGGGCGACACCGCGGAGTCCACCGGGGCCTGGGCCAGCGGACGGACCGGCGGCGAAGCGGGCTGCGCGGCCCCAACGGCGGCAAGTCCACCGATCAGAAAAACGGTCGCCAGGAAAACCTTCATCGAGTCGACTCTCCACATCGAGCGCGTCTCAACACTCATGCGCCCGGCCGCGCCAGTTCTTCCTGCAACAGCTTCTTGAGCGCGCGAAGCTCGTCGGAGTTCATGTGCGTCACCGCGTGATCCGCACTGCCACGCTCCGCCAGGCCGGCGGCCGCGGCGCTCTCCCAATCCATGTTCGCGCTCAGATCGGACACCAGCGTCAGCAGCGGATCGGCGGCGAGATCGACCATGTCGCTCGCCGGCTCGATGGTCGCTGCCCGCGCCGTCGTCTCGGCCGGCGGCGAGGTCGTGGCTGGCGTCGCGCCACGCCACAACGCATTCGGATTCGGCGTCGTCGCGACCACGATGGCCAGCAGCGCGACTGCCGACAGCGGCACGAGGACGCGCGGACGCGTCCACGCCGCCCACCATTGCCGGCGAGCGGCGAGATCGGCGTCGATCGCCTCGGTGACGCGCGCCGACAGACCCTTCCAGAAGAGCGGCGACGGTTCCGGCACGTCGTCGGCGGCGGCAGTCCTGATGGCAGTACGCATTGCCGCGAGCCGCTCGCGACACGCCGCGCACGCCGATACATGCGGCAGCGATGCTTCGGATCGCGCGCCCTCGGCCACGTCGACGAATTCCTCGATCGTCAAATGCACGTCACAACCCTTCGGGTCCGAGCAGCTTCCTCAGATTTCCCAGCGCATGAAAAAAATTCGCCTTCACGGCGCCGACCGAACTGCCGAGCGCGTCCGCGATTTCCTGATGCGACATCTCGTGATACACGCGCAGAATGAGCGTCGCGCGCTGCTTGCGCGGAAGCTGCGCGATCGCGGCACGCACTTTCGCCCGCCGCTCCGACTGGAGCAAACGATCGGATCCGCTGTCGGCCTTCGGGTCGACGAACTGCCGCTCGGCGATCGGCTCGGTCGGCAGCGTCCGCGCGCTGACTCGATTGATGCAGACGTTCACGCCGATGCGGTAGAGCCACGTGCCGATCGACGACTGCCGTCGAAATTTCCGCAGGCCCCGGTACGCGCGCACGAATACATCCTGGGCGAGATCGCTCGCATCCTCGTGATTGGCGACAAACCGGTAACACAACTGATACACGGCGCGCCGATGCCGCTCGACGATCAGGTCGAACGCTTCGCGCTGCCCCGCGAGACAGGCGTCCACGAGCGCTCGCTCGTCCAGGCTCTCGAGCGGGACGTCAACGGTCGCCATCTGCCAGAAACCGGGAAAAGTCCACGTTAGGGGCGATTCCATCAGTCGGCCTCAGATGGGCTTACAACATTAGACCGATTGGAGCCGCCGACCGTTACATGTGCGGCCGAGCCAACAACAGATGGTCGACCTCGTCGGCCGTCGGGAGGCCGCCCCGCGCGCCCAACGCCCGGCAATTCAGGGCCGCGGCGGCATTCGCGTACGTCAGGGCGCTCTCCAGGTCGCCGTCGGGCTCGCGCAGGCAGGCCGCGGCGAACGCACCGCGAAACACGTCGCCTGCACCTGTGGTGTCCACACAGTCGACCTGAAATGCCGGTGTCCGGATTTCACGGCCGTTGCACCAGGCGAGACTTCCCTCCCGGCCCAGCGTGACGCACACGAGCGCGGCGCCGAACTCGCGGCCGATGGCCCCCAGCGCCTGGCCGAGGTGTTCGTATCCCGTGAGCGCGGTCGGAAACTCCTGCGCGGCGATGATCGCGTCCATCTGCTGCAACAGCTCGCCAATCGCCGGCCGGACGCGCTCGACGTCGATCATCGTCGGAATCCCGGCCTCGCGCGCATAGCGCGCGGCCTGCGCGGCGGCAACGGACTCATGACAATCGACGATCAGTAGTCGGCCGGACGTCACCGCTGCTTTGGAAACAGCTCCCGGATCCGTCGCAAGCGCGGGGTGCCGATCCCAAAGGACCGTGCGCTCCCCGCTGCGAGCGTCGACCAACACGACCGCGAACTGGTTCGTCGCTCCAGGTACCGTGCGCGATGCCGCGATGTCGACGCCGAGATTCGTCAGGCTTTCGCGCGACAGCGCGCCGAACTCATCGTCGCCGAAGTTGCCGATGTAGCGCGCCTTCAATCCGAGCCGCGCGCAGACTGCGGCCGCCGTGGCCATTTGCCCGCCCGGCAACCGCGCGAAGCGTTGAAGGCGCTGCTTCGAGTTGGATGCGGGGAATTCGGCGACGACCGTCAAGAGATCGATGCTGTTCAGCCCGAAGCCGACGACGTCGAACGGCCGAGTGCTGGGCGGAGGGATTCTGAACGGGATTCGCACTGTCAGAATCCTAACAGCGGCGGCGCCTCAGCCTTCATAGGTTCCGAAAGCTGGTCGGTGATCAAGTGACTATGTGGATCAAAAAGGCACTCTTGTCAGACGCTGCCGGCGTCCAGAACCCATTGATACTTGGCAATTTATGGTATTGCAATTGCTCTTCCTAGCATCAATTCACGGATCAGCATTGACGTGCGTATCAAAGTTATCCAGTGGCCGAGCGAATCGAGTATCGACGGTGTAAAGCTCGACCGGTTTGTCGTGGGACAGCAGTACGAATTGGGAACCGTCCTCGCCTCGGTCTTCCTCGCAGAGGGCTGGGCCGAGCCTGTGGATGGTAACGGTGTTCACGAATCGCTGCCGCCCCAAAACCTGAGACGCGACAGCGCCCCGCATTACCTCGACGTGTTTCCAGTCATCGAAGTCGCGTTCGACCGGCCGATCCGCACGGCCCGCCGTTTCGTGGGCAAGCGCCGATAACTGCGCGCTCGCGAACTCCGTCGCCGCAGCGCGCGCGCACGCGCTCATCAACGCGTCGAACGAGATCTTCGCCCAATCACCGCTGCCATATTGACTTTCGCCTTTCCTTTGCGTATTCTGGCGCTCAACAAGGAGCGCGCACATGCTTCCCCTCACCAAACGGCAGCGCGAAATCCTCGATTACCTCAACGAGTTCATCCGCCAGCA
>Ga0114129_10008350_pt1 | contig 14762 bp, 12 predicted proteins | sample RhiMetdeltSRZDD1_FD_80071 | JGI IMG/M metagenome (GOLD analysis project Ga0114129, IMG submission 80071) | Populus rhizosphere microbial communities from Tennessee, USA - Rhizosphere MetaG P. deltoides SRZDD1 (version 2) (version 2) | ecosystem: Host-associated > Plants > Roots > Rhizosphere >...
ACCCGGACGATCAGGCGCAGGTGTCGGCGGCGTTCGCACGCGTAGTCGACCAGCCCGGAGTGCCGGTGACGCAGGAGTTTCGCGTGCGTCACAGGGACGGATCCTGGCGCCACGTCGAGGCCGTGGCCGTGAACCGTCTGGCCGACGCCGCAGTGCACGGCATCGTCGTCAATTACCGCGACGTGAGCGAGCGCCGGATCGCCGAAACGGCGCTCCGGGCGAGCGAGGAACGCCTGCGGCGTCTGTTCGACACGGCGCCGGACATCATCTACTACTGCAATCCGCAGGGCCGGTTCACCTACGTGAATCCGACGGCCACGCGGGTGATGAAGTACGGTGTGAACGAGCTGATCGGGCGGCATTTCCTGACGCTCATCCACCCCGATCATCGGGCGGCCGCCGGCGAGTTCTACGCGCGACAGATCGCGGAGCGCACACCCAACAGCTACCTCGAGTTTCCGGCTCTTGCGAAGGATGGCAGCACGGTCTGGGTCGGCCAGCACGTGCAGCTCGTGATCGAAGGCGGTGAGGTCGCCGGCGTGCAGGCGATCTGCCGCGACATCTCGAGACAGAAGGATGCCGAGGATCGGCTGCGGCGGTCGGAGGCGCAGTATCGGTCGTTCATCGAGAGCTTCGAGCACGGCATTTTTCGGACCAGCCTGACCGGCGAGATTCTCGACGCCAACCCGGCGTTCGCCCGCATGCTGGGGTACGACTCGGTCGATGAGGTGCGCGCCCGCCGGATGTCGGACGTGTATGCGTCGTCCAGCGATCGTACGGCGATCCTCGAACGGTACCAGCGCGAAAAGCTCGAGCGGCTGTCGGGCACGGTCGCCTGGAGAAAAAAGGACGGCTCGCGGATCATCGTCCACCTGACGGGCCGCATCGTCGACAACGCCTTCGAGGCAATGGTCGAAGACATCACCGAGAAGCGGGCGCTCGAAGAGCAGCTGCGCCAATCGCAGAAGATGGAAGCGGTCGGGAGGCTGGCGCGCGGCATCGCTCACGATTTCAACAACGTGCTCGCGGCCATTCTGGGCTGCGCCGACCTGATGCAGATGCGCATGCAGCCCGACGATCCGTCGTACGTCGACGCGGTCGAAATCGCCCAGGCCGCTGAACGCGGCGCGGCGCTCACCAAGCAACTGCTCGCCTTCAGCCGGCGCCAGGCCGCGCGGGCGCAGGTGCTCGACGTGCACGAAGTGCTGCGCGGCTTCGACAGCATGCTGCAGCGCATCGCCGGCGAGATCACACTGCGCTTGCACACGCCGGGCGATCCGCCCAAGGTCCGCGTCGAACCCGGTCAGCTCGAACAAGTGGTGATGAACCTGGTGCTCAACGCGCGCGACGCGACGCCAGCGGACGGCTCGATCGACGTCTACGCCGACACCGTTCGGCTGGACGGGCACGATGCCGATGGGCTGCCCGACGGGCGGTACGCGCGGATTGCCGTCCACGACACCGGCAGCGGCATCGATCCGAGCCTGCAGCGCAACGTGTTCGAGCCGTTCTTCACGACCAAGGATCCGTCGAAAGGCAACGGCCTCGGGCTCTCGATCGTCTACGGCATCGCCAAGGAAGCGGGCGGAACGGTGACCTTCAGCAGCCTGCCCGGCAAGGGAACGACGTTCGAAGTATTCCTGCCGCTGCAGTCGTAGTCAGGGAATTGGCATTCACGCACGTTGCGGCAGATCCTCGAGCGCAGCCCACGTTTCCGGATCCTGGCACAGCAGCGTGTTGAGATAGAGGGAGACGTTTTCCGGCGGAAACTCCTGCGCGATTTTCGCGGCCGCCGGTCCGACCTTCGTCGAATCCGGTGAAACCTTCTCGTCCTGAATCAGCCCTTCTTCGTGGGTAATGCCGAGCGCGTCAAGGAAGGCGCTCATCATCGGCCGCTGTTCGGCGAGGTGATACACGACCAGCGCGCGGGCGGCCACCGAATCGGGCAGCGACACGAGACTGGCCATGTGCCTCGCCTTGCGATCCTCGTCGAGCGATGCGACGGTCTTCGGCCGGAATTTTTTCTGCTGCGAGATCAGGAGCACCGCCTGAATGTGATCGTTCGACGCTTCTTCGTCGAGCCAGAATGCCCTGGCGGCCTGCAGCCGCTGCTCGGGCGTCATACGCTTCCACAGTCGTGATGGGGTCAGTGAGGTGGACATTAACTGCTATTCTAAGCGCATGAAAGTCCGGCCCATCCGCGTCGCCGCGTTGCTCATCGCCCTCGCCTGCGCCACCAGCTTGCTGGCACAGGCAACTGGAACGCATCCGATCAGCGGACGCCGGTTCGCCGGCGTGATGGGCTGGCAGGGAGCCGATTGGCTGGACCGTGAAGAGCGAGACATCGAAGAAGCGCCCGACACCGCCATAGCTGCGCTCGACTTGAAAAGGGGCCAGACCGTGGCGGATATCGGCGCCGGCTCGGGCTACATGAGCGTGAAGATGGCCCAAAGTGTCGGGGCGACAGGTCGGGTGTACGCGGAAGACATTCAGCCGGAGATGATCGAGCTGCTCAAGCGCCGGCTGGCGAAGGAAAAAATCACGAACGTGACGGCGGTGCTCGGGCGTGTCGATGATCCGCAATTGCCTGAGGCGTCGATCGATCTGATGCTGCTCGTCGACGTCTATCACGAGTTCTCTCAGCCGCAGACCATGCTGCGCGGCATGCGCGCTGCTCTCAAGCCCGGCGGCCGTCTCGTGCTCCTCGAGTATCGGAAGGAGGATCCGACGATCCCCATTCGAATCGAGCACAAGATGACGGTGGCGGAAGCCAAGATGGAGGTGGAAGCCGAAGGGTTCATCCTGTCGAAGGTTGACGAACGCCTGCCGCGCCAGCACATCTTGATATTTACGAAACCCAAATGAGCCGACCGACCCTGGCTCGCCGAAGCGCGAGAGCGCGACGGCGACCGGTCGGGCACCTGCAGGATGCTCTTCACCGAACCAACATTTCTCTTTCTGTTTCTACCGGTGCTGCTCGGGCTGTATTACCTGGTCCGCCTGAAGGCGGACACCACCTACAGGCCGGCGAACTGGCTGCTCGTGATCGCCAGCGTGATCTTCTACGCGAAGGGCGGCGGCGCATTCACCTGGCTGATCCTTGCCTCGATTGCCTTCAACTACCGGATGGCGATCGCCGTGGACCGCGCGCGTGACGCGCATCCGCGGCGCGCGCAATTGCTCGTGACCGCCGCCGTCGCGGCGAACCTGACGGTCCTCGGCGTCTTCAAGTACGCCAACTTCTTCCTGTCGAATGTGAATGCCGTCCTCGGCGCGCTGGGCTCGGACGGGTTCGCCGTCGCCGACGTGCTGCTGCCAATCGGCATCTCCTTCTTCACGTTCCACGCCATCTCATATGTCGTGGACGTCTATCGCCGCGACGCGTCGGCGCAGAAGAGTCCGGTCGACGCAGCTTTGTATCTGTTGCTCTTCCCTCAGCTGATCGCCGGGCCAATCATCCGCTACCGTCAAATCGCCGATCAGCTGACGCGACGCGTCTCGACACTCGACGATTTCGCGCTCGGCGTCCGGCGTTTCGTCATCGGTCTCGGCAAGAAAGTGCTGATTGCCAACACCGTGGCGCTGCCGGCCGATCGGATCTTCCAGATGCCGGCCGAACAGCTGTCGTTCGGTCATGCCTGGCTGGGAGTGCTCTGCTACACACTGCAGATCTACTTCGATTTTTCCGGCTACTCGGATATGGCCATCGGCCTCGGCCGGATGTTCGGGTTCCGCTTCCCTGAAAACTTCCGGTGGCCGTACATCGCGGACAGCGTGCAGGACTTCTGGCGCCGGTGGCACATCTCGCTCTCCGCCTGGTTCCGAGACTACTTGTACGTGCCACTCGGCGGGAACCGCGCCGGACGAGCCCGAACGTATCTCAATCTGCTGATGGTGTTCTTTCTGTGCGGCCTCTGGCACGGCGCGAACTGGACGTTCGTCGTTTGGGGACTTTTTCACGGGACGTTCCTCGTCATCGAGCGGCTGGGCGCATCACGTCGCCTCTTCCGGGAGGATTCGGCTCTCGGACGCAGGCCTGAAGGCCCGCACTACACTCGGGCTCTTCGACACGCATACACGCTGTTGGTCGTGATGATCGGCTGGGTGTTCTTCCGGGCCGACACGCTGACATTCGCCCTTGTGTATCTGAAATCGATGGCGGGCCTGGGCGTGGCAGCGCCCACCGCGTTTTCGGTCTCGTGGTATCTGACTCCCGAATTGTGGCTGGCGCTTGCCGCTGGCGCGATCGGCTCGATGCCGATCGTGCCCGCAATCGCGCGGTGGGTTGAACGTCCGGCTGAAGTCGTCCTTCGACAAGCTCGGGATGCCCTGAGCGATTCGGAAGCCACAGAGGCGAAGGGCGGATCCCGCGATCGATCCGGATCTGACGATCGACGATGGCTGCCGGGATTTGAGGTCGTTGCCGTGGTCGCGCTGGCCGCAATTCTCGTCGCTTCGATTCTGCAGGTTGCAGCGCGCAGCTACAGTCCCTTCATTTATTTCCGATTCTGATGACGCGCCCCGCAAACGTCGCGCTCGTGTCGATCTTCGTGCTCGTCATTTCGCTGCCGCTCGCGGCGAACCTGACCGGCATGGACGGCGCCGATCCGGTGGCCGAGAACCGCGAGCCGGCCGCCTTTCCGACGCTCGACGGCACATGGCGGTCGCTGCGCGATTTTCCCGGCGGCCTCGACCGCTGGTTCGAGGATCACTTCGGCTTCCGATCGGATCTCGTCCGATGGGATGCGCAAAGCCGCCTGTTTGGTTTCGACACTTCTCCTTCGACCGCCGTGCTGCGCGGGAAGGACGGCTGGCTCTTCTACGCGGACGATGGGGCGACGGAAGACGTGGCGGAGGCGCCAACCCTGGATGCAGGTGCACTCCGGAACTGGCGCACGACGATTCTCGCCGAGCGCGATTGGCTGCGCAGTCGAGGAACCGCGTTCGTCTTCCTGATGGCGCCCGACAAGCATGTGATCTACCCGGAGGAGTTGCCCGACGAAGTCACTCAGGCCGGTCCGGTATCCCGGACCGATCAGGTACTGGAGGCCCTCGCCGACTCGGGGATCACCCTCGATCTGCGCCCGGTGCTGCTCGAAGCCAAGCGGCAGGAGCGGATCTACCACCGCACCGACACGCATTGGAACGACCGCGGGGCGCTGGTTGCGTACCAGTCGATCATCGATGCGGTTCGCAGACAGGCGCCTCTCGTGCCGCCGCCCTGGCCGCGATCCGATTTCGATGCCGTCACACGTCACACACGCGGCCGCGATCTGGCCGGAATGCTCGGCCTGACGCGCGTGCTCAGCGAAGAAGACCTCGCGCTGGTTCCGAAGCGGCCGCGGCAGGCACGCGTCGTCGAACCTCCTGGCGCGTCTCCAACCGCTGAAGAAGGATTACTGATCACGGAGATTCCAGGATCGCGGTTCCCGAAGGCGGTGATCGTCCGCGACTCGTTCATGACCGCGGTCGTACCGTTTCTCTCGGAGCATTTCAGCCGTGCGGTCTACGTCTGGCAGAAGGATTTCGATGCCACGACCGTAAAGGAGGAACGTCCCGATGTCGTCATTCACGAAATCGTCGGGCGCCATTTGTACAACTTCATCCCGTCACCTGAAGTCGTACCACCAATCGATCCTCAAATACGTTAATTCGTTGCCGCCTGCCCGTAGTAAATCCCGTTGAACAAGAATTTGAACGTGCCATGGGGTTGGGCGCGCCACAGAACCTCAGGACCGAACAGGACGACACGTCCCTTCCCCAGTGGCGCCTCGATGATCTCCACTGCCTGATCGAGGTAATGCTGGCCCCAGGCCCAACCGCTTTTGAGCGGCGCCGGCGAGCCAATCCACGCGACCGCCTTGACGCCCTTCAAGCCCGCGTCCGGCAGCAGGCGGAACGCCTCGCTCGAGTCGAAAAAGATGTTCACCGGATCGGTGACGCCGTAGGCGAGCGGGTGCGTGTTGTCGACGCGCGCTTCGAGGAGCGAGCCGGGCACGTAGAACTTCTCCGGCGGCAGCGGTGCCTCCGTGCCGTTCATCCGCTCAGTGAGCGCGCTGCGCACCGGCAGCGCGAAGTGATGGGCGATGTTCGTTGACGATCCGATCGTCAGAAGCGTTCCGCCGGCCTCCACGAACTTGCGCAGCTCCGGCACCGTGCGCGAGACGCTGACCGACCCGAGCCAGTCGCGGAACTCCGTCGGAATGCTCGCCGCCGTCGGCTGGTTGCCGCCGCCGCCGTCGCGCATCGGGATCGCGCCGTCCACGAAAATCAACACGTCGTACTTGCTCGCCAGGTTGCCGGCGTCGAGCGATTTCACGAACACGACGTCGAACGGAAACTCGTACTGCTCGAGGAGCCAGCGCGTCCAGCCGGACGGCATCGAGCCGCCGTAGACGTCCCACAGACCGATGCGGATCGGGCGGAGGCGGACCGGGCCCGGCTCACCGGTGGCCACCCTCGAGACGGTCTCGACCGGCAAGCCTTTTTCGGCGGCAAGCCGTTCGAGGATCGGAGTCGATGCGCTGGTGGCCGGCACCATGATCGTCCCCGCCGGGTACGACTTCCCCTCATGCTTGAACGGCGTCGACGCTCGCAAGACCTCCTGGTTGGCCTTGAGCAGCCGGTTAACGGCAACGAACCCATCGTTCACGTAGCCGTTGATGAGGTACGCTCCGCCGGCAGCAGCCGCGGTCAGCCGTGCGTGCGGCGTCACGACATCAGCGAGCTTCTCGAACGGACCGTCGAACGCGTCGATGATACGGTCGTACTTGATGCCCATCGAATAGGCGATGTTGTAACCGGTGACGTCGTACGGCGGACGCGGTGGACCGCCAGGATACGGGATGTCATCGGGATGATCCTGCGGCTCGAACATGTCCAGCACATGCGCCCGGAATGCCTGCGCCGACTTCACCACGTACGAGCCAGCCGGATACTGCTTGCCGCTGACCGAAAACGCCGCTGTCGCGCGGTGCACCGTCACGCCGGCCTTCATCAGGATGTTGACGAACTTCGTCGCGGTCAGGAAGTCGGGCTGATCCGATGGCACGATGAAACCGCGTGGATCGCGCATCGCCGGATCGTGAAGGATGTCTTTGTACAGACCGACCGACGCACTGCCGCGTCCGCCACGGCCACCGCCGCCGCCGCCCGGCTGTTGACGCGCGATCTCGGTCTTGACGGCCTCGATCCGTTTCGGATGAATCGTCCAGTGATCGCGATTGCCGTTGTCGATGGCGTTCTTCCCCATCTTGTACATGTTGAAGAGGAAGTCTTCGCGGCGTTTCGACGCGAGATCCAGAATCGCGTAGTTCATCGTCAACGAGTACTCGATCGACTGTTTGAAGTGCCAGGTCTGCGGCGCGATCGGATTCGGAACGTCGGCGCGCGGCAGTTGCATCTCGGGCACGAACGGAATCTCGACCGGCGTCGGGTTGCCAATCGTCTCGGTGAGGATGCCGATCTGATTGTGGAAGTACGACGTGGTCCGGATCCCGCCGTTGAACCACGTCGAGTACGCCGCGCCGGTGCGCATCACCGCGCCGGGCTTGTTCTCGGCGGCGAGGCGCGTGTGGATCGCTGAGCCGACCATGTCGATGCCGAGCGGGATCAGCGGATCGAAGTTGTAGTTGAACGGATCGCGGAATGGCGGCGCAAACAGCACAGCGCCGGCCGGTCCGGTCTGGTGGTGGTTGTACATGATCGCCGGGAACCATTCGCGATACATGATGCGGTTGGCGTTTTCGCTCTCCGGCTGGTTCATCATGTAGAAATCGCGATTGTCGTCGTGGCCGATGTACTTCTGATAGAGACGCGGCAGCCCGCTCGTCGAACGCGCGCGCTCGTCGGGGTTACGCATGTACCAGTTCGCGACCAGCTCCATGCCGTCGGGATTGACCAGCGTGCACAGCACGATGTCGTCGTTCAGGATGCGCATCGTCTCGGCATCACTGCGAGTGTTGAGCTTGTAGATCAGGTCGATCAGCTGCTGCGAGCCGAGGACCTCGGTCGCGTGCAGCCCGCCGTCGATCCAGACGACCATCTTTCCGTCGCGCGCGAGCTGCCGCGCCTGCTCGTCGGTCAGTCCTTCCGCCAGCGCCAGGCGCCGGTTGATGTCCTTGTACTTCGCGAGGGTCTTGTGGTTCTCAGGCGAGGTGATGATCGCGGTGTACTCGGTGCGGCCTTCGGCCGTTTTGCCGATATCCAGGACCGTCATCCGATCGGATTCCTGATCGAGCTTCTTCAGGTACTGCTCGTACTGCGTGTAATTGACCAGGCGGTAGTCATCGCCGATGTCCCAGCCGAACTGTTCTTTCGGGCTGGTGATCTTCCTGTCCGCAGTCCGGTTCTGCGCTTGCGTGATCGCAACACATGCCAGAACGATGACCGCAAGTGCTTGAACGCGCAGTCTCCTCATGTCACCCCTCGCGAGTTCGTGGTTTCTCATTACTTGTAGTGCAGGCCTTCAGGCCTGCTGACTGGTCGTGCAGGCCTTCAGGCCTGCCCGCGGGGCGGACCTAAAGGTCCGCACTACAGCGGGGCGGACTAAAGGTCCGCACTACATTTGTCAACGCGGCCTAGTTGGATGTCTTGGCCTTCTCTATCCGTCCGAACATGTGCCCTCCGACCTTGCCGTGTTGCCAGGTGCCGAAATAGCGGTCGCCGTAGAACGCGACACGCACCGTGAACGTGCCCACGGCCGGGATCTCCCAGTCGGTCATGTTGATCATCGGCGTATCGCCGAGCCACTGCATCGGCACGACGATCGGCGCCGAGACGCCCGTCTCTCCAATCTTCGCGTTGAAGCGCCACCGCGTGTCGTCGATCTTCTGGACGCTCGAGATCTCGTAGCGGTCCGCTCGGGGCGGACGATCTTCACGGCCGGCAATGGTGAACGAGCCGACCAGCGCAGCGTTCTGCATCTGCTCGCTGAACTGGCGCTCGAGGTCCGAGAGGGCGGCGACGGGCACGGCGGAGCCGAGGCCCAGAGTTTTCGTGAGCCACCCCGCGCCAAAGACGACCGCGAGAAGAAGCAGGAAGCCGGCGAGCTTGAGCAGGCGTTTCATGCGGCGATTGTAGCGCCGCCGCACTAAAAAAGATGACGGGATGTAGGCCGGGCCCCGCGGACCCGGCCTGGCGGTCTATTTGGACGGTTCGATGCGCAGCCTATTGTTGACCCGGGTCACGCCGTCGGTTTCTTTCGCCAGTTCCTCAGCCGCTTTCCTGGCATCAGCGGTCGCGACGGTGCCGTTCAACGTCACCACCCCGCTTTTCGTATCGACGTTGATGTCCCGGCTCTTGATCTGGTCGTCCATGAAGTATTTCGACTGAATCTTCATGGTGATCCAGCTGTCTTCGATGGCCTGCCCCGCGGTGCCGACGGTGTCGCGCACCTTGCTGCTGTCGCTCTTCGCCGGGGCGATAGTCAGCTCGTCCTGCACTTCACGAACGCCGTCAGTGCTGCGGGCAATGGACGCGGCCGCCAGCCGTTCACCGTACGAGTTGACGGTGCCGCGCAGCGTCACGACGCCCTGCTTGGTATCGACGTCGATGTTGCGGCCCTTGACCGCATCGTCCATGAAGTACCGCGATTGGATCTTGGCCGTGATCCAGCTGTCGGTGATGTCGCCTTTCGTGCCGGTCGTGGCCGCGGTCTCGCCCTTGATCCGCAGGTGGTCGTCGACGTTGGTGACGCCCTCTGTGGCCCGCGCGATCGTGATGGCCTCGGTCCGGGCAGCAGCGTTGTCGACGAGGCCGGACAGCGAGACGTTGCCGCTCCGGTCGGTCGTCACGTCGATGTTCCATGGCTTGAGGCTGGGATGCGCGTAGTACTGCGCCTGAATCTTCGTGGTGATCCAGGCCGGACTGCGCGTTTCAGGCTGACTGGCGCGAGCCGTCATCCGATCGGCCTCAGTCGACACGGCCAGTTGATCGTCGACTTTGGTGACGCCGTTGACGCTGCGCGTCAGATCGAGAGCTGCGCGATGCGCGTCTTCCGTGTCGACCTTGCCGCGCAGCGTGACCACGCCGTTCGCGGTGTCGACATCGATGTTGCGTCCCTTGACGTCGGGCGAGACGAAAAACTTCGCCTGAACGGACGAGGTGATCAACGCGTCGTCGACGGGATGGCTTTGCTGAGCTGTCGATGCTGGCGGCTGAGCGGTTTCCGTCGATTTCGGCGCGGTGTTGCAGGCGCCCGCGACAGCCACCGCCACGGTAATCGTCGCGAAGCGCAGAGCTTTCCTCATGCGTCCTCCTTCCGAACTCTTCGATCAGATGGGAGCTGCAAATCACAGGCCCAGGAGCACGGAACGCCCGAGCTAAAGCTCGGGCCTACCCTACGCATGAGCATCGGTCGCGGGCTATTTGAAGGGAACGATGCGCAGCAACTCCGGCGAAAACTCTTTGAGGATATTCAATCCGCCGGCGACGACGATCCCGACCGCTCCTTCGCGGATGATGTCGCTGCGCTGGTAGCTCTCCGGATACCACGCGTTGGCCACGCCGGCCGCGCTGAATTTGGCAACCCACAGCGAGTAGTTCGGCGCCGATCCGCCGTCATCTTTGATCGACACGAACGCGCGGCCCATCGCGTGTTTCACGCGCGCAAATCCTTTGCAGCTGCATGCGTCGTAGACCACGTGATGATGGATCACCGCGGCGGCGCCGTGACCGATCGCGTCGGACGCGAAGCCCATGCCCTGCCGAGCGAGCCAGCGTTTGGTGAAGCTCGAATTGCCGGACCACTCCTCCGGAAAGTCGCCGAACTGATCGAGCACGCCGCCGCCGAGCGCAAGCACGTACGGCGATGGCGTCAGGAGCGCGGCATTCAGAAAATCCTGAAACCGATCCTCTGGTGGCCCATTCAGGGACGGCGCTGTTGACGCCTGTGCAAATACGGATACTGGCCACAGCGTGAGAACCAGCAGGAATGGTTTGAAATTGCACACCGTGGCGCAATGGTACCGCAGCCCGGCTGCAATCTTGCGATATCGGATGGGGTCGGCCAGCAAGTCCAGCGCAAACCCTGCCGATAAGGTGGGTTAGCGCCGGATCAGATCGGGAGGAGTCAGTGCTGGGCTGACGAATCCGTAAGTTCGTGTCTGATTTGGAGCAAATATGACGAAGAATCCAAGAACGTTGTTCGGCGTGATCGCACTGGTCGTTGCCGCCGCAACGCCGGTGTTCGCCCAGCAGCCGGCGGCCGGACGCGTCAAGCTGGCCTCGGGTTCAGCCTCGATCGTTCGCGCCTCGGGCACGGTTCCCGCGAAGATCGGGGACGTCGTGTACGAATCGGACGTGCTCAGGACCGGCGCCGACGGCAAAGTCGGCATCACCCTGAAAGACGACACGCGCGTCTCGCTCGGGCCGTCGAGCGAAGTGCGCCTCGACAAGTTCGTCTACTCGCCCGCCCAGGGCAATCTCGCGTTGGCTCTCAAGTTCGTGCACGGCGTCGCCGCGTACGTGTCGGGGCGAATCGCGAAGCTGTCGCCTGATGCCGTGCGTCTCGAAACGCCGGCGGCGATCGTGGGCGTGCGCGGGACGACGCTCGCGATACGTTCGCTTGAATGATGAACAGCCCCCGCGCCGTCACCGTTCTGGCCGCATTGCTGGCGGCCGAGCTCGTTACGGCGTGCGGGCCGAAATCCATCGATAAGCCGTCGCGTCCGGGGCAGGCCTTGGTCGTCCTGCTTCCGGACGACGATGGCACGACGGGACGCGCGGGCGTCTCGAACCCATCGGGATCGGTCAACCTCGGCGCGGCGCGGGACTCTACCGAAGTCACCTCCAACCGGAGGCCGGCCGACGTCCGGACGATGAGCGAGGCGGACCTCAAACGGATTTTCGGCGACACGCTGGCGGCGCTGCCGCCGGCGCCTCGTCACTTCACGCTCTTCTTCCGGTTCGAATCCGACGAGTTGACCGAAGACTCGCGGGCGCTCTTCCCCGAGATCATCAAGACCGCAAAAGAACACGCGGTGCCGGACGTGGTCGTGGTCGGCCACACCGACACGATGGGCACACAGACCGCCAACGCGGAGCTCGGACTGCGGCGCGCGACGATGATTCGCAACATGCTGGTCGATGCGGGCCTGGACGGCGCATCGATCGAAGTCACCTCGCACGGTGAGGGCGATCTGCTGGTGCGGACCCCGGATGAAACGCCGGAGCCCCGCAATCGGCGCGTGGAGATCGCAGTAAAGTAACCGGTGTCTCGCCGTCGATTGATCTTCGCGTGCGGCGCAATTCCCGCGATCGTCGCGGCGGTTCTTGCTCTCTGGCGTCCCGCCTTCATCAACCCCCTCGACAACGCCGTCTACGACGCGCTGCTGCGGCAGACCGGGGCGAGGCCGCCGGACAGCCGCATCGTGATTGTCGACGTCGACGAGCGGAGCCTCGCGACGATCGGACAATGGCCGTGGCGCCGCGATCGCATCGGCCGGCTGATCGCGCGGCTTCGTGACATGGGCGCCGCCACGATCGCGCTCGACATCATCTTCGCGGAGCCGGATCGTTACGAAGGGGTGGTGAACGCCGAAGACACCGCCGCTGCAGGGCGGCAGGCCACCCCCGATGCGCTGCTCGCGGAATCACTCGGCCAGGGTCGCGTCGTGCTCGGATACGGCATGACGTTCGAGGAAAACGCGGCGACCTCGAATGCATGCATTCTCCATCCGGTGAGCGTCGCGATGCTCGATTCGCAGGACAACTCCGAGGACGCGCCGTTCTTCCAGGCGACCGGCGCGATCTGCAATCTGCCGGTTCTGTCCCGGGCTGCAGGCTCGTCCGGTTTTCTGAACGCCGCCCCGGACTCGGACGGCATCCTCAGACGCATCCCGGTCCTGATTCAGCTCAACGGCGGCATTTATCCGAGCCTGGCGCTGTCCGCGGTCGCTGCCCTCACCGACGTGAACAATGTGGCGATGCGCGTCACGAACGTCAATGCGGCGTCGCTCGTCCTCGACAGCCACATCGTGCCGCTCGACGGCAAGGGCAATTTGTTGATCCGCTACCGCGGGAAGAAACGAACGTTTCCGTACGTGTCAGCCGTTGATGTGCTGAATGGAAGGCTGCCGGACGGCACGCTGCGCGACAAGCTCGTGTTCGTCGGCACGACGGCACTCGGCACGCGCGAAGTCGTGGCGACGCCGCTCGACACGCTGTTTACCGGCGTCGAAGTCCAGGCGACGGCAGCCGACAACCTGCTGCAGAAGGATTTCGTCCGCCGTCCGCACCTGGGCACCTCGTACGAAGCGATTGCGGCGCTGACGCTCGGGCTGATCGTCGCCCTTCTGGTGGCGTTGACCGGTCTGCTGTCCGGCGCCACTGTCGCCGCTGCGGGACTGGCGACGCTCTGGATTGGCTCCTGGTGGGAAGTATCCACGCAGGGCGTGTTCATCTCTCCGCTCTTCGTCACGGTCGCGGCAGTCGGTGGGCTGGGCGCGATGACGCTCGCCAAGTTCCTCGTCGAGCGCGAGCGGGCCGAGGTCGCGATTGGGCGAATCGAAATCGCCGACCAGCGTGCGGCCACCGCCGGTGAAGAAAAGGTCACCGCCCAGCGGCTGATGGTGCAAACGCTGTTGTCGCTCACGGAAACACGCGACCTCGAGACCGGTCGTCACTCCCGCCGCACGCAGCAATACGCCAAGCTGCTCGCGGCGGAACTGTCAAAGAACCCTTCGTATCGTGGCTTCCTGTCGCCGGAACGCATCGAGCTCCTGTCGAGCCTCGCGCCGCTGCACGACATCGGCAAGGTCGGCGTTCCGGACGCAGTCCTCAACAAGCCGGGCGCCCTGACACCGGCCGAGCTCGAAGAGATGCGGCGGCACCCGATTTACGGGCGAGACGTGATCCTTCGCGCCGAGCGCGAGGCCGGCGTCAAGGACGACGCGATTCTGTCGATGGCGAAAGAGATCGTCTACACGCATCACGAGTGGTGGGACGGCAGCGGCTATCCCGAGGGGCTGAAAGGTCCGGCGATTCCCATACCGGGCCGCGTGATGGCGATGGTGGACGTCTACGACGCGTGCAGCACGCGCACGCTCTATCGGCCGGCGATGAGCCACGACGAAACCGTCAAGTTCATCGTGTCCGCGAAAGGCAGCCACTTCGACCCGGCCGTCGTCGATGCGTTCGTCGTCGTCGCGCCGTTGCTCCGGATTGTGTCGCAGGAAAGCGAAGGACTTCGCTAGGTCGAGTGGGTCGGGTGGACCAGGCAGGTCGGGTCGGGGCGTGTCAGCGTGTCAGTGCCCACCGAACACGACGAATCCGCGCTTGCGGAGGCTGTCGGCCAGCATCACTTCCATGGCTTTTGCTTTTTCGTACGGCATCGGATTGAGGTGCGCGTACAGTTTTGGAACCAGACGTTCGCCGTGTTTCTTGACCACGCGCGCGGCCTTGAGGCCTTTCTTGTGATTCTCGAATCGCTGTTCGGGCGAGAGTCCGGTCATGCCGACGTAGTAGCCTGCTTTCCCGTCTCGCTTCGGGTTGCGCAGGTAGACGACATACACGGAATGATGGCCCGGCGCTCTTCGTTCGTTCTGCATTCGCTGGTTCGCGGGTATATCGTCGTACGCAGGCCCGACCTTTAGGTCGGGCGGGCGACGGGTGTAGTGCGGACCTTTAGCAGGCTGCTTAAAAACGCCAGCCTGAAGTAAAAAGTAGAAAGTAAAAAGTAAAAAACTGAAGAAACATGGCCAGATTACAATTTTTTACTTTTCACTTTTAACTTCTCACTTCAGGTTGCGGGGTTTTTCCGC
>Ga0114129_10008351_pt1 | contig 14760 bp, 16 predicted proteins | sample RhiMetdeltSRZDD1_FD_80071 | JGI IMG/M metagenome (GOLD analysis project Ga0114129, IMG submission 80071) | Populus rhizosphere microbial communities from Tennessee, USA - Rhizosphere MetaG P. deltoides SRZDD1 (version 2) (version 2) | ecosystem: Host-associated > Plants > Roots > Rhizosphere >...
GGAGAGCGGCGTCGGCACACAGATGACGATGGTGCGAGCCCGCCGCAGGTGCGTGGTGTCTGCCGTGGCGAAGAAACCGCGACCCAGCATCTCGCCGACATCGGCATCAGCAAGATCATCGACGTGCGAACGGCCGTGGTTGAGCCCATCCACGACTTCAGGATGGACATCCAAACCGATCACGCTGAGCCCCGCGGCGCTGGCCTCGCGCGCCAAAGGCAATCCTACGTAACCCATGCCGATGATGACGGCATCAACCGAGCTATCCATTGGCCCCCGACCTCCATGTCACGGTGCTGCGGTCGTTCCCGTGGACGGACGCTATGAGCGTAATCAGACCGTCGCATCAAGTTGGCGAGCAAGGGAAGCACTTGTGGTGAAGATCAGGTGAACGATCGACGCATGCGCGCCGCGCTGAGGAGGCGGCCGATGTGACCGGTCGACACCAGCAGGTGTGGTCTACCCGAACGATCGCAGCACTCCTCGCGCGACGTCGTCGAGGCCATCCGGACCGAGAGTGATAACGCTCGAGATTCCGTAGGTTGTCGTCATCGATGCCACGCGAGCACCGACATACTCCGACCAATCGGCCGGCACTCCCGACCAAGCGGTATGAGGCGTGACGAGCTCGGCCGGATAGCCGTAGCTGCGCGCTCGGCTGAAAGCCGGGGTGTCGAGCAGGAACACCGGGCGGAAACCCGCTCCCAGCAGCTGCATCTCAGCCACGTCATCGATCACTGCGTCGACAACGTCGCTGATCGCGGCCCTTTCACCGATGCCATCGGCAAATCCGACCAGGCTGATCAAGACAACAGGCAATTGTTCGACGCCGAGCCCGGCCAGTAGCCGGCCGGGAGTTACGTCGGCCGGCGACCCAGACTTGCCGCGCGACTCCACCGGGAAGATCCGGGTGGCCAGCGCCTGCGCGGCGGCACTACGCCGGATCCGCGGGACAGCGCGACGACGGACCCATCGATACCCTGGCACCCTGCGCGCCAGCCGTGCGGCACCTTGAAGCGGATCCTCAGCCATGACCAGCCCCTTTCCCGAGCTTGCGCAGATGCGCGGCCGCGCCGGCCGCGCCATTGCCGCGATCGACCGATGGAACCTTTGCCACCATGGCCTCTCCTCGCTGCAGCAGGTCTTCCAGAGGCCCGGCCGCCGCGGCCACGCTGACCCGCTCCAGCATGTGCGCCAGTCCTTTGTCCGAGGCGAATCGTGCGCGAGCCTCCTGGTCGTCTAGTGCGGTGTCCTGGTTGGGGATGAACAGCGTTGGAATGCCGAATCGCAGCAGCTCGTGGAACGAGTTGTAGCCAGAGGCACTGACGGCTAGGTCGAACGCGCGGAACCGCCGAGAAAGCGGAAATTCATGGATGACGTGCACGTCGGACTGAGTTCGATGAGAGTCAGCAATCTCGGTCTGCGTCACGCAGATCTCGACACTCAACTGCCGCAGCGCAGCCATTACGGCTCCGGCGTCATGGGTCGTGTCGCTGATATTGCCCGCCCCCATGGCGACTAGTGCCAGACAACGATCCAGCGGCAGCCCGAGCTTCCGGCGTGCCGTGTCCCGGTCGTCGAGCTCATCGACATCGAGCAAGGTCACCGGACCGAGGCGTATCCCGCTGGCTCCCGAGGTTGCACCTTTGTCGTACGCCTCTGCAAGCTCTCCCGGAGCGAGCACATCATCGAACCAGGCCGCCTTTGCGATCTGCTCGGCGCTGCTGCCGCGGCGCCACATTCCGCGGCGCGACCAGACCCAAGGGGCATCTGGATACGCCTCGCGTACGCGTTGGATGCCGTCGTAGGGCCAGGTGCCATCGAACACCACCACTGCTGGACCGAGCCGCGATACGGCATCAGACAACCGTTCCGTGAACAAGTCTTGCCAGCGCTTGGAGGACAGCCCGATTGCTCCGGCCGACGGGACGTACTCGAACGGGTACCCGTATTGGGCGACGACTCCGACCGCCTGTGACAGCGACAGGAAATGCGGCACCAGGTCAGGTTCCACCCGGCGGGCGTACGCCACCAGTCGCGTGAGATGCCCCATCCCAGCACCGTTGCTGCTGATGAGAAGCAGCGCAGGACCCTTGGGCGCGGCTCGCTTTGGCAAGTAGCCGGCGGTCATCTGCTGCGTCACGGTTTCCGGCGGCCCGATCAGCTCCGAGAGCCGATGTCGATGCGCCTCGTAACTGAAGCGGGCTCGGACCGAGGCTTCCGCGCGTGCTGCGCTCTCCTCGTACGCCGCGCGGTCACCATAGAGCCGAGCCAGCGCCGCCGGTACGTCGGCTGGTTCGGCGTAGATCGCCGCGTCATGGAACAGCGGACCGAAGTGCGGAGGCAGGATTGCCGGGAGCCCGCTGGCCAATGCCTCCAAGATGTTGCGCCCGAACGCCTCGACCCAGGCCGGATGGTGGTAATAGACGAAGAAATCCAATTGCGCAAGAAATTCGCGAGGATCGACCGCACCGAACGGCATTACCTGCCACGAGTCCGGCAAGTAGCCCAATACCCCGGTCACCGGGTCGGCGCCACCCAGTACCTTGACGATGGCTGAGCCGTCGACCGGGTACACGGACTCGATCACCTTCGGATCGATCGGCCACTTCTGCGGCGACGGCCGACTGTGCCGACCCAGTACTGGCCGGTCCGCTTGCCACCCTGGCCGGTCTACATGCCAGGCGTCGATGTCGATGATGTTCACCCAGTCCTGTTCGCGCAGTCCGCCAGGAATGTCCGCCGCGACGGCGTCGCGTATCAGCGGCCCGATCGGCGCCCAGGTGGGAACTACACCGAACCGCTCCCGAGCAATCTGATCGACGACTGCGGGCCGATAGTGGCGATAGCCATCGATGTCGGTCGGTGGTGCGTTCGCGACGAGCACCGCGTGGTCCGCCTCGATCGGGGGCAGTCGCTCGGCCGCCGCTTCCAAGACTGCTGGATGGCGTACGAGGACAACCTTGGCTCGGATGGGGCGATCGCCGATCAAGAGCCTGGCCTTGCCGAGCCGTATCTGCTCGCGGATGTGTCGATTGACTGGCATGACCTTGGACAGCAGGGGGCCGTTCAGGTGGACCAGCCCGGTCGACCAGCCGAAGTGTGCCTGGGCCGCGATCTCCTCGGCCACACTGTGCGAGGTCCCGCCGGGGAAACGCAGATCAGACAAGATCAATACGTCGACCTGGCGCTGCGTTGACGCCTGCGACCTCATCAACTCCATGAGCACCAGAGACTAGAGCAGAACCTTGGTGCTGGCGCGGGCGCCGGGTGTTCCGCGTTGCGCGGGACGCCTAGCAGATGGCCATTGCAACCTTCTGGATACCTTGCGTTCACTTCGAGGTGGAAGTGTCCGGCCATGGAACGTGGGGGACGGGTACTTGGCTCGGCGAGAACGAACTTCAACGACTACGTGGGGACAGTCGCAGCTGATGACGCCGAAGTCGTCTTGGACCGGCCGAGTCTCTATGAGGTTGCACAGATTGATCGAGATCGCTACACCATCGTGGCTGTCGACTTAAAGGTCGACGGCCCAGTCGCGGCGACTGTCTATGCCGTCGACCGAGTTGAGCATGGGCTCTCGCTGCACGCTGAGATTGTCGAGCTGGGCCAGCGTGAGGGTGAGATTCCTGTCGTGCAGTTCGATCTTGCTGAGCCGAATGTCGAAGAGTTCATCAGGCACGCCTTCAAGCGGATATCAGTCCGCTTGGTGACGCAGGCGCTTCGTGACCAGATTCTCGTCGTGACTAGTTCTTGATCGACTCGCGAATCTCTTCCGCGCGATGCAGCTCGTCGGCCATCAGGACTCCATAGGTGAAACCGCTTTCGGAATCTCCCTCGGCCGCACTGATAGTGGCAAGGAACCGAGCCGCCACGACGGCATCTTGATGCTCGCCCAAGAGCGTCTGCCGCTCCTTGGCCTTGTTGGCGATGCCTTTCATCCTGCCGTCAACCGGTTCGGCGAGTTCAGCGGCGTAGCGGAGCCGCTTCGCCGCCTTGCGGGCTCCATGCAAACGCTCGATGTCGTCTCCGGCCTCTCGTAGCCGTTTGTCGGCCTTGCGCTTGGCCATTTTCACGTACTTGACCGCGGCATTGTCCGGTCGATGCGCGGCGTCGTCGAGCGGCGGCGCGGACTTCCAACCACGCAAGAGCTGCATAAGGTGTTTGTAACGCCGAGCGCGCATCGCCGCGTTCAGTCGCTGCGTGGCGTCATCCCTTTCCGTCGCAAGCGCTTTAGTGATCTCAGCTTCCACTGGGCCACGAACGTGCTCGGGCTGCAAATCGGCGATCAGATTCGTCATTCGGCTGATGAGAACCTCTCGGTCGCGGACCTCACCAAGCAGGTCGGCGTACCAGGCCAGTTCGGTATTCAGCTCATCAGACGGACCCGCGCTGAAGACGTCGCTAAAGACCCGCAATGTACTACGCAGCCGGCGCACTGCGACCCGAGTCTCGTGCACAACCAGGGCACCAGTCCGCAATCCGACATCGTTGCTGGCGAGTACAGCGCATTGGGTCGCCAAGTACGCAGCGACGAGCATCCCGACCGTCCCGGATTTGATCTGGGCCGTCTGTCCATTCAGCGACAAAGGGCCGAGGGCCCGATCCAGCTTCATGGGGATCGTACTTGGGGTGGCATCTGCGCGCCGCAACAGCTTTGTAGCCCGTTTCAGATCCTTCTTCTTCCCAGCTGGGCCCAGTTCGACTTCTATCTCACGCCACGTGTGCAGCGTCGAATCACCATTCGGCGGCCCCGACTCGACGCGGTCGTCTGCAATCTCCAGCACCAGCTGTCCGTCGGAATTGTGTACTTGGTACGCCGTCCGAGTGGTAGCAAGCGTCGCAACCGGGGTCAGCCTCTCGCCAGCGAGCAGACCCGCAACAGCCCTCGCCAAGGCAGGCGGTACCGTCTTGGCCCGCGAGCCACTTTGCAGTTCGGTGCGAGACGTCCCATCGGGAACCTTCAACTGCCAGCCGGTCTCAGAGCCCCCGACTCGGCGTCGCAGCGTGATCCCAAACATCCTCAGTCCGGCGCTAGGCGTGTCGAAGTAGGTGTTGTCGAGCTTGCGAACTTCTTGATCGAGTCGGCCGCCATCAGGCACAAGATTCATAACGGGGGGGAGCAGCCAATCGGTGTCAACCTCGAACTTGTCCTCCCGCTCCCTTACGACCCGCACCCGGAACATCCTCCTCAACTCAAAGTTCGACAAACCTGGAAGTTACGTTCAGATGAACGACAAATGAACTCCAACTGACAAGAATGCCACGTCAGGAAAAGACTTCTGTCCTTGGCAACCTGGGTTGTGGCAGCCGTCACAGGGCCAGCCGGTCGATGGAGTCGGCTCGGCGGGCAAATTCGGGGTGAACCGAACTCAAATAACAGCCGTGTGATTCATTCACAATGGGGATAAGCCTGTGGATAGAGCCGCTTCGTGCGCCCTCGAGGGCTCGGGGAGGATCCGCCACAGGCTCAAAGCACGATCCTCGACCGTCTTAGGGCACAAATTAGGGCTGGACGATTTCCGGGCTCTCCCAGTACCAACTGCTGACCAGCCGCCTACGGGCGAGGCGGCCTCCAATGACCATGATCAAGCCAGCGAACAGGGTTGGGAGCCATGCATAACCCAGGACGGTGGGCACGCCGGCGCTGTTCAACAACTGGTAGCCGATGATTACGGTTGACGCGCTAAGCAGCAGCGATACCCCCGACACCATGACCAGGCGCCGTACCCAGCGTCCGACATCCTCCACGATGAGGACCCAAAACGACAACAAGCCGGTGAGCAGTCCGACCTGCTGAAGCGCGAGGCCCAGGTAGGTGACGCTGATTCCGAATCCTGCGTCCGCAACGCTCTTCGCTCCGGAGAAGGCCTCAGCGTTTGGATTGGCGACCAAGAAGAAGTGGCTGGCCGGAATGAGCGAACGGCCCGGAACGATCGTCGCGGCTTGCACCATGACATGCGGCAGCACTGCGCTCATGATCATCAACAGCAGCGCGGAAACACCCATCACCGTGCGTCCGACCTTGGCGCGCCGACGACGCTCGATCTCCTCGGGTGTCAGCCGGATCATCGATCAGGACCCTTCCTTGCGACGGCCGGATCGTGGGCCTATGCGGAGATGCGTCTCAGCCTGTCGAAGTCCGCCCTTCGACAGGCTCGGGGCACAGCGCATCCTTTGACTAGTTTCAGTCTCAGGTCAAGCGAATCACGCTTCTACGACCACGATCCGTACATGGGCCGTAACCGCATCGTGCAACTTGATACCGACGGTATGCAGCCCGACGGTCTTGATGGGCTTGGAGATCTGGACGGCCCGCTTGTCGATCAAGGGTCCGCCAGACTTCTTGATCGCGGCGGCGACATCGCCCGCGGTCACGGCGCCGAACAGCCTGCCAGTATCCCCAGCCCGGGCAGGCAGATCAATAGTCAGGTCCTCCAGCTGGGCCCGCACTTCCTCGGCGTGGTCCAGGCCACGGATCTCCCGCGCGGCGCGGCTGCGCTTGATGCCGTCGATCTGCTTCTCGGCGCCGCGGGTCCAGCGGATCGCGAAACCGCGTGGGACCAGATAGTTGCGGCCATAGCCGTCTTTCACCTCGACCACGTCGCCGGGGGTACCAAGGTTGTCGACGGGAGTAGTCAGGATGAGTTTCATGCCGTCACCTTTCATTTGTGAGCTGCTCGCGCATCGCGCGCATGGATCCGCCTACTTCGTCGTCGCTCGCAGAGGAAAGGCGCCTCCGCTCCCTCCTCCTCAGCACAGCGGGCGCGCGATCTTCCGACGCTCGCAGCATTCAGCGGGCCGTCGAGGCGTACGGCAGCAGCGCCACCTCGCGAGCGTTCTTGATGGCGATGGCGACGCGACGTTGCTCTTGAACCGAGAGGCCGGTGACCCGACGGGCTCGGATCTTGCCGCGTTCGGAGATGAACTTCCGTAGCGTTGCGACGTCCTTGTAGTCGATGTTCTGGCCAGCGCGCAGCGGATTGGCCTTCTTTTTTGGCTTGCGCTGTGCGGGTGGTGTGGTGGCCATTATGGTGCTCTCCTGATCGATTTGCCCGGCGCGGTTGTCAGCCGATAGCCGGAATGTGCCGTGACGTTCGTGTCATGAGTTCTGAGATCAGAACGGAGGCTCGTCGCTCTGGGGTGTCGCCCACGGATCGGAGCCTTGCTGGGACCGGGCACCGGCAGCGCTCGGCTGGCCGCCAGCCCATGGGTCGTCTCCCAAGCTGCCGGCCGAAGGGCGGGCGGAGCCGCCTTGGCTGCCGCTCGCATTCCGCGTGACCTTTGCCGTGGCGTAACGAAGCGCCGGGCCGATCTCGTCAACATCGATCTCGAAGACCGTACGCCGCTCGCCGTCGCGCGTCTCATAGCTGCGCGACCGAAGCCGACCCTGAACGATGACCCGCATTCCCTTCTGCAGTGACTCGGCGACGTTCTCTGCAGCCTGCCGCCAGACTGCGCAGTTGAGGAACATCGCATCGCCGTCGCGCCATTCGTTGGTTTGACGATCGAAGGTGCGTGGTGTGGAAGCGACGGTAAAGTTCGCAACCGCTGCACCCGAAGGGGTGAAGCGCAACTCGGGGTCAGCCGTGAGGTTGCCGACCAACGTGATAGTGGTTTCGCCTGCCATGAAACTCTCCGTTTGTGATGAGCGATCTGATCTTCGGTCAGTCCCCCGAGGGCCCGAATGAAGTCCCCGAACGACCAATTGCCAGCCTGCCAGCCGGGACTGACGCTACGCCTCGTCAGCAGACAATCTGTGGATAATCTCGCCCATCTCAGTGCAGATCGGGCCGGATGACCTTGGTCCGCATGATTGATTCATTGATGGTGAACTGGCGGTCCAGCTCCTTGATGTCCTTCGGCTCCGCGGTCAGGTTGATCACCGCGTAGATGCCCTCGGACTTCTTCCGGATCTCGTACGCCAGTCGCCGACGCCCCCAGATATCCAGATTGTCGACAGTGCCACCACCTTTGGTGATGACTGTCAGGTGCTTCTCGAGCGTGGGCTGAACCGTACGCTCTTCGGTGTCAGGGTCGAAAATGACCATGACCTCGTATTCACGCATGCGCGAACTCCACCTCCTCCGGTCTGAGCGGCTATGAGACGGCCTCATAGCAGGAGGGCGAATGCATCGGCGCCAGCGAATTCCTCGCCGGACCAACGCAGAACTCTACCCGGTGACCAGCACGGCGCACGAATCCGTTGTGACTTGCACTCCCGCAGGCTGTTCGGGCGTTCCGACTAGACCGTCATCGCGGCAGTTAGCCTGGTGCACCATGAATGAGCCTCGCGACGAGCCGCCCCGCTCGGTCGGGGATCCGAAGGAGATCTTCCTTCAGCAGCTGAGCTACTACCGGGCCACCCTGCTGGCCAAGCTCGATGGACTGAGCCCCGAGCAGTTGACCAGCAGCTCGTGCCATCCGGGTGGACACCGCTTGGACTCTTGAGGCACCTGGTCTTCGTTGAGCGGCGGTGGATGCAGTGGGGTTTCGAGGCTGAGCAGATGCCCGATCCGCGCGGTGATGAGGATCCGAATGGCACGGGTTGGATCGTGATGCCCGAGGACACGGTGGCAAGCCTGAGTGCCCGACTCGCCGCCATAGCCGCGCGTACCGAATCCGCGGCTCGCAATGCAGAGCTCACCGATCGAGCCAAGCTCGGCGGCCGATTCTCCACCGATCCGCCCACGTTGGGCTGGATCTTCGCGCACGTGCTCCAGGAATATGCGCGACACGTCGGACACCTGGACGTCGTACGCGAGCTGATCGATGGGAGCGTCGGCGAATAACGCGCGCTCCTCCACCCATCGGCACGGAGCGGTGATTGAAACGCACGTACACGTTCGTTCCTTGCACTCTGCATCCTTAGCAACGCGTGCATCGCGACAGGAGCGCACGCGTACGTTCGTTCCTGATATGGGTTCCGGCCTGTACCGAGCGCTTACCCTCTTGCATCACCTGGGAAGAGCCAACACAGCCCCGGCCCGAGCTGGTCCCGCCAGGACTCCCAGGAATGTCCGTCCCGTGACTCGGCATAGTTGATCTTCATCCCGGTGCTGCGGAGGATCGGCACCATTGCGCGGTTGGCCTTGACCAAGTCCTCGTAGGCTCCACAGGAGATGAACGCTCGCTCCGCCGCGCGTACGGGATGGGCGCGGTAATGATCAATGAAGCGCACCACCGGACCGAAGTACCTCCCCTCGCCGTGCCACACCCCCGGATCCGAGTAGAGAAATGAACCGGATTGAAGCAGCAGTGAGTCGTAGGTGCCGGGGAACCTGACCGCCGTAGAAAGCGCTGCCACAGCGCCAAAGCTCGTGCCCATCAAGCATCTACCGGCGGGTGCAGCGAGGAGTGGAAACCGCCGCTCCAGCAGGGGCAGCAGCTCACAAGTGATCCACCGGGCATGATCAGGATCGTCCGGATACTCGAGGAGCCGCTCGCCGGGGTAGGTGAACGCGACGATGATCTTGGCGAGCGTCTTGTCGTGCATCAAGTTATCGAGGATGAGCTTCATCGAGCCGTAGTCCAAGTAGTCACCGCCATCATGGACGACAACGAAGGGGTACCGCGCGGACGGATCGAAATCAGCGGGCAGGTAGACGGTGACGCGGTTGTCCCTACTCTGGGCCTTACTGGGGACCTGCAACTCCTCAAGCCGACCCGGATCGGTGCCAGCGCGAAAGACAGCCCAGTCGGGCACCTCATAACCCGGTCCATGGCACACGGAGGCGTCGCCGACGGGGCTGCGGGCAACGCGTGGGTTGTAAGGGTCGTTGAATCGCCACCACTGCCCATCGCGGACGATCTCGAACTGGTACTCCACCCGAGCGCCCCATTCGAGCTCGATCGTCAAGGACCAGACGTCGGTACGCGGAATCTGCTCCAGCTTCAACTCAGCCGGCCATTGATTGACGCGGTGACGCAGATAGACCGAGTCCCCCCCAGCCCGCACGGCAAATGTGCACAGATTGCCCTCAACTACGGGAAGCGCGTGGTTCTCGAAGAACGACGCCACGGCCGCATCCCGCTGCAGCGGCTCGTCCAGAGCGGCAACCTCGGAGCGCAACCGGTCGATCGCCAGCAACCGATCATCGCTCACCGGCGCGATGCTAGCCGCTGTCGATCCCTGACATGCGGGTTGACATGATCCCAATAGGCCTGAGCCTGTCGAAGCGCGCCCGGTAGCCCTTGGAATACTTGCCGCGTGCCGGGGCGTATTACCTCGTCTGCATTTATCGGGCGCGCCGACGAGCTGCAGAACCTCCTCGCGGTCTTTGAAGCAACGCGAACCGCACCTGCGGTCGTGTTGCTCGGCGGCGAGGCCGGAGTCGGCAAGACCCGGCTGGTGAATGAGTTCTCGGGTCGCATACCCGAGGCTCGGGTGCTGGTTGGCGCGTGCCTGGAGTTAGGTCAAGCGGTGATGCCGCTTGCTCCGCTTGCCGGCGTCTTGCGACAGCTGAGCCGCACGCTCGGAGCCGAAGAGACCCAGCGGTTGTTTGGTGCGGAGCTCGTGCGTTTCCTGCCCGACCAGGGAATGTGGTCGCCCGATAGTGGAGCCCGGGAACAGTCGGGAGGGCTTTTCGAGGCTGTACTCGCGCTCCTCAGCCGGCTTGCCGACGCCAGTCGAGTCGTGATGGTTCTGGAGGATCTGCATTGGGCGGATCGGTCGACCCTGGACTTGGTGACGTTCCTGGCCCGCAATCTGGGCTCGCTTCACATCATGATCGTCGGGACTTACCGATCGGACGAGATGCGGCGCACCCACGCCCTGCGACCCGTCCTAGCAGAGCTCGCAAGGCTGCCGCTCGTGACGCGGATCGAACTGCAGCCTATGGACGAAGGCGAGGTAGTCGAGCTCTTCACGGCGATTCGGGGGAACCAGCCACAGCCGGGAGAGGCTGACTCGATCATCGTCCGCTCCGAGGGCAACCCTTTCTATGTCGAGGAGCTGCTTGCCGCTGGAGACCCGGCACAGGCTGGGATGTCTTCGAGCCTTCGCGACATCCTGGCCGCCAGCTTGGACGAGCTGCCCGATGCGGCCAAGGAGGTGCTGCGGATCGCGGCTGCTGCCGGGCGCAGAGTCGATCACCAGCTTTTGGAGGTCGTTGCACAACTTGGCGAGGACGAGCTGCAGGCAGGTCTGCGTGCCGCGGTGGAGGGCGGCGCCCTGGTTCCCGACGCCGATGGCTACGGCTACCGATTCCGGCATGCATTGCTCCAGGAGGCTGCGCATGATCAGCTGCTGCCGGGCGAACGCAGCCGCCTCCACCGGGCATTCGCGGAAGCACTTCAGAAAGATCCGAGTCTTGCAGCGGGTGGAAATGCCGGCGTCGACGCTGAGCTGGCTTATCACGCATTGGCTGCGCACGACATTGATCTTGCCTTCTCCTCACTGGTACTCGCCGGGCAGCGGGCTCGCGATCTCTTCGCCTTCGCGGAGGCCCGGCAGCATTTCGAACGCGCAGCTGAGCTGCGGCCTCAGGTCAGTCCATCGGTGGCCGCTGACGCGCCGCCTACCTGGGAGCTGCTGCGCAATGCCGCACTCTGCGCGCGTTATTCCGGCGACAGCCGAGGTGGCGCAGTGGCCCACCTTCGGCGCGCCATCGGCGTCCTGGGCGAGGGCGACGATCCCGTCGCACTCGGCGGTCTCTGGGCCGAGCTCAGCGAAAGCTACTGGATGGCGGGGCTCAGTGCTGAGGCGGCAGCGGCATCTGACCAATCCATTCATGTCCTCGGCAACTCCGCGTCCAGGGAGCGAGCCGAAGCATTGGCCTGGCGCAGCCGGCTCTTCATGTTGCTCGGTCGGTACCCTGCCGCAATCACTCCCGGCCGGGAGGCGGTCGAGCTCGCGCGCAGGATCGATGCGCGGAGGGAACTGAGCCGCGCCCTCAACTCATTGGGCACCTCGCTCGCAATGGTCGGCAGGCAAGAGGGCCTATCGATGCTGCGTGAGTCCATCGACGTTGCTGATCGCATCGATGCCGCGACGGAGGCGCTGCGGGGATACAACAACCTGGTCTCGTGCTTGAACGTCCCGGTCAACGACCTCGGACAAGCAATTGATGTCTTCTTGACTGCACTTGGCTACGCGACGCGCAAGGGCGTCCGTGGCCCGATCGTGGACTGGATTCGCCTGGAGGGCGCTGAGGTGATGCAGCGGCTCGGTCGCTGGGAGGACGTGGCGAGGATCGTCGGTGAAGTGCGGACAGGGGCGGTGTTAGGGGTCAATGGGCAGTACTACGAGACCACTCTCGCCATTCAGCATGTAACGCAAGGCAGGTACGACGCGGCTGAGCAACACCTGCATAGAGCTGAGGAAATCGCCCCCACCATTCGTGATCCACAGGCGATTGCACCCATCATCGGCGTACGTATGCGGCTCTTGCTGGCACGCCGGCACTACGACATCGGCGATGCAATCGAACGCATCGACCCCATGATCGACGATCCGATCGTCTATCACGTCGTGCCACTCATTGCTCGGGTCGAGGCGGCCGCTTCATTGCTGGCCCATGACTCGGGCGCGCAGATCAGGATCACACATCTGGTTGAGCTGCTAACCAAGGTTCGTGACTCGTCTGATGGATACCTCGACAAAAATGCCGGGGCCTGGTTGAGCCTTACTGAGGCGGAGCTTTCGCGAGCACGCGGCGAGGCTCGACCAGAGCTATGGCGCGACGCGTTGCAGCGGATCCGAGAGATCGTGTACGCGGAGCACGAACTCTACGCAGAACTCCGGCTTGCGGAGGTGCTTGCGGAAATCGGTGACACAGCCAGCGCGGAGGTCGAGCTCGTAGCGGCGCACGAACGTGCTCGGTCGATCGGCGCGATCCCTCTGGCCGAGGAGATGGAAGCTCTTGCTCGCAGGGCCCGGCTGAAGCTACCCGGGATTGCACGTGTGGAAGTGGACACGGGTTCCCGACTTACTGGGCGCGAGCGCTAGGTGTTGGTTCTGGTCTCGCAGGGCCGCACCAACCGAGAGATCGCCGACAACCTGTTCATCAGCCAGAAGACCGCTAGCGTGCACGTCTCCAACATCTTGGCCAAGCTTGGTGCAGCGAACCGTGCCGAAGCCGGCGCGAAGGCGCGGGCACTAGGACTGGACCGGCTGTGAGTGCGGTACACGCTTTGCCAACCCCGGTGACGATAGGCTCGCCTTCGCCGTACCTGAACCCGCTCTCGGAGGAGTGACCGATATGGCCGAATACCAGGCCACCCCGCAACCTGCAGCAGATCCGGGCAATACGCTCGGGATCGTCGGACTGATCTTGGCCATCATTCCGTGCACGTCGACCATCGGGCTGGTCTTGAGCATCGTCGCATTCATCATGTCGCGCCGCGCGGGCTTCCAGAACAGCAAGGCTCTGGCCGGCATCATCATCGGCATCGCGTGGATTGTGTTGTCAGTAATCCTCCAGCTGACGATGGGACTAAGCGGCATATTCCAGATGGGCAGTTGATCCGAGCCTGTCGCCAAGCGCACGTACGCTGCTGGGCATGACCACGGAATCCCTGCCGGCGCTCCGCGGGCGTATCCGGTTCCCCGATATCAGCTCGCGCGCATACGAACACCCGGCTGATCGCGGCGCCTTGGTGGCGCTGCGCGCCATTCCGGGCTTCGACTCCGTTCTCAGGACAATCTCTGGAGCCATCGGCGAGCGAAGCATCCGGTACCTCTACCTCGCCACCGCAACGCGTGTCTCACCCCGCCAGTACCCACACATCCACCAGATGCTGAACGAGTGCGCGACGACGCTTGACCTGCAGCCGGTCCCCGAGTTGTACATCGAGCAAGATCCGGCGCCAACAGCAATGGCGATTGGAATGGGCAAGCCGATCATCGTGGTCAGCACCGGCATGCTCGATCTCGTCGACGCCGAGGGGCTGCGGTTCATCATTGGGCACGAGGTCGGGCACGTGCTCTCCGGGCATGCGGTCTATCGCACCATGCTGATCTCGCTGGTCAATCTCGCCGCCGCCATGGAGTGGCTGCCGCTCGGTGCCTGGAGCATTCGAGCGATCGTTCTGGGTCTCAATGAGTGGTTCCGCAAGTCGGAGTTGTCCTGCGATCGTGCCGGCTTGCTGTGTTCACAGGACCCCAACGCCGCATTGCGGGCGCACGCAAGCATGGCTGGTGCGAGGAATCCCGATGAGATGGACATTGCGGGCTTTCTGGACCAGGCAGAGGAGTACGAGAAAAGTGGTGACGTACGCGACAGCCTGCTGAAGCTCTTGCAGATGAGCGGGAAGAGCCACCCGCTCGCGGCGCTGCGCGCAGCCGAACTGCAGAAATGGGCAGCCGGGCCTGAGTACGCCGAGATCTTGACGGGAAACTACCCGCGTCGCTCTGATGACAAGGACGCGCCCATGAGCGAGGAGGTCAAGGCCGCCGCCAACTCCTACAAGCACAACTTCACGACATCCGGCGACCCGCTGTACAAGCTGGTGGCGAAGATCGGCGGCGCGGCCGGGACCGCTGGCGGGTCGGCAGCCAACCGGATGCGCGACTGGTGGCGGACGGGTCAAGACCGCAGCAGCGGCAGCTGATACCTCGAGGTGTTCCTGACTACCTGGCCGGCGGGCTCAGGTGGCGGGTCTGTAACTGGCCTTTGACCAGGGGAAACACCGCCTGTTTCACAGCGATTTCACACGAGCGAAGGGCATGAGAGCCCCAGAGCAGAGTGAATTGCCTCACTTAGCGCTTGCTGAGTTTCGTACTGGAGCAGACCGTGGCCTATCTTCAGACCTTCAGAC
>Ga0114129_10008353_pt1 | contig 14757 bp, 11 predicted proteins | sample RhiMetdeltSRZDD1_FD_80071 | JGI IMG/M metagenome (GOLD analysis project Ga0114129, IMG submission 80071) | Populus rhizosphere microbial communities from Tennessee, USA - Rhizosphere MetaG P. deltoides SRZDD1 (version 2) (version 2) | ecosystem: Host-associated > Plants > Roots > Rhizosphere >...
CCAGCGGCGGCGACCCACTGCTGAAGTCCAACGAGTCCCGCGATCCCGGTCGTGGCAATCGCTACTTTTCGCACCTTCTCCGCCCGCTGCTGCATCTGCCCTCCAGGCGGGGCAAGTATACGTGTTGTGAACGGGGAGGTTACGGAGTTCACGGATTCAACACGGAGCAACGGAGCCAACGGAGAAACACGGAGAAGCGCTGGCCCGTGAACACCGATTCCCGGTCTGCCGCTGACGCCGGGCCATTCGGCCCGGCTGGAGGGTGGGAGATCCGATCCCGAAGATCGCAAGCGGCTGACCGAACTAGGGCCGCTTGTGATCTTCGGGATCGGATCTCCCACCCTCGCGCGCGCGAAGCGCGCGCCCAGCGGCAGACCACAGAGTCGGAATCGACTTCCGTTTGCTCCGTTGGCTCCGTTGCTCCGTGCTGAAATCCGTGAACTCACTAGCCTCTCTCCCTCCTCTCTTGCCTCTCTCCCTCCTCTCTTGCCTCTCTCCCTCCTCTCTTGCCTCTCTCCCTCCTCTCTTGCCTCTCTCCCTCCTCTCTTGCCTCTCTCCCTCCTCTTGCCTCTCTCCCCCGAAGGCCTGTGAAAATTCCAAGGCGCCGTCTCGCCGGCGCTTGAGTCGTCGTATAAAACACCATGATGCGTCAGAGCCGTCGGCTGACCGCGACGCTCCTGTGCGTAGCCGTCTTCGGTGGCGTGGCCGCCGCGCAGTTCGGGCGCGGACGGGGCGGCCGCGCCCGTGTTGCGACCGACGCGGACTTCGACGGCCGGTTCAACTTCTGCCGGCTGATGTACACGAGCGTGCTCCGCGAGGAGGGCGGCGCGGGCTGGTGGACCGATTATCCGGGTGCCGATCAGAACCTCTCCATCCGGCTCTCGGAGCTGACCAAAATCGCGGTCAGCCGGCAGGCCGGCGGCGAGCCCAATCATCTCGTGGTGCGCGCCACGGATCCCCAGCTGTTTCAGTGCCCGTGGGTGCAGATGTCGGACGGAGGGACGGCCGGATTCAATGACGAGGAGGTCGTGCGGCTCCGCGAGTACCTGTTGAAGGGTGGGTTCCTGTGGGCCGACGATTTCTGGGGCGATGCGGCGCTCGAGCACCTGGCGATGGAGCTTTCGAAGGTGCTGCCGCCAAACGAATACCCGGTCCGCGAGATCCCGCTGTCGCACGCGATGTACAAGACGATGTTTCAGATCACGAAGCTGCCGCAGATTCCTTCGATCCGGATCTGGCGGCCGTATCGCGTCACGTCAGAACGCGGCGCCGAGACCGAGGTCGTTCACTTCCGTGGGATCTCCGATGCGCGGGGACGGCTGATGGTGCTGATGACCCACAACACGGACATCGCCGATGCCTGGGAGCGCGAGGGTGAGGATCGCGATTACTTCCAGCACTTCTCGCCCGACGGATACGCCGTGGGGATCAACGTGCTGCTTTATACGATGTCGCACTGATGGCCTGAGCGACGGGAGGCCGATCGAGGTCACGGATCTCAAAACGGAGCAACGAAGCCAACGAAGAAAACGGAAGAATATTTGTTTCTTAAAACAATATTTTCAGCTTCCGTTCACTTCGTTGGCTTCGTTGCTCCGTTTTGAGATCCGTGACCTCGATGGCCTCGATTGCCTCCACACCTCGATGGCCTCGATTGCCTCCACACCTCGATGGCCTCGATTGCCTCCACACCTCGATGGCCTCGATCGTCTCCGCTGTCTACAGGAAACGCACTCGCTTCACGGCTCCAGGCGCCACGAACACCCGAAGGTTGTTGCCATCGGTGTCGGCGGGCCGCACGAAAAAGCCGGTGCCATCGGGCCGGTAGCCGAGGGTCGTCCCGACCATCAGCTCCCCGTCGAGGAAAGTCACTTCGATACGCCGCCCGGGGCTCCGGTCGGCGAAGGATCTGCTCTCGACGTAATCCGGATCTCCGTCGAAGTCCCGCACGAAGAAGATCGCCTTCAGGCGCCGCATCGGCACGAGCGACACCTTGTCCCGGCCGCCGGCGATCGACGGGGTCAGATGGAATTGGGTACGGGTCGGATGGAAATCCTGGCTGAACCCTTTCAATACCGTTCCATCGAGATAGCGCACAACGAGCTTGTTCCAACCGGCAGCACCCGCGGGCTGCAGTCCAATCACCGGCGGCGGCACCGGTTCGGGGGTCCTGGGCGCAGGTTCAAGCGGCGGTGGGGGCACCGGGAGAGTGACGGACGCGCGCCTCGTTGACCCGGACCTGCTGCTCACTCCGAGCTCGCGTTCCACACAGCGTAACAACGACGCCGGTGAATGGCCTCGCTCGACCGCCGCGCGGATCGCCGCAATCAGCTGCCCCTGTTTGCCCCGCTCCGGCTCGAAGCTGCCGCTGCTCACGACCTGGATCAACTCCAGGACGTCGTCCTCGCTCGAACCGTTGTCCTGAGGCGAAATCGCGCTCTGGACTTCCGGCGCGCCGGGCAGCTGGATAATCCGATCGAAGACACAAGCGCCGCGGTAGACGAGTCCTCGCTGCAGGCTCGTCACCTCGCAGCGCAGCACGCGAAGGGACCTGGTCTCCTCGACGCCACGGCCACTAATCACCAGTGACGCCGTGGACCCGGGCCGCAGCGGGGCGCTGGTTTCGAACAACGCTCCGCTTGCTGAGAGATCGATCAAAGAGAGGTTCGGCCCGAACCGGAGACGTGCGGACCTGAGCCAGTCGAGCTCCTGGGCCAGCAGCCGTTCGTGGGCGCGCCGATCCCGCCCGGTTGGTTCCGACAGCTGTCCGAGCCAGGAGAGCAGCGTGGCCGGCGAAGCCGCCTCCGGCGCTGCGATGTCGAGTGTTGGCATGGTTCGAGTTCCGCGACAACTTATTCAGCAATCGAAGTACCACGGGCCTCGATGACCAGGCTGTGCGGATCAGGCCTGAAAACGTGCAACTGCGGCAGAGAGCCAGTGAGCGGACGTGTGCGGCATGCTCCGTTCCGAAACACGTTGTACAGGAACGAAACAATCACGCGCGCTCTTCCAGGTCGACCCACCTCGCCAGGAGCGTTGCGAGCTCTCCTGCGGCGGCGTCGACCCTGGTCATCACATGATGGATGCGATCCGCCCCCGACTTGTAGAAGTCCGCGGACTCCATCTCCGCTTTCAGCGTCGCATGTTCGTTTTCGAGGGCCTCGATCCGCGCTGGCAGCGCGTCGAGCTCGCGCCGCTCGTTGTAGGAGAGCTTCCGCTTCACCTGCCCGGCCTCCGCCGCCAGAGTCGATGAGGAAGCGACGGCGTCGGGTGAGACGCGGGGCGGCCGGCCTTCCAAAGCGGCACCCCGGGCACCCGCGGTGAGGCGCGCAGCGGACTGACGCAGATAGTCCGCGTATCCACCGACGTACTCGCGCACCACGCCGTCACCCTCGAAGGCGAGCGTGCTCGTCACGATGTTGTCGAGAAACGCGCGATCGTGGCTGACGAGCAGCACCGTCCCGTCGAACCCGCCGATCAGCTCCTCGAGCAGTTCGAGAGTCTCGACGTCGAGGTCATTGGTCGGCTCATCGAGGACGAGAACGTTCGCGGGCCTGGCAAACAGGCGCGCCAGCATCAGCCGGTTGCGCTCTCCGCCCGACAGCGATCGCACGGGCGACTGCACCCGCTCGCGCGGAAAGAGGAAGTCCGCGAGATAGCCGACGACATGGCGAGGTTGACCGTTGACGAGCACGGTGGTGTTGCCCTCGTTCACGCTGTCCGCGATCGTCGCGTCCGGATTCAGCTGCTCGCGCTGCTGATCGAAATACGCGATCTGCAGCCGCGAGCCTCGCCGGACCTCGCCTGCATCCGGCAGCATTTCCCCGACCAGAAGCCGGAGCAGTGTGGTCTTCCCCGAGCCGTTCGGACCAATCAGACCAATGCGGTCGCCGCGCAGGATCCGCTGTGAATAGTCCCGAACGACCGGCCGTCCGCCGAAAGACTTCGAGACACGATCGGCCTCGAACACGATCTTGCCTGTCGCTTGACCGTCGTCCACGGCGAGGCGCACGGTACCGCCCTGCGCGCGGTACGCCGCGCGCTCGGCGCGAAGAGCCATCAGCGCTTGCACCCTCCCCTCGTTGCGAGTACGCCGCGCCTTGACGCCCTGCCGGAGCCAGGCTTCTTCCTTTTCGAGCTTCTTGTCGAGCCGTTCGAGCTCGCGGGCCTCCGCCTCGAGCGCGGCGTCCTTCTTCTGGAGATAGCTCGCGTAGTCGCCGGGCCATGACGTGAGCCGCCCGCGATCGAGCTCGACGATGCGCGTGGCAATGCTCGAAAGAAACGCGCGGTCGTGGGTAACGAACAGGATCGCCCCGGGATAGGACTGCAGGTACTCTTCCAGCCAGCGGATCGCATCGATATCGAGATGGTTCGTCGGCTCGTCGAGCAGCAGCAGGTGCGGCTCCGACACCAGCGCGCGACCGAGGAGGGCGCGGCGACGCCAGCCGCCGGACAGCTCGCTCATCTGACGGTCGGCCGGAAGTAAGAGCCGCGACACGATCAGCTCCACCTTCTGCTCCAGCCGCCATCCATCGCGCTCCTCGAGCGCGTGCTGCAGCTCCCCGAGCCGCTCGAGATCCGCGGCGGCATGAGTCTCGGCAACGCGAGTTGCCGCCTGGTGATACTCCGCGGCAAGGCCGCCGAGCTCCCCGAGGCCAGCCGCCACTTCGGCGAACACGGAACGCTCCCCCACTACCGGCACGTCCTGGTCGAGCCGCGACACGCGCAGGCCCGGCTCGCGCCAGATCGAGCCGGCATCCACCGCCTGATCGTCTGAAAGGACGCGGAGCAGGCTGCTCTTCCCGGAGCCATTCCTTCCGATGAGGGCGATGCGCTCGCCGTTGTCGATCTGAAGATCGGCGCCTTCGAAGAGCGGCAGGTGTCCGAACGCGAGACCGACGCGTTGGAGCGCAAGGAGAGGCATCGAGCTCAGAACAGCCGGCGGGAAAGAACGGCCCAGATCGCGTGCGCGAGGCGGCGCCGGTCGTGGCGGGCGATTTCGCCGGACCATAAGTCAGCCGTCACGACCTCACAGTTCGCGGGCACCTCGCCGATCGGCAACGGCAGCTTGTGTTCCGCGCTGTAGCGCGCCAGCGTATCGTCGGAGGGGCGCGATGTGTTGACAACGACGACGTCGATGGCGCGCCCGATGAGCGAAGCCATTTCACGCACCGCTTCACCGACCGTGAAATGCGACATCCCCCGCCCTTCGGTGAGCAGGTTGCTCACGAGAATGACCGGCCCCCGCACCTGCTGGATCGCTTCCGGGGCACCGTTGACCAGAAAGATCGGCATCAGGCTCGTATAGAAGCTCCCGGGCCCAATGATGGCGCCATCGAACTCCGGGATCGCCCTGGCCGTGGCCGGGTGCAACTTGACCGTGGGCTCGAGCCACAGGCGAACGATCTGGTGGCCGGCCGACTGCCCCGCATCGACTTCGACCTCGCCGCGGGTGGTGGTGCCGTCGCCGTATTCCGCGCAGACGCTGGCTCGTTCGACGCTCACCGGCCAGACGAACCCCCGAACCCCGAGGAGCGATCGAAGCCCGTCGACCGCGGCCAGGAAGTCGCCGCTGTAGCGCTCCATCATCGAGAGCAGCAGGTTGCCGCCGGTATGGCCCCCGAGACGCGCGTGTTGAGGAATCGCGAGCCGCGCGAGCAGCACGCGGCGGGCCTCGCGCTCGTTGCGTGCCAGCGCGAGCGCGCAGCGCAGCACATCGCCGGGCGGCAGCACCCCCAGCTCGTCGCGCAGCTGACCGGAGCTGCCGCCGCTGTCGAACATCGTCACGACGGCGTTCAGGTTCAGCCAGGGGTTCGTCTTGAGGCCGCCGAGAAGACTGGGAAGACCGGTGCCACCGCCGAAGCACCCGATGTTGAGCCTGCGAAGCTGCATGTGCAACATGCAATTATGCCCATAATGAGAGGATGCATCCGGCTCTCAGAATCGTGGCGGCGGATCTGCAACGGATTTTCGGTGCGCGGCTGCAGTCGCTGGTCGCGTACGGCCCCGACGACCATCCCGACGGTGTTCACACGCTGGCGCTGGTCGAACGGCTCGACTTTCAGGATCTGACCGCCTGTGCACCGCGCAACAGTGACTGGCAGCGGGCCGGCGCCGCGGTCCCGCTGTTGCTCAGCCGGGAGGAGTTCCTGCGGACGCTGGACGTGTTCCCTCTCGAATATGGCGGCATCATCGGCAGCCACCAGCTCATCGCCGGTCAGGACGTTCTTGGCGGCATGCGGGTTTCAGACGCCGATCTGCGGCGAGGATGCGAGCTCCAGGCCAAGAGCCATCTGATTCATTTGCGCGAGGGCTACCTGGAAACGCTCGGCGATCCGGCCCGGGCGGCGCGGCTGATCGCTGCGTCGGCGCCCGCGCTCCGGTCGCTGATGGATAACATTCTTCAGCTCGACGGCGAGGCTGCGGCTCGCGCCGGCCTCACGCCGGAGTTGGTGCGCGAGGTGGCCGCCGCCAGCGCTACCTACATTGCCGACCCGTCACCGCTGCTGGCCCGTTACCTCTCCGCCGTGGAACGACTCTGGCAAGAAGTGGATCGGTGGAGATCGTGAGCGGCACGACTTCACACTACGACTGATGCGAGATCACGAGAGTGCGGTGACCGGCCTGCGTTTGCGCGATCCTTTCGGCGCGCGAGTCATCGCGCTCGCGCTGATGGCGCTGATGCTTGGCGGAACCGGCCGCGTCGCAAAGGCACAATCCCAGGCGCCGCCCACCCTCACGGCACCGGTGAACGACTTCGCGAACGTCATCGACCCGGAGAGCGAACGGGAGCTCGAACGCCGCATCCTGTCCTTGCAGAAAGCCTCGGGCGACGTGGTGGTGGTCGCGACCGTTCCGTCGATCGAGCCGTACGGCGACATCGAACAGTACGCCGTGCGGATGTTCGAGAACGGCGGGAAGGGGATCGGTCAGAAGGGCAAGGACAACGGCGCTCTCATCGTGCTCGCGATGAAGGAGCGGAGGGTCCGGATCGAAGTCGGGTACGACCTCGAAGAGTTCATCACCGACGCATTCTCCGGCGAAACAATCCGCGAGGTCATGACGCCGCAGTTCCGGAACAACGCGTTCGGGGCCGGGCTGGTTGCGGGGACGACGCGGGTCATCAACCGCGTCGCGTCGCGCCGCGGCGTCGAGCTGACCGACGTCCCGCGCGAGCGGCAGCCGATTCAGGCGCCGCGCGCCTTCGGATCGTGGAAGCTGATCCTGCTCGTCTGGATCATCATCATGATCCTCTCGAGCCGCGGGCGCCGCCGCCGGCGCGGACGCTGGGGCCGCGGCCCCTGGAGCGGCTGGAACAGCGGCGTAGGTCCGTTTGGCGGGGGTTTCGGTGGCGGGCTGGGCGGCGGATTTGGTGGGGGTTTTGGCGGCTTCGGTGGCGGCGGCGGCGGTGGCGGCTTCGGAGGATTCGGCGGCGGACGGAGCGGAGGCGGCGGCGCCAGCGGAGGATGGTGAAATAGGTTCGGGGTTCCGGGTGCCGGGTGCCGGGTTCCCGGTTCGGTTCAAGGTTCCCGGTTCGGTTCGAGGTTCGAGTTCAGGAATCTACGGCTCCCTGGACCGCAGATGCTCGAACCACCCGAACCGGGAACGCTGAACCGAACCCGGAACGAGAACCGAACCCTGAACCCGGCACGCGGGACCAGGAACCTGACAGACGAGGAGATTCGACTATGAAACGGGTGCAACGTCGGCTGTTCGTACAGGTGGCGATGGTCGTGGCGATAGCTGCCGCGTCGGGCTGTTCCTACAATCGCTTCACGGGATCGGAGGAAGCGATCAAGGGGCAGTGGGGACAGGTGCAGAACCAGCTGCAGCGCCGCAACGATCTGATCCCGAACCTGGTCGAGACCGTGAAGGGCTACGCCGCGCAGGAAAAGGAGATCTTCACCTCGATCGCGGCGTCACGCGAGAAGCTCGCCGGTGCGAAGACGCCCGAAGAGACGATCAAGGCCGCCAACGAACAGTCCGCGGCGCTGGCGCGGCTGCTAGTGATCGTCGAGAACTACCCGACTCTCAAGTCAGATGCGAGCTTCCGGCAGCTGTCGGAGCAGCTCGAAGGGACCGAGAACCGTATCGCCACTGAACGCATGCGGTACAACGAGCGCGTCCAGGAATACAACACTCTTCGCCGCCGGTTCCCGTCCAACGTCACCGCAAAGGTGTTCGGATTCAAGGAGTATCCGTACTACGAGGCTCCGGCTGCCGCACAGCAGGTTCCGAAGGTGAATTTCGGACGCTGAGCAATCGCTGACACAGCGATTAGGGATAAACTGCGAGGCTATTCCTCCGCTTCCCTTCGACTCAAGGAGCTCTCGTGTGAACGGACGAATTCTGCCAGTCCGCCTCCTGGCCTGGGCTGGCATTGGCCTGTGCCTCGCCGGAAGCCATGCGGTACTTGCGCAGCAGGGCGCGCAGCCGCCGGCGGCGCCGCTGCCACCGCCGATCAATCAAAGCGACGACCCTATTCTCAAGCGCTTCGCGTGGCGATCGATCGGACCCGCGAACATGGGCGGACGCGTCGACGACATCGCTGTCAACGAAAACAGCCCGTCAACCTTCTATGTCGGATTCGCCACCGGCGGGATCTGGAAAACGACGAACAACGGGACGACCTGGACGCCGATCTTCGACAAGTACCCGGTGTCGTCGATTGGCGACATCGCGCTCGCGCCGTCGAATCCCGAGATCATCTACGTCGGCACCGGCGAGCCGAACAACCGCCAGAGTTCGTCGTTCGGCGCCGGCGTCTACAAGTCGACGGATGGCGGCAAGGAATTCGTGTCTGTCGGCCTGAAGGAAACGCAGTCCATCGGACGTGTTGTCGTCCACCCGAAGGATCCGAACATCGTCTACGTCGCCGCGGTGGGACACCTGTTCGGACCGAACCCGGAGCGAGGGCTCTACAAGACAACCGACGGCGGCAAGACCTGGACGAACACGAAGTTCATCGACAACGACACCGGCTTCACCGATGTGGTGATGGATCCCTCGAATCCGAACGTGCTGATCGCCGCGTCGTACCAGCGGCGACGTCAGCCGTGGGGATTCAATGGCGGGGGTCCGGGCAGCGCCATCTGGAAGACGACGGACGGCGCGAAGACCTGGACGAAGCTCACGGGCACCGGCCTGCCGGAGAATCCGATCATCGGCCGCATCGGCCTCGACATCGCCCGCTCGAAGCCGTCGACGATCTATGCATCGATCGAGGTCGGCCCCAGCGGCGGCACCGGAGCCGGCGTGAATGACGACGGCACGCTCGCGCAGCCGGGTCAGGGCCGTGGCGGCGGCGGAGGGCGCGGACAGGTGCCTCCCCCGCCGGATCCGAAGAAGAGCGGCATCTGGCGGTCGGACGACAGCGGCAAGACGTGGAGGTTCCTGTCGAATCAGGGCGACCGCTGGATGTACTACAGCCAGATCCGGGTCGATCCCACGAACCCGGAGACCGCGTACCAGGGAGGCGCGCCGTTCTTCAAGAGCGTCGACGGCGGCAAGAACTGGCGGCAGGTGCCGGGCATCCCGCACAGCGACCATCACGCCATCTGGATCAACCCGAAGGACAACAACCACATCCTGCTGGGCAACGACGGCGGCCTGGACGTGTCGTACGATCAGGGTGAGACGTGGGAATACATCAACACGATGGCGCTGGGGCAGTTCTATGCGATCAGCGCTGACATGCGGAAGCCGTACTACGTCTGCGGGGGCCTGCAGGACAACGGGAGCTGGTGCGGCCCGAGCGGCGTGCGCAGCACCACCGGCATCCTGAACTCCGACTGGTTCCGCGTGGGAGGCGGCGATGGATTCTATACCGCCAACGATCCCAGCGACTGGCGCGTGCTCTACTCGGAATCCCAGGACGGCAACACCAGCCGCCTCGAACTGCCAGGACGAACGGTGAGCATCCGTCCGCGGCCCGTGGCGACGGGTGGCCGCGGCGGTGCGGCGGCCACAGCGCCCGCAAACCCGGAAACGCCGGTTGCGCCCCCGACGTTCGGACCGGCCGCGGGGCCGAACGTCGTGCCCACGCCGCCGCCCGGCACGAACTACCGCTTCTACTGGAGCACACCGTTCATCCTCTCGCCTCACAACCCTCGCACGATCTATCTCGGCGGCGACCGGCTGTTCCGATCGTACGACCGCGGCGACACGTGGACCGCCTCGCCCGACCTCACGAACAACGTCGGCCGGAACGATCGACCGATCATGGGCGTTGCCGGTACGGCTCCGATGGCCTCGAAGCACGACGGCGCTGCCTCATACAGCAACATCGTGACGATCAGCGAGTCGTCTGTCGTGCCCGGTATTCTCTGGGTCGGCACCAACGACGGCAACGTCCAGGTGAGCCGTGATGGCGGCGCGACCTGGAAGAACGTGGCCGGGAACGTGAAGGGCATGCCGAAGGAAGCGCACGTGTCGCGCGTTGAAGCGTCGCACCACGACCCCACGACGGCCTATGTTTCATTCGATGCTCATCGCACCGACGACCACAGGCCCTATATCTACCTGACGAAAGACCTGGGCGAGACCTGGGCGTCCGTGTCAGGCAATCTCCCCGAAGGCAACGTCAACGTCGTCAAGGAGGATCCGAAGAATCGCAACCTGCTGTACGCGGGAACGGAGTACGGCTTCTTCATCTCCCTGAACGCGGGCCGCGAGTGGAAACCGTTCATGACCGGCCTCCCGAGCGTGCGGATCGACGATGTGATGGTGCATCCGCGGGACAACGACCTGATCCTGGGGACACACGGGCGCAGCATCTGGATCATCGATGACATCACGGCATTGCAGCAGCTGTCCGATGACCTGACAAAGACGGACGAACAGGTGCTCGACATCCGTCCCGCCACTGCCTGGACCAACGACATCCAGCGGGCAATCCTGGCCGAAGGGGCAAAGCACTTCCGCGGTCAGAATCCGCCGCGGGGCGCGGCGATCAGCTACTGGTTGAAGAGCGCACCTTCAGCGGAGGTCCGAATCACGATCACTGATATCACCGGCCGCGAAATCCGTTCGCTCGAAGGAACAAAGGAGGCGGGCCTCAATCGTGTGCAGTGGGATTTGACTCTTGCCGGCGGCCGCGGCGGACGCGGCGCGGGACGTGGCGGTGGCGGAGCGCCGGCGGCGCCGGAAACGCAGGCGCAGGGTGCCGCAGCCGTGGCGCCCGCCGGACAGGCCCCGGCTGGTCAGCAGGCGGCACAGGCTGCGCAGCCCCAGCGCGGAGCGGGAGGCGGTGGTGGTGGAGGCGGGCGCGGTGGCTTCGCTCCCCCTGTCGCTCCAGGCTCGTACCTGGTCAAGGTCATCATCGGCGACCGTGTCATCGGTCAGAAAACGCTGGTCGTCGAGGCCGACACATTGCAGTAGGACAGTACATGGGTATCAAGGATGCGCTCCTTCCGGAGTTCGATCATGAGATGGCGACCACACGCCGTCTGCTCGAGCGGGTGCCGGACGCGGAGTTCGGGTGGAGGCCGCACGACAAATCGATGACTCTCGGGCGGCTGGCTGCCCATATTGCGAACATCCCGTTCTGGATGAGCATGACGCTCGACACGACCGTGTTCGAGCTCGACTCGCTCCCGCCAGACACACAGCGGCAGCTGGCGCAATCGCAGACGGAGCTGTTGAAGGAGTTCGATACCAAGGTCAGCACCGCACGCGGCAAGCTCGCCGCCGCGCTGGACGCGGAGCTGCTCACGCCGTGGACGCTCAAGAAAGGCGGCCAGGAGATGTTCACGATGCCGCGAATCAGCGCGCTCCGCAGCTTCGTGATGAATCACATCATTCATCATCGGGGACAGTTGAGCGTCTATCTCCGGCTCAAGAACGTGCCGCTGCCGCCGATCTACGGGCCGACGGCTGACGAACAGTAGCGTGGATCACCTCGGGGCTCGGGGCTCGGGGCTGGGGGCTCGGAGCGGCGGCGTCCTTCTCTATTTCCTCGCGCTTGTCGCTTTCGTCCTGCTCGCCACGGCCAACTCCGCCGGTTACCGGTATGGCGCCTCCGACCTGGCGTTCTACGGTCCAGCGGTGATGCGGCAACTCGATCCGGACCTCTTCCCCCGCGACAGACCCGTCCTGGATGCGCAGGCGAAGCTGACCTTCATGGACGAGACCGTCGCCGCGGTCGCGCGGCGCACGACCACGCATCTGCCGTCGCTGTTTCTTGGCCTGTACATCGCCACGCTCGTGTTGCTCGCGGCCGGCGTGACCGCGATCGGCAAGACGCTCTATCGCCATTGGTGGACAGTCTTCGCACTGTTGGCGGCGTTCACGATTCGACACGCCATCACGAAATCGGGAACGAATAGTCTCGAAGGGTATTTCCACCCGCGACAGCTGGCGTTCGCGTTCGGCCTCATCGCGATCGCAACGTTCCTTCGCGGCCGGCCGCTGCTGGCCGCGCTGGCGCTGGTCGGCGCCGGCTCGCTCCATCCAACCACCACGCTGTGGTTTGCGGTGTGGCTGGGGGTCGCCATCTTCGCGACGGCACGCGTTCGCTGGCCCTTTGTCGCCGCTGGCGCGGCGCTGGGGCTCGCGGGCTGGTGGGCATTTGCGTTCGGACCGCTCGCCGGCCGGCTCACGCTGATGGATCCCGAATGGCTCGACGCGCTCGCGGGGAAGGACTACCTGTTCCCTCTCCGGTGGCCGTTGGCCGCCTGGCTCGCCAACCTGGCCTACGTTCCAATCATCGTGCTCGCCTATCGGCGGCGGGCGGCGTCAGGCCTCGCCAGCCGCGCGGAGCAGGGCATGGTGATTGGCTGCCTCGCGCTGGTGGCCGTGTTCTTCGTCGCGCTCGTGCTCAACGCGACCCGGGTTGCGCTTGCCATCCAGTTGCAGCCGGCACGCATCTTCTGGATGCTCGATTTCACGGCGACCGTGTATCTGGTGTGGGCGCTGGCCGAGGGTTTAAACATGCGGCCTGCGATTGTCGCCGGCATCCTGGCCGTTCTTGCGCTGATGCGGGGCGCATACGTCATGCGGGTCGAGTTCCCGAACCGGCCGTTGTTCGAAACGGCAGTTCCTGGGGACTGGGGCCGCGTCGCGGGCTGGGTACAATCAACACCGAAGGACAGTGGCTGGCTCGCCGACCCGATGCACGCGGTCCACTATGGGACGAGCCTGAGGATGGCCGCGGCGCGCGACGTCTTCGTCGAAGGCACCAAGGACGCGGCGATCGGCATGTACGATCGAACGATCGCGTTCCGGACCCGGGATCGTCTGCGCGAGCTCGGGGATTTCTCCGCGCTCTCCGTCGAGCAGATCCAGGCGCTGGGCCATCGGTACGGCCTGGACTATTTCATCAGCGAACAACAGTATTCGCTGCCGCTCGCTTTCGAGGCGGGCGCAGTCCGCATCTATCGCATTCCCTGAATGTCCGACTACACACCACGATGGGTCCGCGGCGGCGGCCACTGGATGACGATCTTCTGCTGGGGCCGCGCCCGGAACTTCCCCGGGCTTCCCGCGCCCGAAGAGCGGCTGTTCGATGTCGCCGCCGACGCGAAGGTCCTGGCACACTGCCACTGGCAGGCTGTGCGCGCGAACCACCCGCTGCTCGTCCTGCTGCACGGTCTCGAAGGATCGAGCGCTGCTCACTACATGCGCGGCATTGCGGACAAGGCCTTCGCGGCCGGTTTCAACGTCATCCGGCTGAACCAGCGCAATTGCGGCGGCACGGAGCACCTGGCAGCCGGGCTGTATCACTCCGGCCTGACTCACGACGCGGATGTCGTCCTGGGTGAAGTGGTCGCGCGGGATGGCATCACCGACGTAGTGATTGCCGGGTACTCACTCGGCGGCAATCTCGCGCTGAAGCTGGCCGGCGATCACGGCGACGCGCCGCCTCCGCAACTGCGCGGCGTGGCCGCGGTCTCGCCGGTCATCGAGCTCGAGGCCTGCGTGCGCGCGCTCGAGCGGCGTTCGAACGTGATCTACCAGTGGAACTTCGTCCGCGGACTGCGCGGGCGGATGCTGCGCAAGGACCAGTGCTTCCCCGGACGTTTTCCGATCGAGCGGCTGCCCGGGATTCGTACCGTGCGCGAGTTCGATGCGGCATTCACCGCGCCGCATTTCGGCTTTGCCAGCGCGGAAGACTATTACCATCGTGCCAGCGCCATGAGGGTCGTGAGCCGGATTCGCGTTCCCGCTCTGATCGTGACGGCCGCCGACGATCCCTTCGTCCCGGCCGACCTCTTCCGAGACCCCGCGCTCACGTCGAATCCGAACATTCGAGTCGTGGTGACGCCGCACGGCGGCCATTGCGGGTTCCTCGAGCATGCATCCGGAGACGGCGATGGCTACTGGGCGGAGCGGCGGATCGTCGAGTTCGCGGCAGCAGTCTGTCGGCATGCGCGCGTGTGAGGCGACGGAGGCCACTGAGACAACGGATTTCAAAACGGAGCAACGGAGCCAACGGAGAAAACGGAGTGTGGCAAGCTCGAAAGACTTCACTAGCCAGCGCTGGGCGCGCGCTTTGCGCGCGCGAGGGTGGGAGTGCGATCCACCGGGAACACAAGCGGCCGGAATTCTCACCCGCTTGTGTTCCCGGTGGATCGCACTCCCACCCTCCAGCCGGCCGCTACGCGGCCGGCTGCCAGCGCTCGAGTCAGAGTCGTTTCAAAACTGCCCGCTCCGTGTTCCTCCGGTGGCTCCGTTGCTCCGTTTGAAATCCGTTGTCTCAGTGGCCTCCGTCGCCTCACACGCGCGCATGCCGACAGACTGCTGCCGCGAACTCGACGC
>Ga0114129_10008354_pt1 | contig 14757 bp, 7 predicted proteins | sample RhiMetdeltSRZDD1_FD_80071 | JGI IMG/M metagenome (GOLD analysis project Ga0114129, IMG submission 80071) | Populus rhizosphere microbial communities from Tennessee, USA - Rhizosphere MetaG P. deltoides SRZDD1 (version 2) (version 2) | ecosystem: Host-associated > Plants > Roots > Rhizosphere >...
ATACGTGTCCCTGTACCCTGTGCGCTCAAAAGGTGTGCTTATTTCAAAGTCTGTGTAAACGGGAATCCACAAACCGGAACCAACTGCAAAAGTCACCGTCTTTACTTCACTTTGATGAATGATTGCATCAACCAGGATCTTGTCTTCCGGATCCAGGTGTTCCATCATCCATTTAAAGGCCGTCAAATCACTTTGCTGAATCATGCGGTTTTGTTCCTGATAATCACGATATTTCCTGGCAAGCGAGAATGCCCCGCTGACGACCACGGCCAAAACAAGAACGGTATTAATGACCCAATACTTTTGGGGGCGCTCTTCCCAGATCTCGAACAAGACGATTGCGATAGGGAATACAACAATCATATTATCCGCTACGTATTGTGTAATGATTTGTTCAGAGGTTATGATCCAAAGTGGGCTGATCGGTTGAAAAAATCTTCCCAGCTCGATAAGGACAAAACTAACGAACCAGAATATGGGAAAGAACAAAAATTTCCGGTTTTGCACCCCAAGCAGGATCAGGGTCACTAATCCAATTGGCCAGAGAGCCTGCTCGTAATTTCTCTGGGAGAGCAGGATTTTTTGTTGGAAGAAATCGGCAATACTCTTTATCTCGGTTTTGATTCTCGTGGAAGTTACCACATCTGAAAGAGTTGCCTGGTGGGTCAGTTTGAATTGTGAAGATTCCACTTTGTCAATCTGGTAGGATAGCTTCAATCCACCCCACAGCAATCCTAACCCAATGGCAAAAATCACGTAAGATACAAATCGCCGCCGTTCATTTATGAACCAGAACATGACCGCAAGGCCCAGACAACAGATAAAGGCAGTTGGGTAATGTGAAAGGATCGAGATCAGCAAGAGTAGGTTGCACAAGATTATTTTGTGGGTTTTCTTCATATCAACCCAAACAATTGCCCATATAAGAAATAGGAAGGCAACATTGAATACGAGTGCGTTTTTACCTGCAGTAGTGTAATGTGCAGCAGGATGTGAACCCACGGCAAAGATCGCGCCTGCTAAGATCGCCCACCATTTTCGTTTCGAAAACTCCAGTATAAAGATCCCACTTGTCACTGCAATCAGAGCATTAAAGAATTGGGTGATCATCAATGTGTTTCTGGCGAGGCTTACTTTCGTTGTCAATGTGGCCATGGCGATATTAAAGTGAAGGCCGGGCGAGTAAAATCTCTCCACCCTGCCGGTTTCTATAATTTGCTTTGCCATAAATGCGTGGGCTTCCGGGTCATGCAGAATGGGAGCAGGTTCATGAATCACCGGAAACACCCTGGCTGCCAGTCCTATCACAAAGATTGCTGCCAGCAGGATTTCGAACTGGTATTCCGGCTGATCGTTTAAAGCGTGGACCTTGACGGAAAAAGGGATTAGGAAGGTAATTAACAGGCTTCCAAACCAAACAAGATAAATGCACCAAATCCCAATCGGTATATTTGTTGCATCAAATAGCGCACATATCAAAACGGTCGCGCCGGTTGAAAATAGGGGAGCAACCAACAACTTCCGAAACCAATTCCAATTTTCCGATAAAAACGTTTGAGCATATATGAACCCGGATAAGTAAAGAAATAAATAAAACGAAACTTCGGCTTGCACTACTGATAGAAAGAACAGCGCGAAAATTGACAATAAATAACCTTGCCAGCGGCTGGCAAAATGATTTTTGAGTATTTCATTGGACTTGATTGCTTTCCAACCTTGAATCTCCATTTGACCTTTCTCCAAATATCATTATAACTGTCTTCAAGATTGTTTCTGGACGGGCCATTCAAAGGAACAGCTTAGTTAGAACGGCTTTTGAAATTTTTTACGCGCGGGAAGGTTGCCAAAGAAATTCGCCCATTATTTATGCTCAGGTTGGGATTAAATGCAGGATCGTGTTCCAGCCAGGCTTTCCAGCGCTGCCTAATAAAATTTTGGTCCTCTTCGATTTTTGAAGCCGAAACGGTCCTTGTTTCCCAAGGTTTTCGATCATAGGAAGTATCCTGGTGAACGTAAAGTTCCACCATGGGCGTGACTATGTTTCGCGATCCCTTTTCGCGTAATCTCAGGCAAAAGTCAATATTGGCATATTGGCAGGCAGATATGGCCTCGTTCAAGCCTCCCACATTCAACCAGTGCGACCTTCTGATGAGAAGGCAATCACCCGAAATTGCAGAAAAATCCTTCGGAATCGTTGCCCAGCCAAAATATGACGGATGTCTTTGCAATCCAGCAAACACATGAACGGCAATATCATTGGGCATCAAGATAATACCACTGCTAAAGATTCTGCCGTCGGGTCGCAACAACAGCGGGCCAACGGCACCAACCCCTGGTTGAGAGGCTTGCCCGACCAACTGCTCGAGCCAATCGGTCGAAAAATTGTGAACATTTTCATCCAATAGGCAGACATACTCTGCCATTGAATTCGATATCGCCTTGTTAATAATTTTTGAAGGACCGACCTCCATATCATCCCGAATGATAGACGCCCTATCGTCCTTTAGCCAACCGGTGTTATTTGTCTGATTTCTAATACCAGCGCTGCTATCCAAATAAATGCTGACTTTGAAATTTTCATAACTCGTGTTCGATAGTACTGAGTTTATGCACTTTTCAAGTTTTTCCGTAAACTCCTGCACAAAGATAAGAATATCTACGTCTGGTTGTGGATGCGGGGTGGAGTATTTCACCTGGTACGCATCTCCTTGCGGGGCAGGCTCAACGTAAGCATCAACCTTCTGCCTTGCGAGATGATCTCTGACGGCACGCAGACCCGCCTCATATGCGTAGGGTTTCGCGTTTATACCCGATGCGGCGCTCACATTTGAAACCCGCCAATGATAGAGCACATGAGGGATGTGTCGTATTTGCCGTAGCTCGATTTTCTCAATCGTCCTAAATAAAAGATCATAATCCTGGGAACCTTCAACACCAAGCCGAAAACCACCAACCTTCCGGATTGTTTCCGTCCGATAAACCCCTACATGTGAGACCATATTTTGCCGCAACAGCAAATCATAATCAAAGTCAGATTTGAAGTATGGGATCGATCGCTGCCCGTGTGCGTTCAATCTGTCTTCGTCCGAATAAATCACTTCAACGTCCGGATGTGCATTAATCTCTTCGGCAACATAATAGAGCGCTAAAGGATGCAGCACGTCATCATGATCCAGGAGGACAGAAAATTCGCCGGTCGCCAGCTCCAATGCTGAATTGCTGGCTGCAGAGATATGCCCATTACTGTCTCGAAACACATAATGTATCCGGGAGTCTTCCTTTGCATGCTTTTTTATTAAGTCTCTCACATGGGAACTGGGGGAAGCATCATCCGCAATGCAAAGTTCCCAGTTTGTATATAACTGAGCTCTAACAGAATCAATTGCTTCATTCAGATATTGAACGGGGGGAGCATAAACGGGCATCAATACGGAGACGAGAGGCTTTCTTTTGAAGGACGCGATAATTTGCGAAAGGCCGAGTCTTTCTGATTTTGACAGATCCTCAAATTTGTGAATCCAGTTCTGATATTTCCTTGCGCGGATCCCTCGGTAGAGTCTCAGCAGGCTTGATGCAATGAATTTCACAAATCTTCTTCTGCGACTATTCAGCGGCACGAGTTGATTGGCGAGCCTCCACAGAAAAAAGGATACTTTCAGGGCCTCATGCCGGTAAGGAAACTCCTTTGCCTCTTGCTCTATCCTGGCCAACTCGAGATTCAGTCCTTCAGTTGTTCTATTTTTTTCCTGCGTGGATGTAAGATATATTTCACGATATCTGTCGTATTCTTTCGGGTCGATTTCTCTCGAATCAATTACACTAGAAAAATATTGGAACAGCGATTTTTCAGATTCATGATGTTGCAAATTTGTATTCAGCACAACGCTGGCATCTTGAATTCGATCAAGCGGTAAATCCGCAATTTTGCAGATTTCCGTGATTGAGACCATGGGATTCTTCAAAAGCTCCTCATAAAAAACTGAGATGAATGGCCGGCTTTGAACAAACCGGGCTGCCAGAGTATGAGACTGCACCACCAACCGAAAGTTGGTGGAGGCAGGACGGTGGTTTACAACTTCATTTGACAGAAATACTGACGAGGCCGACCTGCGGACCAGTATATAACTGAGGTCGAAACCCATATTTGTGAGAACTCTCTCCCACAGTGGCAAGGTATAGCAGAAGCGAGGGTCCTTTAATCCAATACTTTCTGAATTGCCAAATTCATTTTCGATAAACCCCGTGATCGACGGTTCAAACCTTGAACAGACCACTTCAGGGAAATCTGATCTGTCTGGCATCCAGTCGAAATCGGACCAGTTTTTTGAAAAATATTGGAAAATCTCGTCGTTGATCCGATTTAGAGACGATAACTCAAAAAAAATCGGATTATGTTTTTGCTGTTCAGGATCAACGAATTTTGCCGGATCGCCAAAGGAAACGCCCAATTTGCTAATAACGTTTGCAACCGCGGATGTCCCGCTGCGCGGCGGCCCGACGACCAAGATCGCTTTTTTTGATTTTGCCATAAGCGCCACAGACTCTATTTTGCACGTAGTTTTAGATGCAAATTCTCCGATTTGCAACATACCCCACGCGTGTAAGCCAAACGTGAGACGGTGCCAATTCTATCAAGTTTTGGGATTGTCATCGGGATTAAACAGGGAACGCACATGATCGTTAGTCGTTCACAGGCACATTAAATCATTGGTGGCCGTCCGTTTGTCACGAACAGCCACCAGGTTTTGAATGATTTTGCCTGTTCTCGCCTATGGATAACCGAAGCGCAATTGCGATTTAATAGTGGCGCTGTTTGTATACCAGGGGAACCAGTATGCTGTGTTTGGCGGAACCCCAAAAAATGGAATACCTGTGAACTCGGAATAACTCACGGCCTTGCCGGCTTGTTTGTAGGTGACCTGCATGGAGACCACGATATCCGCGCTGGGGTTTGTGTTGACCACCCGCACCGGACCATCATCCAAACTGTAGCTTACAGGTGCAACCGTGCTGGCGCCTGCCGCTAGAGTGATCGGAGTCTGGAGATTTCCTCCGATGTAGATATTCACGTCAGTCGAGTCGTTCGGGTCCACATTAACAATGCGCAATGCACTTACATAGGTTGCATTGTTCGTATACCAGGGAAATTGGTATTCGGTCGTCAATTGATCCGCCGCATAACCCATCATCTCCGAATAACTCTGCGGTATGCCGCCCACCTTATAAGTCTGCTTCATGGAGGCTACAAGTTCGGCCGATGGGTTGTCGGAGCTAAACACCCGCACCGGTCCCTTATTCGTATTGGTGTAAACGGGGGCTTGTACCTTGCCCCCTGCTGCGAGATTATAAGTTGCCTTGATCGTTCCATCGCTGCAGTCTGGCATCGTTCCTTCGAGACAGACCTTCACTGTCGCTGGCGTGCTGCCAACATTAGCAATCCGCAACTGCGAGGTCAAGCCCGCGGCGGTTTTGTACCAGGGGAACCAATAGTCACTTGTCAATTGCTCCTTCGGATAGCCCATCAGTTCAGAGTAACTCGTGACAACGTTCTTATATTTATAAAGCACCCGCATGGAGACAATGAGATTTACACCCGCGACTGTGCTGTGCACCCATACAGGACCAGTGTTCACGCCACTGTAGACCACCAGTTTACTTTTACCCGCGGCCAAAGAATACGACCCTTTTATCACCCCATTGATGCGGACCACCGCTGTCGTCGTTTGGTTGCCCACATTGACAATGCGTAGTTGAGAGTTTATGCTGCTATTCGTCGTATACCACGGGAAGTAGTAATCGGTTGTGGCTTGCTCCGCCGGGAAGCCCATCAACTCCGAATAACTTTTCACGCTATTATTCACCCTATAAGTGACTCGCATGGAAGCTGTTAATTGATCTTGCAACAGGGTGGTGACCAAAGCGGGTCCTGTATTCAAAGTGCCGTAACTTTGTGGAGGCGTGATAACCTCGCCATTTGCCACATCATAAGTGCCTCGTTGTATTAAAGGAAAGCCTCCAATGCTCACGTCAATACTATAGAAATTGGCGTGGAATACCAGGCTGTCTCCGCCTGCTGTTTCACTTCCCGGTGTACACGATGTTGCAGGCGATGTATAAGAGCAACTATATTTCGCGACCTGGATGTAAAATGTATCATTAAGGTCAGTCTGTGTGAAGCTTACAGCGACTTGCGATTGGAAACCTGTGTAGGTATCGTCGTCGCACGCCACCAAATTGAGATCGTTGAGGGCAGTTCCTTTCCAGACGGCGATATAGCTGTCATAACTGGTTCCGACGGTGTCAAAAGAGACCAATTGCTCAACTGTTGGCGTGATTTTATACCAGGCGGTTCGAAACCCCATCCCGAGGAAGTGCTCATCATTACCACATAGACCCGACGGCGCCACCTCGTCAGGCCCCTCGGTAGTATAGCTAGCAACGCTCAGACTACTTGTGAAAGAAATGCCTGCCTCTGTAATGGTTGTGGCATCGACGAAATTATCATTCCCGGCTGCATAGGCCGTGCTCACACCGCCCGGAGCAAGATTAAGAAGCAACATTGCCATCAGCAGGAGAATCTGCATCCCCTTTTTTAGGGGTCTTTCAAAAATAAAAATTTTCATTGTGCCTCCAAGATTGGAAGTGGTTCGAGATACATGACGCTACTTTTGGAGAAAAGTATCGTCTCCCAACTCATGATATCCCTGAACCCATTCCCCGATCTTTTACTTGAATATACAAGATAAAAGGATGATAAATGGCGGCGAATCCAGATTGATTACCAAATTTTTAATGGCGTTTCTGTAGGAAAGAAAATCAACGCAAGATCGCCATGATTGATTTGCGCAAATTATACCGTTGCTTTTCTGGCTGTCCCCGATATTTCAATGTTGTTGCGATTACAAAGTTGTTTGTTTTTGAGGATACGATGGCGCCGCGGAGCTAGTCTGCCATCGCCAGTTTTAGCATGCCATTCCATTCGGGCATGCGCAGGCCAAAACCCCTCTCAAAATGGGTGCAGTCCAGCGCTGAGAAAAGGGGACGCACCGCCGGGGTCGGAAACTCATCGCTGGAAGCCGGCTCAATGGCCTGAACCAGCTGTTCGGTCCGATTAGAGTCGTAGGCGAGGATCTGCCTGGCCCACTCGAACCGGGAGGCGTATCCCGTGCCCGCCAGGTGGTAAACGCCTCGCCGACCACCAATCTTTTCAAAAAGGTCGTCATTATGTCTGGCGAGCGCCAGACAGGTAATTTCTGCCAGTGTCCGTGCCCAGGTGGGGCTGCTGATCTGATCGCTTACGATTTTGAGGCTCGGATTCTTGCGTGACCACCCGAGCACCTTGTTTACAAAACTATTCCCTCGCAGGCTGTACACCCAACTGGTTCGAAAGATCAGGTCGGAGCCACCCGCGTGCTGGATATTTTGCTCTCCCAAATATTTGCTCTTTCCATACACGTTGATCGGGTTGGGCGGATCGTCTTCTGTATAGGGTCTGGTGCTTTTGCCGTCAAAGACGTAATCTGTTGAGTAATGGATGAAGACCGCCCCAATTTTGCGCGCCACTTCGGCCAGTTCACCGGGCGCCGTTGCGTTGACCTGCATCGCCAGCTCAACCTGGGTTTCAGCGAGGTCTACTTCAGTATAGGCCGAGGCGTTGATGATCAGATCGGGATGAAGGGATCGAATCGTCTCTTGTACCGTCTGCGGCGCGGCGAGATCAAGCTCCCGCCGACCCAGGCCGATGACCTCTCCCAGGGTCGGAAGAACGCGCTGGAGCTCCCAGCCAAGCTGACCATTCTTGCCGATGAGAACGATTTTCATTCCTCGAAGAAAACCTCTGCTTCACTGAGCAACCGTCCCAATTTGTCTTTGTTGGAAAGGGTCGGTATTTCGCCTCTGGTGGGCCAGTCAATATGGATGGCTGGATCGTTCCACGCAATGGTGCGTTCCCACTGTGGAGCATAATAATCAGTGGCTTTATAGATTACCTCTGCCTCAGGGCTGGTGACATAAAAGCCGTGCGCGAAGCCAGCCGGGACCCACAACATTTTTTTATTTTCTGCCGATAAAAATTCACCTGTCCATTTCCCAAAAGTGGGTAGATGTTTCCTTATATCGACGGCAACATCGAATATTTCCCCGGCAATGACGCGGATGAGTTTCCCCTGCGGTTGCTGGATCTGGTAATGCAGGCCTCTCAAGGTCCCATAACAGGATTTCGAATGATTATCTTGTACGAATTCCACATCTATGCCAAAATCCTTAAACCTTTTTTTTTGGTAACTTTCCAGAAAAAAACCTCTCTCATCTTGGAAAACGGCGGGCTCAATCAGCTTCACATCAGGAATTGAGGTAGAAATTATTTTCAAATGCAGACTCCTAATTTTGTTGAGATTGCTTATACAGTTCGACCACTTCCGTTACACGGCCCTCGGCTTTCATAACACCGTGATCGAGCCAAACGGCGCGGGTACACATGGCTTCGATGTTACTCGAATTGTGCGAAACCAGCAGTGTGCTGGTGCCTTGTCCTTGAAATGATTCGATCCGAGCGCGACACTTGTCGCGAAAATTTTCATCCCCTACGGAAAGTACTTCGTCGAGGATGAGGATATCCGGTTTCCAGGTTGTGGCGATCGAGAAACCCAGGCGAGCGATCATACCACTCGAGTAGGTCCGCAGCGGTGTGTCGATAAATGTTTCCATTTCAGCAAACTCAATGATCTCGTCCAGGCGGGTCTCAAGTTCGCGGTGGGTATGCCCCAGAAGCGTGCCGTTCAAAAAGATGTTTTCGCGTCCGGTCAATTCCGGGTGAAAGCCTGCTCCCAATTCCAGCAATGGAGATACCCTGCCTTTCAAACGGACCCGGCCCTGTGTTGGAATCAACACGCGAGAAACAACCTTTAGCAGGGTGCTTTTCCCAGCTCCGTTTCTTCCAACGATACCAAGGATCTCGCCTTCCTTTACCTCCAAATTGATATCGCGCAGTGCCAGGAATTCCTTGTAGCGCACATTCTGCTTAATGAGCTGAATTGCAAACTCTTTAAGGGTTCCAAATTTTGCCTCGGGTGCGCGATAACGCACGGAGATATTATCGAGAAGGATGACCGATTTCATGCGGGCACAGGGGTTTAGATGGTGTATGCAAACTCATCCGCGCGGTTGGCGAAATAGACCCACCCAACCAGCAGGGTCGCCAGTGCAATCAGGATGCCCGGAATAAGGACATCAGCAGTTGGCAAAACGCCCTCATAAATGGGAACCCTGAACATCTCGATCATGTAATACATAGGGTTCAAGTGCAATAGCCAGAAACGATATTTTTCGGGCAGGATATCCGCGGGATACATGATCGGGGTCAGGTACATCCAGGCCTGGACCACGATCTGATACATTTCCTTGACATCGGGAAAATATACGGTCATCGTGGAAAGAATCAGACTCACACCTAGGGCAAAGGCCGTTAACAGCAGGATGGGAAACGGGATGAAAACGATGGTCCAACGGATGGGTCTGCCGACGGCCAGCATAATGATCAACAAAGGGATGAGAGACAATACCAGGTTTACCAGGCCTGTGCCAATGGATGAAATGGAAAAGGCGCTCATTGGAATGTAGATGCGCCGGATCAGCGTGCTGCCCCAAACAATCTGGAAAATCGCAGCGCTGGTCGTCTGTGCAAAGAATGTCCAGGCGATCAATCCGCTCAAGAGATAGGCGACATATCCTTCTACTTGTCGGAACAAAGCTGAGAATACGATTCCCATAACTAACATCATACCCAGGGGCTGTAACATCGTCCAAAACACTCCCAATACCGAGCGTTTATAACGTGCCACAATGTCTCTGCGGATCAGTTGATAAATCAGGTCGCGATATTGAATGACATCCAGCAGTTCTTCCAGGGCAGGAGACCGGCGATTCTGGCTGTCATATGTAAATTCCACATTTTGAAGGGTTTGGATCTGTTTCATAGGCAAAGCCTATTATAGTCGTAATTGGTTTGACTTTTCTTCGCTCCTCGTCTAAACTCGGGCGATGCTTGCGCGAGTATTCTCCTGTGCTGTCATTGGGCTGGAAGGTGTCATTGTCGAGGTCGAAGTGGATTACTCCAATGGCCTGCCAGCCGTCGTCATTGTTGGCCTCCCGGATGCTGCCGTCCAGGAGAGCCGTGAACGCGTGCAAACCGCTGTCAAGAATGCCGGGCTGCATTTTCCCCGTCATCGGATCGTCGTCAACCTGGCGCCCGCGGCCGTCCGCAAGGAGGGGCCCGCGTACGATCTGCCGATTGCGCTCGGTGTGATCATGCTTTCAGGCCATCTGCCGCATGAGGTTGTGCAGGATACGATCGTGGTCGGGGAATTGTCATTGGATGGGATTGTGCGCCACACGCGCGGCATTTTACCGATGGCTGCCACGGCTCGGACCGGTGGATACAAACGGATGTTCGTTCCCGAAGCCGACGCGGCCGAAGCAGCCTTGATTCCGGACCTGGAAGTTTATCCCGTCCGAACGCTTTCGGATCTTTACAACCATCTGTCCGGTCGCCAGCTTATTGAGCCATTTTGCACCCCCGACAATGATGGGCTTGAACCACTTTTTACGCCCACAGATTTTAGCGAAATCAAGGGACAGGAACATGTAAAGCGTGCGATCGAAGTTGCCGCAGCCGGCGGGCATAATGTTTTGATGGCGGGAAGCCCGGGCTCTGGCAAGACATTACTCGCACGCGCTGTGCCGGGTGTCCTGCCGGAGATGAGCATCGAAGAATCGCTCGATGTAACGCGCATGTATTCGGTGGCCGATCAGCTGCCTGCTGGCACACCTTTGGTCAAACAGCGGCCTTTTCGCTCACCGCATCATACGATCTCGCATGCAGGTTTGGTTGGTGGAGGAAATATTCCGAAACCCGGTGAAATTTCCTTGGCACACCGAGGTGTTTTGTTTTTGGATGAGTTCCCAGAATTTGGCACGCGCGTCCTGGAAGTAATGCGCCAACCAATGGAAGACAAAGTTGTCACCATCAGTCGCGCCAAAGGATCACTCACGTTTCCCGCCAATTTTCAACTGATCGCGGCGATGAATCCTTGTCCGTGTGGATTCTATGGGGATACCCAAAAAGCCTGCACGTGTGCACCGGCAGTTGTGACCAAATACCAGAAACGGATTTCAGGTCCATTGCTGGACCGGATCGATATCCACATTGAAGTCCCGCGGGTGGATTATGAAAAGCTGAGTGGCGATCGGGTGGGAGAATCGAGCGCAGCGATTCGTGCGCGAGTGCAGGCGGCGAGAGACCTCCAGCAAGCCCGCTTCCGCAACTCCGAATATCGAACACACTTGCACCGGGCGCAAGTGCCGGTGTCGAATAACGGCGCTGCACCGGATGTCGTCTGCAATGCGGATATGCGGGTCGGGGAGATCCGGCAATTTTGCGGGCTGCAGGAGGAGGGTCAGCGTTTGATGCGGGCGGCGATGAGCCAGCTCAATTTGTCGGCGCGAGGCTATCATCGCATTCTCAAACTGGCGCGCACGATCGCAGATTTAGCGGGGAGTGAAGAGCTCGGGTCCGTGCATTTGGCGGAAGCTTTGCAATATCGTCCGAAGTTGATGTTGAGCTAAGCACTTATCCATCTCACGCGAAAGTAAGATTAGTGAAATCAATCGTCGTGTCTTGGCAAGGTCAAAAAGCAATTCAGCAGAGCGCAAAATGCATTGGCAGGATTTCCGCAGTACTGGATGAAGGCTATATTTGGCGGAGCCTGGGCAGTGGCGGTGCTCATAAGGCGATGATACCGTCTCTAGGAGGCCAATTGGTTTGGTGACAAATTGAAAAGGGATATAGTCTGTGAGTTGTTGGGCCGACGAACGGTCGGTCATCACCCAGTATGCCTGCTTTACTATTTAGGCTCAAAAAACTCAATCAAAGAAGCAACATGCTTGATATAGCAATTGATCGCGCAACCACAGCCTGGCTGGGCGTTCATAGACGAATGCCTGGTCGTTTGACGACCCTGACAAATGGGTAGGTACGGAAGGGGAAAACTGGCCAAATTTCGAGAAATACGAAATTTGATGGAAAAATAAAATCCGAGGTTGGGCAGCTAGAAAAACATTTCCCCATTCTGATCGTGAGAAAAGAATATTCTCGGAGCACCCGCTCATTAGGCAAGGATAAAATATAGTGTGACTATCCCATTACAACACGTGTACGCTTCAGAGACAGCTATATGTAGTGAAGGGAAAGTCGCGTTTATTTAGATGCCCACCTCTACCTGATCTCAGCCTCTATCAAACCATGTATCATCCCCTGGAGGACAGCTCGTAAACCGACTGTCTGTGGAGCTGTTCAGCTTTCTTCTCCTGCAACTACGACGCGGTTGCGGCCGCCCTCTTTGGCGCGATAGAGCGCCTCATCAGCGGCGCGCAATACAGCCTCAATTGTTCTGCCATGTTGGGGATAGACCGCGACTCCCACCGACACTGTGATTCCTTCCAGAGATCGACCGGCATCCGGCATTTGCAGTTTTGTTGCATTCAGCCGCAGATACTCTGCGCGTTGTCGCACTCCTTCCAGAGCGGCATCTGGCAAAATCAATATGAACTCTTCGCCGCCATAGCGACAGGCAATATCTTCATAACGGATGTGGCTTTGCAGAAACTTGCCCAATTCGCGCAGGAGCACATCGCCTGCAGCATGTCCGTGTGTGTCATTGAAGCGTTTGAAGTGATCGACATCAATCATGATGATGCCAAGCGGGTGCAGGTGGCGTGTAACGCGGCTTAGCTGTTGTTTCAGTGCTGCCTCCATGTAACGACGGTTGAACAATCCGGTCAGTGGGTCGCGGATAGATTGTTCCCGTAAAGCCTCCCGCAGTCTCAAATTGGAAATGGCCATCCCAGCCTGATCAACGACGGAATAAGCCAATTGGCGTTTGGGTTCGCCCAGATTTTCCTTGGATCTGGATCGCAAATGCAAAACACCAATAATTTCACCTTGTGCTTGCATCGGGAGACAATAGGAGACGGCTGGAAGTGGTTCTGATATGTGAAGGCAGCGCGGCTCGGTTGGATCCTCACTGAGGGGATGGGTTCGGCCGCGGCGTAGCGCCCAGCAATCATCTGAGGCAAACGTTTGATCTGAAGATGATAGTTTCCCCCACGTAGCCGTAGCCTTTACTAAGGCGTGCGGCTTATTGAGTAAATAGAGTGCGCCCGCAGTATTGGGAAATAATTCTTTCGTCATATCGCCGATGACCCCATAAGCATCCTCCGCCGATTCGCAAACCTGAAGTTGGCTGCTCATTTCATTCAGCAGGATGATTTCATGGTTGCGCTGCTGGAGTTCATTCAGTGATTGCGCCATTTTCCCATTGGCCTCCTGCAAGGCTGCCTCTGCCGCCTTCTGGGCAGTGATATCTCGAGCTACTACCTGGAAGCCGATCACACGGTCATTTTGTATCACAAGCTGCACGGTTTGTCCCAGCCAGATTTCTCGTCTTTCACGAGTCAGAGCCAAAAACTCGAAGTAGGTATTCAAAATTCCTTCCGAGAACTGCTGGTTGTAGGTAAACCTCACGCGTTCCCGCCAGGCAGGGTGTACAAACTCCAGGTATTGGCGATCCAAAACTTCCTCTTCAGAGGTATAGCCCAAAGAGCGCAGGGCGGTTGGGTTGGCATAGGTTAAACGCCCCTCTAGATCGACGCGATAAATGATGTCTCCGGCAGTTTCCACAATCTGCCGATAACGCATCTCACTTTCCAAGAGAGCCTGTTCTGCCTTTTTGCGGTCTGAGATGTCCATCATCGCGCCGATCATGCGATATGATTTGCCGCTATCATCCCGGAGAATGTAACCGCGATCCATAATATCTGCGTACGTCCCATCTTTCCGTTGAAAGCGATATTCTTTTGACCAGAACTCCATTCCGCCTTCCAGAGCCTGATTAACGACCCGATTCACTTTGGCCCTATCCTCTGGGTGAATGTGATCAAGACGCCATTCAGGATTTGCGTGAGTTGTATCAGTGGTATATTGAAAGATCTTTTGCAGGCCTTCGCCCCACCATATTTGATTCGCCTGGAGATCCCAATCCCACACAGCATCCTTTGTTGCCCAAGCCATCAGCTTGAAGCGCTCCTCACTTTGGCGCACGGCTTCTTCGGCCTGCCTGAGCAGGGTTATATCGCGTGAAACGCCCACGATCCCGGACACGCGGCCGTTGGTGTCTTTGATTGGGATCTTGGTCGCTGAAAACCAACGCGGCTGCCCATCCTTCGCTGGATTGAATTCGATGCGGTTAATCAATGACTCACCTGTCAGAACCAAACGTTGTTCCTCTTCATAGAAACTCTGGGCAAGACCCGGCTCTTGAAAATCGAGATCGGTTTTGCCAATGGCCTCCTCTGGAGCCGCCACACCTAAAACCTTTGCCTGGGCGCGGTTGATACGTGTAAAACGGGAAGAAGTATCCTTGAAGTAAATTGTGTCTGGGATGTTATCCATAAAGGCTTGAAGCAGGTCGCGTTCGGCGGCTAGTGCAGCTTCAGCCCGCCTGCGCTCACTGATATCACTGATGCCAACAAATACCTTGGCCCATGTTTCCTCACAGCCAGGTGCAATGGTTAGGCGCAGAAATATGGCACGGCTCTCGCCGCGCAGCGTGTAATTAATCGTTTCATTCTCAAAAGTCATATGGCCGTGTGCGAGCGCGACCAATTCCTTTTGGAATGGCATCAACGATTCAGCGCCTAAGA
>Ga0114129_10008355_pt1 | contig 14756 bp, 11 predicted proteins | sample RhiMetdeltSRZDD1_FD_80071 | JGI IMG/M metagenome (GOLD analysis project Ga0114129, IMG submission 80071) | Populus rhizosphere microbial communities from Tennessee, USA - Rhizosphere MetaG P. deltoides SRZDD1 (version 2) (version 2) | ecosystem: Host-associated > Plants > Roots > Rhizosphere >...
AAACGTGACCGATCGTCTGACCACTGAAGCCAGGGCGGTTCAGGCGCTGGGCGGATGGCAGCGCGAGGCGCATGCGCTCGTCGCGCTGGCAAAGCGCGCACCGGATCGAGCGGCGTTACGGCTCCCGCACTTTGCCTCCCACCAGCGATCGCAGGTGCGGCTCTATGCCGCGCGTGCGGCAGCGATCGTTGGCGACGAGCAAGCGCTCGCGAAGCTCGCCGAGGATCCCGACGACAACGTGGTTGAAGCCGCCCTAATGCCGTTGCGCCAGCGGACCGGCTCGGAAAGCGACGCGATCCTGATTGCGGCGCTCAACCGGCGGAATCGAAAAGTTGGCCGCCACGAAGTGCGGCCGTACCAAGTCGTCCGCGCCGCTGCTCTTGCGCTCGAGCACGCGAAGAGCACGCCTGCGCTCGTCGGAGCGCTGGCCGACGCGTTGGAGAGGATCAGCCTGGAGCAATGTGAGACGTCGCGCGACGTCCGTCTGGCGCTCATCGCGCGCCTGGCAGGTTTAGGCTCGGCGGATCAGGTTCCGCTGCTGACATCTCTTCTGAAGGATGTGGATCTCGTTGTTGCTCAGGCCGCCGCGAACGCGATCGCGTCCTGGACGGGTAGACCGGTCCAGATCGAGCCGCCGCTCCGAGTGCTGCCAGCGCCGCCGCCAATCAACGAGTTGACGAAACCTGCCTCGGTGCTCGTCGAAATGGAGAATGGCGACAAGTTCGAGATTCGCTTCAACCATCACGCTCCACTCGCGCGTCTGCGGTTCCTGCGACTCGTCGAGCAGGGTTACTACGACGAGCTGACGTTCCATCGCATCGTGCCGAACTTCGTGATCCAAGGCGGCAGTCCGAACGCGAACGAGTATTGCGGCGCCTGCCCGTTCGGCCGAGACGAACTGAGCCTTGCGATGAATCGGCGCGGCACGATTGGTATTTCAATCAGGGGCCGCGACACCGGCGACTCTCAGATTTTCATCAACGTGGTCGACAACCCCCGGCTCGATCACGACTACACCGTGTTTGCCGCCGTCTGCCAGGATGGCAGCAAGGACGGCATGGACGTCGTGGGCAGCATCCAGGAAGGCGACCGGATGGCTCGCGTTCGCGTCATCACGCCCGGCGACGGCTGCAAGTAACGCCGCCTTACCGAATCCTTACCAGTTCGACAGGCCTTCCACATGCCGGCCGGCGCCGGCTCTTCGTATCTTCATGCCGGAAGGAAGCCGGAAGGGAAGGAAGAGGAATGACGCCAACAGTGACAACGATGGAAGGGTCTGTCGCAGAACGCTTCAGCGAGCGCACGTTCCAGATCATCAATGACGCTTCGCTCGCGCTGATGATGAGCATCGGCCACCGGACCGGCCTGTTCGACAGCATGGCGTATCTGCCGCCGTCGACTGCCGAGCAGATCGCGAAAGCCGCGCAGTTGAACGAACGGTACGTGCGTGAGTGGCTTGGGGCGATGGTCACCGGGAAGATCGTCGAGTTCGACAGCGCCAGCGGCCACTATCACCTGCCGGTCGAACATGCAGCCAGCCTGACCCGGGAGGCGAGTCCCAACAACCTCGCGGTCACGACACAGTGGATCGCCGTGCTCGCCGGCGCCGAAGACGCCGTCGTTGAAGCCTTTATCACGGTCGTGGCGTGTCGTACAGCGCGTATCGCCGGTTTCACGCGGTGATGGCGGAGGAGAGTCAGCAGACCGTCGTCGAGGGGCTGCGGCAGCACATTCTGCCGCTCGTGCCGGGGCTGATCGATCGCCTCGAGCGTGGTATCGATGTGCTCGACGTCGCGTGCGGCAGCGGACGCGCGGCCATGACGCTGGGCCAGTCGTTCCCGAACAGTCGATTCACCGGCGTCGACGTGTCAACTGAGGCGGTCACCGCTGGACGCGGTGAGATCTCGAACCGCCGGATTCGCAACGTCAATATCGTCCAAGGCGACGTCGCGGAGCTGTGGCTCGACGACAGCTTCCATTTGATCACCGCGTTCGACGCGATTCACGATCAGGCACGGCCGGCGCGAGTACTCGCGCGCATTTACGCCGCGCTGCGGCCCGGCGGCGTTTTCCTGATGCAGGACATCGCCGGCGAGACAAACATGGCAGACAACCTGGAGGGAGCGCTGGCGCCGTTCATGTACACGATGTCGTGCATGCACTGCATGTCAGTGTCGCTTGCCGCCGGTGGGCCGGGCCTTGGTGCGATGTGGGGTCGCGAACAGGCGCTGCAGATGTTGGCCGCAGCGGGATTCACGGGCGTGCGAGTCGAATCGCTGCCGCACGACCCGATTAACTACTACTACATCGCGGTAAAGCCGAGCTAATGCAGGACGGCGGAGTCTCAATGCCGGAAGTGGCTACATTGGAAAGTCAACAGGTGCTACCCTCCTCCGAGGGTATGGCCAGTTGCTCGTTTGGACCGTTCAAGCTTGACCCGTCAACGGGACAGCTTCGCAAGGGGGACGCTGTCGTACCCTTGGCGCCGAAAGCGTTTACGGTCCTCCAGCATCTCGTTACCCACGCCGGTCAGCTGGTCACGAAAGATGACCTGCTGGAGCTGGCGTGGGCCGACGTCCATGTTGGGGACGGTGCACTGAAGGTGTGTATTCGCGAAATTCGTCGAACGCTCGACGACGATCCGCGGACGCCGACGTATATCGAGACCGCGCACCGCCGCGGCTATCGTTTTATCGCGCCTGTCTCCACCGAACATCTCTCGGCGCTGACGCCAGGTTCGGTGACATCCGGTAGTCCAGGCGTTGCTGTCGTCTCGGTGCCGGAGACGCACTACGCGCGCAGCGGTGACGTCAACATCGCGTATCAGGTTGTCGGATCAGGACCTCGCGACCTCGTCTTCATCATGGGCTGGGTGTCGCACCTCGACTACTTCTGGGCTGAACCGCACTTCGCCCGATTTCTCCACCGCCTGGCCGCGTTTTCCCGTTTGATTCTGATCGACAAGCGCGGCACGGGATTGTCCGACCGCGTCACCGAGTTGCCGACGCTCGAGCAGCGGATGGACGACGTGCGCGCGGTGATGGAGCAGGTAGGCTCGAGTTATGCCGTTTTGGTGGGCGTGTCGGAAGGCGGGCCGATGTGCGCACTCTTTGCCGCGACGTATCCCGAAAAGACACGCGCGCTCGTGATGATTGGTACGTATGCCAAGCGCCTATGGGATCCGGACTATCCGTGGGGTCCAACGCGCGAATCGCGGGAAGTGTTTTATCGCCAGATCCAAGAAGGTTGGGGCGGACCCATTGGCATCGACGAACGCGCGCCCAGCATGGCCACCGATCCGGCGTTCCGCGCGTGGTGGGCCACGTACCTGCGCATGGGCGCAAGCCCCGGCGCCGCGCTGGCGCTCACGAAAATGAACGCGCAGATCGACATTCGCGACATCCTGCCGTCGATTCGCGTGCCGACGCTGGTTCTCCATCGCCGTCACGATCGCTGTCTGAAGGTGGAGGAAGGGCGCTACGTCGCGAGCCGCATCCCCGGCGCGCTCTTCATCGAGCTGCCGGGCGACGATCACCTGCCGTTTGTCGGCGATCAGGAACTGATGCTCGACGAGATCGAGCGATTCATCACGGGGGCCCGACCGCGCGCGTCGCTCGATCGCGTCCTTGCCACGATTCTGCACGCATGCGTCGACGGTGGCGCCGTTCAAGATTTTCTCGAGCACGCGGCCCGGGAATGCGACTGGTTCCGCGGCCGTGCGCTCAGCGCGTCGGCGGGCCGCCTGGTCGCTGCCTTCGATGGTCCGGCCCGCGCGATCCGCTGCGCGTCCGCGCTGACCGACGCCGGTCCACGGTACAGCGCTCACGTGCGCGTCGGATTGCACACCGGCGAGTGCACCATCGATGGCGACGAGGCGTCGGGCCCACCCGTGGAGCTTGCAGCCCGCATTGCGTCACGTGCCGGGAGTGGAGAGACGCTCGTCTCACGTACCGTGTGCGATATCGTGGGCGACGCCGGACTGCCGTTTGCCGATCGGGGTGTGCACGACATCGCCGGCTACGGCGAATGGCGCCTGTTCAGCGTTTGAACGCCGGCAATGGCGCGACGAGTGCTATCCTTGGGTTCACCCTAGCCACCCGAGGTAGCCGATGTCGATCCCTCGTCTAGTTCCTCTTGTGACGCTCTCAGCTCTGCTGTGCGCTGTTCCGCTGTCCGCGCAGAGCGATAAAGCCAAGCCGCCTAAAAAGGGTGATGTGCTCGTGATCCGCGGCTGCCTTCGCGGGTCCGCCGTCGAGGCTGCCGAGGCGATGAGAGTGGACGCGGAAGGCGAGCGGCACCTCGATGAGACCGTTCCCGTGCTCACGTATCGGCTCGAGGGCAAAAAGGATCTGCTGAAGGATCTCAAGACCAAGCACGACAAGAAGGTCGTGGAAGTAACCGGCATTCTACGCTCGGAGCTGTCTGGCAACGGCTTGGGCGGCGTTGTTGGAAACACGCGCATCAACATCGGCGTTGATCCGCGAACTGGACGAGCGCCGCAGGGCGCCGATCAGGCCGTGCCCGTTCTCGAGGCCACATCATTCGAGGGTTCACCTACCAGCTGTGCGCGCTGAGCGTGCGACGTATAGCTCCCGGCTGGCACGCGCGGCGGTCGTCGCGTGTGCCCTGCTTCTGTCGGCCGGGCAGGCCGCTGGCCCGCGGTACGACCTCCCCACACCGCGGCAGGTAGCTTCAGGGGTTCAGCTCTATCGCCTCAACACCACGACGCTCGTCAGTCCGGAAGAGCCGATGTCGGCATGGCTGCTTCGACTCGACCCGGCGCAGATCGAACTGCGCGCCGCGCTGGCCAACGACGAAGTGATGGGCACTGAAGTGGTCTCGTCGATCGCGGAGCGGCATCGTGCGCTCGCGGCAATCAACGCCGGTTTCTTTCTCGCCAACGGAGATCCGGCCGGTGTCTTTACGATGAACCGTCAGCTGATCAGCGATACACGAAGGCCGCGCGGCGCCGTTGGCGTGTGGCGGGACTCCAGTGGAGTGAAGCTGGCGTTCGCTCGACTGCGAGCCACGGCAACGCTCGTCATCGGACAGGGCAAGAAACAGGACCGCATCCCGATCGAGGGCGTAGACACGACGCGCATTCGCGGTCAGTTGATGCTTTTCACGCCGGCCTATCACACTGACACCGACGCGGCGGCTGGAGGCCTCGAGTGGGTGATCGACCGGCGCAAAGGCCAACCGACAGGACCGCTTCGCGTTGTCAGTGGTCCGCACAACGACGGGCGCACGAAGATCCCGGCAACGGGCTTCGTGCTATCGTTCGGCGGCACCACGCCACCGCCAGGTCTCGCGCGGCTCAAGAAGGGCGCAGTTGCGAGCATTCAGGTTTCGTACGATCCGCTCGAGGGTGAGCCGCAAACGTGGTCTTTCGCGCAAGACATCGTAGGCGGAGCCGGGTTGCTCATCCGCGACGGGCGCGACGTGGAAGACTGGACGGTCGAAGCCTTCAACAAAGGATTTGCCGAGGGCCGGCATCCGAGGACGATGATCGGGACGGCACAGGATGGGACGATCTGGCTCGTCACGGTGGACGGGCGGCAGCCGCAGTTAAGCGTCGGGATGACGCTCCTCGAACTGCGTGCGCTGGCGCACCGCCTGGGCCTTGTGAACGCCCTCAACCTGGATGGTGGCGGCTCGACAACGATGTGGGTTCAGGGACAAGTCGTGAATAATCCATCCGACGCGACAGGCCCCCGAAAGGTGAGCGATGCGCTGCTCGTCCGCAGCGCGTCAACCGTCCAGTGATGTACCGATTCGGCCCGTACACGCTCGATCCCGCGGCCTATCGGCTGCTTCGCGACAGCGAAGTCATTCAGCTTTCGCCGAAAATCATCGACCTGCTGTTGTATCTGGTCGCTCGACAGCCGGCGCTCGTTTCGAAAGAGGATCTCTTCAAAGCGTTGTGGCCCGACGTCGCCGTCACCGACAACGCGCTCACGCAGGCCGTATCCGAGCTGCGTCAAGCGCTCGGGGACGATCCATCGAAGCCGGCCTACATTCAAACGGTCGCCAGAAGAGGCTACAGGTTTATCGCGGCTGTGAGCACGGCCGCGGCGCCCGCCGGTTCCGTTGCTGGATCGGCGGTGTCTGGCGCTGGTGTCGTATCCGGGCCGGCGGATACGTTCAGCGAGCACCGCTCGATTGCAGTCATCGACTTCGCAAACGTCAGCAGCGATCGCGAGCTCGGTTGGTTATCGTCGGGCATTGCGGAAACCGTCACCAACGATCTTCGTGCGACCGCACCGCTGCGCGTCGTCGATCGTGTTCGTGTGGTTGAAGCAACCAGGCGTGCTGGAACCGAACTGTCGGCTCTTCGCGCCGAACTGCATCTCGACCTCGCCGTCGTCGGCAGTTTTCAACGTGCCGGCAACCGCCTGCGGATCACCGCGCGTGTTGTCGATGCGGCCAGCGGCGACACGATCGCGGAAGCGAAAGCCGATGGCCCCCTGGAGCAAGTGTTCGAGCTGCAGGATCGGATCGTCGCTCAGTTCTCCGATACCTTGCGGATGGGTGGCAGGCAGAGTCGAGCCGCTGGCGATACGAGCTCGCTCGACGCGTACCGCGCGTTCACCGAAGGGCGTGTGAAGCTCGAGTCGCTCGAGGCGTCCCACGTGCCCGCTGCAGTGACGGACTTCGAGCACGCCATAGAGCTCGATCCACGGTATGCGGCCGCACATGTTGGCCTCGCCAACGCACGATTCTGGCAATACGAGATGTCGCGAGCGCGCAATCAGCCGGACTCCGCACTGCTTGCGCGATCCATCGATCATGTCCGCCGCGCGATCGAACTCGACCGGGAATTCGCGGAGGCCTATTCGACGCTTTCATTCCTGTTGATGAGTGCTGGCCGTGCCAGCGAAGCCCTTTCAGCCGCGCGCCGCGGCGTGTCGCTGGAGCCTCGCTACTGGGGCAATCAATTCCGGCTGGCTCACGCCGCGTGGGGCGAGGAGCGCTTGCAGGCGCTCGGCCGGACGATGGATTTGTACCAGGATTTCCCGTTCGTGCATTTCGAGATGGCAATGGTGCACATCGCGCGCGGGCACCTCGATCGCGCCGAGCCCGTTCTGCGCGAAGGCACGATTGTTCAGGACCGGCAGGCCGATCGAAAGCAGCGGTATCCGGCGAAGGGATTACATTGGCTGCTCGGTCTTGTGCGGCTCGCGTCAGGGGACGTCACAGAAGCGCAGGAGGAGTTCGACCGCGAGTTGTCGTCGGGATCCTGGCAGCTCTACGCGCCGGAGTTTGCGATGAACGCGCACGACGGATCTGGTTTTGCGTTCCTGCGTGCCGGCGATCCCGGCCAGGCAGTGGAACGATTCGAGCGCGCTCTGCAGCTCTTTCCAGAGCATGCCCGGTCGCTCGTCGGTCTCGGTGCCGCGCATTCGGCGAACGGCAACACGGACGCCGCGGAGGCAGCGTTCAAGCGCAGTACGGCGGCTGTCGATGGCCTGCGGCGCGGCGGCCGCAACAGCGAGGCAGCCATCGCCGAGGCCATGCATCATGCCGCCCAGGGACGGACCGATGCCGCGCTCCAATCGTTGAACCTGCTGCTCGACCGGCCTGATGTCCCGTTCTCTGGTTGGACAATCCCGATTGAGCCGCTGCTCGAGCCGCTGCGCCGCGACGGGCAGTTCGAGCAAGTACGGATGCGTTTGGCAGATCGGGCGAAGTAGCCACGGAGAGCACGGCCCGCGGCCAGCGGATAGCGACTTATCTCACGCTGTTATAGACCGCCCGCGACATCTTGGCCATCAGCGCACCGCTCTGCTTGCTGTCCTGAATGCCGCGCACGAGGATCACCAGCACGTACGGCCGCTTCGCAAACACGATGCCCGCATCGTGATGAATGCGGGTGATGTTCCCGGTCTTGTGAGCAACTGCAACGTTTTTGGGCAAGCCGGCCGGGATTCCGTCGTTGAACTTCTGGCGCTTCAGAATGTCGACCATCGCGGCGTCAGGTTTACGGCCGACCGCGGTGCCTGAGCCAATCCTCTCGAAGAGCACCATCAACCCGCGCGCGGTGGTCGAGTTGTTCAGTCCTTTGTCGAACGCCTTCTGATCCTCGACACCGCGGAGCACCTGCATTCCTTCGGCGCCAAGCTGCGTTACCGTGTTTCGAATGTTCTCGACGCCGAGCTTTTCGATGAGCAGGTTGGCGGCAAAGTTGCTGCTGACCGTAATCATCGCCTCGCATAATTGCGCGAGCGTGAGCGTGCGGCCGTCGGCGGCGTAAACCGCTTTATCCGAGTCAGCACCAGAGCTGAGCGTGAACAGGCTGTTGTCGACGATGCTGTGGAATTCGTTACGGACGAGAAGAGGATCCTGGAGTGAGAGCTTACCGGCGTCGGCTTGTTTGAACAGCTCGATCATGACGGGCACTTTCATCGTGCTCGCGGCGTGAAAGGCCACGTCCGGCTCGATGAGCAGCTCGGATCGACCGTCGAGGGTCTTGAAGGCGACAGCTATCTCAGCGCCGCTTGCCGCGACGATCGAGCGAAGTTCAACCTCGAGCTTCGCCGTGTGGAGGGCCGCACGGTGTTGGGTTGGCCAGCCGTTTAGAACGATGATTGCAGCAAGGACCACGACGCGCATGTCAGAACCATCTTACACACGTGCTGGGTGACGGGTCAGTCCAATATGCCATCGGGACGACTGTCGGGGACGAAAGTAATCGTGGCCGGCGCGGGCCTGGCGGGGTTGACCGCTGCGCGTGCGCTCGATGCTGATGGTGCGCAGGTGGTAGTGTGCGAGGCGCGCGCTCGAGTGGGCGGACGCGTGCACACCATTCGTGATCGCTTCACGAAGGATCAACATGCCGAGGCAGGCGCCGATCTCATCGAGGAGTCTCAGCAGGAGGTGTTGGACCTCGCGCACGAGTTGCGAGTCCAACCCGAACGCATCCTTCGCCGCGGGTGGGGTTTCTACGGCGTCGACGGTCGCGGCCGGCGCAAGGTCTACGTCGCTCCGTCAACATTCGAGCGAGCGGCCCGTCTGCTGAAGACCGAGATTCGCGACTACCGCCTTGCCGGGGAGCGTTGGGATTCGCCTGTGGGCCGGTTGCTCGCGCGTCGTTCGGTTGCCGAGTGGTTCGCGAAGCTCGAGACGGAGAAAACGCTCGCGTCCGGCCTGCGTGGTCTGCGCGGTTTCTTCCTGGCCGACCCCGAAGATCTTTCGCTGCTGGCGCTGGTCGAGCAATTCGCGTCTGACGGCGCGCCGGGCGATGAAAAGATGTTCCGGCTGCGCGGCGGCACCAGCCGGTTGCCGGAGGCGATGGCCAAAACGCTGAGCGGCCGCGTTCTTCTCAACGCTGTTCTTCGACGCGTGAGTCAAAACGATCAGTCGGTTCGCGTGTCCATCGAAGAGCGTGGCACCAGCCACGAGTTGCGCGGCGATTTCCTCATCATCGCAATGCCGGCGTCGACCGTCCGTGACGTGCACTTCGATCCTGCCCTTCCCGAAGACCAGCATCGCGCGATTGCAAAGCTTCGATATGGTGCCGCGACGCGTCTGCTGCTGCAGTTCGACCGGAGATTTTGGAGACACCGCGGCCGGCCATGGGCGTTCGGCACCGACCTGCCCATTGGCGCCGTGTGGGATGCAAACGAAGAGCAGCGTGGCCCTTCTGGCATTGTCTCGCTGCTGGCCGGTGGCCGTGCGTCCGCGGAGCTGCAGGAAATCCTGGCGTGCGAAGGGGAGCGAGGCGTGTGCGAGCGCCTGGCGTGGCTCGGCCGTCCCACACGGCTGTTAGCGTCGTACTCGGTCGCCTGGGAGTCCGACCCGTGGTCGCGTGGCGGCTATGCCTTCTTCGATCCGCAGTTCGATCCCGCCCTTCGCCAGTGGCTCTCTCGTCCTGCCGGGAGAATTCTATTCGCCGGCGAACACACGAGCGATCGAGAGCAAGGCTATATGAGCGGTGCCATCGAAAGCGGCAAGCGCGCCGCAGTCGAAATCGCCGCACTCAAGTCGCTACTCGACTAACGACTGACTAACGACTACCGACTAACGACTGTCGACTATGGAGTTCACCCCACGTCTCGGGATCCTGGGAGATGAGCGTGGCGAAGTACAGCGACACGTCCTCTGCCGGAAACTTCGTGGAGAGTTCCTGCGCCGCTGCGGCAAGCTTTTCCGGTCCGGGTTTCGCTACCGTCTCGTCGCCAATCAGGCCGTTCTCGTGGGCGATCCCCAAAGCGTCCAGAAACGCGGCCATCATTGGCCGCTGATGTTCGATGTGATAGGCCACCAGGGCGCGAGCCGCGATCGCGTCTGAAATCGTCGGCAAGCTGGCGAGATACTTGATCCGCTTTTCGGCTGGCAGGTTGAGCACGCTCTTCGTCCGGAACTTCATATGCGAGGCGAGGGCAGAGATGGCTTCGACCTGCTGATCAGTTGACTGCTCGTCGTTCCAAAACGGCTCAGCTGCACGGAGCCGCTGCTCGAGCGACATCCGCTTCCACACGCGCACTGGCCGAAACTCTTCAAAATCCTGTTCCATTCGACGGATTTTAACAGGACCGCGAGATCAAACGAATGAGCCGGCGAAACCGTCTAAAGCCACGGATCACAATGGCCAGGTGTCAGCGGATTGCGATATGACGACATCTTTCTTCGAGACGTTCTGGCAGGACCTCAAATTTGGCGCGCGCACGCTCCGGCGTAACCCCGGGTTCGCGGCCATTGCCGTCCTGACTCTCGCGTTGGGGATCGGTGCCAACGCGGCCATCTTCAGCGTCGTGAACGCGGTGCTGCTGCGGCCACTGCCGTGGCGCGAGCCGGATCGGGCGGTGATGATCTGGAGCAAGTGGACGGCGTTCGACAAGACCTGGGTTGCGACCGGTGAGGTCGTCGACTATCGCCGCCGAAGCCGCACGCTCCAGGAGGTCGCGACCTGGAGTGATGGCCAGGTGAACCTCACAGGCGACGGCGACCCCGAGCGCCTCTCTGCCGCGAGCGTCAGCGCGAACACGTTCTCGACGCTTGGCGCGGTCCCCATGATTGGGCGCACGTTCACCGCGCAGGAAGATCTTCCTCAGGGTCCACGGTTGGTCGTCCTCAGCTACGGCCTCTGGAACCGCCGCTACTCTCGCGACGCATCGATTGTCGGGCGCTCCGTGCTGATCAACGGCACATCCTACGAGGTCGTTGGCATCATGCCGCCGGGCTTCCTGCTGCCGACCGACTTCAGAAATCCTGAGCCGACGCAGTTGTGGATGCCGCTGCAAATGGATCCGGCGTCAACCGATCACGGGAGTCACGGGCTCTACGCCGCCGGCCGCCTTGCCCCGGGGGCAACGGTTCCGCAGGCCGCCGGCGAGCTGCACGGCATCGCGCGTGCGATGACGAACGAAGGACTCTATCCGGTGCAGATGGAGTTCGACACCGTCGTGCTCTCATTGACTGACGAAGTCGTCGGATCCGTCAGGCTCTCGATCTGGCTGCTGTTCGGCGCTGTTGGATTCTTGCTTCTCATTGCGTGCGCAAACGTGGCCAACCTGCTCCTTGCGCGAGCCGAAGCGCGTCAGCGCGAGATCGCGGTGCGCTCTGCGCTTGGTGCCGGAGGCCTCCGCGTGTTGCGCCAATTGTTGACCGAGAGTTTCGTGCTGGCGAGCGCCAGCGCGGTGGTTGGACTGGCGCTGGCTTATGGCGCCGTGCGACTCGTCGCGTGGTGGAACCCGGCCAGCATTCCGCGCGTCGCCGGCGTGTCGCTCGATTGGCGTGTGCTGCTCTTTACGGGGGTCGTCGCGCTTGTGACGAGCGTGATCTTCAGTCTCGCCCCGGCGTTGCGCGCCATGCGCGTCGATCTGACCGAGTCGCTCAAGGATGGGGGTCAGGGCGCGTCAACCAGCGGCGCACGGCAGCGATTCCGCAACGCGCTCGTCGTCGTCGAAATGGCGTTGGCAGTTGTGCTGCTCGTCGGCGCTGGCCTCATGCTGCGCAGCCTGTGGTCGCTCCAGCGCGTTCCGATTGGTTTCGATCCCTCGAACGTCATGACAATGAGAGTGTCGCTGCCCGCGACGAGCTACGAGAGCCCGGAGCAGGTGGTCGCGTTTTATCAGCGGCTTCTCGAGCGGGTGCGTCAGCTTCCGGGCGTCCGTAGCGCCGGGGCTGCGCGGCTGTTGCCGCTCGGTTCGACGATTGGCGATTGGGGCCTCCGGATCGAAGGCTACACGCCACCGCCAGGAACGGGTGCCAAAGGCGACTGGCAGATCGTCACCGACGGCTATATCGAGTCGATTGGCGAGCGCGTCGTCCGCGGCCGGACGATTCTGCCAAGCGACACGACCGACAGTCAGCCGGTCGCGCTCATCAACGAGGAAATGGCGCGCCGCTACTGGAACGGCCGCGACGCAACCGGCGGACGCATGCGGATCGGAGGCAACAATGGAGACCGGCCCTCGGTCACCGTGGTTGGTATCGTGGCCGACGTCCGCCACAACGGCATCACGGACGTGATCAAAGAGAAGTTCTACATTCCTCACACGCAGTGGCATAAATCCACGGGCAACCCGATTCGCGGCATGTCGCTCGTCGTCAAATCCGCACAGGATCCGCGTAGCCTCGCCGGGCCGATCCGTCAGGAGATCCGCGCCCTTGATTCGACGCTGCCTGTCGCGAACGTGCGCACCATGGACGACGTGGTGGGCGCGACGATGTCGAGCCCGAGGTTTACGGGATTTCTGCTCGTGACGTTTGCCGCGATCGCGTTGGCGCTGTCGGCGATCGGGATCTACGGCGTCCTGTCGTATCTCGTGAGCCGTCGCACGAGGGAGATCGGCATTCGCGTGGCGATTGGTGCCGGGCGCGGCGAGGTGCTGCGCCTCGTGCTCGGCAGCGGCCTGCTGCTTGCGTTGATCGGCGTCGCCGCCGGACTCGTCGTCGCGTTCGTGGTCACACGCTTCATGAGTACGTTGCTCCACGAAGTCAGCCCCGGCGATCCCTTGACGTTCGGGTCTGTCGCCGTTGTTCTCACGCTCGTTGCGATTCTTGCGAGCCTCGTGCCGGCCTGGCGCGCGACGCGCGTCGATCCTGTGGTGGCGCTCAAGGCTGAGTAACAAACCGAAGTGATACGATCGGACGATTGTCCATGTCGTCCGATCGTCGTCTGTTTACCCCGCACTTCTTTGTGATGTGCGGGTTCACCTTCACCGTTTTTCTTTCTGCGTTTCAGCTGCTGCCGACCGCGCCGTTCCACATCCTGGATCTGGGCGGCAGCACGTTCGCGTCGGGATTGTTCCTGGGCTTTCTCACGTACGCATCGGCCTTTTCCGCGCCAGTGACTGGCGCCCTGGCCGATCGCCTCGGCCAGCGGCGCGTCCTCATCATCTCGAGCCTCGCGCTGGCAGTGTTCTCGATTGGCTATGCCGCGATTCCAAGCTACCGCGTCATGCTCGTGCTCGTCATCGTGCACGGGATTTTCTGGTCAGGGTTGCTGTCGGCGTCAGCATCGTACATGACGAACCTGCTCCCCGAGACGCGGCGCGCCGAAGGAATTGGATATTGGGGACTCTCGAGCGTCGCGGCAATGGCGGTCTCGCCGTCTGTCGGGCTCTGGATCTACCGACGCGGCTGGGTCTGGCTCTGCATCGTCGGCGCGATCCTGAACCTGATCATGGCGGTGATCGCGTGGAACCTCCGGCCGGATCGCCCGGCTGACAGGGCTTCGATCGCGAAGCACTCGTGGAAAGGCCTGCTCGAGTGGCGTGTGCTGATCGTGTCCGTCAGCCTGTTCATGTATTCGTTCGGCTATGGCGGCATCACGAGCTTTACCGCGCTTTACGCGGACGCGAACGGCGTCAGGCCGAAGAGCATCTATCTCACTGCCCTGGCGATAGTCATCCTGTTCACGCGACCGGTGGCCGGCCGGCTCGGCGATCGGTGGGGTTACAAGCGCGTCTTCGTCCCGTGCCTGGTGCTGATTTGCATCGGCTTGGCGCTTCTCGCCGTCGGCGGCACGCGGCCTTGGATGATTGCGTCAGCCGCCGTGTTCGGCCTCGGCTTTGGCACGGCCTATCCGGTTTATGTCGGCTACGTGATGCAAGGGGTGGCGGCCGATCGACGAGGCGCCGCATTCGGTGCGATCCTCGCCGCCTTCGACACTGGCATCGGCACGGGCTCTACGCTCATGGGATTGCTGATCCAGCACTTCGGCTTCTCGGCGGCTTTTGGTTTCGCCGCCGCGCTCTCCGCGCTTGCGCTGCCGTACTTCCTGGTTGCTGATAAGTACACTCGAACCTGACGAGGGATTGTCGTTCACGGGTTCCCGGGTTCACTGTTCCCGGGTTCACGGTTCCCGGGTTCACGGTTCTTTGGTTCTTGGTTTGGTTCTCGGTTCCTTGGTTCTGGTTTCTTGGAGTCTCTGGGTTTGGGGCCGTCGCCTTGGACGGATTCCAAGTACTGAATCAACTTCGTTGTTCCAGCGAGCGCTCGTTTCTGGAGCACCAACAGTCTTTGGGTGTCCTCGTCTGTAAAGTATTTCCGAGTCTGGCCGTCGAGGAGGTGACAACGGACTTCCTCCAGCGAACCTCTCGCAATTCGTAGAAAGCTGGCGAATGAGCGGGGACGGAATCGGCCGAAACCCTCGGCGATGTTGCGCGGCGCCGAACTGGCCGAGACGCGAATCTGATTCCGAAACGCGAAATCTTTTGCCACAGGGCCCGCGTCGGTCAGCCTGTTGATTTCATCCCGCAGTTCGACTGACAGCTGCCAGATATCAAGATCTTCAAAACGCTTGACTC
>Ga0114129_10008357_pt1 | contig 14753 bp, 8 predicted proteins | sample RhiMetdeltSRZDD1_FD_80071 | JGI IMG/M metagenome (GOLD analysis project Ga0114129, IMG submission 80071) | Populus rhizosphere microbial communities from Tennessee, USA - Rhizosphere MetaG P. deltoides SRZDD1 (version 2) (version 2) | ecosystem: Host-associated > Plants > Roots > Rhizosphere >...
ACGAGCTGCCGGTGAGCCATTCGCGCGCATAGGGATCGGCTTCCGTGACCTCCACGACGACGCGTACGCGGCCGCGCGCACTACCCTTTTCGAGATAGATCTCTACAGAATGAAAACTGGGCAGAGACGAGAGGCGCAGGCGTGCGTTGCCTAGCTCTTCCTCGTCTACGACATCGCCCGGCGCGAGGTAGATGTGGCCGAGGATGAAATCGCAGGACGTTGCCGCGTTACCGCGGCACGTAAAGTCCTCGATGATCAGCGCCTCGGAATCGCCTGCCGCTTGCCCGAGGGATGAGAGGGGCAGCAGCAGAAGCAGCAGAATGAGCCAACGCTGCGGCCAGGTCATACACTTGATTCTGCTGGAGGTGCCAGGCGACGGGAAGTGTCCACGTTTGTGGACACCCCGCGCGTGATTCAGAAACGCCAGCTCGCGCCGAAGGACGTATTCAGATAATCCGATCGGCCCGTGTCCGGCTCGCCCACTTCCATGAAGTAGGTCGTGTCCAGGTAGAGCTGCAGATGCTCGCTCAGCCCATATCTCACGCCGATCCCATACAGGGCGTCGCCGTTTTCATCAGTAATCCGCGTGCTGAAATCTCCAGCCGACGAGCTCCCCGAGAACGCGAGCGCCGTCTCCGAGAACAACACACCCGCCCTGAGATACGGCTCCCACTTGCCGATCGGGAACGTGCCGATCATGGCGAGCGTGAAGCCCTCCGCCGAGAATCCCACCGCAGCACGAGCATCCGTAGCCCCCGTCGCATCTGTCACCTCGGAAGTGATCTCGCCGAGATCCAAGTAACCCAGCTCGATGGCGATGTTCCGATTGAAACGGTAGCCAACGGCAACTCCCCAGCTCGTATCGTTGTCATGGGTCTTGCCGGTCAACAGCGGGAGATCCGCAACGCCCAGCTGGGAATGATCTCCAGTATCGGCGATCCCCACGCCCGCACCGAGGTAGAAGCCCGAATCGTCTGCTGCAGCGGCCGGCGCAATGGCGAGCGCAGCCAACGGCAACCACACAGATCTTCGTCTCATTGTCGTCTCCTTGCAGGGCAACGCGAGGTTTACGCAAGGAGCATCTGCAAGTGGCGTTCCAGGCCGCGCGGTTGGCAGAAGTTCGTCGTCAAACAAGCGCATCGGCCTGCGCACCGGCCGCGCGGGTGTCCAGAATCGTGGACACTTGTCGTGTCAGCTGCCGACAGCTTGCTTCTTCAGGCTTTGATACAGCCGCTCGGTCTGCGCCGACGGCGCGACGCCAGCTTCCGCTGCTATTCCCGGCGCAATTCGACGAAATCGTCCTCCCAGTACTCCCGCGGCCGCCGTATCTCCAGCGTCCGCTGCAACTCCAGGCCGCGCAGCTCGACGCGGCGGATCTTGCCCGAAACCGTCTTCGGCAGGTCCGCGAATTCCAGGCGGCGGACGCGCTTGAACGGCGAGCTGCGCCCGCGCACGAATCGCAGGATCGACAGCGCAGTCTCGCGCGTCGGCTCGAAGCCCGGCCGCAGCACCACGAACGCCTTCGGCACCGCCAGGCGCTGCGGATCCGGGCTCGGCACCACCGCCGCCTCCATCACGCATTCGTGCTCGATCAGCAGGCTCTCCAGCTCGAACGGGCTGATGCGATAGTCGGAACATTTGAACACGTCGTCGTTACGGCCGACGTACGTGTAATAACCGTCCGCATCGCGCATCGCGACGTCGCCGGTGTGATAGTGCCCGTGCCGCATGACATTCGCAGTACGCTCCGGGTCATCGAGATACCCGGGCATCACGGCGACGGGCTGGCTCGCGAGCGCGACGCAGATCTCGCCCTCCTCGCGCTGCTGGCCGTCGTCGTCGAGTAATGCGATCCGATAGCCGGGGGCGGCGCGCCCCATCGACCCGGCTTTGACGGGCTGGCCCGGGAAGTTGCCGATCTGCAGCGTTGTTTCCGTCTGGCCGTAGCCATCGCGGATGGTCAAGCCCCACGCTGCACGAACCTGCGCGATCACTTCGGGATTCAGCGGCTCGCCGGCGCTGAGCAGCTCACGCAGCTTCACCTTCGCTTCCTTCAACGGCAACTGAATCAGTGCGCGCCAAACCGTCGGCGGCGCGCAGAAGCTCGTCACCTCACAGCGGACGAGCTCGCGCAGGAGCTGAGCGGCATCGAAGCGCGCAGTCTGCATCGCGACGATCGTTGCCTCTGCATTCCAAGGCGCGAAGAACGAGCTCCACGCGTGCTTCGCCCAACCGGGACTGCTCAAATTAAGATGCACATCGCCGGGCTCGAGCCCGAGCCAGTACATCGTCGAAAGATGTCCGGCGGGGTAGCTGAGGTGCGTGTGCTGCACGAGTTTCGGTTTGGCTGTCGTGCCCGACGTAAAGTACAGCAGCAACGACTCGGAAGCGTTCGTCGGCCCGTCGGCAACGAACTCCTCATCGGCCGTGGCAGCATCAGCCAGCGATCGCCAACCGCTCACTTGCCCGGCCGCGAGCAGCTTGAGGTGCGAGCCGCCGAGCCACGCAAATCGATCCGCGTACGCCGCTTCGGTGACGATCGCCTTCGCGCCGCCGCGCTCGACGCGGTCGCGCAGGTCGTCCGGCATCATCAGCGTCGTCGTCGGAATGATCGGGCAGGACAGCTTGATCGCCGCCAGCATCAGCTCCCACAGGTTCGGCACGTTGCCGAGCATCAGCAGGATGCGGTCGCCTCGGCGCAGGCCGAGGCGACGCAGGTGGTTCGCGAGACGATTCGAGCGCTGGCGCAACTCTTCGAACGTCAGGCTCACATCCCCGCTGTCGCCGACGATGCGCAGCGCCGGACGCGGGTTATCGCGGGCGATGATGTCGAACCAGTCCAGCGCCCAGTTGAACTGGGGCGGCCGCGGCCACGAGAACGTCGCGACCGCCCGCTCGTAGTCCGTCCGATGCTCGATCAGCGTGTCTCGTGCCTGCCTGAACTGCATCGTTCCGGACGTCATTCCACGAACTTACCTCAGCTTTGGGTTGCCAACCACTCGTCGATCGCCCGCAGCCGTTCGGTCCGCACCCGGATCCGGTCCTTGATGTTGGCGACCGTCGTCTCCGCCGCGCGGCGGGCGCTCGGCGCCAGGTTCGCCTTCGCGTACGCATCGACCTTGCCGATCATCGCGGACTCGTGCGACGTCGCTGCAAGGCCCGGAAAGTAAACGCTGCGCGACGAAGCATCGACCCTTTCGTTGATCGCTGCCATGTGTGCCATTGCGAATTCGAACCCCAGCTCGGGGTGCAGCCGGGAGACCTCGGCAATCATCTGCGGAGTGTTGGTCGTGCCCGGCTCGTCGGTCATCGCCAGGTCCAGTGCCCGACGCGCAAGCGCCTCGTCCTCCGTCGATGACAACAGGGAATAGAGATGGTCCTTGATCAGGGGCGTCTTCTCCGCACGAGCTTCCTTGTGCAGGCGGTCCCAGGTCGCAGCGTCCGCATGCCGCGCGACGACACTGAGAATCGTCTTACGCAGCGGCGGCGGCACCGACTTCGCGTCACCGGCGGCGTACCGGCGCCGCGCCTCGGCAATGACTTTGCTGTCCCCGAGGGAGCCCAGCGTATCGATGAGCTGCGCACGCAGGATTGCAACGGTGTCGAGCTCACCCGCAGCCGCAGTCCAGCCGACGCGATCGAGCACCGGCGACAGCCGCGCAATCGCAAACGTGCGCAGGCGCGTCTGGCGCTCGCCTTCGCCATCGTAGTACTCGTTGAGCCTGTCGAGCACGCTCGCGATCCTGCCCCACACTTGCGGATCGGCAGTCGCAGGCGTCGCAAGCGCCAGCCTCAATACGTCCGGCGATGGTTGCTGGCCGGCGAGGCCCAGCGCCCAACTGTCCGACAGAAGACCGAGCTGATCGATCGCCGGGAGCGTGGCGAAGCGCTGTGCGATCTCGCCGAACTGCGGCGGCGCGTACAGCGTGCGGTAGTAACCGCTCTGACCCGCGTTGACGACGACTGGATCGCAACCGGGCACGGTCATCGTCGCCTTGCCGCCGGTCACGACGTGACGAGCCGGCGCAGAAGATGAACCGAGAGGCTTGGCCGTCACCGGCACGCGCCACATCAACGGTTTCTTGTTCGGGTTGTCCCGGCTGAATTCTCCTTGCGTGAGTTGCAGCGTCGTCTTGCCTTCGCTGCAGGCAGCCGACTCGACACGGATCATCGGCACGCCGGGCTGCAGCGTGAAGTCATGCGCGATCGCCGTGATCGGCTGACCGGCAGCCTTCTCCACCGCACGCCACAAATCGTCCGAAGCCGTGTTGCCGAATGCGTGTGCCTTCATGTAGTCGCGAACGCCCTGACGCCACGCGTCTGCGCCGACATAGCCTTCGAGCATGCGGATGACCGATTCGCCCTTCGAGTAGCTGATCGCATCGAACGCCTGCGCCGCCTGCTCGACGGTCTCGACCTTCTGCACGATCGGGTGCGTGGTCGCGATGGCGTCGCGATTCATGGCGCGCTCGCGTACGTTCACGGTTCCGAGGATCGAGTTCCACTCCGGATGCAGGCGCTGCGCCGTGCGGCTCGCCATCCACGAGGCGAAGCCTTCGTTGAGCCACAAGTCGTCCCACCAGCGCATCGTGACCAGGTCGCCGAACCATTGATGCGCGATCTCGTGCGCGGCGACGCCGAAGACGCCCTGTTTGTCGGACTGGGTGGAGATCGCCGGATCGAGCAGGATGCTGTACTCGAACGTGAAGATCGCGCCCCAGTTCTCCATGGCGCTGAAGAACTGGCTGCTGCCCGGCGAAGCGATGTTGTCGAGTTTCGGCAGCGCATACGGCCGGCCGAAGTAATCGTTGTACTCGCGCAGCACGCGTGCCGACGACTCGAGCGCGAACTTTGCCTGGTCCGCTTTGCCTTTCTGCGTCACGACGCCGAGCTCGGTCGCACCGAGCTTCGCAGTCGCGCGATCGAATTCGCCGAGGCCGAAGAACAGCAGGTAAGTCGACATCTTCGGCGTCTGCTGGAAGCGCACGCGAGCCTTGCCACCCGCGACGTCGACCCGCTCCGCGACCGGCATGTTGCTGACGGCCATCTGTCCCTGCGGCACGATCGCTTCGAGCTTGAACGTTGCCTTGTGCGCAGGCTCATCCCAGGACGGGAGCATGCGGCGCGCGTCGGGCGCCTCGAACTGCGTGTACAGCGCGCGCTTGCTGCCGGCATTCGTGTCGTAATCGATTGCGAACAGGCCCGTCGCCTGCGTGCCGATCTTGCCCGTGTAGTCGAGCGCGAGCGTGTACTTGCCGGCAGGGATCGACTTGCCCAACGCAAACGTCGCCGTCTGCGCGGCCTCGTCGGTGGTGACTTTCGGCTCGCCGGACACCGCTTTGCCCTGGCTGTCGGAGATGCGCACCGACGCGAACTTCAGATCCACGGCATTGAGCGTGATGCTTTCGACCGGCGCAAGAACCTCCAGTGCGATCGCAACGTTGCCGTGGAACGTGAGTGCCGGAGCGTTCGGCTCGATCGTGATGTCGTAGTGCGTCGGCCGCACGTCGCGCGGAAGCTGTGTCGGTGTCGGCGTACTCTCGGCCGCTGTCGCCGTTCCGGCGACCCACGAAATTCCCAGCGCAAGCGCCGCCCATTGCTGAAATACAGTCATTTGTCTTCCTTTAAGGATGCCGGCTGCTACATAGTGTACGGGCTATGAATCCTCAGGCCACTCCCATTTCGGTGGGCGAGCGCATCGAAGTCCTCGATACGATCCGTGGCTTTGCCCTGCTCGGCATCTTCATCATGAACATGCCGGCCTTCAACACTTCGCTGTTCCTGGGCTTCGACGAAGCGATGTGGCCGCACTGGTGGGACCGCGGCACCGAAACTGTCCGCGACGTCATCTTCTCCGGCAAGTTCAACAGCATGTTCAGCATGCTGTTCGCCATCGGGTTCACGATCCAGCTCGGGCGGCTGCAGGAACGCGAGCCGGAACGGGCGACGCGCATTTATCTGCGGCGGCTGTTCTGGCTGTTTGTGTTCGGAATCGTGCATGCGTGCGTGTTCTGGGCCGGCGACGTCCTGCACATGTACGCGGTGCTGGGATTGCTATTGTTGGCTTTGCACCGTCTGCCGGATCGCGCAATCGTCGCCTTGATCGTCGCTTGCCTGCTGTATCCGACCATCGTCGGCACGATCCGGATCATGACCACGAAACCGGAGGACATCCAGGCGATCATCGCTGTCACCCAGCAAGCGATTTCGGCGGACAACGCCGCCTTCGGACACGGCAATTTCCTGGACACCGCCCGGCGCAGCACGCAGGCGATGGTCACTTTCTACGAGTACCCGATGCGGCTCGGCATGGTTGCGGGTTACGTCCAATTCTTCACGACAGTGCTGCTCGGCCTGCTGCTCGGCAGGCATCGCTTCTTCCAGAACGTCGCTGCGCAGTTGCCGCTCGTTCGGCGCATCCAGTGGTGGGCGCTTGGCATCGGCCTGGTTTGCGGAAGCTCGTTCGTGATCTGGCGGTCGATGACTGCGAATCCGATGGAACCGAGCGTGTGGCGCATCCTCGCGGCCACGGGCTACGTCGTCGGCCGCATCTCGATCATGATCTTCTACGTCACGACGATCGTGCGCGCTGTCTGCAACGAGCGCTGGCGCCAGCGTCTCGCGCCCATCACGCTGGCTGGCCGGATGCCGCTTTCCAACTATCTGCTGCAGACATTGATCGGCGTCGTGCTGTTCTACCACTGGGGCTTCGGCCTATGGGGCAAGGTCGGGCCTGCGCTCGACCTGGTGCTGGCCGTCGCGATTTTCTTCATCATCCAGGTGCCGTTGACTCGCTGGTGGCTCAACCGCTTCCCGCGCGGCCCGATGGAGCACCTGTGGCGCGTGCTGACTTATGGACGAGCAGCTCTGCAACCTACAGCGCTGCCGTCCGGCGAGCCCACTGCGTATCGGGATGATCGTCCCCGAGCGTCTTCGCCAAATTGATCGCCGCCTCGCTCGCAGTGGTGCGCGCGAGCGAAGCCTCTGTCCGCGCCTGCTGACAACGCGCCAGCACTGAGAGCGCTCGGCCTGTATGCGCGGAGTACGGCTTGTCACGCTGCAGCCGTCGCGCGATGAGCACGTCGCGTTGCGCATCGGCGAGCGCCAGGTCTGACGATCCCACCTTCAGATACAAATCCGCACGCTCCGTCAGCGCACGAACCAGCATCAGCTCCTCAGCGTCGGCCTGCGCGATGAGCCCGGAATAGATAGCGATCGCGTCGGAAAGCCGGCCCTCGGCTGCTCCGAGCCGCGCCCGCGTGCGCAGGACCCGCTGCATCAAATTGCTGTCATCAGTGACCGTCGACTCGATTAGCGGCGCGAGGTCCTTCAATTCGCGCGCGGCGGTTGGGATATCGCCCATCGAGACGCGAACATCGACACGCGCCACGCTGGCCAGAATGATGTCGTAGGTGTTGTTGCTCAGCTTCGCGAGCTCGATCGCTTCGTCGAGTGTGCGCAGCGCTTCGGGATAGCGCGCGAGCTGCGCGAGCAAGATCCCGCGGCCGCCGACGACATGTGCGGGCGGCTTGCCAGTCAGCGAGCTTGCACTCACGATTTGCAGGAGCTGTTCGTAGTCCTGCAGCGCGCGCAGCGTATCGCCGGTTTCGGCAGCGATTCCAGCCCAGCGACTGCGGATCGAATAGGTCGCGATACTCTCGCCGCGGCCAAGCTGCCCGAGGCGCGCCAGCGAATCGGCGTAGTAGCGTTCCGCTTCCACGGTGTTGCCGCGCATGTAATACGCATCGGCGATGCGCGCACGCAGTACCGCGTCCCAATCCGGCCTGACGACACCCGACTCACGCAGACGCTCCTGCGCACGTCGCGCGAACGTGAGCGCTCCATCGGGATCGTTGTTCTCTTGCGCGACCCACGCAGCAGTCTCGTAGCATGTGACTGCTGCGAGATCGTCCTCGCCCGCAAGCCGGGATCCTGCATCCAGATCGGCCTTCGCCTTGTCTTTCCGCCCGAGCGATACCGCAACGCTCGCGCTCTGACAGAGCAACTGCGCCTGCAGCGCCGAATCAGTGCTGGTCCGTGTCAGCTCCAGCGAGCGTTCCAGCATCCGCTCGGCCCGCGCGGGATCGGCGTTATTCGAGAAGAACTGCGCGAGTAGCGCGAGCACGGCAGCTTCGTGCTCCGGCGGACTGCGCCGTGTGGCCAGCTTCGAATAGCTGCGCTCGAGCAGCGCGGCGATCGAGATCGGTGCTTGCGACGGCGCGACGTCGGCGAGCATGGCATTCACGAAGTCGATCACGGCGCCGCTGCGAGCCGAAAGCGCGCGTGCACGATCGCGCTGAACCGTTGCCTCACGCTTCTGCTCGACCGAGACACCGCCCGCAATCGCAATCGCCGCCAGGACGACTGCCGCCGCTGCGACGGCAATGCGGTTGCGTCTGAGAAACTTGCCGAAGCGATAGGAAGCGGAATCCGCACGCGCGCGAACCGGCTCGCCTTTCAAGTAGCAGCGCAGGTCGTCAGCGAATGCCTCTGCTGTCTGATATCGCGCACTGGGTGTCTTCCGCAGTGCCATCGCCAGGATGTTGTCGAGATCGCCAAGCTGCGTGGGGGCTGGCTCGGTCTCCACGATCGCGCGCGTCTTCGCGATCGGCGTCTGCGCCGCACCCGCGGCTGGATGCCGCCCGGTCAGCAACTCGTACAGGATCACACCGAGACTGTAGACGTCGGTCGCCGTCGTGACTTCGCTGCCCTGAACTTGCTCCGGCGATGCATAGTCGAGCGTGAAGGCATGTGCATGCGCAATCGGCACGACCGGCAGCGCAGGACTGATGTCGAGGATCTTCGCCGTACCGAAGTCGAGCAGCTTCACGTGACCTTCGGGCGTGACGAGAACGTTCGCCGGCTTGAGGTCGCGATGCAGGATCAGCTTGCTGTGCGCATGCGCGACGGCGGCGAGAACTTCGAGGAACAACCGCACGCGTGCACGGATATCGAGCGTGCGCGACACGCACCAGCGATCCAGCCGTTCGCCCTCCACGTATTCCAGGACGAGGTAAGGCTGGCCGTCGTCGGTCACACCCGCATCGATCAATCGCGCGATGTTCGGATGATCCAGGTGCGCGAGGACATTCCCTTCCTGTCGAAAGCGCTCCACTCCTTGCGAGTCGATCAATGCGAGATCGAGGAACTTGATCGCGGCGCGGCCTTCGAAGCGCCCGTCGTTGCGACGAGCGAGCCACACTGAGCCCATGCCGCCATGTCCGAGCGGCTGTTCGAGCGCGTAGTTGCCGACGATGCGTTCCATCACTGGCGACCCGCGACCTTCGTGGCAATCTCAGTGCACCGCGCCGGAGTCGGCGCATCCTCGCTAGCCAACGCGAGCGCCTCGCGAACTTGCGCTTGCGCCTCTTGCGCTCGCCCCTGCATGGAAGCCGCCAACGCATTGCCGCACAGCAACTCGGCACGCAGCGCTACGTCGGGACTGGACTGCGTCAGCTCGAGCGAACGCGTGAGCAGCGGCTGGGCTTTCGCGACGTCGCCCGCATTGAGAAAGTAGGTCGCGACGATGTTCATGATCGCCGCCTGCATGTCCGGCCGCGTCTCGGCCCCGAGCAGCACCTTCTCGCTGCGCTCCAGCAGGTCGCCGATGCGAATCGGCTGCTCGGCAGGCACGACTTCGGTCAGCATGCTGCTGACGAACTCGACTACGACGTTGTTGCGTGCCGAGAGTGCGCGCGCATGGTCGCGCTGCATTTTCGCGTCCTGCGCTTGCCACACTGAAACGCCCGTCGCGACGACGATCGCCAGCAACGCGACCGCAGTCGCGCCGACTACAGCACGATTGCGCGCGACGAAGCGTCCCGCGCGATACGACATCGAATCCGGACGCGCACTGACGGGCTGCTGATTCAGATAGCGCTGCAGATCGTCGCCGAGCGACGCGACTGTTCGATAGCGCTCCGATGGCACCTTCTTGAGCGCCTTCGCGATGATGTTGTCGAGATCGCCGCGCAGTGCGCGCACTGTCTGGCTCGGTCGGACCGGATCCATGTCGACGACCGCGCGCAACTGATCGACCGGCGTTTGCGACGGATCGGCCGTCGGGTGGCGTGACGTCAGCAGCGAGTACAGCAGCACGCCGAGCGCATAGACATCGGTCGCCGTCGTGACTTCCGCACCCTGCACCTGCTCGGGCGCGGCGTATTCGGGCGTGAACGCATGCCCCGGGAATTTCGTCACCGCTGTGGACGTCGCGGGCGCGTGCTCGTCGTCGAGCAGCTTCGCAATGCCGAAGTCCAGCAACTTCACCTGGCCCTGCGGCGTGACCAGGATGTTGGGCGGCTTCAGGTCGCGATGCAGGATCAGCTTGCTGTGGGCATGAGCGACTGCGTCCAGCACCTGCAGGAACAAGCGCACGCGTGCGTGGACGTCGAGGTTGCGCGCCTGGCACCAGCGGTCGATCGGCTCGCCTTCGACATACTCGATCACGAGGTAAGGCTGACCTTCGCTGGTCACGCCGGCATCGTTGAGACGCGCGATGTTCGGATGCGCGAGACGCGCCAGCGCACTGCCCTCACGCTTGAAACGATCCGCACCGGCACGGCCGAGGAGCGACAGATTCAGGAGCTTGACGGCTGCGCGAGCGGCATATCGGCCGTCGCTGCGATGAGCCAGCCACACGGCACCCATGCCGCCGCGGCCGAGCAGCCGCTCCAGCGTGTAACTGCCGACGATACGCCCGGCGAGCGTCGGCTCGGGCAGCAGCGTCGCCAGTCCTTCCAGGAAGCCTTCCCTTTCGATCGCCGCCTGCCGGTGCAACAGCGAGGAGAGGTCGTCGGCAAGGTCGCTGTCCGTATCGCGGATGTGGGCGAGCCGGAGCTTGCGCACGCCCTCGTCCGCCTCCAGCAGCTCGTCGAGCAGCGGGCTCAGCACGCCCCAGCGCTGTTTGTCGATTCCAGGCATCGGTTCGCTAATCGTAACGCCGGTGCGATCCCGGCCACAGGCGCTGCGCAATCCGCAACATTGAGCGGTTCGGCGTTGCTCGGGCACACTGGCCCCCTCGACCGGCCAGGCTGCCCGATGAACGTCACCGAAGATCCCTCGTTCGCGTCCCTCTACGACCAGTTGCGGCAGATCGCCCAGAGCGCCCTGCGCCGCAACGGCGCACACCTTGGGCTGAGCCCGACCACTTTGCTGCACGAGGTCTACCTGGACATTTCCCGCCGGCAGTCGCTGCAGTTTCCGGATCGGGCGCACTTCATGGCTTACGCCTCGCGGGCCATGCGTGGATTGATCATCGACTACGCACGCGAACGCCGGGCGCAGAAGCGCGGCGGCGGCTTCGACATCACTGCCCTGCCTACGGTCGTACCGGACCTGGCAGCGGACGCTGCGGAACTGCAGCCGCTGAGCGATGCACTCGACGAGCTGGCATCGATCGATCCGGAGCTGGCCGAGCTGGTGGACCTGAAGTTCTTTTGCGGCTTCTCGTTCTCCGAGATCGCCGCCATGCGCTCAACCTCCGAGCGGACGGTGCGCCGCGACTGGAGTAAGGCGCGGCTGTATCTGCACGAGGTACTGAAAGGCCCGGACGAATAAAAAAGAGCGGCGGGCCGAAGCCCGCCGCAAACAGAGAGCAGTCTCAGAAATCGGCCGTCAGCCCCATGAAGACGTAGCGACCGAGCGTGTCGTACACCTGCGGGAACGTGTTGCCATTGCAGAACACGCCCGGGCAACTGTTCTGGCTGATCACCGGCGGATCCTTGTCGAGCACGTTGTTGATGCCGAGCCGCCCGGTCACGTTGCTGAACATGGCAAGGTCGCTGACGCTGTACGACGCCGTCATGTCGAGGTAGCTGCGCGAGCCCATCCTTCGATCCTTGAAGAACACCGTGCCCTGCAGCGCGGGGTTGGAGCTGGTCGCGTCGAGTTCGACGGCTTCGATGTAGCGCCACGTGAGCGAGACATCCAGACCGAGCGGCGTCTGCCACGTCGTACGCAGCTTGTTGCGCCACTCCGGAACCGGCGTGCCGCAGACCGTGCCGTATAGCCCGACGCAGTCATACTTCTGCGCGCCCGGCAGCGGCTCCGTCAGGTACGTGTCGACGTACGAGCCGACGGCGTTGAAGGCGAGACCGCCCATGCGCCCGATGTCGAGCCGGTAGTTCGCCTCGAGGTCGACGCCCTTGATCTGCACCGAGCCGGTGTTGCGGATCGGATCTTCGACGAAGCCGCCGTCGCCCAGCCACAGCGAGCCGTTCGCATCGCGATGGATCTGGTCGCAGAACTGGTTGCTCGTGATGCAGCTGTTGAGAATGAAGTTGCCGCCGAGCACACCGATGCTCTTCTCCACCTTGATGTCGAAGTAGTCGACGCTGACCGACAGGTTGGGCGCGAACCGCGGCGTGAGGACGAAGCCGTAGGAGTACGTGTCCGATTCTTCCGGCTGCACGTCCGGGTTGCCGCCGATCAGTCCGTTGTACTGGTTCGAGGGGTTCGCAAGGATGTTGCCGAACTGCCCGGGCTGCACACCGGTCCGTGCACACTGCGCCTCCGTGACGCCGCTCGGCGCGACGCCGATGCGTTGGCTCGCACACGGATCGCCATTGAAGTTGAGCTGCACGCGCGGCTGCAGGAACAGCTCCTGAACGTTCGGCGAGCGCACGGCCCGCTGGTAGCTGCCGCGCAGACGCACGTCCTCGATCGGCGACCAGTCGAGGCCGAGCTTGTACGTGTCGGTCTGGAAGTCCAGGTTGTAGTCCGAGTAGCGATACCCGGTTTCGAACGTCAACGAACGCGCGAATGCCTTGTCCTGGATCAGCGGCAGGCGCGCTTCGGCGAACAGCTCGCGCACGTTGAACGAGCCGATCGTGTCCAGTGTCGGCGCGCCCTGGCCGGCCAGGTCGCCTGTCTGGAAAGCCTGATCGGTGCGCAGCTCCGAACGCTCCGAGCGATACTCCGCGCCGAAGGCGACAGCGAGCGAGTCGTTCGCGGTCGGCAACTTGACGCCGAGGTCGCCGGAGATCGAAGCGCTCAACACCTGTTCCGTCGTCGAGCCCGTCGACACACCGGGGACCTGCAGGTACGCAAGCTGATCGGGCGTGACTTTGCCGGGCTGGAAGATGTTGTACGGCACGCAGCGCGGATCGTCGTTGCTGAGATTGTCATCCGCGTTGACGCGACAGACGATCTGCCCCAGCGTCGTCGAGCCGGGCCGGTTGTCGACGACCGCATTCAAGGCCTTGCCCAGGCGCTGGCGCGAGAAGTCGTTCTGATAGTTCTCGGCGAGGATCGACGTGCCGTACAGGCCGTAGACGTCGTAGCTCCACCGATCCGTGATGTCGCCGCGCACGCCGATGACGCCACGGAAAGACGTATGACGCAGATCGTCGAGGCGGCCGCCGCCTTCGACGTTGCGCCGTCCGACGGTCACCAGGGCATCGGGCGCGTTGCGATCGCCGCCGCAGAACTGCGTCACCATGGCCGCCGAGAGGAACGGGTTGTCGCAGTTGATCGCCTGGTCGCCGAAGAACGGCGGCGCGCCGGGGCCCGCGCCGAGGAACGCGCCGCTCGCCGCGATCTGCGCCAGCGTCCGGTCGTCCATGAACATGAACTCGGTGTAGACGCTCGCCTTCTCGCTGAAGTCATAGTGCGCGAACAGGCCGGCGGTCTTGCGCTCGTCGGGCCGCTGGTAGTAGTTGTCCGGGGCGAAGTTGAACTGGTCCGCCGCTGTCCACGCGCGCAGCGCGCCGCTGGGGTCGAGCGCGAAGTCGCCATTGCCGACACCGTTGGCCGGATTGCCGGTGCCGACGATGAAGCGCGAGATGCCGGAAGTGCCCGAGCCGCCGCAGCTGAACGGGTTCGGCGCGGAATTGTTCGGCAGCGCCAGCGCGCACGCGCTGAAGTCGCGCGCGTCCTGGCGGATCTCGCTCAAGGTGCGATAGCCCAGGTACACGGTTGCGTTGCCGCGGCCGTCCGGCGTGTTGATGCCGGCGATGAACGTCAGGTCCTTCGTCTGGCCGTCCATGATGTTGCTGTCGGGCAGTTTGAAGTTGCGCGCCCGCACGAGATCGGCGACGTCGCTGTGGCTGTTGTGCTGGTAGAGGCTGTACTGCGCATCGACACGCACGCCTTCGAACTTGTCGTTCATGATGAAGTTGACGACGCCCGCGACGGCGTCGGCGCCGTACACCGCGGACGCGCCACCGGTCAGCACTTCGACACGCTCGACGAGCGCGGCGGGAATCTGGTTGAGGTCAGGCGACGCAGCCGCGTTCTGCGTCGGATCGCCCGGCATCAGGCGGCGATTGTTGACCAGCACCAGCGTGCGTTGCCGGCCGAGGTTCCGCAGGTTGACCGATGCGGTGCCCGTCGAGCCGTTCGACAGATTGCCGCCGAGGTCGGCGAAGGCCTGCGGCAGGTTGTTGATGAGATCCTCGATGCGCGTGACGCCCTGCAGCTTCACGTCTTCCGCAGTGATCGACGTGATGGGGCTGATGCTGTCGAGGTTCGGCTGCGCGATACGCGAGCCGGTCACGACGACTTCCTGGATGCTCGGATCGGGCGCCTGCGCCTGCGCCACCGCCGCGACCGCTGTTCCTGCCAGCAACGCGCAGCGCACTGCGCGTCGGATCGAACTGTTGTTGGACATGTCTTGGGCCTCCTGAGTGTGGTCCGGAAGTCACACGCTCTCCGGTTAGCTCACACATCGGAAACCCCGCGCCAAACAGGCACCTCACGCAGTGCTATTTATGCGTGTCGCGTGCGCCACACGGCTAGGTTGACTGGGCAAC
>Ga0114129_10008358_pt1 | contig 14752 bp, 10 predicted proteins | sample RhiMetdeltSRZDD1_FD_80071 | JGI IMG/M metagenome (GOLD analysis project Ga0114129, IMG submission 80071) | Populus rhizosphere microbial communities from Tennessee, USA - Rhizosphere MetaG P. deltoides SRZDD1 (version 2) (version 2) | ecosystem: Host-associated > Plants > Roots > Rhizosphere >...
GCATAACCGGACCGTAGCGTTATAAGACGGGAAATGGTCGCTATTCCTTAAGGTGAGAAGATCATGTCTTGCGGTCATGCCGGCTCCCGCAGGGCGGTGATCGCGGTTGCGCCCGCCGCCGAACCGGTTCCGACAGACCGCCATCAAGTCACCGGAACCAACCGTCTCGGCGATGGACGGGCGCGAGCAGCCCGCGCCGTCGACCAGACGCTGCGTGAACGCGCTGCGCGGGGGGCGCAATGCGCACGGATGGGGCGGCTGACGGTCATGGCACGGTAGGATCGACATTGTGGATCTCGGCGACTGGAGCATCCGCAACTGGCGGCCACTCGCGGGCCTGACGAGCGCCCTCCTCATCGGGTTGGGCGCACTGGCAGGTTCGTTGACCGGCTACAACAGTTATCTGCCAGCCTTGGGCGGCCCCAACGGCCTGCTCTATGATGTAACGCTCAAAGTCGCGCAGCCATGGCGCCGCAACATTCCCACCGCGCCGGTGGTGTTCGTGGCGATTGATGACGCCTCGCTTTCTGATCCGGAGCTGGCGGCTCTTCCAAGGGCCTTGTTTCAACCGGTGTGGGCTCGCCTGATCGATGGGTTGCTGGAGGCCGGAGCGCGGCGGATCGCCTTCGATGTGGTGTTTGCCTATGCCGGAGCCGATTTCCAGGTCGGCGCCTTCACGTTGCCGGACTACGACCGGAGCCTCATCGAGAGTCTCGAAAGGGCCCGTGATCGCATCGTTCTCGGCCGCTTCCCCAGCGTTTCGCCGGCGCTTCCGTTCCTGAAGGCCGCGGGCGCGTCACGGGTCGGAGTTCTGGATCTCCAGCTCGAGTCGGATGGACGGGTGCGAAGCACCGCGCCAATGATCCAACTCGCTGATGGGCGCATCGCCTTGGGCTTCGCCGCCCTGGGCGCCGGCCTGAGTGTTCGCCAGGCATCTGCCACTCAGCGCATTCTGATGACCCCATATGTCCCGATGACGGATACGCCGACATACAGTCTGGCGACCTTGCTCGCTTGCCTGTCATCGGCCGAAGGCACTGCGCTCGTTCGTCGATTCATCGAAGGCCGGATCGTGGTTGTGGGTACGGCGGTGCCTGGCGAAGACCAGCACCGCGGGCCGACGCGTTTCCTGGGGGGCGGACCTCCCGCTCCACTCGCGGACCGGTGCGCGCCGCGCAGCGGGCTGTCTAAACGTTCAACTCCCGACAATGCGCCAGGGGCGCTCATGCAAGTCGCGGCGATCCAGTCGGCGGCAAGTGAGCGGCCCGTGACACTGGCGCCGACCTGGTTGCGACTCATCGCCGGTGCCGGACTTGCGCTCCTTTTCACCCTCATGGCTTTGCGGGACGAAAGCGCGCTTGCACTCGGCGAGCGCGACGTCTCGCCGGCCTCGGTCCTGTTCGTGCAATTGGCCCGGTCCGTTGCATTCGGACTGGTGGGCCCGATCCTTTTCGGCTGTTTGTTTAGCGCCGTGGCGTTCATATTCGCCGACATTTGGCTCCCGATGGGCTACCCGATCCTCGTTACGATTTTCGCATTTGCAACCATCGTTGGGATTCGTTCCGTCCGCCATCGAACTCTGTTCAGAAGTCTGTACCGGACCGCAGGCCGCTATCTGCCCCCGGCACGGCTCGTGACACTGGCTCGCAGCGGCTTCGCCGACCCGCTCGATGGGCACGAGCGGGAAGTTTCGATTCTATTGGTGGACCTGGCCGGATTTACCGCTTTCTCCAACCGGCCTGATCTGAGCGCGTCCGATATCGTTCGAATGGCGAACCGATACTTCACCTTGATGCAGGCCACGATCGACCGTTACGGGGGTTGCAGCGACAAGTTTCTCGGAGACGCGGTGCTGGCTTTCTGGAACGGCCTTTCCGACGAGCCGGACCACGCATTGAAGGCCCTTGCGACAGCCTCGGACATTATCAGGGCAGTCGGTCACGCCGAGGGACCGGAAAGCAATCTCCTCGCCGCCAGAGCCATTGTCTGCTCCGGCAAGGTCTATGTTGGCGATCTTGGCGCAAAGCAGCGAAGCAACTTCACGATCATCGGTCCCGCAGTCAACGAGACGTTTCGCCTCGAAAAAGTGCCGGATGCTTACGGTCTTTCGCTGCTGGTTGCGGGCTCGGCGGCCGAAATGATCGAGGCTTCGAAAGCGTCGCAATCGATCGGCGTGCTCGCGAGCAACGTTCTGGTGCGGATAGATGACGTGGAGCTCAAGGGGTTCGATGGCCTGCGGCCGATTTATACGTTGGTGCCCGGCGATGACCCCGGGCTTGCCGACTTCCAGGCGGCACGCAACGCTCTTGACCGGCACATGGTGTGCGAGGCGCTGGCCCATCTGAGAGCCGTCGATGGCGGCATGCTGCAAGTCGCGGCGAAGACGCTTCTGCAGCGCTTCGGCTCCGTTCAGACGCCCGCTCGCGTGGGTAATGCATAGCGAGTCCGCGACCGGGTTGTAGCGGCCGGGCAACACTCCCGCGAGAAAGCGGCGCGATGCACGACTGGACGCCGCTCTTACATTGATGTGTCGATCGCGTCGGGTTACAATTTTTTTACGGGTTGTCTCGGGCATTTGCTGGGGGGCGTGCCATGAACAGGGCCTTGATTTCCTGCTTTGGTTTACTTTTTGCGCTGGTCGCCTTGGAGCAAGCCAAGGCGGACGAAGACGTCGTTAAACCGAGGAGAGAACGCGCCGTCGCGCCGCAACGCGCCGCGCCGCAACGCGCCGCTCCCACCCAGACCAGCAACTGGTCGGGCGGGCAGGTCGGTGGCTCCAATGGCGTCAGCTCCGTGAACAACAACTTTGTCGAGCCCGGCGCTTATGTCTGCCCAACCGGCAGCACCCTCGGCACCAGCTGCTTCGAGACGCCGTTCCAATTCAGCGGGCACAAGGCCGCCTATACCATCGGCCCGTTCGTCGGCTACCGCGTCCAGTGGGGGAACTGGGTCGTCGGCATCGAAGGCGACTGGTCCTACAAGAGCAGCGAGAGCTCTTTGAGCCAGTCTTCGACGGCGTCGATTGCCGTCACCGGCAGCAACTATGTGCGAACCGACCAGTTCGCCGGCTCCGTCAAGCAGAAATCGGATTCCTCGATCCGGGCGCGCGTGGGCACCCTCGTCACGCCTTGGAGCCTGCTGTACGTAACGGGCGGCGTCGCGTTCGGAGAAATCAGCGGCTCGTTCGCGTATTCCGGAAGTCTCTTCCTCTGCCCGGGTGGCTCGTCCTCGGCCGCCAGCTGCGTGACCCCGTCGTCGACCTCGGTCGCCACGGCAACAACCGCAGTGAGCTGGAGCGATACACGGGTTGGCAGCACGGTCGGCGCGGGTTGGGAAACCGAGATCGCGCCCCGCTGGAAGGCGAGGGCCGAGTATCGGTACACGGACTTCGGCACCTACACCAAGACCTTCGGTCTAGCCACCCGCTGTACCGGCAGCTCCGCCGCTGCCTCCGGCTGCACGGGTTCGCCGTCGAGCAGCGTGAGCATCGATCTGAAGGAATCGTTCCACACCTTCCGCATCGGTCTGGCCTTCGACCTGTAATCACAGGCCTGCAATTACTGGAATGGGTCCGGCGATGACGAATTCCGTCATCGCCGGCTGCCTTCTCCGACCACCGCGAACGGACCCCAGATCGCAGGATAGGCGTTCTCGGTCGACGACGTGTCGTCCAGCAGGCTGAGCATGGCGCGCCGCATGGCTTCGGCGCGCCCGAGCGTTGGATCGGCCGCCAGGATGGTAAAGGCCGACGTCGTCAGCCGCGTGGCGGCGTCGGACGCGACCGCCCAATGCGACACCAGCAGCGCGCGGGCGCCGGCGTAGAAGAACGCGCGCGCCAACCCGGACAGCGCCTCCGCCCCGGGCTTGTCACCCGCGATCGTGTTGCAGGCCGAGAGCACGACCCAGTCGGCATTGAGCTTGAGCTGCGCCACCTCGCTGGCCTTCAACAGGCCGTCGTCGTCGTCGCTCGGCGTGGCCGGCACCGAGAGCGCGAGCGAGGGCTCCGCCAACCCCCGGACGTCGCCGGCGACCAGGCCGTGGGTGGCGAAATAGACGATGCGGTAGTTGGCGAGCGGCGCGCGCTTCACGGCGGTCACGGTGGCATCGCGGCCGAGCAGGATGTCCGTCGCCGAGACGTCGAGCGCCTTCGCAATCGCCCTGAGCTCGTCGGCGGTGTCGGGAAGCCGCGGCAGCCCCTGCATGAGCATGCTGCGATCGATGCCGGCGCCGCGCCAATAATCGCTGTACGCGCGAGCTTTGCCCCGGGATCGCGAGGGTTTGCGGTCCACGTCCGGTGTCGCGCGCGGGTCGAAGACCGGATCGCCAAATCCGATCATCGGCTTGCCGCTCTCCTTCGCCTGCACGGGCGTCCGCAACGCCTGCAGGCTCGGCACCGACGGCAGCGTGCTGACGGCTTGGCGCTTGATCAGCCATGCGGCGTCGCGATAGCGCGCGGCGTCCTCGGCGGCCGTGAGATTTCTGCCCGGCGGGGCCGATGTCGCCGGCTTCTCCGTCACCAGCAGATGGAACGGCAATGCCGTCAGCACCCCCGACGGCGCCACCAGCAGATGTCCCTTGTCCTTGACGAGCGCATCGACCGGACCGAGGAGCAGGGTGTAGAGCTCGTTCGCAAGCGTGAGATCGAACAGCTGCATGGTGTCGAGCTCCAGCCCGCGCCGGAACGCCGTCACCTTGGCAGCAATGTCATCCCTGCCGGCCGGGATCGTGCGCCAGTCGAAGCCGTCGGCCGTGACGGCGAAGACATAGCTCTGCTCCTCGCCGGTCAGCAGAAGAACGAGCGCCTCGAACTTCCCGAGCAGCTTCTGGACGTCTTCGACCTTCAGCGGCCGGGGATTCGACAGCGCGGCGTAATCCGGGAATTCCTTCTCCAGCCGTGCTCTGGTTGCGGTGAGCTTGCGCTCGGTGTCTTCGATCTGCCGGCGAATCTTGTCGATCTGCTCCGGATTTGATTGCCCCGCCGGCTTCGCCAGCATTTCGACCAGCGCCTTCTCGCGATCCCGCCGGTAGGCGGAGAGGTCCTGATCCTGGCGCACGACGGCGGCGAGCGCATTGTTGCCGCTGGCGAAGCGCGGGCTCAGTTGCTGGACGGCGGCCGCGGCCGACGACTGGTTCGCCCATTGCGCGATCTCGAATGCCTCGCGCGCCAGCGCCGGCGCGGGTTCGACGCCGGCGCGCGTGCCGGCAGCCAGGCTGGCGACGTGGTTGACGAAGAAGCCTGACCGCTGCTCGATCAATCCGTCGCCGTCTCGCGTCTGGCGCGCGCCCTGGTCGCCGGGATTGGCATGCGCGAGCACCGCCGCCGTCGCCTTGCGCGAATAAGCGAGGGCGTTGGCGGGCTTGTTTTGCACGACGCTCAACGCCGCAAGATGGTTGAGCGTTCGCGCCGTGTCCGGATGGTTGGGGCCGCGCGCTTTCTCGTTGATGGCAAGTGCCCGCTGGTAGGCCTGCTCGGCATCGCCGTAGCGGCGCTGGTGCTCGAACAGCTGTCCCTGATTCAGCAGCACCGTGGCGATGAAGCGGTGCTCCGGGCCGAACGCCTTGGTGGCGATATCGAGCGCGCGCTTGAACTGGGCGTCCGCATCGGCGTAGCGGCCCTGCGCATCGTAGGCCACGCCGAGCTTGCGGATCACCTTGGCGGTGTCGGGATTGTTCGGGCCGAGGGTCTTGGTGATGATGGCGAGCGCCCGTTTGGCATGCGTTTCCAGCTCGTCGGAGCGGCCCTGGGCTTCGTAGATCGCCGCCAGGTTGTTGAGCACGGTGGCGACGTCGGAGTGATTGGGGCCGAACGCGGCTTCCCGAATGCCCAAGGCGCGCTTGTAGAGCGCTTCCGCCTCGTCGAAACGGTCTTCGTCGGCATAGACGCTCGCGAGGTTGAGCAGCGAGGTGGCGAGGTAGGGATGCTTCGGGCCCAGTGCCTTCTCCCAGATCTCGATCGAGCGCTGGAACAGCTTGTCGGCCTCGGCGTAGCGGCCGAGCCGCTCGTAGACGTGAGCCAGGTTGTTCACGCTCGCGGCCACGTCGGGATGGTTCGGGCCGAGCGCCTTCTCGCGGATGGCGAGCGCGCGCCGGCCGGCGTCCTCCACCTCTTGGAAGCGGCTTTGATCCTCGTAGACCTTGGTGAGGTTGTTGAGGATGAGGGCGACCAGGAGGCTCGACGGGCCGGCGGTCTTCTCCGCCATGTCGAGCGCGCGCTTGTACTGCGCCTCCGCTTCGTCGTAGCGCGCTTGCGCCTTGTAGACGTCCGCGAGATTGCTCATGAGCAGGGCGACGCTCTGATTGGGTCCGCCCTGCGCCTTGGTCGAGATGTCGAGCGCCCGCTTGTACAGTTTTTCCGCTTCGCCGGGATTGGCCTGCAGCAGATACACCGTGGCCAGGTTGGCGAGGGGTTGGGCCAGGCGCGGATCGGTCGGCGGCAGATTGCTTTGCAGCGTGGCGAGCACCTGTTTGAACATCGCGGCGGCTTCGGCGTAGCGGCCCAGCGCCTGGTGGGCGCGGGCGAGGTCGTTCAGCGCCGAGACGTAGGCGAAATTATTGGTGCCGCCACGCTTGGCGGCCGCCTCGGTTTTCTGGGCCTCCGCCAGCGCGGCCGCATAGTCCCCGGCCGCATAGAGATCTTGAAAACGCTTCTGCGCCGCTGCGACGTCGATCGGTTGCGCCACGGCCCGCAACGGCGCCGATGCCATCGCGGTGACAGCCAAGACGAGGAAAGCGACCAACCCGCTGCGCCATCTCGATCTCATGATTCGCTCCGACGAATGGGAAGCGACTGTGCCGCCCAAGGGCGCGCATGTCTGAGCACCGTCATAATGATCCATTATAGCACGCGCGCTGCCGTCCCGCATTTCCCGAGCCGCTGATCGTCATGCGCGGGCTTGACCCGCGCATCCATCGCGAAAACGAAAATCGATCCGGGGAATGGCTCAACGCGTGTCCCGGGCGCAGCGCAGGGCGAAGGAGTGCGCTGCAGACCCGGGACCTTCAAGGAACGTCCTCGCGACGGTCCCGGATCAGCGGTGCACCGCTCCGCAAGACCTTCGCGCTGCACCGCATCCCAGACACGCAAGCGGCATGATGCCGCATTGGTCGTCATGCGCGGGCTTGACCCGCGCATCCATCCTCCGGGGATTGATGCCGCCTACGCGCTCCCCGTCATTCCGAACAGACGCGCGGCATTGCCGCCCAGGATCGCGGCTTTCTCCTTGTTGCTGAGCGTCGTCGTGGCGAAGACGTGGTCCACCGGATGCTCCTCCCACGGAATCGGATGATCGGTGCCCAGCATGACCTGGCTTGCGCCGACTTGCGCCACGAGGTGGCGGAGCGCTTCCGGGGTGAATACCAGCGCGTCGAAATAGAGCTGGTTGAGATACTCGGTCGGCTTCTTCTTGAGCTTGATGTCGGGGTTGCAGTTTTGCGGCGAGACGAAGCAGGCGTGATCCGATCGCGGTGCGTAGGAAGGCAGATATCCTCCTCCGTGCGCCGGACGATCTTCAAACCCGGAAATTTGTCGAGCGTGCCTTCGAAGATGAGATGTTGCAGGGCGATGGTGGTGTCGAGCGGATTGCCGATGGTGTTCGAAAGCCAGCCGTTTCCCTTGAAGCGGGCCGCGAGCGGCGGGGTGCTCTGGGGATGAATGAACAGCACCGCGCCGAGCTCCTCCGCCTTGGCCCAGACCGGATGATATTTGGGATTGGAGAAGTCATCGCCCAGCACGCTGCCGCCGATCGCGGCGCCCTTCAGCCCCTGCTTCTTGATCGCGGTCTCGAGCTGCTGCAGCGCGAGGTCGGGATATTGCAGGCTGAGAGAGGCAAAGGCCGCAAAGCGGTCCGGTCGTGCGGCGCAAAGCTCCGCAAGCTTCTCGTTGTTGAGCTCGACGATCTTGGCCGCGGTATCGCGGTCCTTGCCGTACCAGAACGGGTTGATCGACAGCACCTCCATGTCGATCGCCATGGCGTCCATGCCCTTGAGGCGAGTCTCGATGGCGATGAAATGCTCCTGCGCGCCCTTGGTCGGCGGGATCACGTTGCGAGCCTGGTCGCCCATCAGCGCGATCGACTCGTGGAACAGGCAGTGCGCGTGCACGTCGATGGTTCTGACGCGCTTGCCGTTGACCTTGACCGGCAGTCGACGGCCCCCGTTCTGCGCGTTTGCGAAGTCCAGCATCCCGCAGCTGCAGAACACGATGCCCGCCGCCGCTGCACGCTTGAGAAAGCCTCGTCGTGTGGTCATGCCGGTTACTCCCGCGCAGGTTTGTGTTGATCGCTGGATGATCCGCGGCCTGACGCCGCCGTGTCCCGGTTCATTGCGGCGGGCCCTTCAACCTCTCGACACCGACCGCTTCGACGAATTGCGTCCAGCGCGCGATGTCGTCTTCGATGAACGCCCGGAAGCCGCCGGGATTGAGCGGCGGCGCCGGCTCCATGCCGGCTGCGATCAGCCGCTTCTGCGTTTCCGGACGCTGTACCGCGCGCAAGACCTCGGCGTTCAGCTTCTCGACAATGTCCTTGCGCGTGCCGGCGGTCGCAAGCAGGCCGCCCCAGCCCGGCATGTTGAACGTCGGATAGCCGGACTCGATCATCGTCGGTAGCGCCGGCAACAGGACGGAGCGCTGCGAGGTGCTGACGGCAAGACCGCGCAACGCGCCGGATTCGATCTGCGATTTTGCGCTGGTCGAAACGCCGAAAAACATCTGGGTGACGTTGGCGACGGTTGCCACCATGGCCGAATTCACATCGCGGTAGGGCACGTGAAGGATATTGGTGCCCGCAACCTTGTTGAGATATTCGCAGGCGAGATGCGGGACGGTGCCGATGCCGGCCGAGGCGCAATTCAGCTTGCCGGGATTCTGCCTGGCATGGGCGACGAGCTCCGCCACGGATGTCGCCGGTACGCTGGAATGCGTGACCAGGGCATAGGAGATCAGCCCGATATTGGCGACCGGCACGAACTCCCGCAGGTCGTAGCTGGCGACCTTCATCGCGGTGTTGAGCGTGTAGGTCGGCGTGGCAAACAGGAGCGTGTGGCCGTCGGGGGCGGCGGAGGACACGGCGGTAACTGCAAGCTTGCCGCCCGCGCCCGGCCGCGGCTCGACCACCACCGGCTGGCCCCACACCTGTTGCAGATGCTCTGCGATGATGCGGGAGAAGACATCCGGGCTTGGCCCGACGATGATCTTGATCGGATGGTTGGGGAAACTCTGCGCGTGCGCCGCGTTTCGCCCGGCGGGGGCAAGTCCCGCTGCAAGCGCAACGACCAAAGCGACGAGACCTCTGGCTCGCACCGGCTCACCTCCCTGCGTCCGGGGTCTTCGTGCCCCATGTCCGGCCATCATGATGGATGATGGGGTGAGATGACAATGTGGTTCGAGCTGATCTAGCTTCGCGCAGGGCTTGAACGCGAGGAAACCGATGGCGGACGAGATGAGGCCGATCCGGCGTGTCGTGACCGGAAATGACGATCAGGGACGCTCGTGCGTGCTGTTCGACAGCGCAGCCCCCAATGTAAACCCCGGCGCGATCAGCCGGGGAACCTGCATGACCGATATCTGGGTTTACAAGACCGCACCCGCGGTCATCTCGGGCACGCGCGACGACGGCAACCTGCCGTTTCATTTCGAGCCGCCGCACGAAGGCGGCCATCTGCGGATCGTCCAGTCGACCGGCAAGCCCGCGGATTACGACCAATCCCAGGACCCCGCTTACAAGCCTCTTGGTCCGACGCGGCTGCGCCCGGACGGCGTCTGGGATCGCGGCGGACAGAATCTATTCAGCTCGCCGGTGCACAAATCGGCCACGGTCGATTACGGCATCCTGCTCGACGGTGAGCGGACGCTGCTGCTGGACCGCGGCAACGTCGTGTTGAAGCCGGGCGACGCGGTCGTGCAGCTCGGCAATTGGCACGGCTGGGCCAATGTCAATGGCGGCAGCCTCATGGCCTTCGTCATGATGGGCGCGACGTTCGACGTCGAACCGAAGGTCTAGGAGCATTTTCCGGAAAAAGTGGACTTCCAGTTTTCCGCAGAAAAAATGCGACCACGCGAGGAGCGGCCATGATCCAGGACCTGAAGCCGTTGCGCCGGATCGTCACCATCGACGATCAGGAAGGAAAATCGGTCGCGATTGCAGACGGCCCGCCGCCGGATGTGCGCATCGACCCGGCACGGCCGGGATTCTCGTCGGCCCGCATCTGGGTTGCGGACTCCTCGCCGGTGCGGATCGGCCAATATCATGACACCACGCTTGCCGCGCACACGATCGAGCCGCCGCCGCGCGGCTCGGTTTGCCGGATCGTGACGTTCCCGCCCGATGAGACCTTCCGCGGCAAGGTCGGCGCGAAGGAAGTCGAGGCTTTCTTTCGCGCGATGGGCTCGCCCGGGGCATCGACCTATTCGCCGCAGGCGCCGCATCCCTACATGCAGAAGACGCGCACGCTGGATTTCTGTCTCGTGCTCGAGGGCGAGATCACCCTGGTGCTCGACACCACCGAGGTTCATCTCAAGGCCGGCGATACGGTGGTGCAGCGCGGTACCAATCACGCCTGGAGCAATCGATCGGACCGCCCGTGCCGGATCGCCTTTTCCTTGCACGACGGGGCGCCATGACCGCTGCCATCGAACCCTTATCGAGGCCGCAACGGGACAGCGTCATGTCATCGCAAGTGAATCGTCAGGTTCGGCTCAAATCCCGTCCGGCCGGCATTCCTCAAGCCGACCATTCTTGCGATCGTTGAAACGGTGCGCAGGCTCAGTTTCCCACAGTGCCTTGCGTGTTCAGATAGAGCGCATAGAGCGAATGGCTCGCCGCCATGAACAGCCGGTTCCGCTTGCGGCCACCGAAGCATAGATTGGCGCAGCGCTCCGGCAGCGCGATGAAGCCGATCGGCTTGCCCTCGGGATTGAATACCTTGACACCATCTAGCTCGGCGCGGCCCATGCCCCAGCCGCACCACAGATTGCCGTCCATGTCGACGCGGAAGCCGTCCGGCGTGCCGTCGGCCTCGGCGGGGATCAGGATGCGCTTGTTGACGAGACGCGTGCCGTTGTCGGCCACGTCGTAGGCATAGATGTAACGCGGGTTCGGGCCGCTGTCCTGGATGTAGCATCTGGTCTCGTCGGGCGAGAACTCCACGCCGTTCGGCCTGGTCAGCGTGCCCTCGACGACGGTGGCCTGGCCGGTCCTGGGATCGAGGCGATAGATGTTGGACGGCAGCTCGACCGGCGAGACGTTGCCCTGGTAGTTGCTGAGGATGCCGAACGGCGGATCGGAAAACCAGATCGAGTCGTCGGACTTGACGCAGATGTCGTTCGGCGAGTTGAGCCGCTTGCCCTCGAACTTGTCCATCAGCACCGTGATCGTGCCGTCGTATTCGGTGCGCGTGACCCGCCGCGTCTCGTGCTCGCAGGTGACGAGGCGGCCTTGGCGATCGCGGCGATTGCCGTTGGCGTGATTGGACGGCTCGCGATAGACGCTGACCGCGCCGCTGACCTCGTTGTAGCGCATCAGCCGATTGTTCGGAATGTCGCTCCAGATCAGGCAACGGGCGTCGCCGAAATAGACCGGCCCTTCGCACCAGCGCATGCCGGTCGCGAGCCGCTCGATGCTGGCGTTGAACAGGCGATACCGGTTGAAGCTGGGGTCGAGACTCCTGATCGCGGGATCGGGATAGCGCTCACTCGGCTCCCAGCCGCCGAACGCGGTGTGAGCGAAAGTCATCGCGGCAGCACTGCTCGTCGCCGCGAGCATGTGGCGTCTCGTCATCTCCATGGCGTGTCTCCGGGTTGCTGGCTGCGTCCGCAACGGATCGTGGCTGACTTGGCCGTCGGCATATTGGCAGACGCGCGGCGGCCGTCACACTGGCGCCACCCGCGGGAAGCCGATACGCTTCGATGAACGGCGTCGAGCGAGGGAGACCAAACCCATGCATTCCACCGACGTTGAACGCCTGGATACAAAATCGCGCGCGATCGAAGAGGCGCTTGGCCGCCTCGGCCAGCCGATCACCGAGGGGCAGGCCAGGGATGTCGCGGCCTTGGAGGATTGCGACTGCAAGGACGGCATGTTTGCGCTGGCCGCGAACCGCCGGCAGCTCTTCGCCGGCACGGGGCTCGTCGCCGCGGTCGGAATGACCGCGATGTTGCCGCACCCGGCCGCCGCCAAGGCGCCGGCCGGCGCGGTCGAGTATCCGGTGCAAGCCGATCCCACAAAGGAACAGGGTCGCGTGATGGGGGAGGACGGCGGCTACGGTTCGCGCTCGCAATTCGAGACCGCAGTTCGCTGGGCGAACCCGACCAAGACGGCGGGATTTACGCCCCTGCAGAACAGCTACGGCACGATCACGCCATCCGGGCTGCATTACGAGCGCCATCACGGCGGCATCCCGAATATCGACCCGGCTAAGCACGGCCTCGTCATCCATGGCCTGGTCGACCGGCCCATCAAATACTCGCTCGCCGATCTCAAGCGCTTCCCGACTCTGTCGCGTACCTATTTCATGGAGTGTTCCGGCACGACCGGCAGCGAGATCATGAAGGCACGCGAGCCGAACGTGCAGCGCACGCACGGCCTTGTTTCCACCTCCGAATGGACCGGGGTGCCGCTCTCGACCCTGCTCAAGCAGGTCGGGCTCAAGCCCGGTGCCGCCTGGGTGCTTGCCGAAGGCGCCGACGCCGCCGTGATGACCCGCAGCGTGCCGATCGACAAATGTCTATCCGATGCATTGATCGTATTTGCGCAGAACGGCGAAGCGATGCGCCCGGAGCAGGGCTATCCCATGCGCCTGTTCCTGCCCGGCTGGGAAGGCAACATCTCGATCAAATGGCTGCGCCGGCTCGAAGTCAGCGACAAGCCTTATTACACGCGCGAGGAGACATCGAAATATACCGACCTCATCACCACCACCGGCAAGTCGCGCATCTTCACCTTCACGATGGAGGCGAAATCAGCGATCACCTTTCCCTCGGGCGAGATGAAGCTGCCGGGGGCGGGCTTTTACGAGATCACCGGGCTCGCCTGGAGCGGGCGGGGAAAGATCGCGCGCGTCGAAGTGTCGACCGACGGCGGCAAAAGCTGGAACCTGGCGTCGCTGCAGGAGCCGGTGCTGGCGATCAGCCAGACGCGCTTCCGCTTTCCCTGGATATGGGACGGCAAGCCGGCGGTGATCCAGAGCCGGGCGACGGATGAGACCGGGTATTCGCAACCGACGCACCAGCAGCTCATCGCCGAGCGCGGTCCGCTCGAGACCGGCTCGCTGTTCTATCACATGAACGCGATCCAAAGCTGGGGCATCGCGGCTGACGGGAGCGTGACGAATGTGCACCCGCTCGGTTGATCGCACCTGCGCGCTGCTCATTGCGGCCGCGCTCGCGGCATTCGCCGCGCCCGATCCCGCTCGCGCCCAGGGCTACCCGAGCAAGTTCGACTTCGGGACCCCGGCGAGCACGCAGGACATTGCCGCGGTTGCCATCGCGATCGCACCCGACGGCAAAGGCCTGCCGGCCGGCAAGGGCGATTACGCCGCGGGGAAGCGGGTGTACGAGACGGCCTGTGCCGCCTGCCATGGCGCCAACCTGCAGGGGGTCGCGGGGCTGCCGAACATGCCGGCCGGCGCCGCGTTGCGGCTGATCGGCGGCCGCGGCACCCTCACCACCAAGAATCCGGTGATGACGGTCGAAAGCTACTGGCCCTACACCACCACGCTGTTCGACTATGTGCGGCGCGCGATGCCGTTCCAGGCGCCCGGCTCGCTGACCGCGGATGAGATCTACGCGGTGTTGGCCTACATCCTGGCCCAGGGCAATATCATCGACAAGGCGGCGGTGCTCGACGCCGAGACCCTTCCGCGCGTGCAGATGCCCAACCGCGACGGCTTCATTCCCGATCCGCGGCCTGAATGGTTCAAGTAGGAGGGTCTTCCCGACCTGATGGCGTGCGAGCCCGCCCGGACCGGTCTCGAGCCGCCGCTCGCGCGGACGATATCAAGACGCATTATTGCAGCGGCGCGCCCGATTCCTTGGCAAGCTGTGCGGCCTCGGCGCGGGTTTGCACGATGAACCGCGCGAACGCTTCGGGCGTGTTCACGCCATACTCGATGGCGCGCTCGACATAGTTCTTCTGCCGGAAGGTAGGATCGCTGGTGATCTCCACGACATCGGCATGGACCCGCTCGATGATCGGCCGTGGCGTGCCCGCCGGCGCGAACAATCCGAACCAGGTCACCGGATAATTCTCGCCGGTCGCTTCCTTGAGCGTCGGCATATCCGGGAACAACGGCGAGCGCGCATTGGCGCTGAGCGCGATGCCGGTGATGTGACCGCTTCGGATCTGGGAAAGCATGTTGCTCAGGCCCAGCAGGGCGACCGGCGTCGTGCCCGACATGATGGCGTTGACGACCTCGTTGCCGCTGCGGAAGGGCACCCGCACGATGTCGATATCGTGCGTCTTCTTGAGCTTCTCCATGAACTGCACCAGCACGAAGGAGAATGTGCCGTAGCTCAAGGTGCCGGGTCGGGCCTTTGCAAGCGCAATCAGGTCGGGAATGGTTTTGACCTTGAGCTGCGCATTCACCACCAGCGCTTCCAGGTTGAAGAACAGATTGGCAATCGGCTCGAAATCCTTCTCGGGATTGAACGGAAGGCTGCGGAACAGGAACTGGTTGTAGACCACGGGTTCGCTCGACATGATGCAGAGCGTGTAGCCGTCGGGCGGCGCTTCGGCGCAGGCGCGCGCGCCGATGTTGA
>Ga0114129_10008359_pt1 | contig 14751 bp, 13 predicted proteins | sample RhiMetdeltSRZDD1_FD_80071 | JGI IMG/M metagenome (GOLD analysis project Ga0114129, IMG submission 80071) | Populus rhizosphere microbial communities from Tennessee, USA - Rhizosphere MetaG P. deltoides SRZDD1 (version 2) (version 2) | ecosystem: Host-associated > Plants > Roots > Rhizosphere >...
GGAATCGTCACGTATGTGTACGGCACGGTGCCATCGGCCGGTACCGTGAACGGCTGCCGCATCTTGAAGATCAGATCCGGCTTGCCGATGGACCAGCCGTCCGTGAACGCCGGCGGAACCGGCATCTCTCGAGGGTCGCCAAGCTGTGCACCGCCGTCGACCCACGCCACAATCGTGTCGACCTCGCTCTGCTTCAAACTCGGATCGTTGGCGTACTTGCCGACCGTCGGATCCGCGCCCCACGGCGGCATCTCGCGCGCGACCACCTTCTGCTTGACGGCGCGCGCCCACGGGCGGGCGTCCTCGTACGTCAGCAGCGACATCGGCGCCATCGCGTTCGGGCGGTGGCACTCGACGCAGCTCTTGTACAGAATCGGCGCGACGTCTTTGGCGAACGTCGGCGTCGCCGCGTACGCGGCGCTTGCGGTTATTCCGATGAGGGCTGCCGTCACAAACGCCGAACGCATGGTCCCTCCCCGCTCGGCTAAAGCCTCGCGCTCCACTTGTCTCCGCTCGGCTAAGGCTCGCGCTCCATTGTCTCTGCTCGAGCGTCTTATTCTACCAGTCGACTCTTGCCCCGACCTGGAACCTGCGCCCCTGCACGATCGCGCCGGGCTGTCCGTAATTGTTCCCGATGTTTTCGTTCACCGTCAGGACGGTCGACATGTTCATCAGATTGAAGATCTCCACGAACGGCTGCACGCGCGTCTTCCCGTGCCGGAACGTGCGCGCCACGCGGACATCGTTGGTCTTGACGTAATCGTAGAAGTTCTGGCTCGGATCCTCGACCGTCACCGTCACGTTGCCGCCGCCCGTCAATGCCACACCGGCAATCGCGCTGTTGAACGTGTAGAACGAGCCGAGCCCGATGCCCGGCCTCGCCTGGAACGATCCGCTGATCTGCACCTCGTACGGGAGCGTGTACGCCGCCGACGCCTTGTAGAGCGGCTGGAACGGCGGCACCTGCTTGCAGAACCGCAGGTTGTTCGGGTTCGAGCTCGCCAAATCGGTGCACTCGTCGGTCGCCGTGCGGTCCCAGGTAATCCCGCCGAAGACGAAGCCGCGCGGCAGCCGGCCGTTGACGCTGATCTCGAAGCCGTTGTACGCGCGCGTGTTGTTGTCGGACCAGGTGCGGACGCTGTTCACGGAGCCGAGCCTGCCGGGCAACAGGTTGTACATCGTGATGACCTGTCCGCCGCCGCTCGGCAGCGCCGGGGTCTTGGGGATCGTGATCGTGTAGGTCGTGAAGTCGGTCGCCGGATTCACGAGCGTGTTCGCCGTGAAATAGATGTGCTGGAAGGTGCGGTGATAGAAGCCGCCGGTCACCGACACGCCGGGAAACAGCTCGTGCTGCACCGACACCGTTTCTTCCCAATTCGTGCTGCGCGGGATGTCCGGGTCGATGTTCGTGCCGCCGCCGGGCAGGCCGAACCGGTTGTTGAGCGACGCCCCCAACTCGTTGAACTGCACGTTCCCGTTGCCGTCGAAGATCGTGCCGTTGCGGTCCACATCGGTCCAGTTGCGCGAATCGGTCTGACCATTCAGCGGGTTCACCGACGCGGCGAAGCCGAGCGCTTCCTGGGCGATGAACTTGCCCATCGACGTCTTCAATGCCGTCTTGCCCGTGCCGAAGAGGTCGTACGACGCGCCAGCGCGGATCGACCAGTCGTTCCAGCACAGCGTGCAGGAGACGGGATCGATCTTCGCGCGCGCCGCCTGCGCCGCCAGCGACATGAAACGTCCTCCGGTTGCCGACTGCTCGGGCGCCGAGGCGTTGAAGTAATCCCAGCGGCCGCCCACGCTGATCGTCAGGCGCGGCAGTGCCCATTTGTCCTGCCCGAACACGCCCAGGACGGCGTTCAGGTTGTTGCGGCGATCGTACGGCGAGTTCGTCAGCGTGGCGGTGCTCGGCTGCGCCACGTTGTTGACGTTGAGGAACGTGAGGACGGACATGTCGCCGTTGCGTTCCACCTTGGTGTGATCCCAGCCCCATTGGTGGTTCACGCCGATCTTGAAGTTATGCGATCCGGTCACGTACGAGAGGTTCGCGACGGTGTTCCACACCTGGCTGAAGTAGTCGTTCGGCGCCGTCGCAGACGCGACCGTGCGCACGCTGGAGGACCGATTGAAGTTCTGCACGTCCATCGGGCCGGTTTCGGGCTGGTACTTGAATTTGTACGTCGCGACGGCGAACGACTGTCCGACCTCGAGCAGCAACCGGCTCGTGAGCGGCGACGTCCATTTCGCCTGCCACGCGTACTGCAGCGGCGTCGGTAGCCAGTAGGACGCCTCGGGCGAGATGCACGAGACGGAATTGAAGCTCGTCGCGGTGCAGCCGACGTCGAAGCGCTGCGTGCTTCCTGACGACTTGTACAGCGCGACGACCAGCTTGTTTCGAGGCGTGACCTGCGAGGTCAGCCGCACGGTCGTGTGGGGCGCCACCGCCCCGCCCGATTCGGCGCTGCCGCCGTTCGGAAATTTCGGGAACATGCCAGTCGGCAGCGGTATCAGGTTGTTGGTCTGCGTGACGCGCTGCGACACGAGAAACCACAGCTTGTCCTTCCTGATCGGCCCGCCGAAGACCGCGTTGAACTCGTAGGCGTAGTCGAGCCGGTTGCCTTCCTGGATGTACGGTCTGAGCGCGTCGGTGACGTTGTCGTTCTGGAGCGAGCTGTTCGAGCCGAACGCGCGCGCCGTCCCGGCGAAGCGGTTGCCGCCTTCTCGCGGGATCGAATCCATGCGCACGCCGCCGACGGAGTACTCGGACGACTGCGAGCCGGTGTCGTACACCAGTTCTTCCTGCGCGAGCTCGTTGACGCCGACGCCGTTGGCCTGCTGCCCCTGCTGCGTCAGGTTCTGCCCGATGTTCATCCCGTCGAAGTAGATGTGCTGATCCTGGCGCAGCGATCCGTGATAGCTCATGTTGCTCGTGAAGCCCTGGCTGTAGAACGCCACGCCGGGCACCAGACTCGCGCCGCCCTGCATGGTGCGCGCGGCGGGCAAAACGTCCAGCACCGCGCGGTTGAGCACCGCTTGATTCTGCGTGCTCTGGACGTCCACTACCGGCGAGGCGCCCGTCACGGTGACCGTTTCCTCGACCGCCCCGACCGCCAGTGCCGCGTTGACCTGAGCGGCAAACGCGCCTTCGAGCACGATGCCTTCGCGCCGCACCTGCTTGAATCCAGGCAGCGAGAAGGTCACGGTGTACGCGCCGGGCCGCAAATCGACGATCGCGTAGCGGCCCGCGCTGTCGGTCACAACGGTGCGCATCTGCTCGATCAGCGCCGGGCTCGACACCTCGACGTTCACGCCCGGCAGCACGGCGCCCGTGGAATCCTGGACCTGGCCGACGATGCTCGCCCGCTCCTGTCCGCCTGCTGACGCCGGTACCGCTCCCAACGCCACGGCCAACCAGAGGACCGCCACGGACCGGGCCACTCGTCGCATGCCGCCCCCTTCAATCTGGTCGTTTGGTCATCTGGTTGATCTGGTCATTTGCGTTCGAATTGTGCCAATGACCAGATGTCTAAATGACCAGATGACCAGATGTTAGGGCGTGATAGTCCGACGCCTCGGGGCTGAAGTCAACATGTTATGATCGCCCGTTCGAGGAGGCTTGTTTACGATGCGCACCACGCTCACCGGCGTGATCGCGGCCGTGTTCACATCCGCTTTGCTCAGCGTGCTCTTCCATGCCAGCGCACCGGTGGCCGGCCAGACTGCCGCTTACCGCGCGCCGCGGACGCCCGACGGGCATCCGGATTTGAATGGCATCTGGCAGGCCATGAACGAAGCCAACTACGACATCGAGGCGCACATGGCGCGCCCGGCGATGGCGTTGCGCGCCGGCCCGTACGGCCCGGTGCCCGCGGCGCCGGTGCTCGCGCTCGGCGCCGTCGGCTCGGTGCCGCCTGGCATCGGCGTCGTCGACGGCGAGATTCCGTACAAGCCGGAGGCCGCCGCCAAAAAGAAGGACAACCAGGAGCACTGGCTCGAGCGCGATCCGGAGATCAAGTGCTATCTGCCGGGTGTCCCGCGCGCGACCTACATGCCGTATCCGTTTCAGATCTTCCAGAGCTCGAGCGCTGTCTTCATCGCCTACCAGTACGCCGGCGCCGTGCGCAACATCTACCTGAAGGATCCGGGGCCGGCGCCCATCGACTCGTGGATGGGACAATCGGTCGGGCGCTGGCAGGGCGAGTCGTTCATCGTCGACAGCACCGGCTTCAACGACTCGAGCTGGTTCGATCGCTCCGGCAACTTCCACAGCGACAAGCTGCACGTCGTCGAAACCTTCACACGCACGGCGCCCGACATCATCAGCTACGAGGCGACGATGGAAGACCCCGTCGTCTTCACGCGAAACTGGACGATGCGGATGCCGCTCTATCGGCGCGTCGAAAAGAACGCGCAGCTACTCGATTTCAAGTGCGTCGAGTTCGTCGAGGAGCTCTTGTACGGCAAGTACCGCAAGAAGCCGTTGAGCGGGGAGCAGTAAAGCAGCAGGAGCAGTCGGCACGCTCGTCCTGAGCCTGTCGAAGGACGAGCTCGTGGTTCGACAAGCTCACCACGAGCGGACGTGGGCAGCGGCGACGAAGGTGAACATGCAGAAGCGAGTGTTTGCGCTGGTCGGGGCAGCGGGCCTGGCGGCGGTGATCGCGGCGTCGAGCGCCAGTGCGGCCGGTCAGGCGAAGAATATTCCGCGGACGCCGGACGGCAAGCCCGATCTCACCGGCGTCTACGATCTCGCCACGCTGACGCCCGTCGAGCGGCCGAACGGCATGCCCGCGGTCCTGACCGACGAGGAGGCGGCGAAGCTCGAAAAACAGGCGGCCCAGCGGCGCGAGTTCGGCGCACTCCCGGCGAAGGCCGATCGAGAGGCGCCGCCCAAGGGCGGCGACGGCTCGCCGGGACCGGCCGGAAACGTCGGCGGCTACAACTCGTTCTGGATCGACGCCGGCAGCTCGTACGTAATGATCGACGGCCAGAAGCGCACGTCGCTCGTCATCGATCCGCCGGACGGCCGCGTGCCGGCGATGACGCAGGCCGCGCGCGATCGAATGCTCGCGAATCGCAACGCCCGGCCGACGTCGGACGCCGCCGAGAGCGGACGCGATCCTGGATTCGAGGGGCCGACCGCTTACGACGATCCCGAACGGCGACCGCTCGGCGAGCGCTGCCTGATCGGATTCGGATCGACCTCGGGACCGCCGGTGCTGCCCAACTACTTCTACAACAACCTGCATCAGATCGTGCAGACGCCGGACACCGTCATGATTCTCACCGAGATGGTGCACGACGCGCGCATCGTGCGCATGAACGCGCAGCATCTGCCGGGCGCGATCCGCAAATGGATGGGCGACTCGGTCGGCCGGTGGGAGGGCGACACGCTCGTCGTCGACACGACCAACTTCACCGACAAGACGCGCTTCCGCGGCTCCACGGCCGACCTGCACATCGTCGAGCGGTTCTCGCGGATTGACGCGAAGACGCTGCGCTACAGGTTCACGATCGAGGATCCGAATACCTGGACGAAGCCGTGGACCGGCGAATACACGTGGCCGGCGACCGACGATCACATTTACGAGTACGCGTGCCACGAGGCCAACTACGCGCTCCAGAACATTCTCAAGGGGGCGCGTTTGAAGGAAGCTGAAGAGGCAAGACAGAAGAGTAAGCAGTAAGTCTGAAGTCTGAAGTCTGAAGTCTGAAGTCTGAAGTACGAAAGATGGAGCGCGACGGCTTTAGCCGAGCGAAAAACGAGGAGCACGCCATGCGATCGAAACTGACGATGATGTTTGCTGGTCTCGGCCTGCTGCTGGCCGGCGCCCCGCTGGTCGCGCATCACGCGTTCGGGGGAGAGTTCGATCCGAGCCGCCCCGTCCTGCTCAAGGGCAAGGTGGTCAAGCTGGAATGGGTGAACCCGCACGCCTGGATTCACGTGGAAGTGCCGAAGGCCGACGGTCCGGACACCTGCCAATTCACGCCGGGCGCGAAATGCGAGACGTGGATGGTCGAAGGGGGCACGCCGAACACGCTGCTCCGTCGCGGCATCACGCGCGACTCGCTGACGGCCGGCACCGAGCTCGTCATCGACGGCTATCAGGCGCGGGACCATACGGTGAATCGCGCGAACGGCCGGAACGTCACCTATCCCGACGGCCGCAAGCTGTTCCTCGGATCGTCCGGCACCGGCGCACCGACCGACGGCGCGGATCCAGCCGAGGGGCGGGGACGGGGGCGAGGGCGCGGCGGGAACTAAGCAAGTCTGAAGTACGAAGTCTGAAGTACGAAGTCGTCGAGCCGAACCCGCAGACGCTGACTTCGCCTGAATTCGCGTTCGGCAGCTCACCACGAGCGCGGACTTCGCTGAATTCGCTCAACCTGAGCTTGCCGAAGGATGAGCTCGACACGCGCCACGGAGGCTGAGATGCGCGCTTTGTCTCTGACTATGGCTGCCAGTGTTATTGCAGCCTCCGCGGTCCTAGTGGCGGGCCAGAGCGCCCTGCGCCGCACCGCCGACGGCCACCCCGATCTACAAGGCGTCTACGACGTCGCCACGCTGACGCCGCTCGAGCGCGCCGCCGGTCAGCCGCTCGTGCAGACCGACGAAGAAGCGGCGCGGCTCGAGAAGCAAGTGGCCGACGGGAAATTTCGCGCCGGATTGCCAAGCAAGGGCGACCGCAGCGCCCCACCCAAAGGCGGCGACGGCTCCGCGGGCGCGGCGGGCAACGTCGGCGGCTACAACAATTTCTGGATCGACAACGGCACCCGGTACGTGACCGTCGACGGGCGCAAGCGGATGTCGATCATCGTCGATCCGCCCGATGGCCGCGTGCCGCAGTTGACCGAGGCCGCGCGCCAGCGCGCCGCGCGCACCGTACGCCCGACAGCGGACCAGCAGTCGCGTGAGGACGATCCCGGGCTCGATCCGACGCCCGGCGCGTACGACGATCCCGAGCGCAGGCCCCTCGGCGAGCGATGCCTGGTTGGCTTCGGATCAACGTCGGGCCCGCCGGCGCTGCCCGTCCTGTACAACAATCTGCATCAGATCGTACAGACGCCGGACGCGGTGATTATCGTCAACGAGATGGTCCACGACGTGCGCGTCGTCCGCATGAACGCGCCGCATCTGCCGAAGACCATGCGCAAGTGGCTCGGCGACTCCGTCGGCCGCTGGGAGGGCGACACGCTCGTCGTCGATACGACGAATTTCACGGACAAGACGCGATTCCGCGGCGCGACCGAGAACCTGCACGTCGTCGAGCGGTTCTCGCGCCTCGACGCGAAGACGCTGCTCTACCGCTTCACGATCGAGGATTCCGCCACGTGGACGAGCGCCTGGACCGGCGAGTACACGTGGCCGGCCACCGACGAACACCTCTACGAGTACGCCTGCCACGAGGCGAACTATGCGCTCCTGAACATCCTGCGCGGCGCGCGGCTCAAGGAAGCTAACGAGAGTCGGAAAAAGTAGGAAGTACGAAGCACGAAGACCGTCTTCGCACTTTGTCTGTCTTCGTACTTTGTACTTCCTCGCCGTAGAAGACGACGTCGAAGTCGGACCTGCGGTATCCGACCATGCCCTGCCCCTTCGGAAGTCCCGGCGGAAACGTGGCCTCGTCCATGTAGCCTTCCAGACCGCGAATCACCTTGCCGGACCACGGTGTGAATCCCCGCCAGTTGGCGCCATGCGTGGCCTCGAGCTTCTTGCGATCCTTCGAGGTGATCCGGCGCCGCACGCCGGAGCGGATGCCTGCGGTCGTGTTCCTGACCGCGTACGATCAGTTCGCGATCCGCGCCTTCGAGACGCAGGCCCTCGACTACCTCGTCAAGCCGGTGAGCGAAGCGCGATTCGCCGCGACGATGAAGCGCCTGTCGCGCCAGCTCCGCGTGTCGGCCGACGCCCGGCACGAAGCGATGATTGTCGTCACGACCGCACGCGGCGCACGGGTGCTACCGGTTCGCGAGATCGAATGGATCGAGGCCGCCGACAACTACGCGCGGATCTGGATCGGCGGACGCAATTACCTGCTCGGGGAGCCGCTCCAGCGGCTCGAAGCCCGCATCCGCGCGCATGGGTTCGTCCGCGCGCATCGGCGCGCGCTGGTTCAGCTCGGCTGTGTGCGGGCATTGAAGCCGACGACTGCCGGCGGGCTCGTCGTCGTGCTCGCGAGCGGCGCGACCATCCGGGTCTCACGGCGCCGGCGCGCGGCCTTTGCGCGCGCCCTGCGTTCAAATCAACAACTCTGAAATCAATCTGAAATCTGAAACGTCACCCTCCAAATCCAATCCAGCGCCCACTCGCGCCGACCCCGAACCACAACGCGAGCGATACGAGCGCGACCAGCTTGAACGACACCGGGCGCACGCGCGCTTCATCGGTCATGGTCACTTTTCGCCGCACCGTGAACGTAAACAGCATGGCGAGCGCGAGGCTGATCATCTTCACCCAGAACGGCTGGCTGTCGTAGCACTTGAGCGGCTCGGATAGAAAGAGCGCGATACCGGTCAGCAGCATGACGACGAGGCTGCCGACCAGCCATGGAAACGCCGCGCTCGCCACGTCGGCAATCCGCTGGTCGCGCAGCCCGAACCCGAGCAGCCGCAGATCGACAATCAGCACCGCGCCGCCGATCACGGACAGTCCCAGCAGGTGCACCGACTCGATGACGGCGAACGCCCACGGCGAACTGCGGAGCGCCGTCGAGACCGCCGTCGCTTCGCACCATTCGAAAAAGGGCAACAACATTGCGCAAGTCTCAAGTCTGACGTCTCAAGTCTGAAGTCAAAGCACGCGCCTCAAGGTGGAGCCTCTCGAGACGTGACACTCGAGACTTGAGGCTTGAAACTTGAGACTTGAGACTTGTCTACGTCACATCCGGTTGCCCAGTTGATGAAATTCGACTGCGGCTGCTTGTCGCAGTCGAACCAGTTGTAGGCGATCATCCGTCCCGACACGATGATGACGGCCCACAACGCCAGGGAAGCGGCGCCGGCCGCGCGCGCGGCGCCCGGCGGCACCGGTTGCAGATCCCACTCGACCGTTCGACGGCGCACGCCGATCTCGAAGACGAGCACGTTGAGTCCCGCGAGCAGGAGCGCGATCATCTTGACGCGGAAGAAGATGTTTTGAAACGAACGCACGGGGATCGCATAAAACAGCAGCGCGCCGGACACGATCATCACCGCGAAGCCCGCCTTCATCCAGGGCAGCAGGCGATCGATCATCTCCGAAGCACGCACCTGGGGCAGCACGAACCCGAGCAGGCGAAGATCGAGCAGCACCGACATTCCGACGAACCAACACAGCGTCAGGACGTGAACCGACTCGACCAGGGGATACACGTACACGGACCCCGCGAGCGCGACGCTGCCGCGGGTCTCGGCCAGCCACTGGCAGACGCCAAGCAACGACATCACGTATCCAGCTAGGGGTTCGGCCGGCTTCTTTCCTGGAACCTCGCTCCGGTCAGGATGTTCACCAGCGCATGGTTCCCTTCGTGGCAGGCGTATTCGAAGATGCGATCCTCGGTCCTGGTCATCGGGAGCGCCACGCTCCACGCCCGAGTAAACGCGGTCGGGTTGTCCACGGTGAATTCGTACAGCAGCGTGTTCTGGTCGGCCCGTCTGAAGCGCTCGACGAGGTGGAGGTTCTCGTCCGTCCCTCGAAAACGCGTCTTGCTGGTGAAGTTCGTCGTGTCGACGACGAGCGTGTCGCCTTCCCAGTGGCCGCGCGAATCGCCCAGCCACGAGCGCGCGTTCGCGGCGAGATGCGGACGCTCCTCCAGCGGAATGATCCGCGCATCGTGAATCATCTCGTTGGCGATGATCACATAGCCCGGCATCTGGAAGATCTGCACGTAGTTGTTGTACGGACCGGGCAGCATCGGCGGCCCGGCGTTGAACGCGAGACACCGCTCGGCGAGCGATCGGTTCTCCGGACCGTCCGCCGGATGCTCGCGAACATCGGCGGCGCGCGCCGCCGCGCGGGCGCGTGCTTCAGGCGTGGGCGCCGGCAGCCGGCCGTCGGGCGGATCGGTGATGAGCGAGGTTCGAATCTGCCCGTTGACCGCCGCCAGGGCGGTCCCGCGCTCGAACCAGTAGTCGTTGTACGCGCGTCCCAGATCGACCTCGGCGCCGCCGTCGCGGCGGTCGCGGTTGTTCCGCTCCAGCGTCTGGCGCACCCACGCCTCGGCCTCGTCGCGCGTGATGACCGCCTTGTCGCCGAATTCGGCGGGGCGTTCGAGCGGCGTCAGCGTCGCGAAGTTCCAGACGCCCTGCAGATCAGGGGTCGGACCCGGGGTCTGACCCCCAGGCTGTCCACTCTGTCCACTCTGTTCGCTCGAGTTCGCTGGTCTCGCCGAAGCGGAGCGCGAACCCGGGTAGTTGGGCCGGTAATGCTGATGACATTGGACGCACGACCTGTACAGCGCGTCGTTCAAATCGACGAGCGCCTTCACGTCGCGCCGCGAGGCCGCGGCCGACGCGGCCGTGCCGGCGTCCACGAGCAGCTGGGCGTCGGCGAGCCACCGCTCGCGACCGCGCGCCCAGCGCGGGATCGTGAGCTCGACGGCCGCCTCGGCGAGCTGGCGCGTCTGGTGCTGCAGCTCCCCCCAGCCCGCTTCGTCGGTGGGCGTTCGGGTCTCGATGTAGAAAACGGCGTCCGCGGTCGGGTAGAGCACCTTCACCATGATGTCGCTCATGGTGCGCGGCGACGCCGCCACCTCTTGAGACGTCGAAGGCGAAGGCGCAACGTAGAGTCCGGCCGCCGCGAGCAGCCACGGTGCGATTCGCATAAACAACCTCCGGCGTTACCGTATCTTCGACACAGCTGGTAAAGGTTTCGCGAATTTCGCCGCGTCAATCGGAACGTTTACCTGCACCTCACTCAGCTCGTAGAGATCGCGGCCCGACGTCCACGCAAACGACCACTTGAACGGAATCTTCACGCCGGACACGTCTCGATAGTCGTCCAGGTCGATCTGCGTCGGCACGCGGCCCATCGCCGAGTTGGCGTACCGCACGACGCGCGACAGCAGCCCGGTCTGGACGTCGAAGTACAGCGTGGCGGTCATGTCTGCACCGGCGCCCTGGAGCACGTTGACGGCGCGTCCGTTCACGGTACTCGGCAGCGCGGCGCGCCACTGCGTCAGGGCCTGCTTCACGCGCCCCGGGAACGTCAGCTCGGCGTCGAACCTCGCGCCGTCGAGCTCCCCGCCCGTCAGCGTCATCACCGGCACCGGCGTCACCGGCGACGCCAGCCAGCCGTTCTTGCCGTCGTAGGTCATCGTCTTGTCGCCGTCAGCGGTGTGGATGATCGTCGTGCGCTGGTTGGGGGCCTTCGCGAAGAGCTCGGCCGGACTCCGCAGCGATCCCGCATAGCCGCTGCCGATGCCTTTGGCCGTGATGCTCGTGATTGCCGACAGACGCTGGGCGCCGCCGACCGCCTGCATGTACTTGTCGAGCACCTCCTCCGGTTTCGGCGCGCCCTGTGCCTGCTGGAAGAGATCGTCCGGCTGCCAGAAGATCGGCTCGCCGTAGATGACGTCGAGCGGCGGCGTCGCGGCCGGCCGGTCGCTCTGGCGGTGGCACGTCCAGCACGTTACGACTTTGCGCCCGTTGAAATTCGTCTTGTTGAGGGTGTCGGTCATCTGGATCATGCGCCGCGCCGTCCGCTTCCGCGGCGTGTCGAACGTCCAGTCTTCGTTGTGGCACTCGAGGCAGCACATGCCGAGCGCGGCGGAGAACAGACCCATCGTGCCCATGAACTCGTCGACGGGAATCCCCTTGAGCAGCTGGACGTTCTTGAACGCCTCGTCGGACATCTGCGCCGATCGCGGCGGCGCCGCCTGGCCGCCGGTCTGCGTGTATCCGTTCACGCCGCAGGCGGGCTGGAGGACGCCCCGTGCGGCTTTCGTGTTCAGGGAACTGCTGCCCGAGGCCGCCGCGCGGATGGACATCCCGTTGCCGCCTGTGGCCCACGCGACGGCGATCAGCCATACGAAGGTCGCGCCAGCGGCAACGCTCATTCTCCTCGGCCCGATCTGCATCGTCTCTCCCTTCCGTCCCGTAAAGGACGCGTCTTTCAATTGCGCGATCCTACCAGAACGGTCTCGATCTTCTGCATGACCGTCGGCCAGCGATATTCCCGCTCGACGTACGCAAGCCCCTGCGCCCCGAGCGCGCGCGCCTCGTCGGGTCGATCGAGCAGATAGTCGAGCGCCGCGGCGAACTCGGCGCCGGTGCGATAGTGCAGCCCGCCGTCGGCGCGTCGGACCTGGCCGCGCAGCACGGCGCAGCGCGCGTTCACGAGCACGGGCAGGCCGTGGTTCCATGCCTCGAGCACGACCATGCTCAGGCTCTCGTACGGCGACGGCATCAGCAGCACCCGCGCGCGCGACAGCAGCGCGGCGCGCACGTCGTCCTCGACGAAGCCCAACACGTGGATGGACGGGTGATCAGGGACCGGCATGTTCACCGGCCCGGCCAGGACGAGTTGAATCGGGTGCCGGGTGCCGGGTGCCTGTGCCCGGCCGGCAACGTAGCGCGCGAAATAGTGCAGCAGCGACTCGCAACCCTTGTTGGGATCGACGCGCCCGAGATAGAGCACGAACGGGTCGGTCAGCGAAAAGGGGTCAGACCCCTTTTCCGCAGAAGCACGGTCGGAAAAGGGGTCTGACCCCTTTTCGACCGGATCGATCCCGCAGCCAATCACCGCGGCCGGAGCGCGCACCGGCGCGCGCTCGGCGACGAGATCGGCTTCCTCCGGCGTCAGAAAGAGATAGCCGGCCGGTCGGGAGAAAAACGTCTCGAGCGCCGCTGCGCGAATCAGCGGATCTTCCTCGGCCGTCGGCAGAAGAATCGCCCGATCGGCGACGAGCGGCAGCCCGAAGTAGGTCGGAAAGTAGCGGTACGACCAGAAGAGCACGCGATCGTAGGCGGTCCCGCGGCCCTGCAGCTCGTCGAGGAGCGCCGGCACGACCGGCCCGTTTTCCCGGAACCACGCCTCTTGATCCGCGTTCGACGCGCGGCCGGAAAACACGAGCCGGCTGACGTCCCGAAAGCGCGCGAGATCGCGCCGGCGGACCACGGGGAACCGGCGCACGCGGAGGCGGCCGTCGCTCGACTCCCCTGCCGCATAGTGATTCTCCCAGGTGACGTGGTCGCGCGCGCACGAGGTGAGCACCGTGACGTCGTGCGCGTCAGCCAGGTGATGCGCGACGACGCGGCAGTGGCTTTCGGATCCTCCAGCGATGTCGGCGCCGAAGCGGTGGATGACGCAGGCGAGCTTCAACGGCTCGCCTGACCGTCCGCACTCAGCTCGCGGCGCAGCCGGGCGTTTTCGATCGCGAGCTCCTCGAGACACGCCATCACGACCCGGTTGACGTAGTCCTGCCGCCGGAAGTTGTCCTCCGTGTATTCGAACAGCCACCGCACGAGCGGCAGGATGACGCGCCGTTTAAAGAAAACAATCATCGGTCCGACGAAGGGGCGATGGCTGGAGATCCGCAGCGCGACGGCCGGCTTCCACGCGTCTTCGTCGGCGAGGAGCTCGGGCAGGAGCAGCACGTCCAGGTCGCGGCGATCCGCGGCGCGCGCGAGCACCTCGTGCACGCGCGCGAACACCTCGGCATCGCGGAACTCGGACGGACCGCCGCGCGCGACGAGACGACGGCGAAGCTCGTCGCGAACGTCGGTCTCGATCTTGGCCATCACGGCGTCGACGTGAATCGCGCTGTTGGTGTCCGGGCTCACGAGAAGAGAGTCATGTCTCTGTCGTACGACGAACGACGAACGACGAACGGCGTTATCTCATTATTGGCGCTTCGCCGTGAACGTCCCCGACCCCAGCCCTCCGAGGTCGAGCGTGCCCTTCAGCGAGTCCTTGTTCTCGATGGTCCCGCTGTACTTGACGTCAAGGCTCGTCCCCTGCGCGTTGGCGGTGAAGGTGAAGTCGAATTGCTGACCCTTCACCGTGCCGGTCAGGTCGGCCTCGCCGAGCACCTGCGACGAATAGTGGCCCGTGAGCTTGTCGCCTTCCTGTTTCAACGTCACCGTCGGCGTGCCCGTCCCGGCGTCGGTCTGGACGGTGAACGCCCACTTGCCGGTGAGATCCACTTTCGCCGCTTGCGCAGTCAACGCCATCGACGCCGCCGCAATCATCAGCGCCGCGAAAACCCCTGTCCTCATGCTCGGCTCCTTCCTGAGCAGCCACGAAGGCACGAAGACACGAAGCCAAAACCATCTTTGATTTTCGTGCCTTCGTGTCTTCGTGGCAGATCCGCCTGGCACGTCCGTACGCTCTCTACTTTAACTGTTTTAACTCCGAGAGGTCCGCGTCAGCGTTTTTCCAGTATCGCCTCGCCAGCTCGAACTCCTCGCGCGCTGCGGCGGCGTCGCCCTTGTGCTGCGCCACCAGTCCCAGCGCGTAGTGTGTGCCCGCGTAGTTCGGGTCGTGCTCGAGCATCTGCTGCGCGATCCAGGCGGCAAGGTCCCATTCGCCGGCCTCGCGCGCCGCACGCGCCAGCGCCTCGAGCGTGAACAGCGCCTGCGTCCATGCGTCCGGGCCCGGACGCGCACGCTCCTGACGCACCACCTCTTGAAGCATCGATCGGCCCTTGTCTTTCTGACCGGTGCGGAGGAAGAACAGGCCCTGGAGCGCCTGCAGCGGCGCCGCGACGAGCCCGCCCGCCTCCACGCCGCGGATCAGGCGCAGCGCCGTGTTGGCTTCGTCGGCCGCTGCCTGAA
>Ga0114129_10008360_pt1 | contig 14748 bp, 10 predicted proteins | sample RhiMetdeltSRZDD1_FD_80071 | JGI IMG/M metagenome (GOLD analysis project Ga0114129, IMG submission 80071) | Populus rhizosphere microbial communities from Tennessee, USA - Rhizosphere MetaG P. deltoides SRZDD1 (version 2) (version 2) | ecosystem: Host-associated > Plants > Roots > Rhizosphere >...
GACGATCACGGCCGCGAACGCGGCCGACGTGATGAGCCGTGCGCTCGCGGTTGCGACTGAAGAGCCGTGCGGCCCCGTTCACGTCGACTGCGCTCCCGACGTCACGAGCGTGCCGTCGAGCGGCGCGTCCGCGTCGCACTCAGACGCGTCGCCGGCGGCGCGCGACAGCGGACACGATGACGCGGTGTGGCGAACGCTGGTGTCGCGCGCGCGCAAGCCGATGCTCCTCGTCGGTCTCGGCGCGCGCCGGCCGGACGTCGCGGCGGCGGTCCGCGCGCTGTGCGAGCGCCGCCGGATTCCGGCGATGGTCACCTACAAAGCGAAAGGCGTGATCCCCGACGATCACGCGATGTTCGCAGGCGTCTTCACCAACGCGCCGATCGACGGGGCGGCGCTCGACGCGGCCGATCTGCTGCTCGCCGTCGGTCTCGACCCGGTCGAGCTCATTCCACGCCCGTGGACGCGCGCGCAGCCGGTCGTCTCGTGCGCGGCGGCAAGGTTCGACGCGCGGCACGTTCCGTTCGCGTCGCAGATCGTGACGCCGATCCGCGACGGCCTTGCCCGGATCGAGCCGTCCCTGTCGCCGTCGGCGTGGTCCGAGGAGGAGATCTCGCAGCTCGTCGAGGCGCAGCGTGCATGCGTGCGCATCGCGCGGCCGTGCCTCACGGCGCAGGACGTCGTGCGCGTCGCCGCCGGGCGGCTCGCGGGCCGCGCCATCGTCGCGGTCGACGCGGGCGCGCATATGTTCCCGATCACGATGCTGTGGCCATGCCGTGCGCCGAACGAGCTCCTGATCTCGAACGGCCTGTCGACGATGGGGTTCGCGCTGCCGGCCGCGGTTGGCGCGGCGCTCCTCGACCGCGACCGTCCAGTCGTTGCTCTGACCGGCGACGGCGGCCTGCTCATGTGCGCCGCCGAGATCGTGACCGCCGTGCGCGAGCGCCTTCGGATTATCATGATCGTCTTCGCCGATGCGTCGCTCAGCCTGATCCGGGTCAAGCAGGAGCAGCGCAAGCTCGCGCCCGCGGGCGTGAGCCTCCCGCCGATTCCGTGGCGGGCGCTGGCGACGAACCTGAGCGCGGCGGGATGGTCGGCGTCGACCGAGGACGGGCTCGACCGCGCGATCGAGCAGGCGCTGACGACGGACGGCGTCAGCATCATCGAGGCAAAGATCGATCCGAGCAATTACGCAGAGACATTGTTCGCAATTCGAGGCTGACACCCCGAGGCCGAGCGCGGGCCCCGCGAGCACAAGAAAAAGAAGATCGCCATGACAACCACCACTGCAGCGGCGACGGAAGGGCTGATCATCAACGGCGAGCGCAGCGGCGCATCGGACGGCGCGACCTTCGACGTCTTCGATCCGTCGACCGGCGGCTTGCTGGCGCGCGTCGCGAAGGCGACGAAGGCCGACGTGGATCGCGCCGTGAAGGCTGCGCATGCGGCGCTCGAGTCCAAGACGTGGGGCGGACTCACGCCGGCCGAGCGGTCGCGGGTCCTGTTCCGAATGGCGCAGGCGATCCGCGATCGCGCCGAAGAGCTCGCCGAGCTCGAGAGCCGCGACAACGGCAAGCCGCTGCGTCAGGCGCGCACTGACGTGCAGGTCGCCGCGCGCTACTTCGAGTTCTTCGCCGGCGCGGCCGACAAGATCATGGGGAACACGATCCCGCTCGGTCCCGGCCTGCTCGACTTCACAATCCGCGAACCGATCGGCGTCTCCGCGCAGATCGTCCCGTGGAACTATCCGATTCAGATCGGCGGGCGCGGAATCGCGCCCGCGCTGGCCGCCGGCTGCGCGGTCGTGATGAAGCCGTCGAGCGAGGCGCCGATGACGGCGCTGCGCCTCGGCGAGATTGGCCTCGCGTGCGGTCTCCCGCCAGGCGCGCTGAACATCGTACCGGGCACCGGATCGGAGGCGGGCACGGCGCTCGCGAGCCATCCGGACATCAACCAGCTCACGTTCACCGGCTCGGTGGACGTCGGCATCGCCGTCGCGAAGATGGCCGCTGACAACGTCGTTCCGGTCGTCATGGAGCTCGGGGGAAAGTCGCCGAACGTCGTCTTCGCCGACGCGGACCTCGACCTCGCCGCGCAGGGCGTCTCGAACGCGATCTTTCAGAATGCGGGTCAAACCTGCTCTGCGGGATCGCGGCTGCTCGTCGAACGCAGCGCCCACGACGCGTTCCTCGAGCGGCTCGTCGCGCGCGCGCGGTCGATGCGCATCGGTCCCGGCGTCAGCGATCCGGACATGGGCCCGATCATCTCGAAGCGCCAGCTGGACACGATCGAGAGCTACGTGCGCGTCGGCACGGGCGAGGGCGCGAAGATCGCGGCCGGCGGCGCGCGGCCGTCCGACGCGTCGCTCGCCGGCGGCTACTTCTTCCAGCCGACGCTGCTCGACGGCGTCGCGCCCGACATGCGCGTCGCGCAGGAAGAGATCTTCGGTCCTGTCCTCGCGATCATCTCGTTCGACGATCTGGATCAGGCGAGCGAGCTCGCCAACCGATCGCAGTACGGACTCGTCGCCGGCATCTGGACGCGCGACATCAACAAGGCGCTCGCGCTCGCGGCGACAATCAAGTCGGGCCAGGTTTACATCAACACGTACGGCGCGGGCGGCGGCGTCGAGCTGCCGTTCGGCGGATACAAGAAGAGCGGCTACGGGCGGGAAAAAGGGCTCGAGTCGCTGGCGAGCTACACGCAGGTCAAGAATGTCTGCGTGAGGTACGCCACGTAACTCCGCGAAGCGGAGGCGTCAGAAACGCAACCTGAGGCCCACGCCGAATCGGCCGACACTCTGCTCGCGCTCCGCGATGAGGCGCAGATACCGCAGGTCGAGGTCGAGCGACAGATGCGCCCCCATCAACACACTGATACCGCCGCCCGCCGTCAGCGCCAGCCCGGTTGACGAGCGGGTGACGACCTGCGGCGGAATCACGACGGGAATGCCGGAACCGGCGCCCCCCGGCGTCACCGTAAACGTCTCCTTCACATTCGCGACGCCGCCGCCACCGACGACGTACGGCGTGACGCGTGCGGTCACCGGAATTTCTATCCGCACGTTGGTGGTGAACACCGCGGCGCGACCGTCCGTGCCCGCCACCGTTGACGTTGCCGGAGTGGTGATGCCGAGCGCCGATGCGTCGAACGTGTCCGCATCAGGCTTTACCGTCGGAATGGACGTGACTTCCACGCCGATGCCGAAGAACCGGTCCATCCGGTATCCGATCGCGCCGGCGACGGAGGTCTCCGTTCTCGAATTGATCGTTGTTGCGGCCACGACGGCGCTGACAGTTGCGCCCTGGTCGGCGTGAGCCACCATCGGACGCGCAGCCACCAGCGAGGCGAGTCCAACGACGACGAGGCGAGGCGTGATTATGCGGCGAGCCATTATCGGACCGCCAACGTCGCGGCAGCGCCGGGAATCCAGGCAGCGGTCACCTGAACGACAGCCGCTCCCGCGCTGATCCCTGGAGGAACGCGAAACTGCACCTGGTACGTGTCGACGCGACCCGGAACGCCGACCGCCCCGAGCACGGATGCGGCCGTGCCGTTGACGGTGACCTGCACAGGCGAATTGACGATTGACGCGGGGCTCGAGGGAAACGGTTGTCCGGGATCCACGCCGGGGCGCGTGGGCCCGAGGCCCGTGACAAACACATTCAGCGTTTCTCCCGAAGAAGCCGGGTTCGACGTGGTGACGAGTTTGGAGTCGCTCGCATGGGAGATGAGCGGCTGGTCACGCGCGAGCAGAATCTCCGGTCTTGCTGCCGGGATCACCTGCAGCACGAACCGCGTCCTGCCGCCGCCATTCGTTCGTCGATTCGCTGGATCCTCGACGATCGAGGCCATCCGGGTGGCGACGGTCGTCGGTGTCACCGCCTGACCGAACGAGCCGCGCGCGCCGAGAAACGCGCCGGTCCCGCCCACGATTCCGTTATTGCCTTGCGTGATCGCGAGCGGCGCTCCCGGCGGCGGAGGACCGCCGCCGAATTCGACCGACACGAGCGTGCCGATCGGCGTGACGCCGTCGGCGCTGAAGATTTCAAATCGCGTGTCGACGGCGCCGGCCCGCGTCGTATCCGCGATGGCAGCTCCGGCCGCCGGGGCGGAACTGAGATTCACCGTCTTGCCGCGGCTGAGGTACGTTCCCCTGGCCGGCTGGCCGTTGACCGCGACGATGTCGGCGATCGCGATGAACGAAGAGAAGTTCCTGGGCACGACCGCCGGAGTGACGGCGGGACTTGTCGCAAATCTTGACGGGTCGGTGACATCCTCGACGTATCGCACGAAGCTCTCGACGTCGACGTTGAGGATGGTTGGCGCGGCGCTTTGCGCGATGACGGTTCGCGCGCCCAACACGGCGCAGAGCGCTACGGCCACGCGGATGATCTGATGTCGATCCATCGACACGTCCTCACCTCGGCGAGTGGAAATTGGGTTCGCAGGTCCGAGAAGGGAGGAAGACTCGCACGCCGGCGGGCGGGCCGTCAATGCGCTTTATCGATTTTTTACGGCCGTCGTTCGTTGGCCGCCCGGACCTCGTTCGCGATCGCGACCATGTCGCTGTACTCGTGGAACGCGATCACCTTGCCGTCGCGCAGCGTGAAGGCGTGGGCCCACTCGAAGTCGAGGATCCGGCCGGTCGATCGCACGAGGCTCGTGTTGTCGCCGAGGACGACGACGCGGTCGCCGCGCGCGATGAACTCCTTCGGCTCGAACCGGTCCAGCTCCACCAGCGCGTTGAGCGCCTTGACGAACTCGATCACGCCGAGATGGCCGCGGCGCCGGCCCGCCGTCGGCAGCTCCGGCGGACCCGGCGTCACCCACTCGACGTTCTCGTCCATCACGCTCACGAGCGCGACCACGTCGCCGCGCAGAAACGCCTCATAGCCGCGGCGGACGATCTCGATGTTGTGCTCTTCGGACATCGCCAAGTACTTTTGACTTTGCCTCTTGCCTCTTGCCTTTTTCCTTTTTCCTTTTGCCTTTAGCCTTTCAAGTCTCTATTTCCTCTCGGCCCACGCCATCCCGTCCGGCCCGGTCCCGGTCGCGATGCGGCCGACTTCGCTCAGCGACTTCAGATCGACGATCGCGACGTAGTTGTCGCCGTTCACCGCGACGTAGGCGTGCGCGCCGTCTGGCGCGACGAGAATGCCCTCCGGGCTCTTGCCGAGCGTCAGCCGCTTGACTTCGCGCCGCGCCGCCGCGTCGACGACGACAAGTTGTCCCGCCTCGAGATCGCTCACGAGGACCTGCCGGCCGTCCCGCGTGAACTTCAGGCGGTTCGAGCGCTTCGTCTTCACGTCGATCGTCGCCACGACTTTCTTCGCGGCGACATCGATGACCGACACCGCGCCGTCGCGCGAGTGCGCCGCCCACAGCTCCTTGCCGTCCGGCGAGACGTCGAGGCCTTCGGGACCCTTGCCGACGGCGACGAGGGTCTGATTCCAGGACGCGGCGTTGGCGCCCGGCTCGATGATGCTGATGTTGTCCGAGCCGATGTTCGCCGTGAAGATGCGCTTCGCGTCGGGGCTGAGGAGCACCATGTGCGTCGCGGCCTGACCGGTGCCGAACAGCCAGTCGAAGCGGCCGCTCGCCGCATCGAATCGCGCGACGACGCGGTTCGCTTCCGCCGTGAAATAGACCTTCCCGTCGGCGTAGGCGATCCCGTGCGGACGGCGAACCGGCCCCAGGTCCAGCTTGCGCACCTCTTTCGGAGCGACGAGATCGATGATCGAGATCGTGCTGCCGGGCGTCTGCGCGCCGTAGTTGGCGACGAAGGCGAGCTTGCCGTCGGTCGACACGGCCACCTCGTGCGGGCCCTCGCCGGTCGGCACGCGGCCGACGACCGTGCGCGCCACCGGATCGACGATGGCCAGCGTCGCGTCTTCTTTGTTGAGGACGATGAGCGACGCCGCGGGCGTTTGCGCGGCGGCCGAGGCGGAGTCGAGCACGAACGAAGCGAGAACCAGTGACAGAAGACGCGAGATGTAGAGGCGGCGCGGCTTGAAGAGCATGCCGCTATTCTACGGCGCCGGCGCAGGGGTTGCCGCTTTCCATCGCACGACGACCGACGCGGTCAGCGTGTTGTCGGTCGTCTTGAATCCCGGGATCGGCTGGTGCGCGTAGCGGACCAGATAGCCCGCCTTCAACGCGAGGCGGCCGTTCAGCGCGGCCTGGGCGGTCACTTCGGCCTCCGTTCGGTAGGCGGACGACCGGCTGAAATTCGGGTACGCCGTAAAGCGCTGTGTCGAGTCGGCGCCGGGCCCCAGAGGGATGCGGCTGAGGAGCTGCAGCACGCCAACCGCATCGTTGGCTGTCTCGCCCACGACCGGACGCTCGTGGCTCCATGCGAGCGCGGTGACGCCGTCGAGCGTCCAGGCGGGGAGGCGCACCAGCGCCCAGCTCAACCCGCCGTCCAGGATCGATCGGAAGTCGATGCCGGAGAACTTGTCGCGCTCGACCTTCTCGCCGGCGGACAATCCCACGATCGGCGTCAGCTTGCGCTTGCCGCGGATGCCGGCGAGGTAGCGCTCGGCCGTCTTGATGTTGTTGCTGCTGGTCCGGATCGCGCTGGCGCCGGACTCGATTTGCCAGACCGGCCAGCGGCCGTGCATCTGGAAATCGGCGCCGGTCGACGAGGTGTCGGAATTGCCGCTGGTGCCGACGAACGAGGCGCCAATTTGTACATCCCACAGCGGCGGCGGTTCCTTGGCTGGCGGCGTCTGCGCCGCGGCGGTCGAGGCGAACGCCAGCAGACTAGCGAAAACGGCGAGAGATCGAGTCGAAAGCATGGCGCGGCCGCGTGCAACGCGTGTGCCTACGCGGTCATGCTCGGGCTTCATTGTGCACGCAGCGCGGCGATCGGATCGATCCGCGTGGCGCGGCGCGCCGGCACGTAGCACGCGACGAGCGCGATTGCGCCCAGCGCGGCCGCAACGATCAGGAACGTCGACGGATCCGTCGGCCGCACGCCGTACAGCAAGCGCGACAGCACGCGCACGGCGCCGACCGCCGCCGCCAGGCCGACCGCCAGGCCGGCGCCGGCCAACCGCATGCCGCGGCCGACGATCATCGCCTTGATGTCGCCCGGCGCGGCGCCGAGGGCCAGCCGCACGCCAATCTCGTGCGCCCCCTGCGCGACCGTGTACGACATCACCCCGTAGATGCCGACCGCGGCGAGCAGCAGCGCGATCGCGCCGAACACCGTCAGCAGCACCATGTTGAAATTCTGCCGCGCGATCGACTGCGCCAGCACCTGCTCCATCGTCCGCACGCGCGAGACGGGCAGCAGCGCATCGACGGCGAGAAACGCCTGCTCGATCGACGGCGTCATCGGCGCAGGATTCGCCGCGGCGCGCACGATCCACGTCATCGGCAGCACCGCGTTGCCGAGTCGGATCATCCCGTCGGGCACTTGCGCGGCGGGCACGTACATGACCGGCGGCGGCGGTTCGTCGAGGCTGTTCTCGCGGACGTCGCCGACGACGCCGATCACCTGCCGCGTCGGGTCGTCGAACTCCGGCCCCAGCCCCTTGGCGATCGTCAGCTGCTGGCCGATCGCATCGGCCGACGGCCAGTACCTTCGCGCGAACACGTCGTTCACGATGACGACCGGCGTCGCGCCGGTCGTATCGCGGGCGTCGAAGCGGCGGCCGCGGACGAGCGGGATCTCGAGGGTCTGAAAGTACTCGTGCGACACGAACACGTAGCGCTCGTCGCCGTGATACGGCGAGTCGCCGGACGGCGCGCGTCCCTCGATCCTGAACGGCAGGTCCAGACCGCCCTCCGCCGGCAGCGTGACGGTGAGCGCGGACGCCTGCACGCCGGGCAGTGCGTCGATCCGCTGCGTGACCTCGCGCACGAGCGTATCGACCTGGCGCGCCGTGGCGTATTTCGCCCCGGCCAGCGACGTCTGCAGCGTGAGCACGTTCCGGCTCGAGAAGCCGGCATTCACCTGTCGCAGGCTGATGAAGGTGCGCACGAGCAGCGTCGCGCCGATCGCCAGCACCAGCGCGAGCGCGACCTCGGACGCGACGAGCGCGCCGCGCGTCCGCGCCACGCGGGTCCCGGTCGATCCGCGTCCGCCGCCTTCCGCGAGGGCGGACGCGAGGTTCTCGCGCGACAGGTGCAGCGCCGGCACGAGGCCGAACAGCACGCCCGTCAGCACGGCGACCGTCGTCGTGAACGCGACGATGCGCCAGTCGAGCACGGTCGCGAGGAGCGACGCGCGCGCCAGCTCGTCGCCGCGCGGCAGGTCGCCCGGGCTGAGGGCGAGCAGCGCCTTCGCCCCCCAGACCCCGACCACGAGGCCGGCGGCCGCGCGGATGGCGGCGAGCAGCACGCTCTCGACCAAAAGCTGACGCATGATCTGCGCGCGGCCGGCGCCGATCGCCGCGCGCACCGCGATTTCTTTCTGCCGCCCGGACGCGCGCGCGAGGAGCAGATTCGCCACGTTCGCGCACGCGATCAGCAACACGAGCCCGACGGCTCCGAGCAGGATGAGCAGCGCGGGCCGCACGTCGCGCACCGCGATCTCGCGCAGCGGTTCGACGGTGACCGATTCGCTGGGGCTCATCCACTTCGGGTTCGCGCCGCGGAATCGGTCGCCGAGCACCTTCATCTCGGCCCGCGCCGCTCGAACCGTCACGCCCGCCTTCAGTCGGCCGGCGACCGACAGGTAGTGGCCTTGATTCGTGCTGCTCGGGTCGGCCTGCAGCGGCAGGAACAGATCGGCGGGCGGATCCGATCGAAACCGCTCCGACGTCACGCCGACGACGACGTGCGGGTCGCCGTTCAACACGATCGTCCGGCTGAGGATGTTCAGGTCTCCGCCGAAGCGCGACGCCCACAGCCCGTGCGTCAGGACGACCACCCGCGGGCCGCCGGGCCGATCCTCTTCCGCCGTGAAGGTGCGGCCGCGCTCGGTCGCGGCGCCGAACACGCGGAAGAAATCCGCCGACACGTGAATCCCTTTCACCTGCTCCGGCCGGTCGCCGCCACCGAGGTTCATGCCGGGACCGGCGAAGTCGTACGCGGTCATCGCCTCGAACAGCTGGGCCTGCCGCCACGTCATGAACTTCGGAATCGACGCCGGGCATCCGAGCGCGCCGTTGACGTACAGCCGGCAGACGCGCGCGAGGCGGTCCGCGTTTGCGTACGGCAGCGGCCGCAGCAGCACAGCATCGACCACCGAAAAGATCGCGGCGTTCGCGCCGATGCCGAGCGCGAGCGCGGCCAGGGCGACCGCGCTGAAGCCGGGGTTCTTGACGATGATGCGCAAGGCGTAGCGGATATCGGCGAGGAATGAACCCATGAGACGTTACGACGGCCCGGCCGCCGCCCGGTTCCACCATATACTCGTGTGAGGCAGTACACCAGCGAGGATCACCATGGCTCGGCGAGGCATCGCAATCGTGTTCACGCTGCTCGGGGTCGCGTTTCTCGTGTCGATTCTGGGCTTCGTGATGCTGTATTACCTGCTCGGCCGCGAACCGGCCGTCGCGCAGAACTCGATGCTCGTGCTGCGCGCGGGCGGCGAGCTGAACGAGCTGGCGCCGTCGGATGTCTTCGGGTACCTGCGCGGCTCGAAGGAGCCGACGGTGCGCTCGCTCGTCGACAACCTGCGCAAAGCCAGGGTCGACAGCCGCGTCACCGGCGTCCTGCTCAAGCCGACCGGTTTCGAGACGCCGTTCTGGGGCAAGGTCCAGGAGCTGCGCGACGCGGTCGTCGACTTCAAGAAATCAGGGAAACCGATCTACGCGTACCTCGAATACGGCGGGGAGCGCGAATACTACCTGGCGACGGCCGCCGACAAGATTTTCCTGATGCCGGCCAGCCCGCTCGATCTGCACGGCGTGGCGACCTACGAGCTGTTCCTGCGCGGCACGCTGGACAAGATCGGCGCGTATCCCGACCTGCACCACATCGGCGACTACAAGACGGCCGTCAACACCTTCACCGAGAAAGGCTACACGCCGGCGCACAAGGAGATGGACGAGTCGCTGACGCGCGACCTGTACGAGCAGATCGTCCGGGCCATCAGCGACGGGCGCCGCAAGGACGAAGCGGCGATCCGCGCGCTCGTGGATCAGGGGCCGTTCCTGCCCGAAGAGGCGCTGCGCGCCGGCCTCGTCGACGACGTGAAGTACGAGGATCAGGTCGAGGAGGCGCTGCGCGGCGGGCGCGCGGCGTCGGCGGTGCACAGCCTCGACAGCGACGAGTACGCGCGCGTGAGCCCGACGTCGGTCGGCCTGAACCGCGGGCCGCGCATCGCCGTCATCTACGCCGCCGGCCCGATCACCGGCGGCAAGAGCAGCTTCGATCCGTTCACCGGACCGACGGTCGGATCCGACACGCTCATCGACTACATCAAGCAGGTCCGCAGGGACTCGTCGCTGCGCGCGATCGTGCTGCGGATCGACAGCCCCGGCGGATCGGCGACGGCGTCGGACGCCATCTGGCGCGAGCTGATTGTCGCGCGTCAGGAGAAGCCGGATCGCCCGATCGTCGCGTCGATGTCGGACCTCGCCGCCTCGGGCGGCTACTACATCGCGATGCCCGCGCAGGTCATCGTCTCGCAACCGTCGACGCTCACCGGGTCGATCGGCATCTTCGGCGGCAAGATCGTGACCGGCGGCGTCTACGCCAAGCTCGGCGCGACTATCCAGTCGACGAGCATCGGCCGCCACGCCGAAATCGACTCGCCCGTGCGCCCGTTCAACGCGGAGGAGCTCAAGAAGCTGCAGGAGCAGCTGCAGGCGTTCTACGATCAGTTCGTCGAGAAGGTCGCCGACTCGCGCCACAGCACGCCGGAGAAGATCGATCAGATCGCGCAGGGCCGCGTGTGGACCGGGCGTCAGGCGAAGCAGAACGGGCTGGTCGATCAGCTGGGCGGGCTGGACAAAGCGATCGCGATCGCGAAGCAGCGCGCGAAGATTGCGCCGGAGAGCGAGGTGGAGCTGGTGATCTATCCGCCGAGGCGCAGCTTCTACGAGCTCATCGCGGATCAGTTCAGCGGCTCGAGCGAACAGACGTCGGCGGCATGGCTGGCGGCGCACTTCTCGAGCGCCGAGCGTGAGGCGATGCGGACGCTGCGAGGGCCCCTGGGGCTGTTCCGGCGCGGGGAGGTGCTCGCGCTGATGCCCTTTGCTTTCCTACGCTGAAGATGGCAGACGGCGCTACCCAACGACCCGGCGCAGCGCCTCTCGATTCACTTCAATCTTCATCCGCTGCTTCGCCTTCACCATGTAGGCGCTGAAGAAGCGCCCGCGGCGGTCGTTCAGCAGCTCCTCGCGGAATCGATCCTTCGCCTCGCTCCACTCCGACGACGTCACTTCCTTCTTCTCGATCACCTTCACCACCGCCGTGCCGTTGTCGGTGGGGATGGCATCGCTGACGCCGCCTTGCGGCAGCGCGAACGCCGCATCGGTCACCGCCGGCGCGTTGCCCAGATCGGGCAGCGGCGCATCGCGCGCGATGAGCTCGGTCGACTTGGCCTCGACGCCCGCGGCCTTCGCCGCCTTCTCGAAGTCGGGTGCGGCCTTCAGCTTCGCGGCGATCTCCGCCCCCTTCTGCTTGCTCAGCTCCCGCGCTTTCTGCTTGACGACCTCGTCGCGCACCTTGTCCTTCACCTCGTCCAGCTTCGGCACGTAGGCGTCCTGCCGGCTGACCAGCGTCAGGAAGCCGAAGCCGCGCGACGTGCGTACGGGACCGGCGACCTCGCCCGGCTTGAGCTCGAACGCGCGCGCGCCCGCCTCCGGCGATCCGCCGAGTCCGAGGACCGGCTCGTCGCGCGCGACGAGCCCCGATTCCTGCACCGTGAGCCCGCGCGCCTTCGCGACCTTATCCAGATCCGCCGGCTTGCTGATCTCCTTCTCCACCGCCTGCGCGAGATCGGCCGCCTGCGCCTGCGCGCGCTCGAACGCTAGCTGATCGTTGATCTGCTGCCTGACGTCGGCGAGCGAGCGCGTGGCGGCCGGCTTCTTGTCCACCAGCTTGATGATGTGATAGCCGTAGGTGGTCTTCACCAGATCGCTGATCTGGCCCGGCGCCATCGCGAACACCGCCTGATCGAACTCGCCGACCATGCGGCCGTGGCCGAAGTAATCGAGATCGCCGCCCTGCTTCGCGTTCGACTCGTCCTCGGAGTACTTCTTCGCGAGCTCGGCGAAGTCGGCGCCGCTCCTGGCCTGCTTCAGGACCCCTTCGGCCTTCGCCTTCACCGCCGCGTCGTCCTTGCCCTCGGTCTTCAGGAGGATGTGGCTCGCGCGCACCTGCTCGGGCGTCGAGTACTGATCGATGTTCGCGTTGTAGCTCCGCTCGATGTCGCCCGCCGGAATCGTGATCTTCTGGCGCAGCGCGTCGACGTCGATGAGCAGGTACCGGATCTTCCGCTTCTCGGGCATCTTGAAGTCGTCCTTGTGCGCCTCGAAGTACGCGGCCACGTCGCCATCGCTCGCCTGCACCTGCGATCGAAATGTCTCGGCCGTGAAGGAGACGACGGCGAGCTTCACCTTGTCGTTGCGGCGGCGGTACTCCTGCTCGAGCTCCGTGTCGATGACCGAGAGCCAGTCGGTGATCGCCCCGCGCAGCTTCTCGACGGTCAGCCCGCGGCGCACGTTGTCCTCGAAGTCGGCCGGCGTCATCGGCGGCCGCTGCATCCGGAGCAGCTGCTGATACCGCGCCGTGCCGATGAACTGCCCGTTCTCCTGGAACGCCGGCATCTTCAAGATCCGCAGCCGCACCTCCTCGTCGCTGACGCGGATTCTCAAGCGGTCCGCCTCGGCGAGCGCGGCGCGCTCGTCGACCATCTGCTGCAGGATCTGCTGATCGATGCCGAGCTGCTTGAGCAGCTGGTCGCTCATGTTGCCGCCGTACGCCGACCGGTAGGCCTGCAGCTGCGCCTGGTACGTCCGGCGGAACTCGCCGGCCGTGACGTCGCGGCCCTCGACGCGCGCGATGGTGTCGCTCTGGGCATCGGCGCCGTCGCCGCGGAGGAAGTCGGGGATGTAGAAGATGACGAACGCCAGGCAGACCAGGGCGAGGCTCCACTTGAGCCAGTTCCGGTGCCGGCGCATCCGATCGAGCATGGTCATGACAACAGTTCTCAGTTCTGCGCGTTTCGGAGCGTCGTCAAACCCCGATCGTATGTCAGAAGTGACGGCGTGGCAAGCAGTTACCGGCTCTTGTGGTATATTGGCGATGGACCTATTCGTCACCGTTGATGTCTCCAGTCGCCCTGTATCGCGCGGTCGGATCCGCGGGCAAGCGCGGGTCCAAGCTGCGCCGAGCCGCCGAAATCTCGTCGACGACGCCAGGGCTCGACTTGGCGACCCGCCTGCGGGTCCTCCAACGCGCGCTCAGGAGCCGGATCGAGCGCCGCGAAGCGCTCGTCGACATCCTCCGCGCCGTCAACACCACGCTCGAACCGCAGAAGATCGCCGACCTGCTCGTCGAGCGCGCCGCCACGTGGGTGCCGGCGCCGTGCTGGGTGGTCGTGTCGGCGGATCCCGAAGGGCAGTTGTCAGTGCTCGCCGAGCGCGGGCTGATACCGGACATGGGACCCGCGGTCTACGCCGTCGCCAACTGGGTCATGCAGCGCAACGAGGAGTTCGTCACGGCGGACCTGCGCGCCGACGCGCGCATCAAGGACGAATCGATCGCGACGGTCATCTCGTTTCCTCTCAGCTGCCGCGGCCGCCGCATTGGCGCCGTCGTCTGCCTCGATCGCGCGCCGTCGGCGCGGGAGCCGCACCTGGCGCCGTCCGTGCTCCGCTCGCTGCGCGTGCTGCTCGAACCGGCGGCCGTCGCGCTCGACAACGCGCTGCTCCTGAAGCGCGCCGAGGCGCTGTCGGTCACCGACGACCTGACCCACCTGTACAACTCGCGGTATCTCAATCAGGTGCTGCGGCGCGAAACCAAGCGCGCCTCGCGAAGCGGCCGGCCCTTGTCGCTGCTGTTCATCGACCTGGACGGCTTCAAGAGCGTCAACGACAACCACGGGCATTTGTGCGGGAGCCGCGCGCTCGTCGAAGCCGCGGCCGTCATTCGCGGGAGCGCCCGCGAGACCGACGTCGTCGCGCGGTTCGGCGGCGACGAGTTCGCGCTGGTCCTGCCCGACACTGGGGGCGACGGCGCGTTCTCGGTCGGCGAGCGCATCCGGGAGCGGATTGCCGCCCACGTCTTCCTCGCCGGAGAAGGCCTTGCCATTCGTCTCACCGCGTCGGTCGGTGTGGCTACGCTCCCCGACGCGGCGGCGTCCGCGGAAGAGCTGGTCCAGGCCGCGGACAAGGCCATGTATGCCGTGAAAGATTCCGGTAAAAACGGCATTCAGGTCGCGGCCCCTCCAGCCGATAATTGAACAGTTAGGGTCCATTCACCGTTCACAGTGCTGCACCCGCAGGAGTCCCGTTGAGCCTTCGTTCGATGCTCTCGCTCTTTTCCAGTGACCTGGCCATCGACTTGGGGACGGCCAACACCTGCGTCTACGCGCGCGGCAAGGGCATCGTCGTCAACGAGCCGTCGATCGTGGCGATCAACAAGGTGAACGGCCGCGTGGAAGCGGTGGGCAAAGATGCGAAGGACATGCTCGGGCGGACGCCGGGGAACATCGTCGCCATCAAGCCGATGAAGGACGGCGTCATCGCGGACTTCGAGGTCACCGAGAAGATGCTGACCTACTTCATCAAGAAGGCGCACAACCGCAACGTCTGGGTGCGTCCGCGCATCGTCATTGGCGTGCCA
>Ga0114129_10008362_pt1 | contig 14744 bp, 13 predicted proteins | sample RhiMetdeltSRZDD1_FD_80071 | JGI IMG/M metagenome (GOLD analysis project Ga0114129, IMG submission 80071) | Populus rhizosphere microbial communities from Tennessee, USA - Rhizosphere MetaG P. deltoides SRZDD1 (version 2) (version 2) | ecosystem: Host-associated > Plants > Roots > Rhizosphere >...
CAATCCCGACGCTGACATGACCGGCACCGAGCCACTGGCCACGGCGCTCTTTCTCACGACGTTCGGCGTTCTGCTCGCGCTCAGCATCATCTTCAGCCGAGCAGCCGAACGATTTGCCGTGCCAGTGGCTCTGGTGTTTCTGATCTTCGGCGTGCTCGCCGGGTCCGAAGGCATCGGCGGCATCGCGTTCGAGAACTACGCGTTCGCCTTCCGACTCGGTACGGTCGCGCTCGTTCTCATTCTCTTCGACGGCGGGTTGCATACGCCTGCCGACGCGGTGCGTGAGGCTGCAAAGCCCGCGGCCGTCCTCGCAACGATCGGTGTGTTCGCGACCACGGGTCTCATCGCCGCGGCCGCGCGCACGCTCGGCTTCTCGTGGAAAGAGGCGCTGGTGTTGGGCGCGGTCGTGTCGTCGACCGACGCGGCTGCGGTGTTCTCCGTGCTGCGCGGCAGCGGCCTTCAGCTCAAACGGCGGGTCGGGGTCACGCTCGAGGTCGAGTCGGGCATCAACGATCCGGTCGCGGTCATCCTGACGACCGCGCTCACTTCGCAGCTCGTCGGCGGCGCGGACGCGCCCGCCTGGCGCTTACCGCTCGACGCTCTGATCGAAATGGTCGTTGGTGGCGCGTTAGGCGCGGTATTCGGATATGGTGGACGAATGCTGTTGCGCCGAGTCAAGCTGCCGGGCGGCGGGCTGTATCCGGCGCTCACGCTTGCGATCGGCTTTCTTGCGTTCGGCGTACCGACGATGGTTCACGGCAGCGGATTCCTCGCGGTCTATGTCGCGGCGCTCATCCTCGGAAACGGCCCACTCCCATATCGCGCCGGACTGCTGCGCGTCCATCACGCGTTCGCATGGCTCGGTCAGGTGGTAATGTTTCTCGTGCTCGGGCTGCTGGTGTTCCCGTCGCGACTCTTCGAGGTGGCTGGCATCGGGCTCGCGCTCGCGATCTTCCTTGCCGTCGTGGCGCGCCCGGTGGTCGTAGCGGCGTGCCTGGCGCCGTTCGCGTTCCGCGCGCGGGAGATCCTCTACATCGGGTGGGTTGGACTGCGTGGCGCCGTGCCAATCATTCTGGCGACGATTCCGGTGCTGGCTGGTGCGCCCGGCGCACTACGGATATTCGACGTGGTGTTCTTCATCGTCGTCGTGAATGCGCTCGTGCCCGGCGCGACGGTCGGATGGGTGACACGCAAGCTCGGACTGGGAGCACGCGAAGCACCCTCGGCGCCGGCGGTGCTCGAGATCGAGTCCATGCAGCCGCTCAACGGCGAGCTGATGTCGTTCTATATCGACGACGCCCTCGCGGTGGCTGGCGTATCGTTGGCGGAGCTTCCGTTTCCGGATGGTGCGTCCGTCGCCATGATCGTTCGCGGCCAGGACGTCGTTCCGCCCAAGGGGAACACGACGATCACTCCGGGCGACCACGTCTACGTGTTCGCCCGAACGGAGGATCGTCCACTGATTCACCTGATGTTCGGTCGCGAGGAAGGGGAGTGAACGCTTACGTTCGGCTCACACCCGCTCGAGCGGGGTGACCGATTCCGGCGCGTTAGGCTCCGTGGGATCGATCGGCAATCCGCTGGCCCTGAGCGCGGCCCATCCACCCTCCAGGGCACGCGCGTGCTTCCAACCAGCACGCCTCAGCTCTCGCACCACACGGGTGCTTGTCTCTTCGTTCCTTCAAGCACAGTAGGCAACGAGCGTGGCCTTCCATGGGATGCGATGCGCAGTAGCAAGACGGACGGCGTCGTCAGGCGGCATGCGCAGCGCGCCGCGGAGGATGAAGGGATCGGCCTCGAACGTTCGCGGTGTTCGCACGTCGAGAACGACAACCTGTTCGCCGGCCCGCTGCAACTGCTGTGTCTCCTCGAGCGTGATGTGGTCCGGAAGTTCGCGACCGTCCTCTGTCATTTGAGCGGCCGCGCCATTCCCGGTCGCAGCCACCGGGGCACCGGCACCATCCAGGCCTAACGCCGGGACAGCCACCGACTGTGGGCGCCGGACGATCAAGCCGATCGCGCTGCCATGAAGCAGCACGGACAGCACCACGACGAGGCAACAGATGGTGAACAGCTGTTCGCTCCCCCGAATGCCAGCGAAGACGGGGAGCAGCACGAGCAGCAGCGTGCTGAGGCCGCGTGGACCAAACCACGCGACCACGCGCAGACTCGGCCGATCGAGTCCCGCTCGCCTGAGAACGGGGAAGAGCACGATCGTGCGGACGGCGAGAGCAAGTATCGCGAATGCGATCGTGCGAACGCTCGCGACCTCGAAGCCGCGCCAGATCAGCGAGGCACCAAACGCAACGAACGTCAGCAAGAGAAACATCTCGGCCGTCGCCTCGCCGTAGTCGAGGAAGCAATCGCACAACTCGACGTCGAGCGCGGCCACCGTGAGCCCGGCCGCGAACGCCGCCAGAAAACCGCTCCCGCCCAGCGCTTCGGCCGCCGCGAACGCGGTGAACGCGACGCCGAGTGCGTAGAGGGACTCGTAGTCGCGGCGGACGCCGACCGATTTTCGTACACGATCGAGAAGGGTGATGCCGACGAGCCCGATCAGCACGCCGGCCCCGGGGCCGAGAACGAGCAGCCCGAGCGCGATTCGGCTCGCGACTGGATGTCCGTCGGTGACTGGTCCAGGGAGGAACAGCATGCTGAACACGACAATCGGCAGCAGCACGACGTCGTTCATGCCGCTCTCCAGTCGCAGCGCGAGGCGTGCTTGCGCTGGAACATCGTGCCTTCGGATGAGACCGCGAAGCAGGACCGGATCGGTCGAGGCTAGCGACGCACCCACGATTGCCGCGGCGGCCCAGTGGAGTCCGATCAGGTATCGCGAGGCGACCGCAATGATGATGGCAGGGATGAGCGACCCCGGCCCAAGCACGAGCAATGCGAGCCGCGAGTTGCGTCGCACCTCGCCCAGGTCAATCGATATCGCGTCGCTGAAGAGGACCAGAACCAGGCCAAGCGTCGCTATCGCGCGAAGCGCGGGCGAGCTCAAGCCGAGGTCGAATACGCCAAGGCCGAACGGCCCCAGCATCGCGCCGAGGAGCAGGAAGATCGCGACCTGTGGGATACCCGTTCGCTCGACAACGCCGGACAACAGCGACGAGACCAGGATGACGATCCCGATGAGCGCGACGGTCGCGGTGAACGACTCGAGAGTCATGCCTCGTGAATACTAGCCGCCGCGAAAGAGTTCTTCGGCTCCGGGCGCATTCACGATTCCGTGGTCATTTCGCCCACCGCACTGGCATCGACCTCCGCTGGCGTCGCTCCGGCTTCACGCTTGCCGATGAGCCGTCGGAGCAGAGGCGGCGCCAAGAACGTCGTCACGAGAACCATCAGCATGAGCGCGCTGTATTCGCCGGCGTTGATCACGCCCGCCACGAGTCCGGTCTGCGCGAAGATGAGCCCGACCTCGCCACGCGGGACCATGCCAACGCCAATGAGCGCCTTCCGAGCGCGAACCCACGCGGGTGCGTAACCAGCCGCGAACTTACCGAGGATCGCGACCGCGGTCAGCGCTACGCCGATGATGACCACATTGCGAGAACCGAACGTTCGGACGTCGACCGCGGCTCCGACCGAAACGAAGAAAATCGGAACGAACACGTTCGCGAGTCGGACGATTCCACGCTCGACTGCTTCTACGTGGCTGGTCGGTGCAAGCACCAAACCGGCGGCGAACGCGCCGACGATGAGCGCCGACCCGACATTGGACGCCAGGACCGCGAGGAGGAACGCGAGCGCGAGCGCCATCGACGCGAGCGTCTGTTCCTTTCCTGTTCGCGCAAGAAGATCGAACAGTGGTGGCACGACGTATCGACCGGCGAGCAGCGTGGCGGCGAGAAAACCGAACGCGACCGCGGTCGTTCGGACCACGCCGAGGACACTCGGCGCATTGCCGGCGACGAGATCACTCACGATGGCGAGGATGACCAGGCCGATCACGTCGTCGATGACCGCGGCTCCGAGCACGATTTGCCCCTCGACGCTCTTCAGCTCGCCGAGGTCGGAGAACACCCGGGCCGTGATGCCGACCGACGTCGCCGTGAGCGCCGCGCCGGCGACGATCGCGGGAAGGAGCGCGATCCCAAACGCGCGCGAGACGACATAGCCGAGGCCAAACGGGAGAGCCACGCCAACCATGGCGACGGTGAACGCCGCGCCACCGACGCTCAGGAGGCGCTTGAGATCAGTCTCGAGTCCGATGCCAAACAGCAGCATCACCAGGCCGATCTCTGCGATGAGATGAAGCGCGGGCGTCGTCGGATCGACGAAGCCGACGAGCGACGGGCCGAGTATCACACCAGCCAACAGCTCGCCGACGACGGCAGGTTGACCGACGCGCTCCGCGAGTTCGCCGAGCAACTTTGCCGCGACGAGGATGCCGGCGAGCAGCAATAGAAAGCGTTCGGGCGTCATTGGTCGAAATGGTACGCGTTTGGTGGCACGAACGGCAGATGAGACCGACCGGGGTTTTGCGTTTGCGTTAGTTTTCCTGGAGAGATTCGACCGCTGGCTCACGGCGGCTCCGACCCTAACGCTTCACCTACGCGATCGTTCATCATGCCTCGAGTGTCGTTCGACGCGCTGCCTGACGATGCGCGCGTCTGGGTATTTGGGTCGGCGAACGAGCTTTCGACGCCTGCAGCCGAGCGCTTGCTGGATGCGGTGGACGGGTTCCTCGCCCAGTGGAACGCACATGGCTCCCCGCTCGTGTGCGGGCGAGCGTGGCGCGATGACCGATTCCTGGCCGTCGGAGTCGATCAGTCTACGGCGGGTGCGTCGGGGTGTTCGATCGACGGCCTGTTTCGAACGCTCGCGCGGTTGGAGCCGGAGCTTGGAACCACGTTGCTCGGCGGCGGTCGAGTGTACTACCGCGACGCCGATGGACGAGTGAAGGCGGCGACACGGACCGCCTTGAACGAGCTCGCACGAGACGGACAAATCGGGCCAGATACTTTGGTATTTGATACGTCGATCACATCGGCATCGGCGTGGCGGGAGCAATTCGAGCTTCCGATCCGGAGGTCGTGGCACTCTCAGTTGATTGCCGCGAGGTAGGCATCGTTATTCCGCCTAACGGGACGCGCTACGCAAGCCAGGAATCGAGATGTGCCGCGACGAAATCATCATCCGTGAGCGTCGGATAACAACGAATGACCCGATCGATTTCCTCCGCCTGACCGGGCGAAAGACCTTCATGCGGATCGAGGCACCACGTGCCACGCATGAGACCCTGTCGACGAAGGACTTCGTGGATCCCTGCGATACAGCCGGTGAACGCGTTTCGCACGTCGAACACTGCCGCATTCGCATCCGTCAGCGCCGCTCCGTATCGAAGCAGGTCCGCCGGTATCTGATCGGATTCACTCGCGGCTCGCGCCTGGTCGAGCAGCTCGACCGCCCGCCGCGTCCACACGGCCCATTGGCCTAACAAGCCGCCGACGATCCGGCGCGGCTCGCCACCGGGACCGAACGGAAACGGGGTCACCAGATCGGGCACGATGTTGTCATCGTTCCCGGTGTAGAGCGCGATGTCGTCACGTCCGGCGTCGGCGATGCCGCGCACCACGTCGATCGTCCGATATCGGTCGAACGGCGCGATCTTGACGGCCACGACGTTCGGGATCTCGGCAAACGCGCGCCAGAACGCGTAGTCGAGAGGAATTCCGCCCACCGCTGGCTGCAGGTAGAACCCGACCAATGGGATGACGTCGGCGACGACTCGGCAATGCGCGATGAGCAGCTCCCGCGTCGACTCCCGCATCGCGGCGAGACTCAGCAACCCGGCATCGTAGCCTAACGACTCCGCCAGCGATGCTTCGGACACCGCCTGTGCAGTGACACCGCACACGCCAGCAACGAGCGCGAAGGGCGCGGGACGAGCGGAAAGAGAGCCCAGCCGAGGAAGTGCCATCCGGGCGGTCTCCGCTGCGAGCTCGAGCACAGGTTTGAGCAGGCCGTGCTTCGCTTCGCGAATCGCGAATTGTGTCGTGTGAACGCCTACCGCTACCCCGCCAGCTCCGGCCGCGACGTAATACCGGGTCAGCGCACGCTGATGCCGCTCGTCCAGCTTCCGCTGCGCTGTGAGCGCGAGCGGATGCGCAGGGATCACGCACCCGGATCGGATCGCCTGCAACGCAACGCTGGCCCGGGCGCGACCATCAGTAGCGGCCATCGCGCACCTCGAATTTCGTCGCCTTTCCGAGCCGCGATCCACCACCTGCCACCCACCTTGCAACCCACTCGATCAAGACGTCAGTCGGGACTGTCAGCTGTCCGAAGATCGATTGCGCGAGCGTCGTGTCGCTGAGCAGCGCGTCCGGCGCCTCTGTTCCATCGAAACGCGGCGCGCGCCCGAGTAGCTCACCAAGTCGATTGGCGGTAGCCCGCACGGACAGGCGTTCGGGTCCGGTGACGTTGATGACGAACGGTGGCGAGGCAGCGAGCGGGAGCGCGCGAATCGCCTGCGCGTTGGCATCGCCCTGCCAGATCACGTTCACGTAGCCCATGTCCACACCCACGGGCTCTCCCGCCGCAATGTGGTGCGCGATGTCGACCAGCACGCCGTAGCGAAGATCGACGGCGTAGTTGAGCCGAACGATCGCAACCGGCGTCGTGTGTGTTCGAGACATATGCTCGAGCACGCGCTCGCGGCCGACGCAGGAGTTCGCGTACTCGCCAATCGGCGTCAACGGATCGCTCTCGCGAGAACCGCTCGTCGCTGCCGGCGAGAGTGCGTAGACGTTGCCCGTCGAGAACGCGACGATGCGAGATCGCGCATAACGCTCGGCAACCATCGCCGGTATGAGCGTGTTGACGGCCCACGTGAGGGACGGCAGATCGCGGGTCCCGAACTTCTGCCCGGCCATGTAGATCACGTTCGGCGCGTCCGGCAGACGGGTGATGGACTCGCGATCGGCGAGCTCCGCCCTGAGCACGCGAACCCCGGCACGCTCGAGACGCATTGCCGCGGTGGCCGAGGAGAAACGTGACACCGCGGTCACGGTCCGGCCGTCATCGAGCGTCTCGGCTGCGCGTCGCACCATCGCCGTGAGCGACGGACCCATCTTGCCTCCGGCACCGAGGACGATGATGTCGCCGGGAACCTGGCGAAGCGCGTCGATCACCGCTGGCGTTGGTCGCGAAAGCAGCTCCTCGAGCGCGTCATCATCGCGCGGTGCCTCGCGTGTCACGACCGTGTTCATGGTAGCTACAAGGATGAACGCTCGGGTGCCCGGCGCCAAGCCGGCGCGCCGGGCACCCGAGCGTTCGACCGAGGCGTTGCCGGCCGACTGACTCGGCCGGCAACGCATTCCTGTGCTAGCGGTTGATGATCAGCACCGAGCGTGGTGGCGTGAGCTCGTTAGGTTCCGCCGGCGTGCCGAGCGGGTCACGCACCCACTGCGTATCGTCAACGACGTAGGCGTAGTTGTGCCGGCCAGGCGCGAGCGCGAGCGTCACGGCCCATCGGCCATCCCGTGACTCACGCGTCATGGGCAGGGCGCGCGTGTCCCATCCATTGAAGTCGCCAGCGAGCGCCACGTGCGAGGCAGCCGGTGCGGTGAGCATGAACTGCACGATCCGCAGCGTGTCGCGGATGGCCGATGCGACCGACGCGACGCTGTCTCCGATCACGACGGCACGACGGCTCGGGGACATCCCGGGGCCGCCCCGATCCTGAGCGCCGACGGCCAACACGAGTGCGATCCCAGCAGCAGTTGCCAGCGTGCTGGCCGACGCGCTGCGGGTGGTGCCACCGCGCATGCGTCGGATCGCGGCGAGTGCCCGAGACCGCGACGGCGTTAGGCGCGGCGTACCGCCTGCAGACGTCGGTGGCGGCGCCTTGCGTACCAATTCCATGAGCCGACGCTTCGACGCCGAGTCGACCGAGACGGGCGCGCGCAGCTCGGTGATGAGCGTCGCGAGCGGGTCAGGTGCCGGCTTGCGGTCAGACACGATTCACCCCCTGAAGGATCTCACGCAGTCGTTCGCACGACCGCTTCACGCGCATCTTGAGCGCCGAGATACCGGATCCGGTCACGGCGGCCATCTCTTCGTAGCTCAGTCCTTCGACGTAGTGGAGCAGGAACGCCTCGCGCTGGTCTCGTCCGAGCTGGTCGAGCGCACGCGCCATCTCTTCTCGAAGCGCCGCCCGTTCCTCGGGATGAGCCTCGGCGGCTTCGGGCAGCGTGTCATCGACCTGATCCGGGAACATCTTTTCCCGTCGACGCCCGATCGCGCTGACCGTGCGCGCCCGATTGACGAGGATGCGGAGCAGCCAGGCGCCGAAGCGTTCGCGTTCTTCGTAGCGACCGAGCGCGCGGTACGCGCGCAGGAACGTGTCCTGGACGACCTCTTCGGCGTCTTCGCGGTTTCCGACGAGGTGGATGGCAAAGCGGACGTAGTGGTCGAAATAGCGCTCGACGAGCGTCGCGAACGCTTCGACCTCTCCGTTCAGAACTCGCCTGACAACCGCGGCGTCAGATTCCACGAAGAAACAACTCGGTGCGGCGGGTGTGAGTCACATCCAGTCTGCTCGCTGCCAACGGATCGGCTTCCCGATTCCCGATTCCCGATGCCAATCTAGTTTACGACATACCCGGAAATACACGGAGCGCACATGCACGCGAGCATTGGGACGGTTGCGGAGCAGTTTCGGATCACGACGAACCTGTACATCAAGGCGATGAGCGGGGTCGACGAGGCCGAAGCGATGCGGCGGCCCGGGCCGGCATCCAATCCGTTGCTGTGGCTGGCGGGGCATGTGATTCATTTTCGCAGTCGACTGCTCTCGCTCATGGGTGTCCCGCGTGAATACCCATGGGGCAGCATTTTCGACACAGGCGCCAAGATCGGACAGGCGTCGATTTACCCAAAGCCCGACGAGCTCATCGCGATGTGGGAGGAGCAGTCGGAGCTGCTGATGGATCGGCTGGGCACGTTGAGCGAGGCGGACCTTGCGGCGCCGCCCGCGGCGAAGGTGCCTTCGATTGACGCGTCCTTGCGGGGGGCCATCGGGTACTTCTCGCTGCACGAGGCCTACCACGTGGGGCAGATGGGGTACGTCCGGAAGTGGCTCGGCATGTCGCCGATCATCGATCCGCCCGTCATCGGGAATCGGGGATAGGCGGGTGCCCGCGGAACGCGGGCAGATGGGAATCGGTGAGCCGGGAACGAGGCGGGGAACCGAGACGGAACGAGGAACCGGGAACCGAAACGGCGGACCTACTGTGACGGCGCAACGAGCTGGCGAGTTGGGCTGGACGGGCCCGGAGGCAGCCATGCGTCGAACGTTGCGTCGAAGGTCACCGCAGTTGCTGGCAATCGTCGCGGCCGCAGCCTTGGCCGCGTGCGACAACCCGTTCTCCTCCGACGGCGAGTCCCTCATTCGGCTCAAGAACGCGAGCACGTTCGAGCTCACGTCGGTCACGTTCGCGCCCGGTACCCCTCGCCTCGAGTTTCCCCGCATCGCGCCTGGCGCGACGACCGACTATGCCAGCGTGCAGGCTGCCTACCGGTACGGGTACCTGGACGCTCTCGTCGGTGGTGAGCGGCGTGTGATCCAGCCGATCGATTATGTGGGAGAGCGGGTGATAGGCGAGGGTCGGTTCACGTACGTCATCACGATCGACGCCGCGACGAGGAATCCGAGCGTGTCGATGGTCCGAGACGACTGAAGCGATCGGGAATTCGGGAGACGGAAGCGGGAGCTGCTGTCCGCGAGCCGCGCCTGCCCTGAGGAGCGTTAGCGACGAAGGGATCTCCTATTAGCGCCGCCTCCAACTTCGCGTTACGTTCGCCCCGCTTCCCGCTTCCCGCTTCCCGTCTCGCGATTCCCGATTCCCGATTCCCGATGTCCGAGCATCGATTCCATTCGCTCGCGGAGACCCGGTGGCGCATCGCCGTCAGTCTGACCGCCCTGATGGTCGCCATCTACTTCGGGTTCATCCTCCTCATCGCGTACGACAAGCCGCTCATGGGACGACTCCTGACGCGCGGACTGAGCGTCGGTGTGCTCCTCGGCGCGCTCGTGATCGTGCTCTCGTGGGTGCTCACCTGGGTGTATGTGCGATGGGCGAACACGCACTACGACGCGGGGCTCGATGAGGTGCGACGTGGGGAGGCTGGCTCATGATCGCGCTCCTCCAGGCTACCACGCAACAGACGCCGACCGTTTCGACGCGCATCGGCGAGCCTAACGTGATCGCGATGGCGTTCTTCTTCGCGTTCATCGCCATCACGCTCGGGATCACGTACTGGGCCGCGCGCCGCACTCGAACCACCGAAGAATTCTACGCGGCAGGCCGCGTCATCACGCCGGGGCAGAACGGGTTCGCGCTTGCTGGCGACTACATGAGCGCCGCTTCGTTCCTAGGTATCGCCGGACTTGTGTCGACCACAGGATTCGATGGCCTGATCTACTCGACCGGGTGGCTCGTGGGCTGGCCGGTCGTGCTGTTTCTGATCGCCGAACCGCTCCGAAACCTCGGGAAGTACACGTTCGCGGACGTGGTGGCGGCGCGGCTGCGTCAGACTCCGGTTCGCATTGCCGCGGCCCTCGGTACGCTCGCCACGGTGTCGTTCTACCTCATCGCGCAGATGGTTGGTGCTGGCGGCTTGATCCGCCTCATGTTCGGTCTGTCGTACGAGACGGCCATCGTGATCGTCGGCGCCGCGATGATGGCGTACGTGTTGTTCGGCGGGATGATCGCGACCACGTGGGTGCAGATCGTGAAAGCCGGGCTGCTGCTTGGCGGCGCAGCGCTGCTCGCGCTCATGGTGCTGGCGAAGTTCGGCATGAACCCGCTGGCCCTGTTCGCCGCGGCGGCCGACCGGTACGGTGCGTCCGTGTTGGCGCCGGGGAAGCTCGTCGCCGCGCCGCTCGATGCCGTGTCGTTAGGCATGGCCCTCATGTTCGGCACGGCGGGGCTTCCGCACATCCTGATGCGCTTCTACACGGTCCCCGACGCGCGCGCCGCCCGTACGTCGGTGTTCTACGCGACGGGACTGATCGGCTTCTTCTACCTCATGACGTTCGTCCTCGGCTTCGGCGCCATGGTGCTCGTGGGGCCGGACGCCATCAAGGCGGTGGACAAGGGCGGGAACATGGCGGCGCCGCTCCTCGCCGAAGTGCTCGGCGGCACGCCGTTCCTCGGATTCATCGCAGCGGTTGCGTTTGCGACGATCCTCGCTGTGGTGGCAGGCCTAACGTTGTCCGGCGCGGCCGCGCTGTCGCACGATCTGTGGGTGAACGTTGTCCGCCACGGCGAGGCCGATTCACAGGAACAATTGCGCGTCGCACGATTCGCCACGGTTGCGCTCGGCATCGTTGCGGTTCTGCTCGGCATCCTGTTCAAGGGGCAGAACGTGGCCTACATGGTCTCGCTCGCGTTTGCGATCGCGGCGAGCGGCAACTTCCCGGCGCTCGTGCTCTCGATCTTGTGGCGACGGTGTACCACCGAAGGCATCGTGTCGAGCATGGTGATCGGCACCGTGTCGACGCTGCTGTTGATCTGGCTCTCACCGACGATTCAGGTCGACATCCTCAAGAACACGAGCGCGTGGTTCCCGCTCAAGAATCCGGCTCTCGTGACGATTCCGTTGTCGTTCGCCGTTGGCGTCTTCGTATCGCTCGCGACTCGGGACGATGTGGCGGCCGAGCGGTTCGCGGCGGCGCATCGACGGATGCACGTGGGGGAGGCCTGATGGCTGATAGCTTTCTTTCGTATGCATCCGACTTCGCTCGCCGAGTTGAACGCCGCGATCCTCCAGGCATTCATCACGCTGGGCATCGCGGTGTTGTGCGGCGTCCTCTACGCGCAGTTCCGTAAGCGCTACTTCCTCTGGTGGGCGGTCGCGTGGGGATTGTACGTCCTGCGCATCGGCGCGATTTGCGGATTCCTCACCACCGCGTCGGAGCCCTGGCTCTACGTCCACCAGGTGCTCACCGGGTGGACTGCGCTCGCGCTGCTCGGCGGTGCGCTCGCGTTCTCGCAGCAGGTCGCGTGGCGACGATGGTACCTCGCGCTCGTGCTCTTCCCGCCGCTGTGGTCGTACGTCGCCATCTATCGGCTCGAAAATTTCCTGCTTGCCGCTGGGCCAGCGGTTCTCTTCCTAAGCATTGCCACGCTCTGGACCGGGTGGGCGTTCTGGCGATTTCAGCGACGCGTCGGATCCCGCGCGGCCGGATTCGTCGCGAGCGTGCTCGCGCTCTGGGGCCTCCATCACCTCGACTATCCACTGCTCAGGGCGCGCGGAGCGTGGAATCCGTGGGGATATTACCTCGACATCGGATTCGTGCTCGCGCTCGGCACCGGAATCCTGCTGCTCGTTGTCGAAGAATTGCGGCGTGGCCTGGCGACGTGGTCTGCGCTCTCGGGCGATCTGGCATCCGCTGGCGGGTCCAGTTCGAGCGAGAACGTTCCCGACGTCATCGACTCGCTGCTGGCGCGGCCGCTCGCGCTCGGGGGCGTTCGCGGCAGCGCGCTGTGTTTGAGCTCGACGTCGGAATCCGCGACGGGTGCAGTCAGCAACGGCGCCACGGCACTGGGGTCGTTCGTGCGCGGCGTCGGCGCATGCGCGGACTGGAGTGGAAGGTCGGCGGTCGGGCCAGCCTGGGAGACGATGCGACGTGCAGCGAGTTCCGGCTTTCCGGCAATCGCGCGCGATTGGCCTGACCCGTTTGGTGAATCGGCGCGCGAGTTCGCCTACCTCGCCGTGCTTCCGGTCATGCCTGATGGCGAGCAGGTCGGGGCGCTCGTCATCGTCGGCGACGAAGGCGATCCGTTCACCGCCTTGGGTGAGGAGTTCCTTCGCACGTTAGGACGCCAGGTTGGGGCGGCACTCCAGAGCTCCGATTTGACCACTCGCCTGGCCGCGCGGACTCGGCAGCTGGAACGACTCTCCGTACGCATGGTCCGTCAGCAGGAGGAAGAACGACGACGGATCTCGCTCGAGCTGCATGACGAAACGGCTCAGGCATTCGCCGCAGTGAAGCTGCAACTGGGCGTGCTTCGCGAGTCCGTCGAACCATCGCTCGCGCCGCGCATGGATCGCGTGCTCGAGCTCGTCGATACGGGAATGCGAAGCATTCGGAGCGTTGCGCGCGACCTGCGCCCTCCGCTCCTCGATGATCTCGGGTTGCTGCCGGCGCTCCACGCCCTGGTGGATGGATTCGAAGAGCGCACGGGAATCGTTGCCTCGTTCAATGTCCCGCCTGTGTTGCCGACCCTTTCCAAAGACGCCGAGCTGGCGTTGTTTCGTGTGTTACAGGAGGCGCTCTCGAACGTCGCGCGACACGCACAAGCCCGATCGGTTGCGATCGTGTTGTCGCAGGAAGCTGGAGCGCTCGATCTCGAGGTGCGGGATGACGGACGCGGTCTCATGGGCGATCCGGGGTTGGGGCTCACGGGTATGCGTGAGCGGCTTGGGGCGTTAGGCGGCGGCATGCGGATCGCGAACGCCGCAGGAGGCGGAGCGCGGCTGGCGGTTCGCCTTCCATTCGAGCAGGTGGCGGGATGATCAACGAACCGAGCATTCGCGTCCTCGTGGCCGACGACCACGCGGTGGTGCGCGAGGGGATCCGTCACGTGCTCGCAACGACGCATGGTTTCGTCGTCGCCGGCGAGGCGGGCAGTGGTGCTGAAGCCGTGCGGCTGGCGAAGGAATGCGAGCCTGACGTCGTCGTGCTCGATGTGTCGATGCCCGACGGAACAGGGCTGGAAGTCATCGGCGACGTCCGGCGAGCCGCGCCGCAGGCTCGCGTGCTCATCCTCAGCGTTCATGATGAAGCGGAATACGTGCTTCAGGCGGTGCGCGCGGGCGCGCACGGATATCTGCGCAAGGATTCGTCGCCCGGTGAGCTACGCGACGCGGTGCGAGCCGTCGACCGCGGTGAATCGTTCTTCACGCCTGCCATGGCTGGCCGTCTGAGTGACGCGGTGCGCGTCGAGTCGGATCGACTGTCGCGCGTGTCGAAGCTTTCGCTGCTGACGGGACGCGAGCGTGACGTGCTCGAAGGGATCGCGAACGGCGAGACGAACAAGGAGATCGCGGCGCGCCACGGCATCAGCCCGCGAACCGTCGAAACGCACCGTGAGAGCCTGATGCGGAAGCTCGAGATTCACAGCGTTGCCGGACTCACGCGTCTCGCGGTGGAGGAAGGACTCGTCGCGCCCTAACGGGGGCGCCAGTCCGCACCGCTGCTCGTACCGGGCCTTACTGCCCCGTGGGTTCTTCGGGGTTGACGTCAGGCGGCCTCTGACGCTGCTCGGCCTCACGGAAGCCCGCGATACTGATCGCCTCGGATTCCTCCAGAATCACCCGCAGGAGCGGCAACGTGTCGGCCGGCGGCGACCCAGTCAGCAGCGACGAGTCCAGCACCACGCGCTCCACCTCGGCAATGAGCGTCGCGTGCTCGCGGCGCAGCTCATCTTCGGTCCAGCCAAGCCGTTGCCGCTGGGCGCCGTGGCGCTCGGCGATCAGACGCTGGATGGCGGCGCCGTCGATGATGAGCGGCGCACGCGACGAGCCGCGCTCGTCGAGGATCGCGAACAGCTGGCCGATGTCGCTCAGGTACGTCGCGATGTGGTCCTCGAGCTCCGTTCGCGTCACCTCACGGGCGCGAGAGATCTGCGGATCACCGCGCAGGCGATCCACGACGGTGGCGACAATGTCCGCCGCAGCCGCGACGAGCAGCTCGCCTAACGCCACACGTCCGGCTCGGCTGC
>Ga0114129_10008363_pt1 | contig 14744 bp, 15 predicted proteins | sample RhiMetdeltSRZDD1_FD_80071 | JGI IMG/M metagenome (GOLD analysis project Ga0114129, IMG submission 80071) | Populus rhizosphere microbial communities from Tennessee, USA - Rhizosphere MetaG P. deltoides SRZDD1 (version 2) (version 2) | ecosystem: Host-associated > Plants > Roots > Rhizosphere >...
CAGCCGACCACCCCGCCATCCCGGCGGTCTTTGAAGCCGAACGGCCCCATAAGGGCCTCTCAGCTTCAAAGAAGACCGTGACCCGCCAGAGCGCCACCCCCAGACCGGCCGACGACCAAGACCCTGCCCCAGGCCGTCATCCACCGTGACGGCCCACCGCCCGCCCCGCCACCCCAGCCGTCGGTGACCCGCCAGGGCGCCGGCCGACGCAGGGGCCCCGGGGGACGGCAGGACCGGCCGACGTGGCGAAGCCAGACCGGCAGCCCGCCCGACGAGGCCGGTCAAGGCCGGCCGCAGGCCGCCCGAAGGGGAAGCCTTGAGGGGCCGGACATCACCGGAGCCCACAATGGGATAAGGAAGCCCCGCCGGGGCTTCCTTGAGAGCAAAGAGGACCCCACCCCGTACCGCCCGCATCCCACACCGGCACCCGATTCACCACCGGGAGCGGCTTCGACGTGAACCCCGTCACCTGGAGCGTGCTCGCCGACCACGGCGTCGCCGTCCGGGGTCCCCAGCCCTCCGCCCTCGACCTCCAGACCGACGCCAGCGTCCTGCGAAGCTGGACTCTGGAAAACCTCGACGCGTACTGGGCGCCGTGGGCACGCACGATCCTCGCCCGGAACCCCAGGCGGCTCCGTGCCGGATGGCGCTGGCTCACCGCCTGGGGCGTGCTCGGGACGTCCCGCATGCACCACACCATCGCCACCGGCCGAGTGATCGCGAAGGAGACCGCGGGCGAGTACGCCCTCGCCACCTTCGCTGCCCGCTGGCACCCTCTCGTCGACGAGGCCCTCGCTTACCGGCGCAACCAGCCGGCCCGTGTGACGGGACCAGGGGATGCCTGCGTCCGTGAAGCTGCCGCCTTCGTGCTCGACGTCGTCGCCGACGCCCACACCGTCAGCGCCGGAGGTAGGCCCTGCCCGGCCTGGGATGGGTGAGTGACTTCGGTGCCGGCGGGGCGCAGGCCGACTCGTGCGCCCGTGCTCACAGATCGGCCGAGGTCGGGGCCAGCGGCTGGGCGCTCCTCTCGTCTTCAAAGACGTCGATGGCGACGTGGCGCCGGGTTCAGACCGGCAGGTTCTCCAGCCAGGACTGCCAGGTGGCGTGCTCGCGCTCGACGTAGGCGGGAGCCTCGGGCGAGAAGAGGTAGCCGGCGATCTGGGCTCCGGCGCAGCCCTCGCCCTTGCTGTAGGCGCCCAGGGCCATGTAGCCGGGCAGCGGCTCGCTGAGCCGCAGGAACACCCGCTCCTCCTCGATGGTGTCGACCTCGCCGGCCAGGCCGTGGACCTTCACCGCCTGGCCGACGGCATCGATCCCCAGCGCCCGACCCATGGCCTCGGCGACGGCCGCCGGCGACCCGGCGTGGTCGGCCCAGACCGACAGGGGCGTAGCAGCCTGCCCGGGGAAGTGGGTGAGGTACATCCGCAGGTGGTCGAAGAACGGCACCCACCCCTTCTCCATCTCGTCGAAGAACTCCTGCTCCCAGTCGGCTCCGGTGCCGAAGGCGCTGGACACCACCCGCACCACGCACGTGCCGCCGGAACGGGCCTCGACGAGGAACTCGGTGGCCAGGGGGGTGACGTCGCCGCCCTCCTCGCCCACGAGGGAGGCCCAGTCCGGCTCCTCGTAGGCCAGTCGCCGGGGCGGATCCCAACCGGTGACGGTGCCGGGCGACGATTCCTCGCCCATGTGGGTCACGACCCTGCCGCCCTCCCGTCCTTCCAGGTCGGTGGGCAGGAACCAGGAGGTGATCCCTGCGCCGGTGGCGATGGCGTGCCACACCTGTTCGGCGGTGCCCGGTACCTCGACGGCGATCTCCAGGCGGAGCGGTACAGCGGGGGTGGTCATGGGGTCTCCTCGGGTCGGGGATGGGCGACGACGACCAGCCGGTGCGGTCGGCCGTCGTCGTGGTGGTAGCGGGCCGCGAGGGCGAGGACGGCGGCCGTGAGCTCGTCGGCGAAGGCGGCGCGGTCCTCGGCCGAGCGGAAGCGGATCTCGGTGTCGATGGTGAGCGTCGGGAGGCGCTTGCCGGCAGCGGCCGCTCGACGGGCGAGGCTGCCCACCTCACGGACCATCCGCCCGGCGAGCGCGACGAGGTAGCGGGCGGAGAGCCGGTCCGCGGTCTGGTCGGGGTCGGCGCCGGACGCGTCCAGGGCTGCGGGGGAGACCACGTAGCTGGCCGCGGTGGCCCGCAGGATCCGCTCGGTGATGCCGCCGTGCCTGCGCTCCTCGGCCACCTCCACCAGGCCGTGCGCCTCGAGTGCTCGCACGTGGTAGTTCACCTTCTGGCGGGCGATGCCGAAGCGGGCCGCCAGGGTGGCGGCCGAGCCGGGTTCGGCCAGCCCGGCGAGCAGTCGGGCCCGCACCGGGTCCAGCGCCACGGCCGCCGCTGCCGGATCCTCGATCACTTCGATGTCGAGCACGTACGACACCTTGGTCTTGACAAAGAAGTTTGTCAAGAGGCCCGAGAGGACCTGCGCGGGCGCCGGCCGGCTGGTGTCCTCAGTCCCTGGTGGGGCGGTGGCCGCGCGCCGAGCTCTCGGCGATCATCCGCATCCGGTCCGCCGGTTCGACACCGCGGACCGGCGACCGGATAGGGGCGGCAGCGCCGGCCTCAGCGACTCGGAGGGCCGAGGGCCGAGGGGCGGGGGCGGGGGGCTAGACGCTGCGGCCGCGCAGCAACATGACCAACAGCACGATGGCCAGGATCACGACGACGGTTCCGATGCCGATGTACATGGTGTTCTCCCTGCTCTGCATCAACTGCGACCAGGCGCTTACCCGCCGGTAACGAACCGCAACCGGTGAGTCTCAGCACCGTGAGCGCCCGGAGTGGCGCGAGCGGTGAGACGACGCAGCTAGCGGGCCTCGAGCACCGCGAGGTCGCGGATGGCGTAACGGTGGTGCTCACACTCCTCGTTCATCACCACCCGCACGCACTGGCGCACTGTGCGTAGCTCTTCGGGATAGCCCGGCGCGGGTGTGCGTGAGCAGGTCCGGTCGAGGTCCTCGTTGCTCAGGCCGGCCAGGATGCCGCGCACCACCGCCGAGCGGTCGGCACGCACCTCGAGGACCTCGTCGAGGGTCGGCTGAGCGTCCACATCGATGCCGAGCGCCAGGGCGTCGTCGCGGGGGTAGGAGGTCTGCGTCAGGCCCAACCGTGCGTACGGCATGGGGTGGTCGAGGATCGTGCGACTGGCCCACGCGTCGGTGGCGAAGATCAGGTGCCGCAACGTCTCGACGAACGACCACTCCTCGTCGACGCGTTCCTGGACCAGCGGGTCCGGGAGCCGCCGGGCCCGAGCGACGGTCTCGGACCACATCTGCTCGATCGTCTGCCACATCGCGCGATGGTCGCTGGCGGACTCCATGGCACGCAGTTGCATGCGTTCCGGGTGCCGGCGATCGAGCTCGGCTTCGACCAGCGGAGCGACATCGACGTCGTTGACGCGGAAGTTGCCGATCATGCCCGAGAGGTTCACATCGGTCAGCCACGAGTCGACGATCTTCAGCCCGCGCAGGTCGCAGTCGCGGAAGGTCGCTCCGGTCAGGTCGGCGCCGGTGAAGCGGGCGCCGCGAAACGCGTCGGTGTCGGTGTGCTCCACTGCCATCTGATCATTGTCCTCGATGCGGCCGACACCGACCGCCCCGGACATGACGCCGGCCGCCCGGATCGTCAGGTGGGGCGGCAGCGCCGCTCGATGAGCTCGGCGAGCAGGCGACCGGCCCGCCGGACCTCCTGGTCCTCGAAGGTGGCGTCCGGCTCCCGCTCCACGACGGCGGCGACCGACGCGAACAGCACGGCGACGTGGCGGGGCTCGCCGTACACGTGCGGCGGGTTCATCGCGGCACCCATGCGACAACCGTGCGCTCCGAGGGCCGGGGGCTCCAGAGAACCTGCACCGCATCTCCTGGGCATCGCCTACGCAGGCCGGCTGGGTCTCAGGTCTCGGCCGGCGTGTCGGCGGCTCAGCGAGGTCGAGGCTTGCGGGCGAGGGCGCCGTAGATCGGGACCGGCCGACGACCGCTCTCGGTGGGCGGGTCGGTGTCGGGCCGCCAGCGCTCGATCGGGATCAGGCCCGGCTCGACCAGGTCGAAGCCGGCCAGCATCCGAGTGATCTGGTCGCCGGTCCGAGCCGTGTAGGGCTCGGCGAGGATCTCGTTGTACCGCCGGATGGCCTTCCCGGCCCCTTCGGGCGCGAGATCGATGCAGGTGTGCGCGAACACCAGGTAGCTGCCCGGCGCGATCCCTGCCCCCAGCTCGTCGAGGATCCGCTGGGCGGTGTCGTCGTCGGGGACGAGGGTCAGCGTGGTCGGCAGGATCACCGCGACCGGGCGCTCGAAGTCGAGCGTCGCGGCCGCACCGCGCAGGATCGTGGCCGGATCGTCGAAGGAGCACTGGAGGTGGGCCACCGCCACCTGCCCGGTGTCCTTGCCCAGGGAGTGCACGTGGGCGAGGGTCGTGGGGTCCCAGCTCACGTACACCACGCGGCTCTCCGGCGCGATCTTCGAGGCGATGTGGTGGACCATCCCCGTGGTCGGCGTCGCCATGCCGATGTGGAGGAACTGGACGACCCCGGCCTCGCTGGCCAGAGCGGTCACCGCCCGTGCGACGAAGGCCTTCAACGCGTCGATCATCGTCCGCAGTCCGTCGGCGCCGCCCGGCGAGACCTCGGCGATCGACTCGGCCGCCGCCCGGTCGACGGCGAAGTGGGCGTCGCCGCCCGCGAGGAAGTTCTCGACCCGGGCCAGGCGGGCGATGCTGAGGTCGATCGGGAACGGCTCGCCTTCGTGGGGATCTGATGGCTGATCGGCCATGGGTTCTGTCCTTCGCAGCCGCGGTTCGGCCGCTGCGTTCGCCAGTCATCGTACGTTCAGGACGACGAAGGCCATCATGTTGCCCCGGGCCGCCTCAGCGGGCCAGGCGCGGTTAGGGTCTCGGCCCGTGGGCGGGCACCCCGAGGTCTCCGTGGTGCTGCCGACCCGGGACCGGGCGGGATATCTGGCCGACGCGATCGGCTCGGTGCTCGCCCAGACCGTCACGGGCTGGGAGCTGGTCGTGGTGGACGACGGCTCGGTGACGCCGGCCATCGTGCCCGCCGATCCCCGGATCCACCTGGTCCGGCTGGCCGAGAGCGGTGGGCCGGCCCGGGCGCGCAACGTCGGCTTGGCCCGGGCCTCGGCCGACGCCGTGGCGTTCCTCGACGACGACGACCAGTTCGCGCCCGGTCGCCTGGCCGAGGGGCTGCGCGGCCTCGACGCGGCGCCGGTGGCGGTCTGCGGCGCCCGGTTCCTGGACCGGCCGCCCGCCCGGGTGCGGCGGCTCGACGGCGACGTCGCCGACAGCATCCTCGACGACTTCACGCCCTGCCTGGGCTCCACCATGGTCCGCAGTGACAGCGTCGCGTCCTTCGACGAGCGCTGGTCGGCCATCGAGGACGTCGACTGGTGGTGGCGGACCGCGCAGCGGCACCGTGTCGTGACCTCCGAGGCCATCGGCTACCTGGTCCGGCGTCACGACGGGCCCCGCTCGGTCAACGGCGTCCCGGCGCGGCTGCGCGAGAACCTCGCCTTCCTCGATGCCCACCGGGCCTGGTTCGCCGACCACCGCCCCGCTCGTGCCTTCCGGTTGCGCCGAGCCGCAGCCATGGCGGATGCGCTCGACGACCACCGGTTGGCCCGCCGCCTGCTGCTGCGCTCCCTGTGGTCCCGCCCCTCGATCCACACGGCCTGGCAGCTGCGGCGGTCCCTGGGCCTGGGGCACGGAGACCGGGCGGTGGGCGATGGCGACGAGCCCCAGGAGCGGCAGCCCCCTGACCCCCGAGAGGCGCAGCTGCTGCGCCCGGCGCAGTAGGAGCCGGCCGTGACGGGGACGACCGGGATGGCGCGGGCGCCTGTGGTGGTCGCCGGGCTGGACGCCATGGATCCCACCATCGCCCGCCGGCTCGCGGACCAGGGCCGCATGCCCACGCTGGCCGGGCTCCTCGAGCAGGCGGCCTGGGCCCCGACCCGGAACCCGGACGGCCTGGTCGTCGGCGGGATCTGGCCCTCGTTCGCGACCGGCCAGTGGCCCGGCGGTCACGGCTTCTACTGCTTCCGCCAGTTCGTGTCCGGTAGCTACGAGATCCGCCGCTTCACGCCCCACGACATCGCACCGCCAGCCTTCTGGCAGGTCCTGTCGGAGCAGGGTCGGCGATGCTGCGTGATCGACGCGCCGCTGACCCGGCCGCTGGCGACCATCGGCGGCGTCCAGGTCGTGGACTGGGGCACCCACGACCGGATGCTCGAGCCCCAGGCGTCGGACCGCGAGCTGCTGGCCCGGCACGGTGCCCATCCGGTGACGGGTGCCTGCGACGACTACACCCAGCGCGGCGACGAGGAGGGCCTCGTCCGGGACCTGGCCCGAGGCGCCGCCCGCAAGACCGATCTCAACCTCGAGCTGCTCCGCCGCGAGCCGTGGGACCTGTTCCTGACGGTCTACGGCGAGTCGCACTGCGCAGGCCATCAGTTCTGGGGGCTCCACGACCGGTCGTGGCCGGGGCACGACCCGGCCCGGCGCGACCGTCTGGGCGACCCGATGGAGGCGACCTACGAGGCGCTCGACGCCCAGTTGGCCCGCCTGCTGGACGCCGTCGACCCCCAGGCGACGCTCCTCGTGCTCCTGAGCCACGGCATCGGTCCCCACTACGACGGCGACCACCTGTTCGCCGAGATCGTCCGCCGTCTGGACGAGGCCTCGGGCCCGGCGTCCCGGGTCCGGCGGGCCTCGGAGCACGCTCGTCGCGGCCTCGCCCGGTGGCAGCGGGCCCGGGCGCGGCGCCGTCATCCGGACGACCCGGCGCTGGTCGGCCGGGTGAGCGCGGACGGGTCGCGGCGCTTCATCCCCGTGCCCAACAACGAGCTGTACGCCGCGGTCCGTCTCAACCTCGCCGGCCGCGAGCCCCGGGGCCGCATCCGGCCGGGGCCGGAGACCGAGCACTGGTGCGACTGGCTGGAGGCCCGGCTGCTGGAGCTGGCGGACGCCGACACGGGCCGCCCGCTCGTCCGCCGGGTCCTCCGGGTCGACGACCTGTTCCCGGGACCGCGCCGCGACTGGCTACCCGACCTCCTCGTCGACTGGCACCGCGACCAGCCGGTCACGAGCGCCGCGTCGCCGGTGATCGGGGAGGTGCGCGGCCGCTACGACGGCATCCGCTCCGGCGACCACCGGCCCAGTGGCCTCGTGCTCGTCCGGCGGGCCGGCGTCACGCCCGGTCCTCGCCGCCAGCCGATCGACATCGTCGACCTGGCGCCGACTATCGCCGGCTGGCTCGGGGTATCGCTGCCGGAGGCGGCGGGTGCGCCGGTCGAGGAGCTCCTCGCGCCGGTCGCAGCAGCGCCCGCTCAGAGGTAGCAGATCCGCTGTTCGATGCTCCCCGCGATCCGGCCGACCCGGCGAGCCACACTGCGCACCCACTGCGAGCGGCCGGGACCCGAGCGCCAGTACCGGGGCGCGTAGAGGACCAGGTGACCCCAGGCCCGGGCCGCTCCCCGGCCGCGTGACGGGGGCATGCCGGCCGGGGCGAAGCGCCGGTAGAGGCGCGGATCCTGCCGCCCGTAGGCGTAGGCCTGGCGCGCCGCGGCCCGCCAGCCCGTCCGTTCGCGGTAGTGGACCACGGCCTCGGGCACGAAGCGCAGCTCGTAGCCCTGCTGGCGCAGCCGCCACGAGAAGTCGACGTCGTCCCCGCCGCTGTGGAAGTCCTCGTCGAAGCCACCGATCGCCGCGAACACCTCGGACCGCACACCGCAGTTGGCGCCGGACGCGAAGGGCCAGAAGCCGGGCCACGGCATCAGCGCGGTCGAGACCTCCAGCGACGGCCGCCGGCCGGCGGCCGGGGTGAGGCGGCGGCGGTCGAGGGGCCCGCCGACCGCGTCGCAGTCCTGCAGCATCCGGCCCAGGGCCGCCACCCAGTTGGGGGAGACCTCGTCGTCGGCGTCGCAGAACAGGATCCGGTCGCCCCGGGCGGCCCGGGCCCCGGTGTTGCGGGCGTGGTTCACGCCCCGGCGGGCGGAGGCGTCGACGACCCGGAGGCCCGGCAGCCGCGCTCGCCACGTCTCGACCACCTCGGGGAGGCCGTCCCGGGAGCCGTTGTCGGCGATGATCACCTCCAGGGGCTCGGCCAGGTCCTGGCCGGCCAGCGCCCCGAGCTGACCGCCGAGGACGGCGGCCCCATCGCGGACCGGGATGACCACCGAGATCACGGCCCCCTGTGTACCGGATCGCCGCCCACGCAACGGGCGTTCACATGTCGTTCACGCGAACGGCCAGGCTTTGATACCTCGTTCACGGTCGCGTCCGTACGGTCGGTAGTGGAAACAGCAGTTTCCGATCAGACCACGGATCCCGGGGGGTGATCACGTGATCAGACCAGCTCTCTTCGTCTTACGACTGCCAACCCGCGCGACTCGGGGCTTGGTCGTCGGCGTCCTGGCGTTGTCGTTGCTCGCGACCGCCGCCGCACCTGCGGGCGGCGCAGCGGGCACGGCCGGCGCCGTCGATGCGGCCGACCGCATCCCGCCCTATCTCGATGCCCGCCGGCCGGTCGACGAGCGCGTCGCCGACCTGCTCGCACGCATGACCCTGGAGGAGAAGATCGGCCAGATGACCCAGGCCGAGCGGGGTGCGGTCTTCGACGATCCGTCGTTGATCGCCCAGCAGAACCTCGGTTCGGTCCTGTCGGGCGGCGGCTCGACGCCACCGACCAACACGCCGGAGGCGTGGGTCGAGATGGTGAACACCTTCCAGGCGCAGGCGCTCAGCACCCGCTTGCACATCCCGCTGATCTACGGCATCGATGCGGTCCACGGCCACGGCAACGTGTTCGGCGCGACCGTCTTCCCGCACAACATCGGGCTCGGATCGACCCGCGATCCCCGCCTGGTGGAGGAGATCGGCGCAGCGACCGCGGCCGAGGTCCGGGCCACGGGGATCCCGTGGAGCTTCTCGCCCTGCGTGTGCGTCGCGCGGGACGAGCGCTGGGGCCGCACCTACGAGAGCTTCAGCGAGAACCCCGAGCTCGCGGCCCAGCTCGGTGCCCGGTACATCGAAGGGATGCAGGGGCGCGACCGCGCCTCCGAGGACAGCGTCCTGGCGACGGCGAAGCACTACGACGGGGACGGCGACACCGAGTACGACACGGCGGCGGCCGAAGCCAACGAAGGCCTGCCGTCGTCCCAGCAGCGGTACACGATCGACCAGGGGATCACGGTCACCAGCCGGCGGGCCTTCGAGCGGCTCGACTTCGCGCCCTATCCCACGGCGATCCGGCGCGCGGACGTGGGCAGCGTGATGCCGTCGTTCTCCAGCATCGACTGGACCGAGGACGGCGTGGGCAACCCGATCAAGATGCACGCCAACCGGGAGCTGATCACCCAGCTGCTCAAGGGCCGTACCGGTTTCGACGGCTTCGTCATCTCCGACTGGGAGGGCATCCACCAGATCCCCGACCCGTCCGATCCGACCAACACCGGGCTCACGCCGTACAAGGTGCGCACCGGGGTCAACGCCGGGATCGACATGTTCATGGAGCCCAACACGTCCCAGCAGTTCGAGGACCTGCTGCTGGCCGAGGTCCAGGCCGGTCGGGTCAGCCAGTCCCGCATCGACGACGCCGTCCGCCGCATCCTGCGCCAGAAGTTCGAGCTGGGCCTGTTCGAGCACCCGTTCGCATCGACGGACCACCTGGACGAGGTGGGCAGCGCCGAGCACCGGGCCCTGGCCCGCCAGGCGGTGGCCGAGTCGCAGGTCCTGCTCAAGAACGACCGCGGCCTCCTGCCGCTGGCTCCGGAGGGCGACATCTACGTGGCCGGACGCAACGCCGACGACATCGGCAACCAGGCCGGAGGATGGACCATCCAGTGGCAGGGCGCGACCGGCGACATCATCCCGGGCACCACGATCCTGGAGGGCATCCGGGAGGTCGCTCCGGACGCCGCGGTCACCTACAGCGCCGATGCGTCGGCGCCCATGGCCGGCGCCGACGTCGGCATCGTGGTCGTGGGGGAGACGCCGTACGCCGAGGGCTTCGGCGACGTGGGCGGGCCGGAGTGCGGCTTCTGCACCCCCGCCCAGCTCGAGGAGAAGTCGCTGTCGCTCCAGGCCGGGGACCGGGAGGTCATCGACCGGGTGTGCGGCGCGATCAGCCGGTGCGTCGTGCTCGTCGTGTCCGGCCGCCCGCAGGTCCTCACCGACCAGCTCGGCGAGATGGACGCGCTGGTGGCGTCGTGGCTCCCGGGCAGCGAGGGAGCGGGGGTGGCCGACGTGCTGTTCGGCCGGCGGGCCTTCACCGGCCGGCTGTCGATGACCTGGCCCCGCAGTGAGGACCAGGTGCCGATCAACGTCGGCGACCGCCGCTACGACCCGCTCTTCCCCTACGGCTGGGGTCTCCGGACCCACGGCCGCCACCGCTGACCGCTGACGCTGACAGCTCGGGACGGGATGCGGCTCTGCGCCGCCGCAACCCGTCCCGAGCATCCGCTCGTCCCCGACTCAGGGTGCTGGGGAGGGGTGTTGGCGTGAGGTTGGCCTGCCCGTCGGGTGGGCGTCATTGCCGGTAAAGGGGGTCGCCACCCTGGCGTGATCCGCTGCACCAGTGGATGTGGGCCGGCGCCGGGTCAGGCGGCTGACAGGTCGGCTGGCCCGTGCCCTGCCTCGGATGCGCCTGTTCACGGTCTACGGACTGGGCGCGGCCCTCGTCGCGGTCCCCGTGCACGCGGCGAGCCCTCCGTCGCTGGACCTGTCGCAGCGCTCGATCGCGGTCGCCGTCACTGGGACGGGCGGGCGCTTCGTCCTCGACCGTGAAGGCCAGGTCATCCGGGTGGCCGCCGATGGCTCGGTGCAGGAGACCGCGACCCTCGACCGGTACGTGACGCCGTTCGGGACGTCGGTGGGTGGCCGGATGGTGTTCGGCGGGGTCCGCTGCGACGGGCCCGCGGATCGGCGCTGCGATGAGCGGGTGGCCGAGGTCGCGGTGCTCGACGGCGACGGCCGGCTCGTCACCCGGTTGCCGCTGCGGCGGGCATCGGACTTGGCACGGCGCCGGCTCGACGGCCTCGCGCTGGCCGGCATCGACGGGAGGACCGTCTGGGTCAACGGCGGCGGGGCTCTGTTCCAGGTCGCGGTGTCGCCGCCGGGAGTCGCCAGGGAGATCCCGTGGCCGGGCGGCGAGCCCTGTGTCGTCGACCACGTGCTCTACGACCTGGCCGCCTCGGGGGCCAGCTACGGGGCCCGGGGAACGAGGTTGCCGTCCGCGGCGCAGTTCCACCTCCGCCTCCAGGCGTGGACCGGCCACGGCTGGCGGCCGGTGGACGGGGGAGCTCGCGCCATGCCCGACGGCCAGAACGCCTACTGCACGTCGAGCGGCTACGAGATCCGTGACGGCGCCCGCGGCGTCGTCCGGTGGACTCCGGCGGCCGGGTGGCAGCCGGTGGGACCCGCCGGACCTGCCGGGTCTGGCGCACCTGCCGCGCCTGCGGGGCCGGTCCTCGGGGTCGGCGGGCTGCGGGTCCACCACTACAACCTCTGCTCGGCGGCCTGCGGCAACCGGGTGCGTGGGCACACCAGGGATGTCGTCGCCTGGTTCGTGAACCACGATCGTCCGGCGGCTGTGTCGCTCAACGAGGTGTGCTACGACGACCGCGTCCAGCTTGCCGACCGCCTCCCCGGCTACGAGGCGGGTGCGGTCTACACGGCGCTGGACACCGCGGCCGGGTGCCCCGGCGCGGTCAAGCAGTTCGGGAACCTCGTGCTGGTGCGCGCCGACCTGGAGCCCGGCGGCCGGACCTGGAGCGAGTTCGCCAACCAGGCGACCCGGCCGTGCGATCACCGCTCCCAGGAGTGCCGTGGTGTCGCCTGCGCGGAGGCGACGGCGCTGGTCGAGGGGACCGAGGGCCACGGCGCGGGGGAGCGGGTGGCGTTCTGCAGCGCCCACCTCGAGTCGACCCGGCGCGATCCCGCCGTCGCCGCGCGGCAGCTCCAGGAGTACCGGCAGGTCGTCCACGCCCGGTACGGCACCGCCGCGGCCCGGGTGCTGGCCGGCGACTTCAACCTCGCGCGGCCGGACGTGGACCAGCGCCTGTCCCTCCACGGCTATCGCTCGGCCTCGGTGGGACCCACCGTGGCCGGCCATCCCGCGGCGAGCCAGATCGACATGGTCTACGTGGACGGGCCCGGTGGGTCGGCACTGGCGGGCGATACGTACTGCGACCGCCAGGCCAGCGACCACTGCTACCTGGTCACCTCGGGGGTCTGACCGGTCTCACCTCTCCGCTCGGGTCCTCAGCCGGCCGAGGACGGATCGGGCCGGGTCCGCCAGTCCGCCCGACCGGAGGAGGCGACGGCCCCGGGCACCTCGTCCAGCGCCGACGACCGGCCCTGGAGGGTGGCATCCAGGAAGGCGATGGTGGCCTGGACGGTGAGAGCGCCGTCCGCGCCGAGCCCGACGCCGTAGTGGTCCGCTTCCCGGAAGCGGAGATACCAGACCGGCCCGTCGGCGGCGTCGAACACGGCGTCGCTGCCCGCCACCGGGACCACCTGGTCCACGGCGCCGTGGACCAGCAGGAGCGGCGTCCCCGACCAGTCGTACTCGCCGTCCGGGTAGGGCAGCGGGCCTCCCGAGATGCTGACCACCGCGTCGATGCGACGATCGCGGCAGCAGTCGTTGTAGGCCGCGCCGAGGGTGGTGACCGCGCCCAGCGAGTGCCCGGCCACGGCGACCCGCCGCCGGTCGACGTGGCCGCCCAGCCAGCTGCTGCGATCCCGGGCCAGGGCGAACAGCTCGTCGATCACGAAGCTCACGTCACCGGGCTGGTTGATGAAGTCGGCCTGCATCGGCACTCGCCCGCTGGTGAGCGGGAAGGTCGGCAGCGCCACGACGTAGCCCCGGCGCACCAGGGGCTCGACCAGGGAAGCGTAGAGATCGCCCGTGCCGTTGAGCCCGTGGGAGAACACGACCAGGGGGAACCGCCAGGGCGCGGCCGGCGCGTCGACCTGGGCCGGGATGCCGGCAGCAGCGGGGCCGTCGGCGGGGTACAGGACGACCACCGGGATGGTCCGCTCCGGCAGCTCCGGCTGGCCACGGTTGACGTCGGCCGGAGTCGGTCGGCTGGGGTCGACCAGCATCAGGTCCCGGCGGCCCACGGCGAAGGCCTGGTCAGGGGCCCGGGGCCGATCGTGCTCCGAGGTCCGCGCCGATGTGTCGGCCTCCGAGCCCGAGCCCGAGCCGGAGCTCGCGGCGGACGCGGGCTCGGGATCCTGATCGGCCCGGGCGATGGCCAGCCCGCCGATCACCAGGACCGAGCCGGCGAGCAGCAGGCTCGCCGTGCCCGCGCGTGCCCTCCGCCGCACCGTCGGCCCCATCGGCCGGACGGTACCGGGGACCGCGTTCGGCCGATGGTCCAGGCCGCCGGCTGGCGGCGAAGTTCGCCCGGCGTTCGGTGCGGCATCACCGCCCCGTCGGGACGTGGCAACCCGGCCGTCGCCTGCCCGGCCGGAGCCCCCGCGGGCGCGGGGGTTCGCCGGGCGGCGCAGCGGGGGGTGGCATCCTGTCGCGCATGGCTGCGTCGGACCCGAAGGCTGTTCTCCACCGCTACCTGCAGACGGCCCGCGAGGTGCTGGTCTGGAAGCTCGACGGCCTCTCCGAGTACGACGTCCGCCGCCCGATGGTCCCGACCGGCACCAACCTGCTCGGGCTGGTCAAGCACATGATCGGCGGCGAGGCGGGCTACCTCGGCACCGTCTTCGGCCGCCCGTTCGGCGAGCCGTTGCCCTGGTTGGCCGAGGACGCCGAACCCAACGCCGACATGTGGGCCACCGCCGACGAGGCGCGGGAGGACATCGTCGCGCTGTACCGCCGGGTCTGGGCCCATGCGGACGGCACGATCGACGACCTCCCGCTCGACGCCACCGGCCGCGTGCCCCACTGGCCGGAGGAGCACAGCGAGGTGACGCTGCACCAGGTACTGGTCCACCTGATCGCGGAGACCAACCGCCACGCCGGGCACGCCGACATCGTCCGCGAGCTCATCGACGGCGGCGCCGGGCTGCGGGAGAGCAACGACAACCTGGCCCCGGGCGACGCTGCGTGGTGGGCCACCTATCGCAACCGCCTCGAGAGCGTCGCCCGGGAGGCGGCGGATCAGCGCAGCGACTTCTCGTAGCGGTGGACCGGCACCGGCACGGTGGTCTCGCCGGTGGTGCGGGCGGCGTAGTCGTAGGGCCCGGCGTCCGACCAGCCGCTGCGCTCGTAGAACCGGCGGGCGCGTGCGTTGCCGGCGACGACCGCCAACCACGCCCGCGGGAACCGGGCGCTGATGGCCGCCTCGCCCTGCGCGAAGAGGGCCCCAGCGACACCGGTGCCCCGCGCCGGGGCGTCGACGTAGAGCTGCTCGATCTCGTCGTCGTGCCAGGTCACGAACCCCAGGATCGCGGCGTCACCGTCGGCGCTGCTCCGCTCGGCCACGGTCGTCGTCGCGAGCCGGGCGGGGACCAGAGCCTGGAAGTCCTCTGGCCGCCGGTAGTCCAGCAGGGCCGTTGGCACCCGCCCGAGGTGGGCGTCGAGCCAACCGCGTTGCCAGATGTCGGCGATGGTGTCGATGTCCGCAGCGGTGGCCGGCCGAAGCGCGATGGCCGGTGCAACGGGTGAGGTCGTGGTCGGCACGGTAGGGGCGGTGCGGGCCATGGGATGGTCTCCTCTCTCGTCACTGCC
>Ga0114129_10008364_pt1 | contig 14743 bp, 12 predicted proteins | sample RhiMetdeltSRZDD1_FD_80071 | JGI IMG/M metagenome (GOLD analysis project Ga0114129, IMG submission 80071) | Populus rhizosphere microbial communities from Tennessee, USA - Rhizosphere MetaG P. deltoides SRZDD1 (version 2) (version 2) | ecosystem: Host-associated > Plants > Roots > Rhizosphere >...
CAGTCGGCCAGCTTGCCCGGCAGCGAGCCGGAATCGAGCGCGCCCTTGCGCCGCGCCAAATCTTTGGCTTTTCGGGTAGCTTCACGGACGCGCGCAGCTTCGACGGCTTTGGCGACGATTTTTTTCGCTTCACTTGGGTGCTCGCCGAGAAAGCTCCCGAATTTTTCATTCAACAGCGCCTCGACGATACCTTTGACCTCGCTGTTACCGAGTTTGGTCTTTGTCTGTCCTTCGAATTGAGGCTCGGGCACTTTCACACTGATCACCGCGGTCAGCCCCTCGCGAACGTCTTCGCCCTGGAGATTCTCTTCGTCCTTTTTTAGCAGGCCACTGTTCAGCGCATAATTATTGATCGTGCGCGTTAAAGCAGAGCGAAACCCGATCAGATGCGTGCCACCCTCGATAGTGTTGATATTATTGGCGAAAGAGAAAATGCTTTCCGAGTAGCCGTCGTTCCACTGCATGGCGATTTCGACATCGACGCCATCCTTTTCGCCCTCGAAATAAACCACCCTTGGATGAATCGCGGTCTTGGCGCGATTGAGATGTTCGACAAAGGACGCCAAACCGCCCTTGTAAAAGAACTCGTGCTTTTTTTGTGTGCGCTCATCTTCGATGGTGATCTTGACGCCGCGGTTAAGGAACGCCAGCTCACGCAATCTTTGCGAGAGAATATCGAAACTAAATTCGGTCGTTTCAAAAATTTTACTATCGGGTTTAAACGTCACCCGCGTACCGCGCTCTTTGGACTTGCCGACCTCTTTCAGACTCTCCTGCGGGTCGCCGCGCTTATAACTCTGCTGATAGACTTTTCCATCGCGCTTGATCTCGACTTCCAAAGTCTCGGACAATGCGTTGACAACCGAAACACCCACGCCGTGCAAACCGCCGGAAACTTTGTAAGAGGCTTTGTCGAACTTGCCACCGGCGTGAAGCTTGGTGAGCACGACTTCCGCGGCGGAAACATTTTCAGTGGGATGGATGTCGACGGGGATACCGCGACCATTGTCGATCACCGTGACGCTGTTATCGATGTGAATGGTGACTTCGATCGAATCGCAATGTCCGACGAGCGCTTCATCGATGGAGTTATCAACGACTTCAAAAACGAGGTGGTGCAGACCCCGCTCACTGGTATCGCCGATGTACATGCCCGGTCGTTTTCTGACCGCCTCCAAGCCTTCTAAGACCTTGATGTTGTCGGCGTTATACTCGGATCCTTGTGGAAATTTAGATTCAGCCATTTTCGCCCAATAAGAGCTAGAATTTTTGCTTGTAAAGTTATGGAGTTAGGGCGCTTTAAAAACTCTTTTAATACTACCTGAAAGAGGTCGAAAAGTAAAGCTGAATCCGTTTCATAACCATTTGATTTTTAAAGATAATTTCTGGATTTTTGGTACCTCCTCCGCGTCTGACGCGAAAACCTCGCTTTTGCGTGTAAAACATGTTGACAGCTGCAGGTGGACAAGCGAAAAGAATGCGGTGCAAACTCTCGGAACTGCACTCAAATATTTAACGATTTGGGGCCGTATTGCTGCTGTCCAACCGGCTGCAGAAATGATCGGGTCGGCCGCCGCATACTTTCCCGCAATCGGTCTGGTACTCGGTTTGTTACTTGCCATTTCAAATTATGCTCTCGTACCCTACCTGCATCCTGAAATTCTCAGTGTTGTTTTGATCACGGTTCTGATCGGCGCCACCGGCGGCATTCATCTTGAAGGATTGAAACATACTTTTGACGGAATCACGCTGAAAACGCCCGCCGAACAGAGCCACGCGAACGCAAGTTTGGGGTTTGTCGCGATTGTACTGGTGATTTTTTTCAAGGTTGCTGCCGCAGACAGCATGGATGAAAAGCTCACTTTGAGCTTGTTGCTAACGCCGGTGCTGGCGCGATGGTCGCTGGTAATTTTCATCTACGGTTACCATGACCGCTGTGAGGAAGCGCCGCGTCTCATCGCGGAAAATGTAAAATTTTGGCATCTCATCCTCGCGACAATAGGGACGCTAACACTCACCATCTATTTTCTCGGTCGCAAGGGACTTTGGGTCGGATTCTTGCTGTCGCTCTTTACATTGATGACACGGGCTCTGCTGCATCGGCGCCACGCCGTTCTGAGACACGAGAACTTCGGCGCCATCGTCGAGCTCGGGGAGGTGATTAGCCTCATCCTGTTAGCCTCGCTCTAAAGACCGGCGACCGCCTCCTGCGACATGGAACTATTTAGGGCCCTTTCCCCAGTTATTCCGGTATTTATACTTATTGCCTGCGGCTTCGTCTTTGCCCAATGGAAAAGGATCAACCTTACATCTTTAACCGAAATCATTGTCTATTTAGGCACGCCATCGTTAGTGTTTAGCTCGCTTGCGAGCAAACCTCTTTTTGCCGGCGATATCGCCGTTTTATTCGGCGGCATCCTGATCATTTTTGCCGCGGTGGGGTTGCTCATTCGACTTTACTTTTTCTTTTTTCATTTCAGCTCGCGCGGTTTTGCGCTTCCATCGCTGTTCATGAACGCCGGCAATATGGGCATTCCCCTGGCGCTGTTCGCGTTCGGCCAGGCCGGCCTGCAACGGGCCACGTTGATGTTCGTTATGCTGACGTTGCTGCAATACTCGCTAGGAATCTATATTCTGAGCGGGCGCGGCAACTGGACCGAAATTTTTCGTCTGCCATTGATCTACGCGGCGATTGCCGGACTCATTTGCAACCTGACTCAAATACAAATTCCCGAGCTTTTGCTGGAGCCTGTCGTGATGCTCGGACAGGCGACGATTCCGATAATGCTGATAAGTCTGGGTTATCGCCTTCACGATGTGGCATCGCTGCAATGGGGCCACGCGCTCGGCGGAGCGCTGTTGCGAATTTTCGGCGGCTTTGCGGCGGCCAATATTGCCGTAAATCTAACCGGCGCCGCGGGCGTAAACCGACAGGTCCTACTTTTATACGGCGCTCTTCCGGCCGCAGTGGTTACCTTCGTCCTCGCCGAAAAATATCGTCAAGATCCATGACTGGCGGCATCCATTGTCGTGATCAGCACGTTGACCTCAATCCTGACGATACCGATCGTGTTCTGGCTAATTCTCTACAGTGAATGGAGAATCGTTAAACGGTGAGCGTAACTCTTGACAGCATATGACACTCGTTGTACTGAATCAAATCACAGCGCTAGGTTCATAGGGAAGTCCGGTGTAAATCCGGCGCGGTCCCGCCACTGTGATGGCTACGAAAGCCGCAACCAAGCCACTGTGAGCCTTTAGGCTCATGGGAAGGCGCGGCGAGTAGAAAAAAGCCTGAGTCAGGAAACCTGCCTAGCGCGTTACGACCGGCCTCTCCGGAGAAGAGAGAAAGGTTTCCAGATCTCTTTCCTCAATTCGGTTGAGGCCAATCGATGATCATGAGATTGGTCTTTTTCTTTGTTCTCTCTTTGTCTTTGCACGCCGCCGCGTTGGTGTATCCGGTTTCATTTGGCGGTCGAAGCCAGGTGGACACGATTCAGGTAAAAATTCTGCCGATAGAGCAAGAAGAGGGAGGCGCGGGCGGTCAAGGCGGTAGCGGTAAACGAAAACCCGTTGGTCCAGGCGATGCGAAATCGCATCGCAGTACGCCGCCTGCAGTCGAACTAAGATTCGAATCGAAGACAACTAGCAATCCGGAGCCGCAAACTTTGCCTGCTGAAACTGTTGCAAAGGTCAGCGACGGCAGCATGGCGTTCGTTTCGGCGATAGCAAGCTCTGCCGAGACCGCCGGCGCGGCGATTTCCGGTCCCGCGGGAAACGATGCGAATAGCTCCGGTACGGGTCTTACCGGAACCGGCAACAGTAACGGTTTCGGTTCGTCCGCTACTGGCTTTGGACGAGGCAGCGGTAACGGCAATGGATCAGGTTCATTCGGCGCTGGCATCGCTCTGACGCAAGCGCGCTATCGCGAAACGCCTAGACCGGATTATCCGGAGAGCGCGCGCCGCGACGGCCGCGAAGGTCGCGTGCTCCTGCGCGTGCTCGTCGACGATCAAGGCCGTTCTAAACAAGTGGAAATCAACAACAGCTCCGGCAGCGATGCGCTCGACCGGGCCGCCGCCGAAGCGATAAAACGCTGGCGCTTTCATCCGGCGCGTCACGGCGACAAGCCGGTCGAAAGCTGGCTGCGCATTCCCATCGAGTTTCGCCTCGAGGATGCGAAATCTTGGTAAACAATTTTAGGAGGTCATAAAGCCCAGTCTTATTAACCGCAAACGGATGCAAGGGAAAGGGGTAACTCACCTCCTCACTAACCCGCCGCCAATTTTTGATTTTAGATTTTGGGTCTTAGATTCAATCCAAAATCAGCAATCCAAAATCCAAAATTGGATGGGGGAAGTTGAGGGGGGAAGAATTCCCCTGCTGCCCCGCAACTGTAGGAGCTACGAAAGCCGCACGTAATAGCCACTGTCCCGAGCCCGCGCGGCGAAGGATGGGAAGGCGCGGCGAGTAGGTTCGAAGCTCAAGCCAGGAGACCTGTCCGTGTTGCCACAAACAACTCCCCTTTCGCGGGAAAAGGAGGTTTCCATGAAGGTTGGTTTACTTCTCTTATTTCTATTTTGGTTGTCGTTTTCTAGACTGCCTGTCGCAGAACCGCAGGAGCCCACGCTTCCGCCGGTTTTCGTGACTTCCACGCGCACGGAAACTCCCCTGCAGCAAGTGACAACGTCGGCGTCCGTGATCACGGCAAAGGACATTCAGGACCAGCAGGCAGAGATGGTCCTGGAGGCCTTGCGCAATGTGCCTGGGCTGGATGTGGTCCAGTCAGGTTCGCGCGGCACCGCTACGTCCGTGTTCATTCGAGGCTCTGAGTCGGATCATGTTTTGGTTCTGATCGACGGCGTCGAGGTCAACAGTACGACTCTTGGCGCTTTTAATTTCGCCCACCTGACTACGGACAACGTCGAGCGGATCGAAATTCTCCGTGGCGCGGGTGGAACTCTCTACGGCTCGCAAGCAATCGGTGGAGTGATCAACATCATCACGAAGAAGGGCCAGGGCCCGCTGGAAGCCGGCCTATCTCTGGAAGGCGGCAACGGCTCGACCCATCGTCAGACCCTGAGTCTGCGAGGCGGTGCGGGCAAACTCGGCTATTCCTTCAGCGCGGGTCGCATCGAGAGCCAGGGTTTTCACAGCGTCAACGACGACTACCGCAACCTCGCGGCGTCGGCGCGGCTCGACTACCAAGTGACGGAAGACGCGAGCCTCAAAGGGATCTTTCACTTCGTCAAGACCGATCTTGGACTGTTCAATAACAACAACTTCGCTTCGCAGCCCGATCCCAACGCGCGGGAAGCCACCACCCAATACTTAGGCAAGTTGGAGTGGGAGCAGAAAATTTTTGAGAACTGGGACTATCGAATCTCGGGATCGATGTTTAAGGAGCACATCAAAGACAGCGACGATGTCGACGCGTGCACCTTTTTCGGTTTCCCTTGCGACTCGCGCACGAGGGATCGTTTTCGTCCGCGCATCGATACGGGCGAATTTCAGACTAACTATCGATTTGAAGAATGGAGCACGACGACCTTCGGAGTCGAGTACAAACGCAGGTCGGCGAGCACTAGCGGCGGAATCGATAAAGCGATTAGAAATCTTGGTTACTACCTTCAGGAACAATTCCAGTTTCTTGACCGCCGCTTGATCATGATTCCCGGCATTCGCCTGGACGACAACCAGAGCTTCGGTACGGCATGGACGCCTTCTTTCTCCGCCGCGTACCTCTTCCGGGAAACCGGAACAAAATTGAAGGGCGGCTACGCCAAGGGATTCAAGGCACCGACATTGAACGAGCTGTTCTTTCCGCCGGGCTTTGGCTGTCCGGCCTTCGGCAATCCCAATCTCGGCCCTGAGAGAAGCTGGGAGTTGAACGCGGGAGTTGAACAAACCGTTTTGAGCGAACGCGTAAAGTTGGGAGTGACCTACTTTCATCGCGAGGTGCAAGATTTGATCGAGGGCCGGCCGATCCCAGGGAATCCGTTCGGCTGTTTTCGTGCCGAAAACGTCGGCAGGGCGCGTTTCGACGGTGTAGAGTGGAGTTTGCATATCAAGCTTCTCACATCGCTCACCGTGAACGCCAATTACACTTATCTTGACTGGGATACGGCGGATGGCAAACTTCGCCGCCGGCCAAGACATCGGGGCAATGTGAATCTGAATTATCTTTATGACAATTTGAATGTGAATCTCGGCGCAAATGTCGTCGGAAGCCGAGATGATTTCCGGGCCGCCTCTCCATTTGGCGACATCACGAAACCCGGTTACGGAATTGTCGATCTAGCTTCTTATTATTCGGTACCCTGGAAGGTACCGGGAGTAAAAAACCTCACGCTGTTCGGCAAGATCGAAAACCTATTCAACAAGAAATATGAAGAAGTCGACGGGTTCCGCGCTCGACCGCTGAATTTTTTGCTCGGCGTTCGCGCCACCTTCGGCAAGTAAATGCGTCCTCTCTCTGGCGTAATAGTCAAAACCTCAACGCCGGGGAAGTTTGAGAAGCAAATGATCGAAGTCACGGTGACTATCGACTTTGGACCCACAGGCAGGCGGCCGTTCGAAGCGCTGGTCACAGTTCCTGATAAGAGTACGGTGCTTGACGTCTTGTTGAACCGGTTGCCGGTAACAACGTCGCCTCGATATGGCATGGAACATTTTGTCGAGGAAATTGACGGAGTCAAAAATGACTTCGCCAGCGACCGCGGCTGGCGGTTCGAGGTTAACGGCCGTAGTTCTAATGTTCCTGCTGAGCGGTATCTCGTAAAGAACGGCGACTGGATCAAATGGCTTTACCTCGTCGGGTCCTGCTCATAAACGTGAACGAGTAGAAGTGAACGCAACCCAGCGCAAAGATGCTTTGATGATATTGGGCACCTCATCGCACGTGGGGAAGTCAATAATCACCACGGGCCTGGGACGTGTTCTTGCCGACGACGGTTATGACATCGCGCCTTTCAAGGCGCAAAATATGTCGCTCAATTCAGCGGCGACGCCGGACGGCGGCGAGATCGGCCGCGCCCAGGCGCTGCAAGCGGAAGCCTGCCGCGCCATTCCGCGTGTAGAGATGAATCCGGTCCTGCTCAAGCCTTCGACTGACACCGGCGCACAAGTGATCCTATTGGGAAAGATCTGGGGACAGGTTACGGCGTCGGATTATCACACCCGGCGCGTTGAGCAGCTTTTCCCCTCAGTGCTCGACGCTTACAAACGGCTGTCGGCGAATCACGACCTCATGTTGCTTGAAGGCGCGGGCTCGCCGGCGGAGATTAATTTACGAGACCATGACATCGTCAACATACGCATGGCCCATGCCGCCGATGCGGCCTGCTTGCTGGTGGGGGACATCGATCGGGGTGGAGTCTTCGCATCGCTGCTCGGAACGATGGAATTGCTCCAACCCGAAGATCGCGCGCGCATCCGCGGCTTTGTCATCAATAAATTTCGCGGCGATGAATCGCTCTTACGGCCGGGTACTGCGACCATAGAACGCCGCTTGGGCTTGCCCTGCGTTGGCGTCGTGCCCTTTCTTCCCGATCTCGGCCTCGACGAAGAAGACGGCGTTGCTTTGGAAGACCGTACGTCGGCCGCGCACCGATGGAAAAATCTTGAATCGGGACCAGAGCGAGCGCTCCGCATCGGCGTCATCGCTCTGCCGCATATGGCGAATTTCACCGATTTCGGCGCTTTGGCGCTTGAGCCGTCGATCTCTCTCGCATTCCTCGAACAGCCCGAAGAAATGGCTGCTGCTGATCTACTCATCATACCCGGCACGAAGCAGACACTCGACGATCTACGCTGGCTTGAGCAGCGCGGTTTTGCCCGCGAGCTACATCGGCTTTCTGAAATCGGCGTCCCGATCGTCGGCGTCTGCGGCGGCTTTCAAATGCTTGGTCTTTCCATCGACGATCCCCACGGCATCGAGAATCAAGGCGAGCCGTGTAGCCGAACGGCGCTCGGTCTTTTGCCGGTGCGCACCGTGCTCCGCGCGGGTAAGACTGTGCGACACGTTCGGGGCTCCCTGAGACAGAATTTTTTCCGGAACGATTCTCCGCCGCACGTCACGTTCGAAGGCTACGAGATTCACGTCGGTGAAACGCTCTATGAAACCGGAGCGCGTCCTCTCGCCGACATTGAACGTCAGCCAACGATGGAGTCTCTTCCCGACGGCGCGGTGAGTGAATCAGGTCGCCTCTTCGGCACTTATGTGCATGGATTTTTCGACAACGATGATTTTCGCCATGCGTTTATTCGAACCGCCCGCGCCGCCGTCGACCTCGCTCCCGCGGAAAAATATGCTCGCGTCCGCGCCGAACGCGACGCGCGCATCGATCGCCTGGCGGACCATCTCAGAAAATCGTTGGATATAAATCTAATCAAGAATTGGATCGTCGAGCCATGCGCTCGCCGGCCGAGGAATCTACCGGGCTGAATCACGTATGCGCACTATCTCAGCATTGGTCATCGCCGGCACCCATAGCGGCGTCGGGAAGACTACGGTCTCGCTCGGTCTCATGGCGGCTTTGCGACGGCTCGGCATGAGAGTCCAGCCGTTCAAGATAGGCCCGGATTTCATCGATCCCGGGTTGCACGCGAAAGTTTGCGGTATTCCGTCTTACAACTTGGACGGTTGGATGTTGTCGAAAGGTTACAATCGTCGCTCCTTCGTGGGGAACGTTCAAGACAAAGACGTTGCCATAGTCGAGGGCATGATGGGGCTCTACGACGGCCGAAGCGGTGCCACCGAAGAAGGCAGCACGGCGGAGATGGCGAAGCAGCTCAGGTTGCCGGTAATTCTGGTCGTCGACGCCGCGGCGGCGGCTCGTAGTGTCGCCGCCATGACTCTAGGTTATCGCGAGTTCGATCCGAAAGTCCGACTCGTCGGAGTTATCTTCAACCGGGTGGCTGGACCCGGTCATCTCCAGTACCTTAAGGAAGCTCTGAAATCCTTGCCGGGCCTCACGTGTTTCGGCGGCATCCCGACCAATGACAAAGTGACCATCCCCGAACGCCACCTCGGCCTAACGGTCGCTGAAGAAGGTTGGCTTGGCAAATCTTTTATTAGTCAGCTTGCCCGCCTGATCGAAGAACATGTCGAATTGGATCGTTTACTCGCGAACACGCGAACCGAGATTATCGCGCCGGTTGCGGCGCCGCCGAGAAAACTGGCGGATGGCAAAGTGCCGATTGCGGTCGCCAGCGATCGGGCATTTTGTTTTTATTATCCCGATAATCTCGATATCCTGAAAAACGCGGGGGCAAAGATCGCAAACTTCAGCCCGATCCGTGACCGCGGACTTCCAAAAGGAACTAAAGGCGTTTACCTGGGCGGTGGTTATCCTGAGCTTTACGCCAAGGAGCTTTCGCGGAATCGTTCCATGCGCGCGGCGATGAAAGTTTTCGTCGAAGCCGGAGGCATGGTTTACGCGGAATGCGGGGGCTTCATGTACCTCACTGCGGTTTTGACGGACAGCGCGCAGCGGGCACATCCGATGATCGGCGCCTTTCCATTCAAGACCAGGATGCTGGCGCGCTTACAAGCGCTCGGCTATCGCGAGGTCATGACTGTGAAGAAAACATTTGCCGCGCCGGGAGAAAGAATCCGGGGCCACGAGTTTCATTATTCGGAAATCTACGGCACTACCAGCGCGAAGGCGATCGATACCGTCTACGTCATCGATGGGCAAGGCAAGAAGAAAGTAAGCGCGGGTTATCGTTGCAAGAATTGCCTGGGCAGTTACGTGCACTTGCATTTTGGCTCGAACCCGAAGTTCGCCCGCAGTTTCGTCGCCGCCTGCCGAGCCGCGGAGTCACAGTGTTTTGGCTGAAGCATCGAGCATGAATCCATCGTTTATCATTCGCATCGAGCGAGACGCTTTGATCGTTAGCTTTCCAGCACCGGCGCGAACGCTGAGTTGGGCCGTGGTTAACGGCGGTTTCTGTCACGCCGATCACATCATCAATCACCACGTCAGCGGCAGCGATCGCTTGTTCTGTGCCCGACCGCAGCGATGGCTGGAAGAAGCGGCGTCACGATTGGAGCTTCAAGGCACGGTCGTGGCAATGGCGACCGCCGTAGCAATGAATAGTGTAATTCACACTCCACTCTCAGCCGGCAACGTTGGGGTGAACTGCTTTGCGACGGTGGGCTGCGGTAATGCTCTTTCGGTTGGAGACCCAGCATCGGTTACGCTGGAGGAACCCGTGCCGTCGCGGCTCCACACCATCAATATGACACTCACGGTTCAGCCGGGACTCACGGACGAAGCGATGGTGGAAGCAATCCAGATTGCAACAGAGGGTCGCGTGCGCGCGCTCTATGAAGCGGGCATCCAGAGTTCATTGTCCACTCTCGCCGCCACCGGCACTGGGACCGATTGCATCGCCGTCGTTTCTCTCGGCCGCGAACGCGAGCCCTACTGCGGCAAGCACACTCAGCTCGGCGAATTGATCGGCCGGGCAGCATATGCCGCCGTGAAAAACGGGCTGGCGCAAGCACCGAGCAAGAACGGTGCAGCGCCGGGAGGCAAATCCAATGATGGATGAACGTCGATCTGCGGCGGCAACGTTTACGACGTCCGAGCGCGAAGCGGTTTACAAGGCGATCTTCGCCCGGCGGGACGTCCGGCGCTTTGTTTCCGCGCCGGTTCCCACGGAAGCGGTCGAACGCATTCTGCTGGCGGCGCATCATGCGCCCTCCGTGGGCTTCATGCAGCCGTGGAATTTTATCGTGATCCGCGACCCGCACACGAAAACATCGATCAAGCAAGCTTTCCTGTCGGCGCGCGCTCAGGAAGCGGAACGGTTTTTCGATGACAGGAAAAAACTTTATCTCAGTCTCAAGCTCGAAGGGATTGAAGAAGCGCCGGTCAATATCTGTGTGACCTGTGACTCGAAGCGCCACGGTCCTGCGGTCCTCGGGCGCAGTCTCAATCCTCAGACGGACATCTATTCCACGTGCTGCGCGATTCAGAACCTCTGGCTCGCCGCCAGGGCGGAAGGTCTCGGCGTCGGTTGGGTGAGCATTCTCTCGGAAAAGCGCTTGAAAGAAATCTTACTCATCCCCGATCACATCGCCGTGGTCGGCTACCTGTGCGTCGGTTATCCGCAACGCTTCGAATCCAAACCAGAGCTCGAAACCGTCGGCTGGCTCGACCGCCTGCCGCTACGTGATGTGGTTTTCGACGAAACCTGGGACGGCATAGTCGCTGGGGACTAAAGATATCGATGGACTGGCAATCTCTCCTAAACTCCTCGGCGGCGCTCTTGATCGGCGCCTTCCTTTTGGATCTCGCCGTCGGTGATCCGCGCTGGCTGCCTCATCCGGTGGTCTTGATGGGCAAAGTTATTTCGCATGGCGAACGGTGGTTGCGAAGCGGCAACACCCGCCGCGACTTTCTTGCCGGTATGGCTCTATCACTTTTGCTGATCGCGCTCTCGGCCGCGACGGCAGCGGCGCTGGTTGATATATTTCAACTGCTCCCTTTCTGGTTTTCATTCAGCGCCACCGCGGCCTTGGCTTCCACCACTCTGGCAACCCGCGGCTTGCTCGACGCCGTGAAACTCATCGAAGCGCCGCTCAGTGCCGGTGACCTTATAGTTGCCCGAGAAAAACTTGCTGACATCGTCGGCCGGGAGACGGCGGATCTGAACCAAGATAAAGTTCTGCGCGCCAGCCTGGAATCATTGTCTGAGAGTACCTGCGACGGCATCGTCGCGCCGCTCTTTTATCTTTTCCTCGGCGGGATACCGCTGGCGATCGCTTACAAAGCGATCAACACGCTGGACTCCATGATCGGCTACCGCACTGAACGGTATTTTTACTTTGGCAAGTTCGCCGCGCGCCTGGACGATGTGGTCAACTATATTCCCGCGCGTCTGACCGCTCTCTTTATCGTTGTCGCTGCTTTGGCGGCGCGTCTGAATCCAGCGCGCGCCTTTCAAGCCGTGCGGCGCGATCATGCCAATCATTTGAGCCCCAACGCGGGCTACCCCGAGGCGGCGCTGGCCGGCGCCTTCGGCATCCGGCTCGGCGGTCCAAGCATTTACTTCGGCGAAGAAGTCTATAAGCCCTATATGGGCGACGACTTGACGCCGGTGGGAATCGAAATGTTGAAGGAGGGTCGTGTCCTATGTCTGGTCACGGCAATTCTCTCGCTCGCGACTTTCGCGCTATTGTCGACGACACGCGGCTAGAGCCACGGCTCGACAGAGAACACGGCGGCGATGTCGATCGGTGGGCGCGCCACGCCGGCATCGAAGCCCATGAGATTCTTGATTTCAGCGCCAGCATCAACCCTCTGGGGCCGCCGCCGTCAGCGCGCAATGCTTTCATCAAAAGCTATGGGGGAATGTCTCGCTATCCCGACCCCTATGCAGAAAAACTCAAAGAGGCTTTGGCTGAACGCCATGGGATGAAACCTCCGGAGGTGCTGGTCGGTAACGGCTCGACTCAACTTATCTATCTATTGTGCGCTGCTCTGCGCCCGCGCGCGGGATTGGTCGTCGGCCCGGCCTTTTCCGAATACGGCAATGCTCTGACGCTCGCCGGCGCGAATATCCGCTCGCTTTCTCTTTCTCCCGCTGACGGCTTTCAGTTCTCGACGAAGATGTTCATGGCAGCATGGGAGAAAGGCTGCAACATCGTCTTTCTCGCCACACCCAACAGCGTGACCGGGCAATTGATTCCAAGAACCGAAATAGAAAAGATCGCCGATGCCGCTTTGGCTAGAAAAAGTCTTGTCGTCGTTGATGAAGCCTTTATTGACTTTGTCGAAGGAGAATCCATTAAGGCGTTGGCGCGACAGAATCCTTATCTGATCGTGTTGCGCTCGCTCACCAAATACTACGCCTTACCCGGGCTCCGGCTCGGCTATCTTCTCGGTGAAGCTCGCCGAGTCGCGCAGCTCGCCGCTTACCAGGAACCCTGGTCTGTCAACGCTCCGGCCTTGAGCGTGGCGCTCGCCTGTCTTAAAGACTCGGGCTTCACAATGAAGACGGCGCGCTGGTTGGAACGGGAAGGAAAGTTTTTGTCGGAGCGCCTGGAGGCGCTCGAAGGGTTCCATCCCTTTGCGTCAAAGACCAATTTCTTGCTCGTCAAGATCGAGCGGCACGCCGGTGACGCGGTTCGGCTCCGTTCTTTTCTATTACGCAGGAAAATTCTCATCCGTGTCGGCGATTCATTCGCGGGAGTCGGTGACAATTATTTCCGTATCGCCGTGAAAAGGCGAAGGGATAACCGGCGCCTGCTCCGGGCGCTCGAGGAATGGACGACTTCATCCATCGGATCGTTCCATGGCTAGTCAAACTATTCTGGTCACCGGCGGCGCGCGCTCGGGAAAAAGCAGCTACGCCGAACGGCGCGCCAGCGAATTAGGTAGGCGGCGGCTCTACCTGGCGACCGCTGAAGCCAAAGACGAAGAAATGACGCTGCGAATCGCTGAACATCAGAAACGGCGGGGGAGCCAGTGGCTCACCATCGAGGAGCCAATAGAACTGGTCGATGTGCTGCTCGCGCGTCGCAACCAAATAGACTGCGCCGTGGTGGATTGTTTGACTCTTTGGCTCAGCAATCTTTTGTTTCGGTCCGACGAAAACTATGTCACGGCAAAAGTCGAGACATTGGTGGAAATACTGCCACGCTTGGATTTCCACGTCGTTTTAGTCACCAACGAGGTCGGCTGGGGCATCGTGCCGGATAATCCGCTGGCGCGACAATTTCGTGACCTCGCAGGTCGGGTCAATCAGCGAATCGCTGCAATAGCGACCGAAGTCATTCTTATGGTTGCGGGAATTCCGATGGTCGTAAAGAAGTCAACTCTATGCTCCTAGACGACACGATCAAAAAAATCCGTCCTTTGGATCGTTCCATCGAAACTGAAGCGCAGCAGCGGCTCGATTCCCTGACCAAGCCGCACGGAAGCCTTGGTAAATTGGAAGAGCTGGTGCGCCGCATCGCCGTCATCCAGGGAAAAGTGCCGCCGCGGTTGGGGCGCAAACTCTTGTTCGTCTTTGCCGCCGACCACGGCATCACACAGGAAGGCGTCAGCGCGTACCCCAAAGAAGTCACGGCTCAGATGACTTACAACTTTCTTCATGGCGGCGCCGCGATCAACGTATTGGCGCGCCATCACGGCGTCGACACCGAAGTCGTCGACGTCGGCGTTGACCACGACTTTACCGCCCAACGTGGGCTGCGCAACTATAAGGTCCGCCGCGGCACGGCGAATTTTGCACGAGGACCAGCGATGACGCGCGTCGAGGCGCTGCGCGCCGTTGAACTCGGCGTTCAGCTGGCAGCCGCGGAAGCTACGGCGCAAAATTTATTTTTGCTCGGCGCCGGTGACATGGGAATCGGCAACACCAGCAGCGCCGCGGCCATTCTTTGTGCCTTGACGGGCGCTGCACCGGCCGACGTTGTTGGCAGGGGCACGGGAATCGACGATGCAACGCTCGGAAGAAAAATCGCTGCGATCGAAAAAGGTCTCGACCTTAGCCGACCCGACCCCATCGATCCGCTGGACGTTCTCGCCAAAGTAGGCGGCCTGGAAATCGGCGCCATGACGGGAGTGATTTTGGCCGCGGCAGCGTTGCGTATCCCGATGGTATTGGACGGTTTCATCTCCGGAGCAGCGGCGCTGCTTGCTCAACGTTTTTGTCTCCATGTCCGAGATGTTCTCTTTGCTTCGCACCTTTCCGCGGAAAGAGGCCATGGGTTGATGCTCGAAGA
>Ga0114129_10008365_pt1 | contig 14743 bp, 10 predicted proteins | sample RhiMetdeltSRZDD1_FD_80071 | JGI IMG/M metagenome (GOLD analysis project Ga0114129, IMG submission 80071) | Populus rhizosphere microbial communities from Tennessee, USA - Rhizosphere MetaG P. deltoides SRZDD1 (version 2) (version 2) | ecosystem: Host-associated > Plants > Roots > Rhizosphere >...
ACGAGCCTGTGCACGCCCGCCGAGAGCGCGCCGAGCGTTATTGGATATGCCGCAACGGCTTCGCCGCGGGCGAGAAGGAGGTGCTGGGAGTACTTCCCGTCGAGGCGCAGTCGAAGCGCGACCGCTTCGCGGCCCGGCGTGCCCCAGGAGCAGCCGGCGCAGCCAGCATGGATCGTCGCGACGACTTCACCTGCGGACTGGAGCTCGAACGTGCGGCTGAACGCGTCCGTGCCCGCAGCGCTTGCGCGACTCGACTGATCGAACGGAGGCGTGCAGGGCCAGATCGCGAGGGCGAGCAATCGAGTGACACCGCGCATCGGAATCAATTCTAGAGCGGCCCGCCTGGTTAACACCCGGCGCTCTCGACACGTCTCGATCGATGATGCGCCACCTTTCAGCGGTCTTGACGACACTACTGTTCGCCGCTCCGGCCACCCATCTCGCCACCGGCGGCTCGAACGCGCTGACGGTGCATGAATGGGGAACGTTTACGTCAATCGCCGGCGCCGACGGCGCGGCGGTCGCCTGGCTCCCGGCTGCCGGTCCAACCGACGTGCCGTGTTTCGTGGAGCGCAACCGTTTCAACATCAAAGCAGGTCTGACGGGCACGGTGCGCATGGAAACGCCCGTGCTCTATTTCTACGCCGACCACGCGATGACCGTGGACGTCAACGTCCGATTCCGGCAGGGTCTGATCACCGAGTGGTTTCCGCACGCCGTCGTGACGCCGGCGAGCGGTTCGGATGTGTTCCGGTCGGCCGGCACCATCACGTGGCGCCGCGTACAGCTGTCGCCGGGCACCATGGAACATTTTCCGCGAGAGGCTCGCGCGAGCCATTACTATGCGGCGCGGCAGACGGAGGCCGCGCCGCTCGCGTCCGGTCCGGACAACGAAAAATTCCTGTTCTATCGCGGCGTGGGCCGCTTCTTGCCGCCGATCGGAGCGACAGTTGACGGCAATGGAACCGTCGCTGTCATCAGCCCACCAGATCAACCGATTGGCGACGTCATCCTGTTCACCAACGATCGCGGCCGCATCACTTACGAGATTCGACGTCAGACAGAACGCTGGATCCGTGTCGACCCAGAAGTCGTGGATCGAGCGCCGACCGCCGAGCTCGAGCGGCTGCTCCTGACGCGCGGCCTCTATCCGGCCGAGGCGAGAGCCATGCTCGACACGTGGCGCGACTCATGGTTCGAGGAAGGTACGAGGCTTCTCTACATGGTGCCGCCGCGAGAGATCGACACGATCCTGCCGCTGCAGATCACGCCGACGCCGGCCGCGGTCGCGCGGGTGTTCGTCGGCCGCATGGAGCTCGTAACGCCACGCATGCTCGAGGACGTCAAGGCCGCGCTTGTTGCGGACGATGTCGCGTCGCTCCGAAAATACGGGCGGTTCCTCGACGCGATCGGCAATCGGATCGTCGCCCAGAGTCCACGCGACCAGGCCGCAGTCTTCGTGCGACGGCTGCGGGCCGTCTCACCCATCCTGATGCCCGCCGAAGCCGACTGCCCGGCTCCTGCAATTCGTTCGACGACGGCTACGCCATGACGTGTCGGACGGCGGAGACAGTGACCGCGGCGCCAGTTTCGTGCGCGCGCGTTGCGGCGACACCCAGGCGGAGCGCTTCGAGGCCGTCCTCGATCGTGATCGGCGGCGGACGATCTCCGAGCACGTTCTGCGCGAAGTTCTGCAGCTGCGCCGTGTAGGCGTCGCGGAACCGCTCCATGAAGTACGGCACCGTGTCGTGCGCGACCGAGTTCTTCGTCATGAGCATCACCGGCGTCTCCCGCAGATAGCCGATGCGCAGGGTCCCCTCCGAACCGAGAATCTCGGTGGCGATGTCGTAGCCGTAGATGCCGCTGCGGCTCAGATCGACGACGCCGATCTTGCCGCTCGCGAACGTCAGGCTCGCCACTGCGTTGTCGATGTCTCCCACCGTGGCGAGCTCGGGATACGCGATCGTCGCGCCGACGACCGACACGCGATCCACGTCACCCATGAACCAGCGCGCAAGATCGAAGTCGTGGATGCCCATATCGATGAGCATGCCGCCGCTCGACGCCGGGTTCGCGTACTCGAGGCTCGGGCGGAACGGATCGCGCGACGTTGACTTGAAAACCAGGGGCGTGCCGATGCGCCCCTGCGCGATCTGGGTCTTCGCCGATGCGTAGCCGGCATCGAACCGGCGCATGAAGCCCATCTGGAAGAACAGTCCGGCGCGCGCGATCGCCTCCTGCATGGCCGCCACGGCGTCGAGCGACAGCGCGGGTGGCTTCTCGCAGAAGGTCGGCTTGCGCCGCGCCGCTGCCGCGATCACGAGATCGCGATGCGTGTGCGTCGGCGAGACGATCACGAGCGCCTCGACGGCGGCGTCGTCGATCAGCGCCTGCGGATCGGAGAACCATCGCGGCACGTCGAATTCGCCGGCCACTTCCTCGGCAAGGGACGCGACAGGATCCGCAACCGACACCAGCCGCGTCTCGGCAATCCGCGTTGCGAGATCGCGCGCGTACACCCGGCCGAGACGGCCGAGACCGATCAATCCGACGCCCAGCCGGCTCTTCCGTTGAGCCGTCGTCATTTCACGTTGTCCTTCGTGACCAGCTCGAGCTTCACGTTCACGTCCGGGGGCACCGTTTCGCCCTTGATCACCTTGACGGCGCTTTCAACGGCCACGCGGCCCATTTCGGATGGAAACTGCGCCACCGACGCCGCCATGGTGCCCGCCGCAATCGCCTTCTTGGCATCGTCGAGCGCGTCGAAGCCGACCACGCGGATTCTGCCGGTTTTCCCGGCCGCGGCAATGGCTTCGATGGCGCCGAGCGCCATCAGATCGCTGCAGGCGAACACGCTGTCGATGTCGGCATGCGCCTGCAGCATGTTCTGAAACACGTTGAACCCCTGGTCGCGCTCCCAGTTCGCAGGCTGCGACGCCACGATCGACATCCCGGGCATGCCCTTGACGGCATCGCGAAACCCTCGCAGCCGGGAATCGCCGGTCTCGTGGCCGGGAATGCCTTCGAGGATCGCGACCCGAGCCGTGCCTCCGGAGGCCCTGATCAAGTACTCGCCCGCGAGCTTTCCCCCTTGATAGTTGTCCGACCCGATGAACGTGGCCGGCTGTACGCCGGCATCGGCCGCCGCCTTTCCATCGAGGCGCGTGTCGACGACGACGATTGGCACCTTCGCGTCGCGGGCCTTTACGAGAACCGAGACGATCTCACGAGACCCGCTCGGCGTGATGCAGAGCGCCTGGATGCCCGTCTGGATCAGGTTCTCCACGATCTGCATCTGCTTCTCGACGTCGATTTCGCGCTCCGCCGCCTGCACCTGGAGCGCCACGCCCAGACGATCGGCGGCTTCCTGCGCCCCGCGCCGCATGTCGACGAAGAACGGATGGTTCAACGTCTTGAGCACCAGCGCCACGGTCGGCTTGCCGGCGCCCGTTGAGGCGGTCTCGCGGTTGCACGAGAGCGCAAAGACTGGAACAGTTGTGACGATGATACAAAGGCATCCACGAAGACACGAAGACACGAAAGGAAAGCCTTTAGCCACGGTTTTTCCTTTTCAGCAGGGTGTCCAGCAAGACGGCGACGACGATGACCCCGCCGATCACGATCTGCTGGAGGAACGACGAGACGCCGAGGAGATTCAGGCCGTTACGGAGCACGCCCATGATCAGCGCGCCGACCAGCGTGCCGCCCAGCGTGCCTTCGCCGCCCATGAGGCTCGTGCCGCCAATCACCGTCGCAGCGATCGCATCGAGCTCGTACATCATGCCGGCGATCGGCTGCGCCGAGTTCAGCCGAGCGGTCAGGATCACCGCCGCCAGGGCGCTCGTCAGCCCGGACACGCCGTAGATCATCGTCTTGTGAAATCGAACGGCGACGCCTGACAGGCGCGTCGCTTCCTCGTTGCCGCCAATCGCGTAGACGTACCGGCCGAACGTCGTGCGCGTGAGCACGAAATGCGCAGCCAGATAGACGGCGATCATGGCGATGACCGGCGCCGGAACGAATCCGGCGCGCCCGGTGGCGAGCGTTCGGAACGATGCGTCGAACCCCGACACGGGACGTCCTTCGGTGAACAGCAGCGCCGCGCCGCGCGCGATGCTCATCGTGCCGAGCGTGACGATGAAGGGCGGCAGACCGCCCCAGCTGACGAGCAGACCGTTCGCGAGCCCACACGCGAGGCCGGTCGCGATCGACAGCAGCAGCGCCGCGACGAGCGGTTCACCGGCCTGCAACGCGGTCCCGAGTACCACGCCCGCCAGCGCGACCATCGAGCCGACGGAAAGATCGATGCCGGCGGACAGGATGACGAACGTCATACCGACCGCCACAACAGCATTGATGCTGGTCTGCTCGGCCACGTTCAGCAGGTTCGACACGGTGAGGAAATGCGGAGTCAGGATCCAGAGCGTCCCGCACAACACCACGAGTCCGATGAAGGTGCCGAACTGGCGCGCCGACAGGAGCAGCGAGTGCGACCGCGGCGGAGCGGGCGGCTTCGTCGAGACGTCGGCCTGATCCGCCTGGACGGTCGTCGCGGTGGACGTCACTCGCGATCTCCTGCGATTGTTGCGAACCCGCGCGACCGCTCCGGCTCTTTTCTCATGCCTGCAACCCCAGGGCCGCACGGAGCACGCGCTCCTCGGTCGCGTCCGTGCGATCGAGCTCGGCTTGAATCCGGCCGCGATGCATCACGAGAATCCGGTCGCTCATGCCGAGCAGCTCCGGCAGCTCCGAGGAGATCATCATGATGCCGGCACCACGCGCGGTAAGGCGGTTCATCAGACGGTAGATCTCCACCTTCGATCCGACGTCGATGCCGCGCGTCGGCTCGTCGAACACGAAGACGCGGACGTTGCCGGCGAGCCATTTTCCCAGCACGACCTTCTGCTGATTGCCGCCGCTCAGCAGCCGCACGGTCTGCGTCGGCGTCGCTTTGACGCGCAATTCTTCGGCGATCGGTGCGGCCATGGCGGTTTCACATCCGCGCGGCAGCACGCCGAACCGCGCGACCCGCCTGCCGTGGGGCAGGGCGACGTTTCGCGCCACGGTCAGCCCCGCCACCAGCCCTTGCGCTTTGCGATCCTCCGGGAGCAGACCGATCCCGCATGCAATGGCGTCGGCTGGACGCCGAAAGCGCACCGCTCGCCCCTCGACGAAGACCCGACCTTCGTCGTACGCGTCGGCGCCGAACACCGCGCGCGCGAGCTCCGTCCGCCCGGCGCCGAGCAGGCCGGCAATCCCCACCACCTCCCCGGCGTGCACGGAAAAGCTGACATCCGACAACGCGCCGCGCCGGCTCAGACGCTCGACACGCAACAGTTCTGGTCCCGGCGGGAGCCGCGTTTTTGGAAAGTGATCGCTCAGTTCCCGATTCGCCATCAGCCGCACGAGCTGGGGCACGGTCACCTTTCCGATCGTTCGTGTTGCGATGTGCCGGCCATCACGGAGGACGGTAATGCGGTGTCCGATCTGAAACACCTCGTCGAGGCGATGCGTGATGTAGACGATCGCGACACCACGCGCCGCCAGCCGATCGATGAGCCCAAACAGCTGCGTTACCTCCCGCCTCGTCAACGCCGATGTCGGCTCGTCCATCACCAGGATGTCAGCGCCTTGGCCCGCCGACGAGCCTCCGCCAAGGCTACGGCGGTCCGCCGAAGCTTCGGCGAAGGCGGAAGCCTTGGCGGAGGCGGCCAACGCCTTGGCAATTTCCACCATCTGCCGCTGAGCGAGGCCGAGGCGCGCGACATGCGTCCGCGGATCGATCGAGAGGCCGAGATCGAACATCAGACGGGACGTCGTTGCGTGGAGCGCGCGCCAGTCGACGATGCCGGCGCGGCGCGTCGGAAGGGCACCGAGAAAGATGTTCTCGGCCACCGACAGGTGGGGCACGAGACTCAGCTCCTGGTAGATGACGCGAATACCCAGCGCGAGGGCGTCGCGTGGGCCGCCAATCTCCACGGGCCGCCCGTTGACGCGAATCTCCCCGGCATCCTTGCGACAGGCACCGCTGAGGATCTTCATCAAGGTCGATTTGCCGGCGCCGTTCTCGCCGAGCAACATATGGACCTCGCCCGGGTTCAGCGTCAGATCGACACCGTCGAGCGCCACGACGCCCGGGAACGTCTTGCGGATGCCCCGCATCTCGAGGATGGGGTGGGTCAGACTCTCACCTGTCCGGAGGCCATCATCGCGTTGACCTCGGCGAGATCGGGAATGCCGCCGAGCGCGCCCAGACGCGTGCAGCTCACGGCGGCGGCGGCATTCGCGAAGCGGACGATCTCCTCGGCTGGCGCGCCCCGGAGCAGCGCATGGATGAACCCTGCGCGGAACACGTCGCCGGCGCCCGTGGTGTCGAGCGCATTCACCTGGAAGGCGGGCACGTAGTGCATCGTGTCGCCGTCGAGCGCTATCGCCCCGCGGTCGCCGAGCGTGACGCACAGCAGACCGTCGTGCGTCTGCCGCAGCTTGCGGAGCGCGCGCTCCGGGTCGTTGACGCCAAACACCTGCGGCGGCACGTGCTCGGCGAAGATCGGGATCGTGACGGCGGCGATGAGCTCGCCGGTGCGGTCGGTGATGCGGTCGATGTCGCTCGTCACCGGCACGCCGGCGGCGCGGGCGGTCTCGGCGGCGCGGATCGCCGCACCCTGGTCGACATCGTCCACGTGCAGCACGCGGGCCGAGGCGATCGAGTCGGAGGGAATCTCGCGCTCGCGCATCAGCAACTGCTCGTCGCGGTCCCAGAGCACGATGCGATCGCCGGTGGTTTCGTCGACGAAGATGACGGCGAACTGGTTCTGCGCGTCGCGGATGATAACGTCGGCCAGATCGATGCCGCGGCGCTCGAGCTCGCGCCGCACGCGGCGGCCGTTGTCATCGGTTCCGGTGACGCCGACGTACTTCGCGCGCAGACCGAGCCGCGCGCACGCGCACATCGCGGTCGCCGTCTGGCCGCCGCACAGGATCTCCTGCTTCTCGATCCGCATCTTCGCGAACGATCCGAACGGCTGCGGATACCCGGGCAGCAGGTACACGAAGTCGACCGAGTTCGCGCCAAGCCCGACGACGTCCCACATCGGTCAGAACACCAGCCGGAATGCGAACTGCATGACACGCGGATCGCCGGCGAGCCGCGAGATCGTTCCGAATGCCGCGTTGCTGATGTTCGAGTCCGGCAGCCCCAGCTCCACCTTGTTGAAGAGATTGAACACCTCCCATCGCAGCTCCAGCGCGGTCTGGCCGCTCAGCGCGAACCGGCGCTGCAACGCCGTGTCGACGTTGAACAGTCCCGGGCCGCGAAGGATGTTGCGTCCGGAATTGCCGAACGTCCCCGTCGGCACCGCCTGGAACGCCGCCTTGTCGAACCACGCGTCCACCGTCTGTGCGCCCGCGCCGTCGCCGACGCGGTTCGGGAGTCCCGTCATCAGCTGGCCGACGTTGTTGCCGCTCTGCGTCACCGTGAACGGACGCCCGGTGCGGCCGATGAGAATCCCGCTGAAGGTGAATCCGCCGAGGATTTTTCCGGCAACGCCGTCGGCGAGCCGCGCGTGCCCGGCGCCGACGGGGATGTCGAGAATCCAGTTCACGGCGACGCGGTGCCGCGTGTCCTGATCGGCCGGACCCTCCCACGAGCGGCGATCGCGGGCATTCTGGAGGAAGCTCGGCGACCCGCCGGTGAAGAGATGTTCGCCGCTGTCGTCGGTGGCCTTCGACAACGTGTAGGACACGCGGTAGCTGTACGAGTTCGCGAAGCGCCGCTCGACCGCGAGCTCGAGGCCGTTGTAGAGGGAGGTGCCGTCCTGATCGGCGTACTCGATCGCGCCGAGCCTGGGATACGGCAGGAGCTTCGTCGTGGGATCAGGCTGATTCAGGTTCCGAAGCGTCCAGATGTTGTGACCCTGCGTGCCGACGTAATCGGCCGATGTCACCAATGTTGATGTGAGCTGCTTCTGGGCGCCGACGCTCCATTGATGGTAATACGCCTTGACTCCCTCGGGATTGATCGCGCGGATCCGCTGCACGGCCAGATTCGGCGTCAGGAAATTCGATGGGAAGCCGTCCTTCAGGAAGAACTGCGGCGCGCCCGTTGCGCCCTGGACCTGGCTGTTGATCAGGAACGGGGCGTTCAGCGCGAGCTGATCCTCGCTGCCGATGCGGTCGTACACGTTGTAGAAGACGCCGTACCCGCCGCGCAGAACCGTCGACGGCGTCGCGGTGTAGGCCACGCCGACGCGCGGCGCGAAGTTGTTCCGGTCGGGCCGGACCAACCCGCGATCGGCCAGCGAACCGTCCTTGGCCTGCACGAGCCCATCGACACCATTGAAGTTCGACATGCGATTGTCGGCCTCGAGCGCGGGCGTCATGAAGTCGTACCGCAGGCCGGCATTGACGGTCAGCGCGTTGGTCGGCTTCCAATCGTCCTGCACGTAGAAGGAATACTCCCAGAGCTCCTGGCGCACCTCGGCCACGTTCGACAGCTGCGCATCGGCGACGTACCCGAGCAGGAAATCCCCGAGCACCGTGCCGGTGAACGTGGGTCTGAATGTGACGGAGCCCCGCGTGGCGGGAACATCGAGGAACGTGTTCTTCAGCGGTGCCATCACATCGACCCCGAACTTCCACTGGTTCGATCCGGTGAACCATGTCACCGCGTCGGTGAACTGGAACTGCTGCGTGAGTTGATACTTCGGCAGGAAGTCTGGCGATCCGAGGCGGTATCCGCCCGTGCTGAAGTTGATGCCCGCGAGGCCGCCCGTCACACGCGGGTCGACCGGAACGCCGGCGAGCGGGAGGCCGCCCTGTCCGAATGGATCTTGCTCGGCTTTTGAATTCGCTTTGTTGTACCCGAAGCGCAGCTCGTTCAACATGCTCGGCCCGAACGTATGATTCCACCCCGCGGCGAAGGTATAGGTCTTCATGTTCTGACGGCCCCACGCGGAGGTGCTCGTGCCGTCGGCGATCCCGCCGAAGTTCCCGGGAATGAACCGGTCGCGATGGGAGAAGTAGTACCGCGCAAACAGGTTGTCGCTGCCGGCCAGGTGCAGGTCGCTCCGGATCATGTACCGCTGCGCGTTGTCCGTCGTGTTGGCCGTCCGGAAGAAGTTGTTGGGTCCCGCGGCGTTTGGCAGCGGGAACAGCGCCATCAGCTGGCGCGCAATCGGATCGATGCGGCTGTCCGGAATCTGGTTGTTCGGAAACGGCTGACCGGTCAGCGGATCGCGCACCCCGGCGATGATCCCCCTGTGCTGCTCCTCGGTCGGCACCACCGTCTGTCGGATGACGCCCTGTTCGAGCCGCGTGGCTTCGAAGTCGCCGAAGAAGAACGCCCTGCCTCGAACGATCGGTCCGCCGAGATTGCCGCCGAAATCGTTTTGCCGGTGATCCGGTTTCGGCGCGCCCTGGCGGATGGAGAAGAAATCATTCGAGTTGAATCTGTCGTTGCGGAGGAATTCGTACGCCGTGCCGCGAAACGCGTTCGTGCCGGACTTCGTCGTCACGCTGACCGCCGCGCCGGGCGACCGCCCGAATTCGGCGGAGTACGCGCTCGTGACGACCTTGAATTGGTCGATCGCGTCCACCGAAGGACGTGACACCTGCGTCGTCAATTCCTGCACGTTCTCGGAAATGGAGTTGTTGTCGAGGCCGTCGAGCAGGAAATTGTTCTGCAACGATCGAACGCCATGGACGTTGAAGCCGCCCGTGCGCCCGGCGGCGGTGCTGCCGGCCTGCTCCGTGTAGCGATCGCCCTGAACGCCGGCGGCGCCGCCAATCAGGTCGTCCCAGTTGCGCAGGGACAACGGCAGCTTCGCCACCTCGACGGAACTGATCACGGTGCCGAGGGTAGCCTGCTCGGTGTTGATGATTGGCGAGGATGCCTGGACCGTCACGCTCTGCTCGACCGCGCCAACGGCCAGCGTGAAGTCGACGCGGGACCGCTGCCCCACGTCGAGGTCGACTTTCCGGTTGGTCTTTTGAAACCCGACCAACTCGACTTCAACGATGTACGAACCGGGAATCAAGGCGCCGATCGAGTACGTGCCTTGCGCGTCGGTGATCGATGGCGACGGCACGTTCGTCGCGACGTTACGGGCGGTCACCGTGGCGCCCGGCACGACGCCGCCGGAGTCGTCGCGGACCGTGCCGGTCACGGTCGCGCGGTCGACCTGCGCCGATGCATCCGAAGCCATGAGGACAAACGTCGCGACGAGGGCCACACTGCCGTACGAAATCCGGTTCATGCCAGGCCTCCAGGGGACAAATCCTAAACCAGCAGGGCTCAGACCGTCTGCATCGTAACCGCAATCTGTAACGAAGACGCGATGGCGCTGTGCGATGCGTCGACGCATGTAGACTACGCAGATGGCTGGAGATCAACAGGATACGCCGCAGCCACGCGGCGGCCGTGCGTCGATTGTCCTGTTCGCCACCATCGGCATCCTGATGGCGACGGATGTGACCATCGAGTTTCGCCGCGGCGTTCCGCTTGCCCTGCAGTCGTTCGAGCTCGTCATCTTCCTGTCGGCTCTGGCCGGCTTCGCGTTTCATTGGTGGCAGATGATCGCTGCACAACGCCGATCTCAGGAGCTGGATCGTGAGCTGGCTGTGGCGCGCGCCGAAGTGACACGATGGACGGAGGATGCACGCCGATGGAACCGCGAGGCGCAAGGTGTGCTCCAAGGGCTTGGCGAAGCCATCGATCGTCAGTTCGACCGCTGGGGCCTGACCGATGCCGAACGCGAAGTCGCCCTGCTGCAGCTCAAAGGGCTTCGACATAAAGAGATCGCCGAGCTGCGGCGCACGAGCGAACGAACGGTCCGCCAGCAGGCGCTGGCGGTGTACCGAAAGTCGGGTCTCACGGGTCGCTCGGATCTCGCCGCATTTTTTCTGGAAGACCTGCTGCTCCCGGCGCAACTCGCGAAGTCCCCCGATCGTGTTCGACGTTCGTCTGGTCGCTGACGCTGGTCGCCCTGGAGGTCCGTACGTCATCTGACGTACGGCCATCGGATCAATGCGCGATGACGATCGCGCCGGACGGGCTACACTGAATGGTTGATGTCCCTCGTTAGGGCCACCGCCGTGCTGCTCGGCTGGTGTGCGACCGCGGTCGCCGCGCAGCAGCCGGCCGTCAGCGTTCCACTCACCTACGAACGCGCGCTCGACCTCGCCACCTCACGCAACCTCGGGATGGCCGCCGCGCGCCGCGCGCGCGCAATTCGCGAAGCGGGCATCACCACGGCCGGCCAGCGGCCGAATCCCAGCGCGAGCTTCGAGGTCACCCGCGACACGCCGCACGAAGTGTTTGTCTTCGATTTGCCCATCGAGCTTGGCGGCAAGCGCGCGCGCCGGCTCGATCTCGCGAAAGAGGAGCTGTCGCTGGCCGACGTCGACGTGCAGACGGAGCTGCGCGCCGTGCGGCGCGAGCTGCGTCAGGCGTTCTATTCGCTGATGGCGGCGGACGAGCGGATCCGGCTGGCCGACAGTCTGGTCGACGTCGCGCGGCGGGTTCGCGACGTGGCGCAGGCGCGCTTCGACACCGGCGCCGCGCCGCGGCTCGATGTCCTGCAGGCGGATCTCGGCGTCGCACGCGCGGAAACGGACCTCGAGCTCGCGCGCGGCGTGCGCGCCTTCGAGCTGGCCCGCCTGAACGGCGTCTTGAACCTCCCGCCGCAGGACCCGACGATGGTTGTCGGCGCCCTTGCGGACGGCGTCGCCGAGATCAGCTACGAGCGCGCGCTCGCCCTGGCCACGACGTCGAATGTCGATCTGATCGCGCTCGATCGACAGATTGCCGTGGAGGAACGACGCGTCGCGCTGCTGCGGGCGGAGCGCACGCCCACGCCGACGTTTTCGGTGAGCGGGCTCTTCAACAACGCACCCGACTTCACCGTGGGGCAGGGCGCCGGCGTCAGTCTGGAGCTTCCCCTGTTCAGCCGCAACCAGGGGCCGATTGCCGAGTCGGTGGCCACCACGGCGCAGCTTCGCGCGCGGCGCGAGGCGACATCGAGAACGATCGAGAACACGATCTCGGGCACGGTGGCGCGGATCGACGCCGAGCGGCGGCAGCTCGAGGCGTTCGAGCGCCGGCTCGTGCCGACAGCGACCGACCTGCAGACGCTGGCGGAGGAAAGCTACCGCGCTGGCCGCACCTCGGTGCTCGGGGTGCTCGATTCGCAGCGGAGCCTGCGCGAGCTGCGCCGCGACGCGCTCCAGGCCGCGCTGGACCTGCAACTATCGCTCGCGGAGTTGGAGGAGATTCTTGGCACCGCCATTAAGTAGGAAATGCAACCACGAAAACACGAAAACACGAAGAAGATCATCTCTCCTCCGTGTCTTCGTGGTTTCGTGGTTGCCTCTTGTCATCGCGTGTGGAGGCAAGGCCGAAGACGAGGAAGCCAAACCCCCGGAAGTCCCGACGATCGTCGCCGACACCGCGACCGTGACGCGAAAGACGCTCGTCGACGAAGTCGTCGTCCGCGGCACGATTGCGGCGGTTCCCAACGAGGACGTCAAGGTCAGCGCGCTGGTCGCGGGGCGCGTCAACGCGGTGACCGTCGCCGAGGGCGACACAGTCCGGCAGGGCCAAGTCATCGCCGAGCTGGATCGTCAGCCGCTCGAGGATCAGCGGCGGCAGGCGAGCGCAGCCGTCGACCAGGCCAGAGCGCAGCTGGAGAACGCGCGTCTCAACCTCCAGCGGAATCAACAGCTGTTCGATCGCGGAATTGCGGCAGGAAAGGAAGTCGAAGACGCGAAGAAGGACCTGGCATCGGCGCAGGCGGCGCTGGAGCAGGCAACCGCCTCGCTGAACACCGCGACCCGCAACATCGAGCGTGCCGCCGTGCACTCGCCCATCGCCGGACAGGTGGTGAAGCGCATGGTCAGCGTCGGCGAGCAGGTGGACGGCACGGCCGCCCAGCCCATCGCCGAGATCGCAAACCTCGATCGCGTGGAGCTCGCCGCCAACGTACCGGCCGAGTACCTGAGCCGCGTGAAAGTCGGCCTCCCCGCAACGCTCTCGACCGACGCGTACAGCGGCCGCACCTTCCCGGGCACGATCCTGGCGATTGCGCCGGCCGTCGACGCGACGACGAACGCCGCCCTCGCGCGGATCCGCGCCGCAAATCCGGGCCACGCGTTGAAAGTCGGCATGTTCGCCGAAGCGCACATCGCCGTGGCCGAACATGCCAACGCGCTGGTTGTGCCGGTCTCGGCGATCGTGCGCGAGCAAGGCGCGGCGGCCGCGTACGTGGTAACCGGCGACACGGCGCAGCGGACCGAGGTGAAGGTCGGCCTGGAAAAACCAGACGTGGTCGAGATCCTGTCCGGCCTCACCGAGGGGCAAACGATCCTCACATCCTCGGTGCACGGCCTTGGCGACAAGGCGAAGCTCGCCAAGCCCGAGGCCAAGCCTGATGCCGAGCAGAAAGCCGGCAAGCCGGATCAGCCCAAGAAACCCGACAAGCCAGAGAAGCCCGAGACGCCATGAACGTCGCCCGCTTCGCCGCCCGCAACGCCCGCGCGATCGCGTTCGGCGTGGTCTTCATCACGCTGGCCGGCGTGTACTCGATGACCGCGCTGCCGAGCGGCATCTATCCCGAGGTCCAGTTCCCGCGCATTGCGATCGTGGCCCAGTCTGGCGATCTCTCGCCGCGCATCATGCTCGTCGCGGTGACGCGTCCGCTCGAAGAAGCCGCGCGAGGGGTGCTGGGCGTGCGCCGGGTCCGCTCGCGCACGATTCGCGGCGCCACGGAAATCTCGGCCATCTTCAATCCAGACGCCGACATGCCGTACGCGCTGCAGTTGATGCAGGGCAAGATCGACGAGGCAAAACCAGACCTGCCTGCAGGCACCCAGATTCGCGTCGAGCGCATGACGCCGTCGCTCTTCCCGATGATGACCTTCAACGTGACGGGCGCCCTTCCGGCGGCGGACCTGCGCGACATCGCGATGTTCCAGATTCGCCCGCTTCTCAGCCGCATTCCGGGCGTGTCGCGCGTCGACGTCCAGGCGACCGACGAACGCGAAGTCTCGGTGATCGTCGACCCGAGCCGGCTGAACGCGACGAAGCTGACGCTCGACGAGGTCGCCGGGGCCCTGAAAAACGCCAACCAGGTGACCTCGGTGGGTCGCCTGCCGAAGGATTACCAGCAGTTCCTCGTGCTGGCCACGGGCGAGCTCGCCAACCTCGACGATGTGAAGAACGTCGTCGTGGCCTTCCGGAACCAGACGCCGGTGTACGTCGGCGACATCGCGGAGGTGCGCGAAGGCGTCGTCGATCGAACGACGCTGATCACGGGCAACGGCGAGCCCGCCGCGCTCATCAGCGTCGCCCGCCAGATCGGCGGCAACATCCTCGCGATCGCGAAGGATGTGCAGCAAACGCTGCGGGACCAGATCGGATCGCTGCCGCCGGCCATCCGCATCGCGAAGGCGTACGATCTCGCCGAGTTCGTCGCGCAGGCGATCGCCAACGCGCGAGATGCGATTCTCATCGGCGGTTTCCTCGCGGTGCTGATCCTGTTCGCGTTCCTGCGCGATTTCCGCCTGACGCTGGTCGCCGCGAGCACGCTGCCGCTCACCGTACTGGCGACGTTCTTCCTGATGTGGCTGTTCGGCGAATCGATCAACCTGATGTCGATGGGCGGTCTCGCCGTGGCGATTGGCCTGGTCATCGACGATGCCGTGGTGGTCGTGGAGAACATTCATCGCCGCCTCCGCGAAGAGAGCG
>Ga0114129_10008367_pt1 | contig 14741 bp, 15 predicted proteins | sample RhiMetdeltSRZDD1_FD_80071 | JGI IMG/M metagenome (GOLD analysis project Ga0114129, IMG submission 80071) | Populus rhizosphere microbial communities from Tennessee, USA - Rhizosphere MetaG P. deltoides SRZDD1 (version 2) (version 2) | ecosystem: Host-associated > Plants > Roots > Rhizosphere >...
AAGACTATGATAAGAATCAAGAATTAAGTATGTGACTTTCCGATTTTTGCCACTGCAACTGCACGTTTTCGCAACTACGTCTAGTGGTACTTCTGTCTCAGTGATATTCATTGCCTAAAATCCCTCACTGAACTCGACATTCTCAATTCTTCAGATGGAAGATCATTACCTGTTATTTTCATACGGCTTACACTTGATTTATTACACGAAGGACAAATATTGATTATTTGAAAACTTCTCAGACAAGAAGCGCACCAAAGACATGAGTTACATATTACAAATGAATTTTGATGCCAACTTTTTTCACTATCTCTATTATACGAGTACATATTGTTAAATCCTTTCTTGTCAACAAATAGCATTTCACGGTCGTAAAGCTTACCAATTGTCATAAGTATCATGAGTTTACTAGTTTATGGAAGCTTATAAGTATCGATTAACAAAGTTTAGTGAGCAAATTCGTAACCTTAGCTTAGATATGCCAAACTCAATTACTCTCACAAGTAACAATATTACTCACCTTATTATGACTTATAACTGAGTATTGATAAATAACTCTCTTTAAGTCCCAAGTCTACAATGGCATAGCAACTTAATATAAACCAGATAATATAATATGTTGCTTAACTTTGTTAATTATACAGGATTTAACACTGAAACTTCCGCTATGAAGGTAAAGTGTATATTTGTGGTATTCGTAGTGTGCGGTCATGTAGCGAAAGCCAAGTACTAGTTGTGTAGAACATATGTATCTAATGTATGATAGTTTAGCGCCTTTGTCTTACCACATGATTCTCTGAAATTTAGAGAAAATAATAAAAAGTGCAAGGACTCACCAAAACGTGCATGTGTGTTTTTCTCGTGTATGTCAAACGCCCTGACATGTAAATTATTCTTGATAGTCGGCTATTCCTTTGTATTCTCTCTACTACCTCAGAAGTAGTTACTACTCATAAACTGATCCTGTCATTCACTTTCTTAATTGTATGCGAGATTTTATATGCAAGGATGAATGGATGAATGATACCATTAAGTAACCGGCGTTACTACAATAGAGAATTTCTTGCTAGTCTATTTGTATCACTTGATATTAGATCAAAAATACATACTTTACGTTTCTACTGCCCAATCAGAGCGCAATCATTTCAGTAGATTCTTTGATTTAACTATCTTAAAATAGCTAACAGTACACTAGACATTAATGGGCAGTTCTGAAGATAGGGTGAATAATAAAACTGATCGAGACGAAGGTAGAGATGCTATTATTCAAAAGGAATCAATAAGAAAGATTTCTATATCTAAGTTACTAGTTACTTTTATAGTTGCTATAGCAATTGTCATTATTATCGAGATACTAATAGGATATCAACTTCAAGATCGGTATAAGACTTTTTTAAGAATAGCTGAAGTTGCTGTAATTGGATATTTCACAATCAATCTCATTAGTAACATCTTTTATAAATATACTTATGAATCGCTTGACAAAAATGCCGAAGCAGTAAAAATCCTAATAAGAATCTTGGGCACAGTAATTATTATAGCAATTATTATTTCTTATTTGAGTCATGATCCTCTCATCGCTGCATCCATAGGAACTGTTACTGCTCTTATTATTGGTTTCGCAAGCCAAAATGTCCTAGGAAATATAATTGCAGGTTTGTATCTTGCCATTACTCGACCGTTTAGAATAGGCGACAAAATCACTGTATTTGGTAATACTGGAACTGTATTTGATATTGGCTTGTTAAACAGCAGACTGAAAACTGAAGCAGGTGATACAATAATTGCACCCAATTCCTCTATTCTAGGTACAACAATAGTTATAAGAAGCTAGCTAGAATCAGTAACTATTGAATAAAATCAAATGTTGATCATCTATTCGTGAAGTTTTAATTAGGACATTATCAAGGTTTTGTATCTTTTCATATACAACGACTTGCATGATTTTATGATAAATTCCGTTAAGTTATAATGTGCTAATCTTCTATTGTTTTTAATGGCATCTTCAAATAATTTCATTTCAGAACTAGCAGGAATGAAGTACATTAACCTTGAAACATATAAGAAGAATGGCCAACCCGTGCGTACTCCTGTCTGGTTTGTCATATATAACGAGAAGATCTATCTTAGAACAGACTCAAATTCAGGAAAGGTTAAGCGAATAATGAATAATCAGAATGTAAGTATTGCAGCCTGTGATTTATTAGGTAAGATAAAGGCTGAATGGATAAAAGGCACCGCCGAAATTGCAAATGATGTAGAACCTAAAATAATTAACACATTAATTAACAAAAAATATTCTTTTATTCAGAGCTTTATAAGAATAATGTACAAATTGCGTAATATTAAAGTAATAATCATATCAATAGAGTTCAGCTGATGTGATTTGCATAAATACTTGTAATCTGAGTGACATGATGGAATACTCTGATCTGCTGCAAAACTATCCTTTCTGCTATCTTCTATCACATGATTTGAACGTGACAGAAGGAACTATATTTGAATCACTGCAGATAAGTAAAAGCGAATGCTGCTGCTTCTAAAGTATTACGACAAATTAGAAGATTTCTAAAAAGATAGTTTTTCAATAGATATCTGACAGAAAAAAGTAAAAAGCTATCATGTTTAACAACTGGCATGGGCCTTGATCTTAAGCCACTTTTGGTCCCAACTCATGTTAAATTGCATGATTTATCAGGTAAAATAATTGCGGTAGATGCCTTTAATACTATATACCAATTTCTTGCAACAATCAGAGGACCGACAGGAGAACCGCTAACTAATTTCAAAGGTGAAATAACTAGTCATCTGAGCGGTTTGTTTTATCGAAATGTAAATCTCTTGGCCGATAATGTGAGCCTTGTATATGTCTTCGATGGGAAACCAAGTTATCTAAAATTCCAAGAGATTGAGAGAAGGAAGCAAATGAAAGAGGTGGCACTGGAAAAATTTGAAGTGGCATTAAGAGAGCGACGATTTGATGACGCAAAGAAATTTGGTCAAGCTACATCAATACTTACTAATGATATGATCGAGGAATGTAAACTACTACTATCTTATCTTGGGATTCCTGTAATTCAAGCGCTTTCCGAGGGCGAGGCTACAGCTGCATATTTAACCAATACAAATCAGGCTCATACATGTGCTAGTCAAGATTACGATTCAATTCTCTTTGGGGCAAAAAGACTTGTTCGAAATCTTACTATAAGTGGGAAGAGAAAAGTGCCCAATAAGAATACATATATTGATGTCATTCCTGAAATGTTCTCTTTTCAGGAGATCCTGTCTCAAACTAAGCTTAGTAGAGCTCAGCTTATTGATGTTGGCATTTTAATAGGTACGGATTTCAATCCTGGAGGGATCCATGGGATAGGACCAAAAACTGCTCTTAAGTTAATTCTCAAGTATTCAAGACTCGAAGAAATTAAAGACATCGATGAAAAACTATCGGATGTCCCTTATAAAGAGATCAGGGAGTTGTTTCTAAATCCCGAGGTAGCTAGTGTTCCGGATATAGAATTCAACTCTGTTGAATATGATAAAGTTAGAACATTCTTGTGTGACAGAATGAATTTTTCTATCGAACGAGTTAATGGGACATTAGACAAACTTAAAAGCTCCATTGATAGTAGGAGCCAATCACTTGAGCGGTGGTTTTGAATTTGTTAATGTGCTAAGCTAACATTCTTTTCTTTTTATCAGCTTTTTTTTCTGAATCGAATCTGCCAAGACTATATTCATTCAGATCAACAAAATGAATCCCTTTAGCCAGAATTGGATGCACTTTCTTTATGTCCTTATACATTTCTTGACAAGCATAACGATAGTCTGGATGTCCTTGTGGAGTAGTACGTAATTCTATCATATGACATGCTTCACGTAGATTCATCTTGAGAAAGTATGGATATCTGTATGCAAAATTAACTACATATTGAGCTTCATACGGCATAGTTTTTGCGATGTTTTTATAAGCATTACTACATAGTGACATACAATCTCTGTAATCTTTTTCTAGACCTGCACTTATAATTTCTGATGGAATATCGTAACCATGTTTAGTAGATAGAAGTTGTCTTTCAATTGTAAGCACTCTATGTCTATGAAGATCACGAAACATCCCAAAGTTGGTAAACATATCAAATACATATTCGATCATCTCGAAAGCTCTACCTGGTCTGTGTCGTCTATTTTTGCGAAATTTTGTATATGTAGTGAGAATTTCATGTCTTCTTTTCTGAGGAAGGTCTTTTACTATCATTTTAATCTCATGCAATGATATACCATTTGCTTGCTCGTATAATATTGCAGACGCTACAGCTATTTCAGCATCCAGATTGTCTTTGTAATCTATTAAGTGCACTAAACTGTTCTCAGCATATCTGCCATCTTTCAAGTATTTAGTTGCAAGTTTAGAGATAGCAATAGCAGTATCAGTAAAGTAAGTTTGCATTAATTTTCCATGCCTGTCATTTGCTCGTTTTATAAATGATGGTATTATGCAATCAAGCTCTTTGTTTAACTCTATTGCTAGATTTTTAATTTCGTGTAATGGAGAAGAATATAATTTAATTAATAAATATTCAAATGATCTTCCGTTACCAGTAATTCCTAAATTTGTTAATGTAGCTGCAGGAAGTAATGTACGAAGAATGTCTAACGTTCTTGCCCTTATTGTATTGTTATAGATCTTTTTTGCTGACTCTATATCTTCAGAATTGGTAAGTCTGTCGAATACTTTTTCGAGTTTTGATTTTGAATCATAATACTTGAAGTTGTTTATTGTTTGTATTTCAGCAATGAACTTTTCAATTATACGAATGCTTTTGCTATATGTTTCAAATGCATTGTCGCACGCATTGATAAATTGATCTCCGTATTTTGAATTAATGATATTATTGTCTCTGTAATATTTATACATATTATAGACCTTCTTGTCGAAGGCAACGTATCTTGAAGATTTTTCGAGGTATGATAATCCTAATCTCTGATCTTCAATTTTTTTGGCAGCTATATTAGATATCCACTCTATGCCAATCTGAGCTTCACCTAGCTCTGCTACCGAATCGTCACCGTATTCTTGCAGTACCCTACGATAAAATTCTTCACCTCTGACTGGATTGTTAATAAATTCGTCTAAAAATATACGTCTCATGGTTTTATCCGACCTAGAATATCTTGACATGAGTGCTCCTCTGTCTACTTGTCTTGGTGTTATTATTGCAAAAATTCGTTTATCGACGTTTGAGAAGTGTTCTTTTAAACTAGATGCTTCTTCCGACGAGAAACTGTCTTTGCTATAGTAAGGTAATCGAGTAGCCATAAATTATGGGATTTTACAATATGATGACCTACATATGTGTTAACACTAGATCTCATGACATCAAGTATGGCTTTTAGAATCACCAAAACATCTTACTAAATTATTCATAATTTTTGACAATCTCAGCATTATATGGAACTCCTACACTCTCTTCTCATGAGCGAATTAAAGCTCGAATTTGTAGGTAAGCAGGTCAAAGATATGTACGGCACTCATATAGGAAAGGTAGCTGGCTTGGTGACTGATATAGATGGTTCAATTGAGTCAATAGGTGTGGACTGTGGATCAGTAGGATTAAAACAATTACCTTATGAGCAATTACTGGTACAAGGTGATTATGTGATCTATATTCCAAGATGGCGAATGAATGCACAAAAATTAGTGAGGCAAAAGAGTTTGACATTGAAACGCATCAAGGCACTTCAAGATTTGGTGACAGATAATGATCATATGAAAAATGATGCTGAAACTGTATATCTAAAGTATGAGAATAGGCTTAGGGATTTGGAAGGGGAAGAAAATGAAGTGATTGGAACACTAAAATCGAGGTTGGAAGAATTAAATTCTCAAGCTACAAGTATCAAAACAGTCCTTTTTGACGCAAAGTTGCAATACAAAAGTAATGACATGAGTGAAGATGCATATCAACAAGTCAACACAAATGTAAATGAACTGTTAGAGCATATTAATTTAGAAAAAGAGGAGATTAATAATTTCTTAACCAGAATTTCTCAGCAAACTGTAGATAACCCAGAATTAAATTCCGAAGTTGAACAAGAAGCTAACCACACAGATAATAGGAAGTCTATTGATGGTGAGTTAGAAAATGGACAAATTTTGGCCTCAGAAAGTCCTAAGAAAGAAGATGTCGAGGAAGAAAAGATACCTGTAGCTGTTGGAAACGATGGAAATGTGGAAGTTAATTGGCTAAATGAGGTAATTGCAAAAGAAATGAAAGACGACTAATTAATAATTGAATCAATAATCGTACTCTTTTTCTATCTGTTCATTTTTTGTTTTTCTTCCTGGCTAAAAGACTTCCGCTAGGTAAGTATCATTATTTTTCTTCTTAAACGGCATGGCATTAACAGACCATCTAAGGATGAGATTGAAATAAAAATAAATGTAAAGATTATGTCGCTTTGTTAACTATTTTTCTTCTTTCGCTGCTGTTTGAAGAAGCTCGCCGATTTCATTATGCATTTTGAGGAAGTTAAGGCCTTTTTCAGTAGTTTTATAGGTCTGCGATCCTTCTAAATATTCTAGAAGGGTGTTTTCAATAAGGACAGACAAATATTCTCTCAGCTGTGCATAGCTAAGAAACGCTTTATACATTATTTTTGTTTTTGTTGCTCCGCCGTTTGCAGCTTCTAGGATCATTGCTACTATTTCTGTTCTGCTTCTGTATTTCACATTTCAGATACAATGAATTTATTTATTTTAATATATTGATGCAAAACAATATAACAATATTATAGATGATAAGCTAATAGTACATAGATAATCCAAAATCTGGATAAAGAATTACAAGTAAATTCTAGTTATTGTTCGTAAATGAGAAAAAAATGAAGTTAAGGAGTTTCTCGAAAGGTTAACCTTCTTCCCAGCCTTTTGTGAATATAGCGTTCTTCTTTAATGGAATTGGTTGACCTGGTGTATAGTCCATTGGTCTCATCCAGAATATTGCCTTGGTTGGACAGACGCCTATGCATGCACCATCTGAAATACATCGTTCTGGATAGAAGACGAATGCTTTACCTCTCTTCCATCCTTCAACTGGTTTTACTCTTAATACATCTGGACCAAGAGCTGTACAAATTTCTACACATAGTGCACAGCCAATACAGTGTTGTTCGCTAACATCAGGAAGTATTGCTACAGGCATTTAATTCACTCAACAAGAGTCCATGCTGAAACTATTTAAACACTATGTCAATTGTATAACACCGATATAATTTAGCTATCAATTTATGAATACCATAAATTGAGTAAGATACAAATGTTCCAGCACAAAGAAAATATCTGTGGTCACTAAGACTGCTGTATTATTACCTACAATAATCGCGGTAGTTCTAGTAGGAATACTAGGTTTGTTGTTTATGCCTGTGTCGGTTAAGGATAAAAAGACAGATTTTCCGAAGGGCACATTACGTATAGATAATAACACGATTAATGTAGAGATAGCAGATTCTCCTGCAGCTAGACAAAGATGGTTAACATTTAGAGAACAGAGTTTGCCGTTGGATTCTGCCATTATATTAGTATATGGTAAACCCGATCTATATCCTCTTTGGCTTTTGAATGTAGGATTTAATGTAGACTTGATGTGGGTTGATGAAAAAGGAAATATTGTTTATGTTGTAAAGAATGCACCACCTTGTAAGAGTTCGTTGGACGCTGTGCAGTGTACTTACAAGAATACAAAACCTGCAAAGTACATTCTCGCAGCTACGGCTGGATTTGTGGATTATCATAATATCACGAACCAATCGCGAGTAAAGATAATTTCTATTTGATTTAATATTATTACTTTGTTTTGCTCAATTTTTCGCGTAGCTCTAAGTAGCTTTGTTTTATCTCTTCAATTGACGATTCATCTTCAATAGTGCTTACGTCACCGACAATCTCAGCATTGGTTGCTATAGATTTTAATAACCTTCGCATTATTTTTCCGCTTCTGGTTTTTGGAAGGCGCGAAACAAAGTGAATCTCGTCTGGTATAGCTATAGGACCAACTGTGTTTCTTATATGACTTTTTAGATCTAGACGTAGTTGTTCTGATGCTTCATGGCCGCTCCTAAGCACCAAGAATGCAACAATGGATTCTCCTTTGTTGATATCAGGTTTACTAGTTATTGCAGCTTCTGCTACTGCAGAAAAAGAAACGAAGGCACTCTCAAGTTCCATTGATCCTAATCTGTGTCCAGCTACCTTAAGAACATCATCGGATCTTCCTAAAAGCCAAAAATAATCATCCATATCAGATAATGCATAATCTCCTGCAAAATAAAATCCGGGAAATTTATTCCAATATGTATCTTGATATTTCTTATCATCATTCCATAATGTCATAAGCATGCCTGGCCAAGGCTTCTTTATTACCAAATATCCTTTAACATTTTTATCAACAGGCTTCCCATTTTCATCAACTATAGTCATATCTATTCCTGGAATAGGAAGCGTAGCAGACCCGGGTTTCATTGGTATGGTATCTATTCCCAAGCATTGGCTGATCATGATGCCACCAGTTTCAGTTTGCCACCATGTGTCAATTATAGGACAGCGTTCTTTTCCTATGACTTTAAAGTACCACATCCACACTTCTGGATTTATGGGCTCACCCACTGTACCTAACAATCTAATAGTCGATAAATCATAGGAATTTGGTATAGAAGAACCGTACTTCATATACATGCGAAGGGCAGTAGGTGTAGTATACAGAATTGTTACTCCATGTTTTTCTACTATATCCCAATATTTATTTGGTTTTGGATGATCAGGAGCACCTTCATATATAACTTGTGTCGTTCCGTGGAGTAATGGCGCATATACTATGTAACTGTGACCAGTAACCCATCCTATGTCTGCTGTACAAAAGAAAATATCTTGATCATTAAAGTTGAATACCCATTTGCTTGTCGCATATAAATGGGTCAGATATCCACCAGTACCATGAAGAACTCCTTTTGGTTTACCTGTAGTACCAGATGTATATAGAATGTACAACGGATCTGTACTCTCCAAATTTTCTGGCTTGCAAAACCCTTTCTTATTTTGAAGTAATTCAGTCCATAGTACATATTTAGACGATGACATATTTATTATATCAGTTCCTCTTTTTAATACGACAATATTATCTACTGTAGACATAATAGGTAACGCGTCATCTACCACTTTTTTTAGGTAGATTTTATTGCCTCGTCTTATCCCATAGTCTGCTGTGATAATCAATCTCGATTTGGAATTGTTTACTCTTTCAGACAATGCTTTTGCACTAAAACCAGAGAAAATGACTGTGTGGATAGCACCAATACGAGCACATGCTAGCATGGCAATAATTAGTTCTGGGACCATCGGAAGATATATAGTGACTCTGTCTCCTTTTTTAATACCCAGTTCTTTTAGTCCATTAGCAAATTTATTTACAGCTAAATATAATTGATAATAGGTGTACGTTTGAGTTGCATCATCTTCACCTTGCCAAATGATTGCAGCTTTATTTTTATGATCATTATCTATGTTTTTATCAACACAGTTTACGCTAGCATTTAATTGACCCCCCACAAACCATTTTGCGAATGGAATGTCCCATTCAAGAACTTTGTCCCATTTTTTAAACCAGATCAGATTATTTGCTTCGTTTGCCCAGAAAGTTTCTGGGTCCTCCAAGAAGTCACTACGAAATTTTTTAATTTTTGTCCCGTTTATAGTAACTTTCGTTTTTTCACTTTCTTCATATATTTTAGATAAGATTGAATCATTAGACAATGTGTGTTTTAATTATAATTATTACGAGATTATAATGTTTAGGGCTATTATACATTATATTGGTGTATAGGCCATCTATTGTTAGATTCAATTGACAATGAATGAATGAACAATGGAGCTAGCTAAAAATGAACGGATGATAGACTTGTTGTTTGAAAGAAAGCTGGTTGCAGCCATTGATGGCTTACTTCCATTTTCCAAAGTTAGTCGACTCTCAGACTGATGATCATCTTCTCACAGTTTTTACCGATGTTATTCGTTATTGATTTGGACTTCATATTATTGTGCTTGTGCTTGAAATTTGCAAGATAATAAACATTATGAGATAAATAAATCACCAATTAAATGAAGTTCATAATAAAAAGATCTTGCAATTTCAATATCTATGATCCACACCAAGATCAAGATTAAAGCTCTTAATGCTCTACCTATAATTAATTGATTTTTTCTCTGGTTGTACGTAAATGGTTATAATAAACGTAATTACATATTGAATATGGCAAAAGTAGCAGTTGTAACTGGTAGCTCAAGTGGTATTGGATTCGAAACATCCCTTTTGTTAGCAAGGAACGAATATGTAACTTATGCTACTATGAGAAATCTGAAAAAGAGCACTGACTTACAGGAAATTGCTGCAAAGGAGCGCATTCCATTGAAGGTGCTTTCATTAGATGTAAATGATGATACGTCAGTAAGTAATGCCATCAACACCATCGTTAAAGAGAATGGCAGGATAGACGTTCTAGTAAATAATGCGGGCTATGATGTATTTGGTTCACTCGAAGAGTTGACGATTGATGAGATAAAGGAACAGTTTGAAACAAATTTCTTTGGCGTAATAAGGGCTACGAAAGCTGTAATTCCTACAATGAGGAAACAGAAAAGTGGTACAATAGTGAACATAAGTTCTCTTGGTGGAAGAATAGGATTAATGCCATTTCTTACTGCTTATCATTCAAGCAAGTTTGCTGTAGAGGGATTTACAGAATCATTAAGACAAGAACTTGCTCAATTTAATATTAATATCATTTTGATTGAGCCAGGGGTTATCAGAAGCAACTTTGTGGATAATAGCAAGAATGCAAAAAATTACAATCCAGAGAATTCACCGTACGCAAGCACAATACAGAAGTTATTTGAAGGCTTCCAATCAATCATGGCTTATTCATCTCATCCAAGAGATGTAGCTGAAGTGATTCTAAAAGTTGTCAGTACTTCCAATCCAAATGTGAGATATCCTGTGGGAAAAGACGCAGAATCTGTCCTAAAAGCTCGAACAGAACTATCTGACAAAGAAATTGAAAAATGGGTACGGGAGAGCTATATGGATAAGAAGGGATTCATACGTCAGTGAAGCAGTGAAGCAAGCATAACGAAAGTCCAATTACAGATTTCTTAAACAAGAGGTCACCTATCAAAACAAGAATGAACTCAAACACGTGTGAAAGCAGCGATGGTGGCAGCAAACAATCACTATACAGGTTAACCCGGATGAGCTTTAACTTTATGTTCAGCCAATTTAGCCAAACTAGGAAAATCTCCACCGCACTTATCACAACGGTAATGAACTAATGATCTCATAAAAATCGAATAAATGCTATCGTTAAAAAGAATTACTTAACGCAGATAGGAACGTCATATTCTTTTTAAATATTTTTTAAATAAGTAACCTACCCAGATTTAGTTGGATACGTTCAATCTGAGCAGGCATAAGTTTTTGGTTTCGACTACCTGAGCGCTAATCTCAGATTAGTATTTTAGATAAGGGGATATGATGTATTTATCATAAGTAGACGATTCTCCAATGCAATAATGACTACAGGCTAGAAAATTGAAAATATCGATTAGCATGATTCTGGAGTCAGGGGAATGCTGACTCCAGAGTATATGCAATGCCAGACCTACCAAAGCGTTCCCTGAGTAGAAGGAACATCTTGGTAATGTGATTTTGTTAGTACCATTATTTAATTGGAATATAGGATTCTCTTTTTCAAGAATGACCTGATTATTTTAGCTTGGAGTCAGAGAAAGCATCATGAGTCATTTTTATTTTTAAGACTAGACTGGAAACAATATGAATATCTAGTTACATAAAGTTGGAACCTCTGTAGTAATGATTCCAGTGTCAGAGGTCTAACTTGTGCCTTATGCTGAACCTGTACTAAGCAAACTAAAGCAGCTACTCTGATTCCAAGAAAACCAAAAAGTCTATCACAAAACTAACTTGTCAATTATCACTATTAACTAGCAAGACAATATCTTGGGAGCCCTTGATAGAATAAGTTAAGTCTTGTTTTTCTAAAGACTCTTGACTTCTACCGCAATTTCTGGTGTTCGCTTATAACATCGTTGACAAACCAACTTGTCATACCAGCTTCTGAGTTCATACGTTCTTCTTCCACAAACTTGGCATCTCATGAGAGTGTTCAATGCAAGAGACTTAGTGTACTAACTTATATAAGAGTCTTCTATTGTAGATAATTTCTTTTCTCACTCTTTATGCTGTAAGAACTCTGCTCTGCTGCTCAGATTTACTTTCGTTTTTTCCTAACAATACTGACTTGATTTCCGTATCTTTGATTATTTGATCTACCAATTTCCTTTCTTCTTCCTCTCTTATTCCTTTCGATACTTTGACCAGGTCTAACGCTTTTAGTCTGTAGAATTCAGCTACTGCAATATCTATCCTCAATTTTCCACTATTTACCACTTTACCAAATGCGGTTAGAGATAATATTCCATATTTTCTTTTGACTAAACCACAAGCAATTAGTTTTTAGATTCTCTTGTAGTATTGTGCCTTACTAAATCCATTTATCGATTGCAGGAGTTGACTGTCAATGCTGACTTTTTCAGCTATTGTATTAAAAAGTCCATAGGTATCGTTGTTACCTAGAACTTCCATTATCTCAGAAGGTTTCAACCTTACAAAATATCCTTTGAAATATTTTATTTCTACCTTAATGACACTGAACTATTGTTCCTTCTAAAGGAAGGATTGGCATGCAACACTTCTACACACTTCTACATTCTTCCTGAAATGAAGGGAATTGAGTCGATACAAAATCTCTTCCCAATGAGGTAAGTGAATAGTTGTCATTCTGTTTCTTTCTCACCAACCATTTATTTTCTACAGAAAAACCAATACAAAATGATATGAACTCTCTACTCAACACGTCTCCAGATTCTGCATAATTGAAAATCTCTTCCTCTGTCATTCCGTCATTTATTTTAGTACAAATAAAAGCAATGGACTTTAACATTGGTCTAGACGACTCTGAAAGCATATGCAACAGGGTTTTGATTAGTCTAGCCAAATATAACACTGGCGTATCTTTGTTATTCTTGACCTAAGACTCTTAACCCAATAAATGGAAAAGATTGGAAAGAGTTCTTAGCTCCGGAGCATGATTATAGCAAATTTCTTTGACCACAAATTCGATAAAACAACAACTATTACGAGATTATTGGTGATTTATCATTTTAGGTGTAACGTGTGAGTGATGTTCATGTTATCTCAAGCTCTCGTCAGCCTGTTGACCTATCTTTCTTATCTCCCTTGAATGTAGCTGCGCTATTACCAGGAACAAAAGGCCTGTTGCGATCGGTATTGCCATATAATATGGGAGTAAAAGTGAGACACCGATTTCTAGTGGTATAGGTACAAAATATAGTACCAAAACCTCTTTCACATTCAATGCCTTTACTTTCACCCACCATACTGCTAGTCCTACAAACATCAAGAATGATGGGATGTTCGCCAGGATGGAGGGTGGATTGTTGAGTAAAGACCAAAGTACGAAGGCAGCGGCAACATCAATTGCTCGTGGTACTATTCCAAGTATTATGACTTCTTTGTACCATGTTTTGCGTGCGAACAAGGGATTTATCTTAGTCTCTTAGTCAAACTTACTTAAGTACTGCTTGGTTAATATCTCTGACAAGAAGTAGTCAGCAAAATTATCTTGTTTGTTTGAATGATTTGTTATTCCAGATCCTATACTCCTAGTTATTAGGAAATACAAATGTCCTATCTTTTTGGCATATTGTGATCATATTAAGATTGCCAGCCTATTTTAAAAATTTGGTTATCTTCTTAATATTAACAGTAATTGTCATGTCATAATATGATTCGTGACTGTATGGATTTAGGTATTCAATAAACAGTTTAATACATATTACTACTTGTAATATTTGTAGTTAAATAGTTGTTAACATGGGATGAACAAATCAAAGCACATTTGATGTGGATATGGGGAGGTGAAGTTGGTCTTATGAAAAGAGGGAGAGAAGGCATGTTTGTAATTACTGATAAGCGTATTGCATTCATAAGTAAAACCAATATGTCATATAGGATGCATGATGTATATTCAAACCGACAACGTATAAGACTTGAACATAACGATAATGTATTCCGACCTATAGATGATTATGGTATTAGCGAATTGCGAAATGATTTAGATAAGGATTCTATCAATATGCAATTTGAGTATAATAGAATTCTGGATTTATATGCTGAGGAAAAACGATGGGGTACCGCGTTGAGGATCGACCTAGAGATGTATCATAATGCCAAGAAAAGTTATAAATTTTCTGTGGTTAGGAGCTGGGTAAAGTATCCTGCTAAGGACCCATTACAATTTCATCACATGGATTGGATTCCTGTTATTACACTGTTTGAGAATTTCAAGAAGAATTTGATTTAGATTGGGATAATGAAATTAGGCAAGTGCAAATGAACGATAGACTTTTTTTGGTAGGAGTAGGACCAGGTTCCCACAATTATTTGACTGATATTGTGAAGCAAATAATAATAAAATCTAGTTATGTTATTGGATATCGTTATACATTATCCACTATTAGACATTTATTGGATTCTAAACGTCAAAATATCTTTGAAGTTACAATGGTAAGTCAAGATCAGATTTATCAG
>Ga0114129_10008368_pt1 | contig 14741 bp, 8 predicted proteins | sample RhiMetdeltSRZDD1_FD_80071 | JGI IMG/M metagenome (GOLD analysis project Ga0114129, IMG submission 80071) | Populus rhizosphere microbial communities from Tennessee, USA - Rhizosphere MetaG P. deltoides SRZDD1 (version 2) (version 2) | ecosystem: Host-associated > Plants > Roots > Rhizosphere >...
TGAAGCGCCTCGAGATCGCGCCGAATCGTACGGGTCGACACCCCGGTGCGTTCGGCGAGATCGTCGATCGTGACGCGACGCGAGGCCTCGAGATCGCGGAGGATCGACCACTGACGGATCACTTCGGCATTGCGCATGTCGACGCGATATTACTTCTGCACTCGTGCGACCGCGGTTGCCGACGACACGTTGCCGGACGGATCGGCGCAGGTCAATGTCGCAATGTACGATCGGCCGTTGCCAACGCCCGCCCGTTCGGCGCGCAGCCAGAGCGTGCGAGCATTCACGACGATGGCGTCGCCGGATGTATGTCCGTCGCCCGCGACGTCTGGTGGCTCGCTGCTGATTACCGTGAGCGTGCACGCGGCTTTCTCGCTCGCATCCACGACGTCGTAGTTGGCCTGCACCTCGACCAGTTTGTGGTTGGGCGGACCGAGCTGATCCGGAGTCAATGTGAAGCCGGTGATCTCGGGCTTCACCGAATCGACCACGTGAACGGTTCGGTGGACGGTGGTGCTGAGGTAACCATTGGTCGCCGAGTAAGCGATGGAGTACTGACCTGGTCGATTGACATCGACGGTCCCGGCGATCGTCACGGGCCACGGTCCATCGCTGTCCGCAGCGGTCGCTCCCAGTTCCTCGTAGGTACCGGTGAAAGCTTCGAGGGTGATCTCGGCGGCGCCATTCAGAGTGATGAGAGGCGCCGACGGGAACGCGAAGTACGCCACGGCCGCGTCGTGATCTGACAACCGCTCGGGTCTGTCGGCGAACGCCCGGAATGCCTCTGGGAAATCCGCGTTGCTTCGTCCGAACGTGAGCCGGCTGAATCGCCGCCGCATCGATTCGGTGACGATCACGTGATCGAGTACTTGCGGATTGCCTGCGAACACGAATGAATAGCGCTCGGACGCCGGGGCGAGTTCAACAAGGTCCGTCAGATCGGGATTCACGAAGTCGGCACTCGCGAGCACGACGTGGTCGGCATCGGTCGGCACGCCGCGGATCGTCCCGATCGTGTCCACGTATCCATCATTGAATTGAAACGCGTTGTAGTCGCCAATCGATACGATGCGTTCTCCCGGATTTGCCGCCTGGCGTGCCTGAATGTAGTTGGCGAGGAATTCCGCCTGCGCGCGTCGCTTCGCTCTCACGCGCGCCCCGTCGGCCGAATCCTCGATGCCATTCAACGATCGCAGATGGTTGACGATGACCGTGATGTGGTAGGTGTCGCCGAGCGGCCCGACAATTGCCGCGTCCAGGACGAGCGGTGGCCGATCGTTCAAGAGACTTTCGGTTCCATCCGGCTCGGTATAGGTGGCGTTCTTCCCGATCTGCTCGACGTCCAGCGAGTCTACGCGCGAGCTCTTGACCAGAAAGCCAACATCAATGCCGCCGATATCGTTCCCTTCTTCGAGGTGTGCCGTATAGCCCGGGCTGCTGCCGTTTTCCGCGAACGCGTCCGCGTTGACCCGATCGGCGATTGCCTGGAGTACGCCGACGTTCTCGATTTCCACGACGCCGACAATATCCGGCAACTTGAGTACGTTGCGAATGGTCAACGACGCCTTGCTCAAGCGGCGCTCGAACGCAGCAGCCGTCAACGCCACATCATCGATGTCCGGATCGTTGGCAGAGTCGAAGAAGCGTTCCATGTTGAACGACGCGATCGTGAATTCTCCTTCCGAAGCCGTCGTCACTGGTCTTGCTGCCGCGGGCGCAAGCACCGTTCCCGGATCTGGAAGGATTGTCCAGCTATTGAAACCGTAATCCATCACGCCACTGAATCCATTAAGTGCCTGACCGGAAGAGGCGTCGAGTTTGGCGGAACCGACCTGGCCATCACTGAGGACTCGCAGCCGCTCCGGATTGCCATCGAAACGCGGCACGCAGCAGGCCGTCGCTCCAGACGGCAGTGACTGCCCGGGTTCGAGACCCGGCTCACGGAACGGTCGTGGCACTCCTCGAATCACCACGTAGAAGTCGCCGCGCGATGTGCCCGGATCCGCATTTCGTTCCTGGGCCGCGGTCTGAGAAAACGACGCTGTCGGCGACACCACGTCGAAGTTGCCGGTGACGCGCATACCCTCGAATCGTTCGAGCTGCTCGAGCCCGCCGTCCGGCGTCGTGAATGACGGCAGCAGTTCAGACGCGGAAGGCATGGCGAAACCGGAGCCCACCAGCACGATGGACGGACCACCACTGATCTCCGTAATCGGCGGTGTGCCTGCGCCGCCGGGCCGGAACTCCTGCACGCGTCCGGTGACCTGGAGGTACTGACGCAGTGCGACTCCCGGTGCGGTGGACGTAAAGACGAAGATGCCGTCCGAGGTCTGGACGTCGCCGTCAACGTCCGCATCTGGAGTCTGTATGAAGAACCCATTCGTTCTGAGAGCGGTGACGACGCCTCGCGTCGAAACCAATTCGCCTTCGTGTGGCGATATGAGTCCCGAACCCTGGATGGCGTTGATCGCAAGCAGCGGTTGCTCGACGTCGATTCTGATCGTGGTGGTACCGCTTCGCCCCTCGCCGTCCGTGATGATGACGGGGATGTTCTTCGCGCCAGGCGACGTGCCAGCCGCCACAACCGTCGTCAACGAGAACGTCAGATCTCCCGCCGTAACATCGCCGGCGGTGCCATCGTCGTAGAGCTGCTGAGCGTTTACTCCGCCGATCGAGCTCAAATCGGCGCCGACAACAAGATTGGTGCTGGCCGGAGAGGCCCCCGGCGTCACGCGCACAGTCACCAGCGTTGACTGTCCGGGATCGACCGCACCCGGCACGGCGTTGCCCACGCCCGACGGATCCGACGAGCATTGTGCGCGCGACTGTGGATTGCTCGGCGAATGCAGCGCGAAATCGGTGCTGTTGTCGTTGGTGTCGAGATAGGTGGAAGGCGAGCCGGCCTTACGTTCGTACCCCCGATTGAGATTCGACGATCCCAGCGACGCGAGTGTCGGACCCTCCTTGAATGCAGATCCCGAGCTCAACCCGACCTGATCGACGATCGTATCGTCTGCCTTCGTGATCGCGACGCCGCCATCGTCGGTGATTCCTGTCGAGTAGGTCTGATCGCCCGCGACGATTCCGCTATAGGGCCCGCCAGCAGTGCTCGAATTCGTGGCCAGGTAGTAACAGCCCGCTTTCAGCGTTGTCCCGGACGCGATGGTGAGACGCACGCCCACCGTGCCGGCGTTGTTCGATCCCTTGACCTTCCAGCCACTGATGTCAATCGCGACCGACGAATTGTTGAACAACTCGACGAACTCATCGCTGCCGCCGTTCGGACCGCGAAAACGGAACTCGCTGATCACGATGCCGGCCGAAGTCTGCGCGCGAAGACCAGGAATGGAGAGCGATGCCACAAGACTCGCCAAGACGCACAAAGCGGCGGCGAGCGAGCGAACTCGAGTCATGGTGCCCCTGGGAATAATTGAGGTGACGCCGGCGGGAAACCAGGTTCCGTAGGCCCGGATGATTCTCCGGCAGTGTGGGACTGCTGTCAAACCGTTCGATTCGCGAGACCTATGACCTCGCTCACGGCAGGTCACCCTGGCGAAATAGCGACTCCGAAACTGGATTTTTGAGCGTGACCTACCCTGTCACGCGCTGATTCTAGACTCCTTGTACGGATTGATGAGGTTCGCCGTTATCAGGAGAGAGCGCCATGTATCGCGTCGATGGTTCGCTGGCGAGAACACTGGAGTTCGGGGAAACAACGACGGAGGTCCGGGCCGCGAGACCGGGATCGCTGCGACGGCTTGGGCTACTGCGAGGACCAGACAAGTACAAAGTGCTCGAGCGACGGAGACGCGCCGCCCAAATCAAAGCCCGCCACGTGCTCGATTTGATCGACATCATCGAATCGTCCCAGAGGAAATAGCCATGCCGCGCTGCACGCACACGTCATCTGGTTCCGCCAATCACGCGCACGGCCGAACGCTGTGCTTCGAATGTTTTCGCGCCGGCATGGAACGGACGCGCGCCCGCCGCGAAGCCTGGGCGCAACGAGCGCTGCCATTCGAGGAATCGTCTGCGCCCAAGCCGCTGAGCAAGCAGGCAGTCGCGCACCGTCAGCGCATGCTGGATTACCTCGCGTCGATCGCGCGGAAACATGCGTAAAATCGTCCGTCTCCGGCCGGTGAGCGCACCCATGCTACGGGGAAGCAAGGCGGCACGAAGGACGACGCGAGTGAGCGCAGCGAAGCGAGCCACCGGAGCGGAGCGGGGCGTCGGGGGCCCCGCGAGCGCCCGCCTCCGCCAAGGCTCCGGCGAGGTCTCGCCGAAGCGCTTCGCGCGAAGGCGGAACGGTGTAGGGGAGTCCGAGGGGCGAAGCCCCTTGGAGTAATTACGAAGCTCCCGACGCGCCTCCACCTGCAGCAGCCCCGGCCCCATGCGCGCCACCGCCAGGGTGTGCGCCGCCGGCGGCGATGAAGCTGGAGAACGCGACCGCGCCATCGCTGTCAGCTCCAGAGACTGCTCGAAACCATTCAGGCGCCGCCAATCGATGCTTCTTCAAGTACGACGCCCACGAGTGAGCCAGCCCAAGGGCCATCGCGTACGGAAGCATCTGGCGCATGACGACGTTGCCGGGCGACGGTTCACGATCGCGCGCCACATCGCGCAGATACTGACGGAAGCCGCGCCACTCTCGTGCCCGCTGAAGGCCGTGATTCGAGAGGGGGGTGTGTGCCGCGAAGCAGATGAGAGCTGAAACCCCGACCACCCCGAGCGCAAGCGGAATCAGCATGGGCCAGGGGCCGATCTGTCGCACGGCGAACGCCAGGCCGAATGCAGTGCCGCCGGCCAAGATTAGACAGGCCGTGGCGATGTATGCGAAACGACGGCGGACGGCGCGACGATCCTCATCGACGAGGCCGATCGACAGCATCGCAGGTTCCAGTGCCGCCTTGAACTTGCGAAAGTGGCGCAGCAAACGATTACGGGCTTTCCCCAAAGACACCGCGCCGCCGTCCGGGTCGAAAATGATGTCGAGCAGTTTTTCTTCGTAGGGTGACAGCGGCCGCCTGGTTGTGGTCCGAGCGATTGCAAACTGCCGCTGCCCAAGGAGTCGGCCCTGTTCTTCAATCCGAAGCTCGCCACGATCGGCGAGCGAGACGAGAGTGGCCATCGCGTGTTCGAGTCGTGGAGAGCCGTTGGCGAGAACCGCCCCAGCGATCACCGGCGGCAGCGTATCGGGGGGCATCGCCGACCGCGTCATGGCCGCAAAGTCACGCGGGGGTGAGTCGTACTGTTGACGCACAAAAAACAGAAGAGCCAGGCCTCCGGCAATCACGATGGCGGCAGCAAACATCCACGCGCGTGACATCTCGCTGATCTCGATTTGATGGCGTTGCCACGCAGGTGGCGCATCGATTGCGCTGCCGCGAGGCAGGTGAACCGAGACCTCCAGCCATCCGTTCCGACGAATATTACTCGCCGCGATCTCGATACGGCCGTCGCCAAGCTGCACGCGCGAGTCACCGACGCGGCGCGTTTCGAGTACCGGCGCCGTCGTCGGTGAGGCGGGAACAATGAGGTCAACAGTGCTCGAATCAATCGCGTAGCGATGCTCGCTTGGCAGGATTCTCCAGGCGACGACATCAGCGGTTTGCTCCTGACGAACGACACCGTGGACGAGATAGACAAGATCGAATGTGTGGGTCGAAGGCGAAGTCGGCGGAAAGCGCCACGTCACCCTCACGTTTGACGATCCGGAGATCTCGATCCGGCCGGGACCTTCCCCCTCTGCGAGTTGCTGGCCATCCATGCTTGCCGAGACGATCTCGATACCGTCGGTCATCCGCACAGGGATGGAGCGGAAAAACTGCGTGAAAGTTCCCGTTTCAAAACGGATTGCAATGGTCTCGGCGACCCGCATCGTCCCGCCGTCGAGGACCTCGATTCGGGAGTCGTAACGATCGGCCGAATACCGTCCGTCTGCCATGGCAGGCGCAGCAACCAGGAAGATCAAAGTGGCCAGGACGAATCGGGTGAGCATGACTCGATGATAGCCGAGCAGCGTAAAAGGTGGCTGGCACCTTTCCCGGAAAGGTGCCAGCCACCTTTTCAGGGCTTTGTCGACGTAAATTGTGAAGAAAGCGTGACTTCGCCGGCGGAATTGAACTAAACGGCCCTCCCTCCTTGTCTAACTAGGGTGTAAGGAGGTTTCGATGACACGAACAATTTGGTCCGCCGTGCTCGCGATGGTTGTCGCGGGTGCGGTTGCGATTCCGGTCATAGCTCAACCCCCGCAGGGTGGTCGCGGTCAAGGGCGAGGCCCGGGATTTGACGGTGCGCTTCCACTTCTTCGCGGTCTCAATTTGACCGATGCACAACGCGAGCAGATCCGTTCGATCACTGAAGCGCGGCGGACTGGCGACAACCCGCGGCGCAACGTGATGGATCTGGAACGGCAGCTGCAAGCAGCTGTCTTCGCCGAGACACCTGATCAGTCGAAAATCGATCAACTGAAGAATTCGATCGCGGCGGCGCGCGCGGAGGAACTCACGTCGCGTATCGAGCTGCAGTCACGAATCGCGCAAGTGCTCACGCCGGAACAGCGTGCACAAGCGCGCGAGACGCTGGGCAAGGCACCGGGTCGACGGGGGCTCAAGCCAAAGTTCGACTAGGTTCTGCAAGGTTCGACCGGTTCCTATATGCGACGTCTGTCAACGAGTGTTGTGGTGGCCATTGTGATTGCGCCCGTGGCAATCCTGCTGGCGTCGAAGCGACAGGTCATCGATAGTCATTGGCGTGATCGGAACGTTGCAATCGATGGCGACAACGGCGAGTGGCCGGGACCTCTTGTTCCGGTCGAGGAGAATCACCCACTGCTGACCGCGGCGATGAACGACGGTCAATATCTCTATCTGGTGCTCAGCACAAACGACGCGTCTGTGCGGCGGCAGATATTTCGACAAGGGCTCATTGTCTGGTTCGATCCGGGTGGGGGGGAAAAGAAGCATTTCGGACTGAAGTATCCGGTCGGTGTTTCTGGCGATGAGACCGGTGGGCGAGGAGGATATCGTCGGGGTGGTTACCGTGGCGGACGGCCGCCGTCCGCACCCGGTTCCGACGATAGCGTTCAATCACCGCAAAGCGATCCGGAACCCGTGGATCGCCTCGAAGTGTATGGTCCGCAAAAAGACGATGCCCACAGCTTTGTGACGACGATGGCGCCTGGCATCGCGGTGAAGACGGGGAACGTCGAGGGCTATGCAGTCTACGAGTTGAAAGTGCCGCTCCAGAAGATGGCCGACGCGCCGTATGCGATCGAAGCCAAACCTGGCGCGCTGATCGGATTCGGACTCGAGACGCCGAAGATCGAGCAACCGTCGGGCGAAGGACGCGGTTTCGGCGGGTTTGGTGGTGGCATGGGCGGCCGCAGCGGTGGCATGGGCGGCCAGGGCGGTGGCGGCAGCCGCGGCGGCGAGCGCGCGCACGAAGCGCCGAAGCCAATCAAGATCTGGGCGGCGATAAAATTGGCGGCCGTTCGCTGAAGTGCCCGCTCACGGCTGCTCAGAGACGCATTTCTGTTATCCTTTCATCACGATCGCGTGGCGCGATCGTTCCCGGTGACCCGGCACAGCGTCCGGGGAAGGAGCCCTCATGATTCGCGTCGTCGAATCTGCCTCCAACGAACTTCGCCTGGCGGAAGCTCGCGCGTTCATCCGATCCGAACTCCGCAATGGGGATCTTCTGCTCGTCGCTGCCTCGCGCGGCGCAGCCGACGATCTCGCCCGATCAATTGCGATCGAATCGGGCGCGACGCTCGGGTTGCATCGCTTCAGTCTCACTCAACTTGCCGCGCGCCTGGCGGCGCCGATCCTCGCGGCCGATCGTCGAACGCCGGCGACCAATCTCGGGTCTGAAGCGGTCGCTGCCCGCGCGGCGTTCGAATCGGTGCGGAATCACGCCCTGACGTATTTCGGACCCGTTGCTGGCACCCCAGGTTTTCCCCGCGCGCTCGCGCGAACGCTGCAGGAACTGCGGCTCGCGCATGTCTCGTCCGCCGACCTGGCCGCACTCCCGCTCGGAGGTGCCGATTTGTCGGCGCTGCTGGATCAGTTCGAGCGCGAGTTCGATTCCGCATCGGCGACCGATCGCGCAACCCTTTTTGCCTCGGCGACGTCAGTCGTTGCGGATCGGCGACCGACGACCTCGGTGCTCGGGATACCGCTCGTCCTCCTCGACGTGCCGCTTGATTCCGCGGCAGAGTTCGACTTTGTTCGCGCGCTGATTGGCGCCGCCCCAAGCACAGTGGTAACAGTGCCCTTCGGCGATCTGCAAGCGCTCGATCGTCTTGCCTCAATCGGATTGGCGCCGGAAGTGCTCGAGCAGAAAGGGGAGACGGATCTCGTCGCGCTGCGGCGATACCTCTTTGCCAGCCGTCGTCCGCCGGAACGCACGCCCAAGGGAGACGTGCGGCTGTTCTCCGCGCCCGGCGAAGGACGCGAGTGCGTCGAGATTGCGCGGCGCATACTGGAAGAAGCGCGCGCTGGCGTCGCATTCGACGAGGTTGCTGTATTCGTCAGATCGCCGCAGCGATATGCGAGCCTGCTCGAGCATGCCTTCAAGCGAGCGGGCATTCCCGCATGGTTCGATCGCGGGACGAGCCGGCCGCATCCAGCCGGCCGTGCCTTCCTCGCGATCCTGGCATGTGCCTGCGAAAAGCTATCGGCGCGACGGTTCGCGGAATATCTCTCGCTCGCGCAGGTTCCACAGTTGACGGGCGATCGGATCGAGTTCGAGTTCATCGTGCCCGACGATGAAGCGTTGCCGGTTGTCGCGGATGCCGCTTCCCGCGTCGATGGCTCGACGTGGCAACGGGATCCTTCTGCTGCCGGGGAATCTGACAGCGCGAATCGTTCCCGCCGCGATGCGGATGTGAGCGACGCGGTCGTGGCGGGATCGCTGCGCGCCCCGTGGAAGTGGGAGACGCTGATTGTCGAATCCGCGGTCATCGGGGGCGATCCTGGACGGTGGCATCGCCGGCTCGACGGTCTGGCCCGCGAATACCGTTTGATGATCCAGGAAGAATTGAGCGATGACCCCGAGTCGCCGCGTGCGTTGCGACTCGAGCGTGAGCTGACCAATCTGGGCCATCTGCGCGGGTTTGCGCTACCGATCATCGACCTGCTTGCGTCATGGCCTTCGCGCGGCACATGGAAGGAGTGGCTCGATCGATTCTCCGATCTCGCGCCGAAGATTCTTCGCCAACCGGAACGCGTGCTCCGAGTGATCGCGGAGCTTCGTCCGATGAGCGAGATTGGACCCGTGTCGCTCGAAGAAGCCCGCGATGTCATCGCCGATCGACTGCTGGCTCTCGACGTCGATCCGCCGCGCCACCGGTACGGGCGCGTCTTTGTTGGATCGCCACAACAGGCACGCGGGCGCACGTTTCGGGTCGTCTTTGTTGCCGGCCTGGCGGAGCGGATGTTTCCGCAGAAGCCGCACGAAGATCCGATGCTCCTGGACAACGAGATGCGCGCACCGCTCCAGGCCGGCCTGGCTATTCAGGAAACCCGCGGACGGATGGAGCGCCTTCTGCTCAGGCTCGCGGTCGGCGCGCCGACTGAGCGATTGTGGCTCTCGTATCCGCGGATCGATATCGCCGAATCCCGCCCGCGCGTCCCTTCGTTCTACGCACTCGACGTCATGCGTGCGATCACCGGAAGGATTCCACATCACGAGGACCTGCAGGAGCGCGCGGTTTCAGAAGGCGGGGCGATGCTTGCGTGGCCGTCGCCGCAGGAACCGGCGCGCGCGATCGACGATCTCGAACACGATCTCGCGGTGCTTCGCATGCTCCTCCTCATCGAGAACCGAAAGTCGGTGCGGGGACAGGCGCACTATCTGCTTCGGCTCAACGATGCGTTGAAGCGTTCGGTCACCACGCGCTGGTCACGCGCGCGTGCTTCGTGGACTCCGTCCGATGGCATCACGCGGCTGACCGGCATGACCACGGCGCTGGTGGCGAGTCAGCGCTTGTCGGCGCGTCCGTATTCGTTGTCGGCACTCCAGAAGTTCTCGACATGCCCCTATCAGTTCCTGCTCTCGGCGATCTATCGTCTCGAGCCAGCGCAGGAGCCGCAGCCGCTGCAGAAGCTCGATCCGCTGACCCGTGGCGCGCTCTTCCATCAGGTCCAGGCGGAATTTTTCCGGACGCTGCAGTCCGACGGACTGTTGCCGGTATCGGAGGGCCGGCTTCATGACGTGCTGGCATGCCTCGATCGAATCGTGTCGAAGACCGCCGCCGAGTATCACGAGCAGCTGGCCCCGGCGATCGAGCGGGTATGGCGCGACGAGGTCAACGACATTGCTCGCGATCTCCGCGTGTGGGCGCGCCGGCTTCCGTCCGCGCAGGATTGGATTCCTGAGTACTTCGAATTCAGTTTCGGTCTGAGCGACGAGGGACGCGACCGGCGCAGCGTGCCAGAGCCGGTGCGTCTCGATGGCCGCTTTCTGCTGCGAGGATCGGTCGACCTGATCGAACGCCGCGGTGACGGCCGCGCCTTACGCGTGACCGACCATAAGACGGGAAAGAACCGGACGACATGGAAAACGGTGATCGGAGGCGGCGCGATGCTGCAGCCGGTGCTCTACAGCGTCGCCGTCACTGAGGCGCTGAACACGGCGGTCACGTCTGGTCGGTTGTTTTATTGCACCGCAGCTGGCGGTTTTACCGATCACGAGATCCCAATCAACGACGCAAATCGCCGCGCCGGGCTGGAGGCGCTCGAGATCGTGGACCGGGCGATCGAGCTTGGATTTCTGCCCGTCGCGCCCGCCGATCGCGCGTGCACGTGGTGCGACTTTCGATCGGTCTGCGGTCCGCACGAGGAGCAACGAGTGCGAATGAAATCGGCGGACAAGCTTGGTGATCTGTTGGCCCTGCGACAGATGCCGTAACGCGAGGAATGTGTCAGTTTTGGGCGACCTAGAACCAAAAACGCAAAAACCCAAAGCGCACAGAATCATGAATCCGCCTCTCATCGATCAGGCCGCTCGCGATCAAATCGCCAACTCCCTCGACACCACTCTCGTCGTCGAGGCGGCGGCAGGTACGGGGAAGACGACCGAGCTGGTCAAGCGCATCTTGCGCGTGCTGGCAACGGGCCGCGCGGGTGTCGAGTGCATTGTGGCGGTGACGTTCACCGAAAAAGCCGCGGGAGAGCTCAAACTTCGTCTTCGCGAAGCGCTCGAGCGCGAGCGCGGATCAGCGCCGGATCCGGAAGCGCGCGAGCGGCTCGACAAGGCGCTTGGCAGCCTCGAAGAAGCCCACGTCAATACGATTCATGGGTTCTGTGCCGAGCTGCTGCGCGAGCGGCCGGTCGAGGCGGGCGTCGACCCTCTGTTTCGAGTGCTGACCGAAGCGCAATCTGAGCGGCTGTTCGAAGAGGCGTTTAGCGGGTGGTTGCAACAGCAGTTGGCCGATCCGCCGGAAGGTGTGCGGCGTGCCCTCAGGCGATCGGCGGCGTTCTCGTTTTTCGGCGCGCGCCCGCGTCAGGACGGCCCGATCGATCGACTGCAGCGAGCGGCGTGGGAACTGACGCAATGGCGCGATTTCCCGACACCGTGGACGCGGCGTCCGTTCGATCGCGATCACCAGATTGAACGCCTCGTGAGCGAATTGCACGCGCTCGCGTCGATGAGTGAAAACCCGTCCTATGCCAACGATGTGCTGTATCTCGATCTCGCTCCAGTGCGTCATCTGAGTCAGGAGATTCAGCTGCAACAGGAAGGAACAACGATAGCGACATCAGAACTGGTCGATCGCGACGGCATCGAGGCGCGGCTCGTCGATCTTTCGCGCGATCGGAATTTCTCGAGAGCGCGACACGGACGGGGACCGGGATACCGCAAAGGGGTCACGCGCGCGGATCTCGTCGCCGCGCTCGACGCCTTTCGGACCCATCTCGACGGGTTCCGCCTCGATGCTGACGCGGATCTTGCCGCGACTCTTCAGCAGGAGCTTCTGGGGGCAGTCAACAGGTACGAGCAGCTGAAGGCGCGCTTGGGCAGCCTTGATTTTCTCGACTTGCTGCTCAACGCCCGCGACCTGGTCAAGGGGAACGAGACGGTGCGGCGCGGTTTTCAGGATCGTTTTACGCACCTCTTTGTCGATGAATTTCAGGATACCGATCCCTTGCAGGCGGAGATTCTCCTGCTGCTTGCCGCCGCTGATCCATCCGAGATCGATTGGCGGAAGGTGACTCCTCTGCCCGGCCGCCTCTTTCTCGTCGGCGATCCGAAGCAGTCAATCTATCGGTTCCGCCGCGCCGATGTCGCCGTCTACCGCGACGTCTGCGAGCGCCTCGTCTCGTGCGGCGCGGTGGCCGTGAAATTGACCGCGAGTTTTCGCAGCGTGCCGCAGTTACAGGCGAGCGTCAACGCGGCATTCTCCCCGGTGATGACCGGCGATGCGTTTACGCTGCAAGCCGACTACGTGCCATTGTCCCCCTATCGGAAAGATCCGAGCCGTCAGCCGGCGGTCATCGCGCTGCCAGTGCCGGCCCCGTACGGCACGCGCAACATCTCCGCCATCGCGATCGAGGCGTCCACCCCCGATGCCATTGGCGCCTTCGTCGAATGGCTGGTGAGCGAGAGCGGATGGAGCGTGACCGAACGCGCCGGTGAGCAACCGGTGCCGGTGCAGGCGAAGCATGTGTGCCTGCTCTTCCGCCGCTTCCTGAGCTTCGGCGACGATATCACGCAGCCTTACGTGCAGGCGCTCGAAGCGCGCGGCGTGCGCCACGTGCTCGTCGGCGGCAAGACGTTTCACGATCGCGAGGAAGTAGAAACCATTCGCGCGGCGCTGGCGGCAATCGAATGGCCCGATGACGAGTTGTCGGTGTTTGCGACGCTGAGAGGCGCGCTGTTCGCGATTGGTGATGAGGAACTGCTCGAGTGGAAGCTTGGAAGCCGCGAGGATGGCTTCGGCATGCTTCATCCGTTTCGGATTCCTGCGACCATCCCACCGCACCTGTCGCCCATAGGCTTGGCGCTGCAGCGTCTGCAACAGCTCCATCGCCGACGTAACTATGTGCCAGTAGCGGAGACGATTCAGGAGCTGTTGAACGTCACGCGTGCGCATGTCGGCTTTGTACTTCGCGCCGGCGGCGAGCAGGCTCTTGCCAATGTTCTCCACGTCGCTGAACTCGCGCGACAGTACGAGGCGTCGGGCGGCATCTCGTTCCGAGGCTTCGTCGACGAGCTGCGCATTGCCGCCGAGACGTCGCAAGCCTCCGAGGCCCCCATTCTCGAAGAGGGAAGTGACGGCGTGCGCATCATGACCGTCCATAAGGCAAAAGGACTCGAGTTCCCGGTCGTGATTCTGGCCGACCCGACGTGCAAATTGTCACCGGCCGAGGCGAGCCGATGGATCTCGAAGGACGACGGTCTGTGCGCGCTGAAACTGGCGGGATGGGCGCCGATCGATCTCGTCATGCACGGCGAGGAAGAGCGTGCGCGCGAGCAGGCGGAGGCACAGCGACTGGCCTATGTTGCTGCGACTCGCGCCCGCGATCTCCTGGTCGTTCCTGTGATCGGTGAAGGTCCATACGATGGCGGCTGGCTGGATCCTTTGATGTCGGCCGTCTATCCGCCGGAAACCGCTCGTCGCAACCCGTCCCGCGCGCCCGGATGCCCTGCGTTTGCCTCGAAGGATTCGGTGATGAATCGGCCCGACGGTGATCCGGCGCGACCATATACCGTCGCACCTGGCCTGTATGAATTCCCCGGCAGCGAAGCTCCGGCAAAGTATTCCGTGGTGTGGTGGGACCCGCACATCCTCAACTTGAATGCCGCGTCAACGTTCGGCCTGCGCCGCGACGATTTGATCGTCAAAGACGGCGACATGTTTGCGGTCGAAGAGCGCATGGTTGAGTACGAGCGTTGGCGGCAGGACCGGGCGACGGCGATTGATACCGCGCAGAGACCGGGCGTGCGTCTACAGACCGCGACCGCGTGGGCGGCGGAGGCTGCCGAGCTTGGCATTGATGAGGAGATTGCTGGCGGCGGCTCGATCGAGATCGTCGAGCTGGCCGGAGCTGCTGGACGCCCGCGCGGTCCACGATTCGGTACGCTGGTGCACGCAGTACTCGCGACCGTCACGCTCGACGCGACCAGCGAAGACGTGGTCGCGACTGCCGAAACGCAGGGGCGGATCCTGCTGTCCACGGCGGAAGAGATTCGCGCAGCCGCTGCCGTCGGCGGCGCGGTGCTCGGCCACGATCTGATGGCGCGTGCCCGTCGCGCAGCTGTGATGTCGCGCGAAACCCCGGTCACCTGGGTGCAGAAGGACGGTACGATGATCGAAGGCGTTCTCGATCTTGCGTTTGAGGAGAATGGGGTCACAACGGTCGTGGATTTCAAGACCGACCACGAACTGGCGGCCGGCGAATCGCGCTACCGTGCCCAGGTGCAACAGTACGTCGGCGCTGTCGAACGCGCCACCGGCAAGCGGGCACGAGGCATCTTGTTCAAGGTCTAGTGACGGCGATGATCGTCATCAATCCGTCTCTGTCGATCGACGAGCGGGAAATCGAAGAGCGGTTCGTCCGTTCCTCAGGACCCGGCGGACAAAACGTCAACAAGGTCGCGACGGCGGTGCAGCTGCGGCTCGACGTCAATGCCTCGTCGCTGCCTGATGACATCAAGCAGCGTCTCACCGCCCTCGCGGGCAGCCGGATGACCGACGACGGCATCCTCGTGATCGACGCGCGCGAGCATCGCACGCA
>Ga0114129_10008369_pt1 | contig 14741 bp, 15 predicted proteins | sample RhiMetdeltSRZDD1_FD_80071 | JGI IMG/M metagenome (GOLD analysis project Ga0114129, IMG submission 80071) | Populus rhizosphere microbial communities from Tennessee, USA - Rhizosphere MetaG P. deltoides SRZDD1 (version 2) (version 2) | ecosystem: Host-associated > Plants > Roots > Rhizosphere >...
GGACACGCCAATCGCCCATCGGAAATCGGTAATCAGCAGTCTGCAATCACCAATCGCCAATGAAAAACGGCGGTGACGCGCGAGAGCATCACCGCCGCTCAAATTACCCGATTACCCGATTCCGCAATTACCCGATTCGCCCCGGTCCGGCTAAAGCCGGACACGCCAATCGCCAATCGGCAATCGGCAATCGCCAATCGGCCTACAACCGCCTCGCCATCCACTTGGACCAGTAAAACGTCATCGGCACCTTGCCCGTGTTGACGATCCCGTGCGGTGTGTTGCCGGCGCAGTACATGATGGCGCCAGGCCCAACCTGGGTCGTCTTCCCGCCGCACTCGATCTCACCAGTGCCCGCGGCCACGATCAGGAACTCTTCCTCAGGATGCTGGTGAACGGGATGAGGCATGGCGCCGGGATCCAGGACGGCCATGCCCGTGCACATCCCGCTCAACTGATCGGTCGGCCCGTTGTAGTGCACGAACACCGTGCACCCGTTTTGTGATTCAGGGGTAACCGCGGCGATGTCGAGCACCCCCTCGGGCAGCTTCGATGCCGTGGTCTCGACGCTGACGGCAGAGTCAGATTTCTGAGCCATGGACGGAATCCTCTGACATTCCTGTCTCGCGATCAAGCCGCCCCCGGAAACCGCTTTTCGCGTGTTCGCCTCGGCGTTCCGCGTCGTTGTAACCAGTGGAAGCGCCGGAACCGATGACAACCGACATGGAGAAAGACACGGGGTTCACGCCATGGCCCGCGAAATCGACGTATTGGACAGACGACCCGGCCCGGTCCCTGAAATCCGCCACGACCGCGGCAATATCACATTCGTGCTCACGCCGGACGGGATTCCCAAAGGGGAGCGGCTGATTATTCGATGCGATGCGGACGGCGAACTCTGGGTATCCGCGCAGTCGAAGCAGAAATAGGGCCCGCCGATGACGGCGCCTACTCGTGACGGAGCGCGATGATGGGATCCAGACCGGCGGCGCGACGCGCGGGAAGGTAGCAGGCCAGGCTGGAAGCGAACAACAACACCAGCACGACGCTGCCAAGCGACAGGGGATCGGCAGGCGTGACGCCGAAGAGCACGCCGCGAAGCGCTTTCGCGACCGCGATGGTCCCTGCGAGTCCTGCGGCGAGACCGATGACGACAGGGCGCATGCCGCTCGTGAAGACCCAGCGCATCACGTCCGCTCTCAGAGCGCCAAGGGCCATCCGAAGACCGATGTCCCGGGTGCGGCACGCCACCGCGTAGCTGACGACCCCATACACGCCGACGGCGCCGAGGACGAGCGCGAGAAGACCGAACAACGATGTGAGCGTCATCTGAAAGCGCCGCTGCGAAACCGTCGACGAAACAATCTCCTTCATGGTCCTGATGGCTGGAATCGGAAGGTTCGGATCGAGTTTCCGTATTTCCGAACGCACGGCGGGAGCGAGCGTCCCGGGCTCTTGCGCGGTCCTCACGACCAATGTCATCGGTCCACTGGCCCACTGCTTGTACGGCCGATAGACCGCGGGCACCGGCTCGCGATCCAGTCCGCCCGGATGGGTGTCTGCCACGACTCCCGCAACAGGGATGAGCGATCCGGTGACGTCACCCTGCCGGAACTGGCGACCGACGATCGCAGCCGGAGGGTCTCCTGGCCACAAGCGGCGTCCAAGAGACTCGCTGATCACGGCGACCGCAGCCGGCTCCTCGGCTGCAAAGGTTCGCCCCGCACGCAACGAGGTCCCGGCGGCCGCGAAGTAGCCCGGGGTCACGCTGCGAATCACGGCAACCGGCCGCGCGAGAACCAGACGCTGAAAGTTGGCGTCCGTCGGATGGAAAATCGTGCGGCTGGCTCCATCGAACACGGAGAGCGCGGGCAAGTTGCTGATGGCGCCCGCGGCCTGCACGCCAGCTAGGCCGCGGACGTTTTCCAGAAGCTCGCCGTAGAACGCCGCCCGATCGCCAGCGGCGGAATAGCGCCGGCCGAACAGCGACAGGTCGACCGCGAGCACCCGCTCCACGTCGTATCCTCGATCGCTGCTCATTATTCTGACGAAGCTGTGAAGCAGCAGCCCGGCAGACGCGAGCAGCACCGCTGCGAGCGCGATCTCGAGTCCGACGAGAACCTGGCGGGAACGCCCGGCGCGGCGGCCGCTGATAGATGTCCGATTCGCATCCTTGAGCTCGGGACCAGCATTCCTTCGCGACGCTTGCCAGGCCGGAACGATCCCGCACACAACTCCCGTCAGCAGGCTCACCGCCACCGCGAAGACGAGCAACGGCAGGTTCAAATGCGTGTTGGCCAGCAACCGCATCTCGTCAGGGGCGTAGGAAGCCAGCGCAGTGGTGCCGTAACTCGCGAGCGCAGCACCGACGGCTCCGCCAAGAACGGCGAGCACGATCGTTTCCGTGAGCGCCTGACTCAGAATCCGCACGCGCCCCGCGCCCAGCGCGATTCGCGTGGCAAATTCGTTGGCGCGACTCGCCATTCTCGCGAGGAACACGTTCGCGACGCTGGCACATGCGGTCAGGAGCAGAAGGGCCGAGGCTGCAAGAACCAGGAGAAGTCGAAGCCTGATCTTCCCCGCGAAAATCTCGCGGATCGGCACGAGCTCGATCGCGATCTTCGTTTTCACACCGGGCATCTGTATTCGGGCCATCTCGGTGAGGATGGCTGCCAGCTGCTGAGATCCGTGTTCCAGCCTCGCGGGGTCCGGCAGACGGACGAGCACGCCGTGGTCCCAGCTCTCGTTGTTGAGCGTCGTAGGGGGTGGCGCGATCGGCTTCCAGATGTCCACGCGCGGAGCGAAAGGCACGAGCGAATGCAGTTCCGCTCCGGTTGGAACCAACAGCGACGGCGGGGCGACGCCGATGACGATGTGGCTCTCGCCATTGATGACAATCGTTCGGCCAATCACCGTGGGATCGGACCCGTAGCGTCTTCGCCACAACGCATCGCTTATCACGACGACGCGTTCCTTCCCGGGCTGTTCTTCTTCCGCGGCAAAACCGCGGCCGCGCGCAATCTCGACACCGAGAAACGAAAAGAAGTCGGCCGACACGCGGGCCCCTCCGAGCCGTTCCGGCTCACCGTCGCCGGTAACGCTGGCTTCCCATGGCCGCAACGCGCTGATCTTCGAGAACTCCGTGCTCGCCTTCCGCCACGCGAGGAAAGTCTGAACCGTCGGTGGAAGACTCGGAATCTGATCGCGCCGCTCGGGGATGACGACCTGGGCGCTGTAAATCTGGTCGGGCTGTGCGTACGGAAGCGGCCTGATCAGAACCGAGTAGACGACGCTGAGGATCGCGACGTTGGCGCCGATGCCTAGCGCGAGCGTCACGATCACGACCGCCGCAAAACTCGGGGTCCTTGCAAACACTCGACATGCGTAGCGCACGTCCTGAACCACCGTCTCGAGCCAGCGCACGCTGTTCATGCGGTAGATGTCTTCGCGCACCAGCATCACGTTTCCGAGCTGGCGCCTGGCCGCCCGTCGCGCCTCGTCGGGCACCATCCCGGAATCCAGGTATCGGCTGGTGAGGAGCTCGAGGTGCGACTGCAGCTCCTGCGCGGTTTCGTCGTCCAGCCGTCGGCGCGCCAGCACGAGACGGAGGCGCGAAGCGAGCGCGACGAGTGCTGCCCACATATCAGGGCTGCTCGGCATTCCCCAGGAGACGGCCGATGACCCCCGCGATGCGTTCCCAATTCTCGGCTTCGGCCGTCAGCCGCCGGCGGCCGCTTCGCGTGATCGCGTAGAACTTGGCTTTTCGATTGTTCTCGGACGTGCCCCACGTGGCCGAAATCCAGCCTTGCTGCTGCAGGCGCATCAACGAGGCGTAGACGGTTCCCTCGTTCAGTCTGAGCACGTCATCGCTGATCTGCTCGATTCGACGCGCAATCCCGTAGCCGTGCAGCGGTCCCATGCTGTCGAGGGTCTTCAGGACCATGAGGTCCAGGGTCCCCTGCAACACGTCCGTCCTGGCCGGCGTGCTTCCTTTGGCCATCCCAAAGGAATAGCGTACTGACCTTTGCGATGTCAACAGGTGGGCGCGTTAGCCTCGCGGATCACTTGCCGACCGCGAACAGCGCATCGTCGGAGCGAATGAACAGCCGACCGCCGGCGATGGCCGGCGATGCGAGCTGCCGTGCGTTCAATCTGTTGCGCGCCAGGATCCGCGGCGTCCGGCCCGCCGCGAGCACGATCGTCTCGCCGTCTTCGCTCGGGAGATAGATCTTGCCGTCGCCGGCGACGGGCGACGCGGTGTAGACGCCGCCCACGCGCTCCTGATACACGCGCTCACCGGTCCTGGCGTCGGAGACCGTGAGCACGCCGACGTCGCCGGTCATGTAAATCAGGCCGTCGTAGTACACGAGCGACGAAATGTACGGCGCTCCAGACGGAACCCTCCATGCCACATGGCTCGCCGCAACGTTGCCTTGCCCGCCCGGCCGAATCGCCATGAACGGGCTGCTCCGGTAACCGCGGCTCGTATAAATGATGCCGTCGTGGGCAACCGGCGTGGGAATCGGAAAGCGGTTCGCCTCCTCGATGTACCAGCGCTGCTGGCCGGTCGAAAGATCGTGGCCGGCCACGCCGACGCTGGAGTTCACCACGACTTCTGCTTTGCCTCCCGTCTCGACCACGAGCGGCGTGCTGTATGACGTCACGCCGGCCGGAGCGTCAGCCTTCCACTGCACGTCGCCGGTTCGCGAGTCGAGCGACAGCAGGTACGAGGCGCGCTCGTGGTAGCACAGGAGAATGAGGCGGTCCTTGTAGACGACGGGAGAGCTGCCGTGACCCCAGTTGATTTGGAAGGGGCCGTACGTCGCACCCAGATGTTTTTTCCAGACCAGCTTTCCGGCGAGATCGATGGCCGCGATCTGCCCGGTCGCGAACCATGCGTATACGCGCTGGCCGTCGCTGACCGGGCTCGGCGACGCGAGGTTGTGCTTCTCGTGAACCGACGGAAGCGGCCCTTCCGCGGGGAGCTCGAACTTCCAGATCTCACGTCCGCTCCGCCGATCGAACGCGCTGACGAGAAACGCGACTTTGCCCTCGTCAACGACCGGACCGGAGACGAGAGGCTTCTCGCCGGCGTCGAGCGGATTCCCACTCTGCACGAGGCGAGGCCCCGGCCGAACCTCGCCGCTCCCCACCTGCGACGTCACGAAAACGAGATCACCCCACACGATTGGCGAAGAGATCCCGACCCCGGTCAATCGGGCCTTCCACGCGACGTTCTCGGTATCGCTCCATCGATCGGGAAGCTGCTGCTCGCCCGACACGCCGGAGGCGGACGGCCCTCGCCAGTGCGGCCAGTTCTCCGCGATCAGGACCGGCGAGAACAGGCCAAACATCGCCGCGCAGATCACCAATCTTCTGGCCATGGCTGTCGCTCCTCGCTCCCTGAGATGCTCTACGGCTCAATCGGTCCGGGAACCTGGCAATCATGTCCCTGCAGATAATCCGGTGCATCGAGGGGATTGGGCAAGGTCGGCGTCGGTTTGCTGGGATCGAGGACGCCGATCCGTTTGTTCACGAGCAGGACCTGGTAGGCCCACGCCGGCAGCGGACTGGATTTCAGGATGGTGCAGGCCTGGTTGTTGTAGTGAAGATGGACCAGATAGAACGTGCGTTTGAGTTTTCTCACCAGCGCGAGGAAACGTCGATCGGTGCCGTGGATTTCCATCGCGAGCTGGTCGATGCGGTTCAGGACGCGATCCGGGGTCGCCATCAGCGACGCCTGTTCCGCACCCTCCACGTCGATTTTCACGACCAACGCCTTGCCTGCGTCGCCGTTCTTCGAGATCTGGCCCGAGAGCGTGTCGAAGATGCGTGAATCGATCGTGTCCGTTTTTGAACCTATGCACTCGTTGTGGAAGACCGAACGACCGTTCGGGCAGCCCGCGAGCGGAGGGCTGAAGCAATCATATTGATGAACGGTCAGGCCGTAACGCTGCGAGACGTCGCATCCCCAGTCGTCGGTCGGCCCGATACCGTACGAATACGCGGACTTGACGTTGCCGAGCAGGTTCTCGCACATCAAGTACCCGCCGTCGTTGGGGCTGCCGAAACGACGGAGCGTGCAGTTCTCGAGAACGACCGGCCGAAGCTCCATCAGGAGTTGCTGTCGAATCTGACGCGCCGTCAGTTTCGGGCGCTGCAGCGGCCGCACCAGCACCGCAATCATCGCCAAGAGGAGTCCGGCCGGCAGAATCCAGCGAAGACGTCCGCGCACGGCTTCCATGATAGAGGAAACATCATGGAAGCACGCGGCAGACGAGGCCTACACAGCCACTGACGCCTGTTGAGCCCTGAAGGGATTTTCGTCCGCGCTCGGTCCGTAAATCGACGGCACGGGTACGGCCACCTGCCTGAGATAAACCGACAGCTGCCCGCGATGGTGGTACCAGTGATTGAGCATGAGCGTTCGGAGCAGCGCACCGACTGGAAGCACCATCACTTCCCTGCTTCCGTCCATGAGCCGCCAGACCTGCCCGAGCGACTCGTCGTTCATCGTGCGGAGAATCTCACGGGCTTTCGCAACGCTCTGCTCCAGCGCCGGAACCAACTCCGCTGCACTCGTGGCGCTTGGCTGCGTGAACTGAGGAAGCGGGAACGGAGACTTCTGCGACATCTCGGCTATTGCGCCTGGCACAATCGCGACATGGAGCGCCAGCTGACCGAGCGACATCGACTTGTCGTGCGGCTTCCAGCCGAGCCGATCTCCCGGAACACGTTCGAGCAGGCGTCGCGTCGTCTTCGCTTCCTGCTCGAGCTCCTGCAGCAACGCATTGACGGTCGACATGATTATCTTTTTCCTTTCTCGGCGTGGTTGCGGATCCGCTCAATCAGCGACGTCCACCCGCGTGAGAGCCCTTCTCTGAACTCCTCCGGGACCGGGCCGAACGCCGAGTGCCTGAACGTGAGGAGCGTTCCACCGTCGATCGCCGTCAGCCGATACTGCACGTTCGAGATGACCGGTGCGGACATGAACAACGGGCCGGTGATCTCGAGCAGCGTGGGCCGCTTGATGGCCTGCACCTGACCCCAGAAATGCCCGTTGTCCTTTCCGAGGTCGCGGAACCAGCGGCCCCCCGGCCGCGCCTCGATCGTCATCGGCAGCGGCGTGCCGTCCGGCGTTTCGTTCGCAGGACCCATCTGCTCGAGAAGCGCTTCAAACGTCGCGTCGAGCGACGCACGGACGCGCGTCTCGTGCGTCACGTTCAGGGTCACGTTCTCCAGTGTTGATGCTGTCAGGGCCACGGTTCCCTCCTTCATCGGAATCCGCTCGTTTCAACCGGTCGTGCGCCCGGCCTTTCCCTCAGCCCGCTCCTTGACGCGCTCCAGCTGGTGGCGCCAGTAGCGCTCGAACATGCGCGTCCAGTCGTGAAGCGGCTTGAGGGCGTCGGGATTCGCGCGATAGAACATCTGGCGCCCTTCCCGACGCGCGGTCACCAAGCCCACCTGATTGAGCACTTTCAGATGCTTCGAGACCGAGGGCTGTCCCAGCTCCAGCGCTTCGACGATGGCGCTGACGGGTCGGTCGCGGGCGGCAAGGTACACGAGAATCTCGCGTCTGCGCGGTTCGGCGACAGCGTTGAAGACGTCGGACGCGGCGGCGGCGCGAGGCACGGTTCACATTGTATTCCCATTCGGGAATATGTCAACCGGGCGGCTGAGCGGGCGAATGGGCCTCGAGAATCCGGACGATGTCCGGCTTTTTGAAGAATTCGGCCCAGCCGATGGCATCGCTGTCGTGCTTGCTGTCGCGGATCCGCGGGTTGGCGCCGGCTTTGAGAAGGAGCCGCACGACCTCCGCGTGCCCCTGCATCGCGGCAAGGTGCAACGGGGTCACATCCGCATCCCAGTGCGCCCAGCGTGCGTTGGGATCCGCGCCGTGGCCGAGCAGCCATTTGACCGCGGCCACATCATTGCGCTTCGCCATGAGGTGCAGCACCCCACCGCCCGGCTCGATCACGCTGGCGTTCTCGCGCAGCAGTTTCTCGGCGGTATCCCAGTCGCCAACCGCGAGGAGCGCGACGAGATCCATCGGCCCGCCGCGCGGCCGGCGGTGTCCGCGCTCGGCGCTGATCAACTCCGCGGATGTCATGGCGCGTATCTTCTCCATCACGCGCCTGTCGGTATCGGGCGCGGTTGTGTAGACTGCGACCGACTGGCCCGATCCATCCACGGCCAACGGATCGGCTCCGAGATCGAGCAGGAGTGCGATCATCCGTTGCCTGTTCATGAACACGGCGAAGTGCAGCGGTGTCCGATTGTTTTCGTTGCGGCTCTGGCGCCTGTTGAGAGCTGACGGATCGGCCGCGACGATCCGTCGAACCTCGTCCGCGAGGTTCATCGCGATCGCCGAGAAGATGTGATGCCGCGCGCCGCGACTCACGAGAAAGTCCGCGACCGCGCGATGCCTCTCGTCGTCGGCCCCTTCCCAGCACGTCGCCCACCCGATGACCTCCAGCTCGTGGTCGTCGCCATGGCCGATGACGTCGCCCCCCGCGTCGGCCAGACGTCGGACAACGTCAAGATGACCGGCTGCGGCGGCCCAGTGCATCGCGTAGGTGTTGTCTCCCTTCTCGCGCGTGTTGGGGTCCAGGCCGCGCGTCAGAAGCAGGTCCACCGCCGCGAGGCGCCCGTTGTGCGCTGCCATGTGCAACAGCGACCACTCGTACGGCTTCATTCGCGCGTGCAGCTTCTCGGGATGTCGATCGAGCAGCGAAGAAAGGATTGCCACGTCACCGTCACGCGCCGCGTTGAACAGTTGTCCCTCCATGGTCAGCGAGTCGATGTGTGCCTTGAGCGCGCGCCAGCTGGGGAAGCCGTGTTCCTTCGCGAGAGCGAATTGCGCGTCGGCGAGCTGCGCGGATGGATTCTCCTTACGCAGCTCCTCGAGCCGGCGCTTGGCCTGTTTGCGGAGCCAGTCCAGGTTCGGGGCGTCAGGAAGTGGCACGAGACACCTTCTTTCCTTCGAAAGGGCGCGAGCCCTTTCATGCCGCCCGCGTCCGCAGGTGGGGCGAGGAACAGAAGGTTATGCACGAACGGCAGAGGGCGGGTTGAACCCTTTACGCGGACCGTCGGCCGCCCTCGTCGGCACAGACGTGCATCGTACTCAAAACTCGCCCTTGGCCGCCAGCCGATCGACTCGAAGAGTCTCCGCCTGTCGTCACCTTATGGGGTGGTACACTTCCGCAGGAGCTGGATCGACGTGCTCACGATCAGAGCGGCCGCCGAGCGCCTCGGCGTGGGTTACTCGACGTTCAAGCGATGGGTGCACGCCGGCCGCGTGCGCACGACACGCACTCAGGGTGGACACCATCGCGTGTCCGAGGCCGAGGTCGATCGCCTGACCGCGCGCCAGCAACCGGAGGACCGGCGTCGTGGTCGAGAAAGAGTCGATGACGGGTCGATTGCCGAGCTCAGCGCGCGCAACCGTCTCCACGGATTCGTCGAAGAAGTGCGCGTCGACGGTCTGCTCGCGCAGGTGCGGCTGCGGATCGGCGATCAGTCGCTGACCGCGGTGATTACCTCTGATGCGGTGCGTGCCCTGAAGCTGCGACGCGGCGACGATGCTCTCGCCATCATCAAGTCAACCGAAGTCATGATCGCGCGCGCCACGACTTCGGAGCCCGCACGTGGAAGGACGCGGAAACGACGGTAAGCCCTTCCAATCAACGCTGAAGCATCGCAGGTTTCAGCGTCCAGGCCTGCAAGCGCGCCAGCTCGATTATCCGGGGCGCGTGGAACCCTTCCGGAAAGATCACCCAGTCCCAGAGCTTAGGTGAATCGTCCGCAACATACTTGTCCGCAGTGTAGTGTCCGATCCGACGCTCCACTTCGATCGGCATCTGCCCGGTGGTCAGAGCTCGCTCGAGAGCCCCCGCCAGCGTGGCGAGGTAGTCTGCCGGAGAGAGGTTCTCGGCGCCAATCCAGATTTCATCTGGCATGCGCCGATGTGTTGCGCAATAGGCCGCGGTGTCACGGACGGCATTGGCAAAAGCCGGCCAACGGAACGTCGACGAATGCAAGTTTCCCGTGGACGGGCTGAACGTGCGAGCCGGACCATCGAGCGGCGACAGTTTCGGCACTGCGGGAAGCGCATTTCGCTCGACGAACGCGGCCCCGGCTCGAGTCAGCAGTTGGAAGTCGTCGGCTGCCGACAGTGCGTAGGTGTCGAACGTCTGAAACGTGATCTCCTTCTGCACGGATCGCGCGATCGCAAGGAGGTCTTCCTTGCTGAAACTCCGGTCGATGGCGCGGTCCGCGTAGAGCTTCGTGAGCTCGGTGGCGGTGACGAACCGCACGCCCGGCTGCGACTGGATGAACCGAACGAACTGCTCGAAGTCGGCGAACGCGCGTTCGGTCTCGGCGGACGGCCTGGTCCCTGGCGCCTTCCACTCGCTCGACGGGGGGTTCGCGCCGCGGCGGAAGTTGACGGCGTCCCAGAATTCCGTCTGGACCCATTCGTTCGGATGGTAATAGATGCTGACGGTCCCACCGCCACGGGCTCTGAGCGCCTCGTGGACCTTCCTGAAGTGCGACTCCCCCTCGCTCAGGCTTGCACCGCCGGTCAGCGACATTCGTACGAGGTTCGAACGCATTTTGAACACGTTGAGCATCCCGCCGTAATAGAAAGGTTGATCCTCGATGCCCACGTGATCGCTCTCGTCCAAGTACATGCTGATGCCGAGGTCGCGCAGCGCGGGATAGGTTTGCGGGGCCCACGCGCTGCCGGGCTGTCCGTACGCGACCGGCGACACACCAAATATCCGCTTGATGTCCCTGACGCCCTGTTCTTCACGCCGCGTGAACTCCGTCCGGCCATCCTCCCAGCCTGCATTCTGCAGATACACGGCGATTGTCGGCTGCTGGCTGTGGGTGTTCGAGTGATAGCCGATATCGTGGCGTTTGAGCGCGGCGATCACATCAGTTCGTCCGCGGCGCTCGAGGACGCGCGCCTTCTCGCCCACAATCTTGAACGTCGCGCGGACGCCGAGCCTCGACAGGAGCTCAGCCAGGCGCTTCGTCGCTTCGTCATCCTGCGGCAGGATGTAATCCTCGGTATCGAACCAGAGCGTCACGTAGACGGGCGCGGATGCGCTCGTCACCGACACGCCCGCTCTCGCCATCGCGAGCAGCAGCACAAGCAGCCAGAACGTTGTCTTTCTCACAGCCCCTCTCCTCACGCGCGAGCGGTAGTGTAGCCTGCGCGTGCCTCGCCCTTGTAGTTGCCGAGCTGGCACGCCACCAGAGGAGTCACGATCGGCCAACGTCAGCACGTGACTTGCAGGCAAGAATGCCGGAGGTAACGGAATGGCGAAGTATGGAAGGTCTGCGTCGAAGACCGTCGAGTCCGCGATGCGGAGGCGGAAAAGAGGCACGCTGAAGAGCGGCTCCGGGCGCACGGTCAAGAGCCGCAAGCAGGCGATCGCGATTGGCCTGAGCGAAGCGAGGAAGAAAGGCGCCAAGGTACCCCGGCGCAAGGGGTCGAAGAAGCGATAGCCGTTCGCCTGCGATGGCGCGCCTTGGCGAGGGGTTCGTTGTGTCGGATAAGATCGCAGCCCGATGCAACGACCTCTGCGGGGCGCGCTGCTCTGCTCGCTCGGGATTCTGTGGCTCAATTTCCTGCTGACGACCCGCTGGGCCCACATCGACGGATCGATCAACGGACCGAAGCGCCCTTTCTTCTTCCTGACTCTTCTCGCGGCAACCCTGTTCGCGGTGTGGCCGCGCCGCGCGGCCGATCGAGGAATGGCCGAGTGGAGCGCCAGATGTGTGGCCGCCGCCGGAATCCTGTTCCTTGGCTTCTGTTTCCTGGTGTGGTTTCCTCCCGGAACGTGGCGACAGATCCCGTTCCTTGACGACTGGCCGATCCGGTATCAGGCGGCCTTCGACATGTTGCGCCTCCTGGACACCGGAACGTTCACCGGCTGGGAATGGCGCTTTCTCGGCGGCTATCACAGTTCGTCGGACGCGACGCAAGGCCTGGGCACGCTGACGTATGTGCCCATGAAAGCGCTGGGGCCGGCCCTCGGCTTTCACGTAACCCACCTGCTGCTCTTTGCCGCGCTGCCGGCGTTGCTCTGGCTCGACTTGTCGCTCGACGGACAACGCGACGATCGCGTCAGTACGGTAGCAGTGGGCCTGGTCTGCCTGTTCTCTACTTGCTACTCGTACTTCCTGCTTCGCAGCGGCGACACGAATTCTCTCGGTGGCGTCGTGATGGTGCTCGCCGCGGTGACGGGTGCGCATGCCGCGAGACGAGGCATACGCTGGGGTCACTGGCTGTTGGTCGGCGGCCTCACGTTGACGGCGTACGCGCATCCGGGCTTCTTCGTTTTCGCATGCGCCTACCTGATGCTCGACGCTGCCGTCGCGCGGGACCACGCGTCAGCGATCCGCGCGGTCATCGCGATCGCGGCTGGCATTCTCGCTTCGCTGCCGCTGACGTGGGAGTCCTGGCGATATCCATCCTTCTTCAGCTTCAACAATGCGGTCTACCAGCCGGCCGCCTCGATCGCGTGGAAGGAGCTCCCACGAAGTCTTTACTACAACGTGGAGCTGCTCTGGCTCCCGGGTCGATGGTTCAACGACTACTCGGGTCTGGCCCTCGTCTTCGTTCCCGTCGCAATCGTTCTCGCGGTGCTCGATCGAAGCCGCGTTCGGTTCTACGCGTCGGCGCTGCTGGCAACGCTGGCGCTGATGCGCCTCCATAACGCCTACGCTGGCTACGTCTTTCTTCGACCGATCCACATGCTCGTTGTGTTCAGCGCGCCTGTTCTCGCGGTGCTCCTCGTGCGTCATGCCGGATCCGCCGCGCTCCGCTGGAGTCTGGCGGCGGTCCTCGCGCTCTACATTCAGGTCTGGTTTCACGCGGTGCCACACGTCAGAGATATCCGTGACTTCAACGCTGCGCTCGTCGACCGCATCACGCGTGCTCCCGGCGCGCTCGTCCTTCTGGAGAACAATCCTCACCGCAACATGAACGCCGATCCTGCCGGCACTACTGAACCCTCGCGCTTTGGAACGCATTTCGAGCCGCTCGTCGCCGAGACGACTGGCAGACGGCTGTACGCCGGCGGATATTCGGATGGATGGCAGTGGAACCCGTGGAAAGGACAGCTCGTCGCCGGCGGCACCTTCATGGGACGCTCGATTACGGCCGCGCCGCCGGACGCGTTCGTCGGGGAGCTTCACCGCTGGGGTGTCGTGGAGCTGTTCGTCTGGAGTCAGACGACGAACCGCTATCTAAAGAATGATGCGCGGTTCAGCACTGTCTGGACCGACGGAACGTGGACGGAATATCGTCTGAATCCCGCCGACCCGCGGGACGTGGCAACAGAGAGCGGGCGCGGCGCATTGATCAATGTTGGCCCGCACGGGGCGGATGTCGTGCTGACAGGCGTCCGCCTCCAGGACCCGGTGATCGTCCGAACGAACTTCCATCCGGCATGGACGGCACATGCAAGCGGCCGGCAGATCGCGCTCGTCGAACGGAACGGCCAGTTGTCGTTCGCCTCTCCGTGCGACGGGAACTGCACGGTCGCGCTCAGCTATCCGGGCCATCGTGGTCTGATTCCGCTGGCGATTGCGGTCGCTCTTGGCGCGGGGATCTGGATTGGCGCCGCCTTCCGCCCAACCGAAATAGATTCTCGACGAGACCCCACCCGATCAACAGCGGCGTGAGAAGCGCCGCCGAGTAGATCGCGATGGTGACCCCACCCGGGCCGGTGAGCAGCGCGCCGATGCGATTCTTGAACGGATCGTCGTTCACGAGATAGGTCCACGTCGATGACGGCGCCTTGAGACCGGTACCCGTCAGGTCCAGCGCGCCACCCGCCACGCGGACGGTCGACAGCGCGGCCAGTACTGCCTCATCGATCGCATCATCAATCTGCTCGTACGCCCGAATGACCTCGCTCGTGAACTGCGTCAGTGGATCCCGCCCTCCAAGCCGAACGAGGTGGATGCCTTCGCGCAGATCCGCGCACAGGGCGAGATGATCGCGCCACGCACGATCGATGCAACCGAGCGTGACCGTTCGCTCGGCGTTGACGACCGCCCGCTCACCCACTGCCGCGACGAGCGCGGCACGACGTTCGGGTGCGCACCCCCAGACGTCAGGAGGATCGCCGCCAACCAGCATCCCCATCCGCCGCTCCATCGTCCGGCGATGCTGCTCTTCGACGACGGAGGCGTAGCGTGCGAGGGTTTGCCGGATTTCGAAGTTCTGTCCCTCGATGATGCGCTGGGCGCGAGCGATCTCACGGCGGACGACCGGACTCTCGATGGGGGCATCGGATTTGTCGGGAAGGAATCGCGCGGGGATCAGGCGCTGGAGGCCATATCGAACCATGAGCTCGTCCTCGAAACTGACGAAGAATCGGGACTCGCCCGGATCTCCTTGTCGCCCCGCTCGTCCGCGCAGCTGCAGGTCCACGCGCCGGCTTTCGTGGCGATTCGTGCCGATGACGTACAGCCCGCCGAGCGCGGCAACGCGCTCGCGATCGGCCTCGTCCTCGCCGCCGAGGCGGATGTCGGTGCCGCGACCGGCCATGTTCGTGGAAATCGTGACCGCGCCAAACATGCCGGCCTTCGCAACGATCGGCGCCTCTTCGGCATCGTTCTTCGCGTTGAGGACCACGCACGAAATACCTTCACCGCGAAGCTGCCCTGCGAGACGCTCGGACTCGACCACCGTCGATGTTCCGACCAGCACGGGCCGGCCC